>Ga0209277_10001345_pt1 | contig 12098 bp, 12 predicted proteins | sample JI81AbrownDNA_FD_187503 | JGI IMG/M metagenome (GOLD analysis project Ga0209277, IMG submission 187503) | Wastewater effluent complex algal communities from Wisconsin, to seasonally profile nutrient transformation and Carbon sequestration -... | ecosystem: Engineered > WWTP > Effluent > Algae... | reverse complement strand
ATGTTTGCGAGCGAGTCGCGTCCAGCGTTCTTAGCAAGCGAAGCGAGCTTAGAAAAAGCGGGACGATTCCCTGTAAGGATCGATTTCCCGTAAGGGTGAACCCCTACCTCACACGATTAGCTTGGGGCAACCAATCAATTATTCTTTTGCGATGCTGATCAATTGACCACATGTCACCATTCTTAAACAGAGACACATGGTCACTTTTGAACTGGAGAAGCTGTTCCTCAGAAGCGAGTGCATACCCTGAAGGCATATTCTCGTTATAGGATCGGATAAAGTCCATTAAGGATAACTGGACGTCGACGTGTTTTTCGTTTCCTTTTTTAATCACAGGCCATTATAACACCGAAAGTAGATTCCTCTCATTTAACCTCTAAAAAACCGCCGTTTGAAAAACGGCGGTTTGGTGGTTCATGGTGAGCGCAACAGCAGAGACATGAGATACCTCGCAGCATCTTCCTTGGTCGACTCATGACTGCAGCCGGCTTGGAGCTGGAACCTGCGGAAAGACGAATCGCGAGACATGGCTATGATGATGCCATCATAGCCATGCGTCTCACGTATTTTGCGCGTGAGCTCAAGCGTATCCGGCTTCTCACCAGAAAGGCACGCATCCATGAGCACCCCGGACACCGATTCCAGATTCTGGAATCGAAACTCTGCCTCGGACACACTTTGTGCAACAGTCACCTTGCTAAAGAGACCAGATGCACGAAGTTCGTTTTTGAGCGGCCTCCAGAACCGTGGTAAGTCTTCGACGATTAGGATTGCCCCGAATCTCGGTTGTGATTCCTGCATACTGTCTCTCCCCATAGAGTTTATAGAAAAACTAAAATATCCCGCCGAGCAGAGTACGCGTAATCGTCTCATGGGTCAAGAAACCTGGCTCTTTCTATATCAACGGCAAAGTGCTATAAAGCAGTCGGAAAATATCGGTATCTAACCACAACGGAGGGCTCGCCCCATGAACCACCAACAAAACGTTTCGATTGCTCTCACCGCTGACACCAGTGCCTTGAGCGTGAAGGAAGAGGCTCTCTTGCTGGTACTCATCAATGCAGCTCGGCTTATACACCTTATCTACCTGCGACAGAGCAATCAACCACAGTGTGATGACAAGTCCTTCGACCGTTCGCTGCCGAAGAACTTCTACCCGAAGGATTCTTCGGTCGAATCGGTGGAGGAGTACCTGGCGAAACAGCCGGAAGCTCGGAAGGATATCCTGAATCCGTTTACTGTCGTGGTGGCGGACAAGGAAGGACTTCGTGCCATTCCTTACTCTCAGTTCTACAAGGACGAGATGGAGGCCATCGCACAGCTACTGGCTCAGGCTGCAACGCTTACAGAGGACACGGCCTTCCGGCACTTCCTCCGTACCCGAAGCACAGCCTTTCGGACCAATCAGTTTCGTGAAAGCGACATCGCGTGGATCAACGCGAACAATGGCCCATTTGAGCTCACAATCGGGCCCTATGAAAGCTACACGGATACGCTGTTCAACATGAAGCGGACGTTCGAATGCTTCGTGGGGGTAATCCTGCCAGATGAAACAAGGGTGGCAGGACAGTTCCAGGAATTCGTAAGCAAATTCGACGCAGTGCTCGGTGACCACTATGGCTACAGGGCACATACCACGCTTACGCCCATGGTGGTGATGAACGAGGTATACGCAAGTGGCGAAGCCAGGCTTAAGAATCTGGCTATGGCCTACAACCTTCCCAACGACACCGACATCCACGAAGAGGTCGGCTCAAAGAAGGTCTTCATCGACAACGTGATGCGTGCCAAGTTCGAAACGTTGACGCTCCCAATTGCGCGACGAGTGCTTACTGAAAAAGAAGTTGCTCAGTTCGACTTTGATTGCTACCGCATGTTCATCATTGGACATGAATCAGCTCATGGACTGAGTTTCCGTTTTGAGGGCGACCCGTTTGGTCCCCTCGGTTCAGCAATTGAAGAATGCAAAGCGGATGTCTTTGGTATGTGGTTCATGTACTTCCTTGCTGATCAAGGAATGTTCTCTGTCGCAACCGCAGAACAGTCGGTAATACAGCACTTTACCGACTTCTTGCGGCAAATCCGTTTTGGCCCTGAGGAGGCGCACGCGGTCGGTGCCATCATCCAGTTCAATTGGTGTATCGAACACGGCGCACTCATGCTGGACGAGACAGGACTTTTCTTCGATGCCTCACAGTTTCGTGAAGCGATTGTCACACTCGGTGACGAGCTCTACACGCTTGCGAAATCAAAAGATAAGGCCGCTCTCGAGAGATTTGCCGAACAATGGGGAAAGAAGGTTCCGAAGCATATTCCACTGTACCTGACCCGCTTTGCCGACCTCCCGGTCGATATCGATCCGATCTTTGAGTTCTAACATTACAAAAGGCCAGCCGATTTATTCAGCTGGCCTTTTCTTTTTGAATACTACCGTAACTCCGATCCACGTTGGAAAAGATCTCGTATCCAGCCTATTTCACCAAACCACGGACTGATGAAACCAAGAAGAATAGTTGCGACGATTGCAGAACCAATGAATACACCAACGCCGTAAATAATACCTTTGAAAAAGGTATGGCGGACGGAGTTCTGTACGCGTATCTTATCGTTCAACTCTTCAAGTTGCTCTATGATTTGGTCTCGTTGTTCACTGAGTTCTGACATATTAAAAATTGTATTACTTGGTCTTCCATACTGGGTCCTGTCGCACGAGAAGCTCCTCTGCTTTTTCAGGCTCTGTCATAAGTTCTTCCACAAAACGCTCACCCCGTATGGACTGAGAACCTTTCACCAAGAGCACATCTCCTGGCTTGATGAGGGTCTGCAGTTCCCGTCCTGCTTCAACTGAATCAGAAAATTCAAGCATGTGACGTTCGTCCATTCCCGCTGCACGAGCACCCGCGGAAAAACCACGCGCACGTACTCCAATGGTAACGAGCTTGTCTGCGTATCGTGGCACCAGCGCTCCGATTCGCTCATGCTCTTTTGTTGAAAATTGTCCGAGCTCCATCATGTCGCCCAAGACTGCAATACGTCGCTTCACACCCTTGAGTTCACCGAGCGTCTTCAAAGACTGTTCCGAAGCTGCTGGTGAAGAATTGTAGGTATCATCGATGATGAGGGTTTCTTTGAGTCCTGAGATGAGGCGCATACGACCTGGTGGTGGTACATAGCCCCGCAATGCTTCAGCAACGGTATCGAGGCTTATCTCGAACACCGACGCCACTGCCGCAGCTGCAGCATGATTGTATGCATGCTGAACTCCCAGCGTACCGTTGACCCGGAACAAGACCGCACGGTCGATATGCGTGAGCATAAACTCAAAACCGACCGCTCGCCCATCCTCATACACAATACGATCTGCAGATGCCGTAAACGGTGAAAGCGAGTATCGGCTATACCCTATCGATTGCTGACGCGTCTCTCCTGCAATCTTCACAGCGCGTTCGTCATCCTGATTGAATACGAGAACGCCTTCAGGCTTCAGTGCCTGTACGAGCTTCTGCTTCTCAGCGATAACCGCTTCAGGAGAAGCGAAAAATTCAACATGTACTGGAACATCGGGCAAACGAGTAAGTACTACGACATCCGGCTTAATCCATGCAGTGAGCTTGTCCATGTCGCCTGGTCTGTCGACTCCCATTTCAAGCACGAGAAGTTTTGGGTATTCACCGGGATGTATGACGAGCATCGCGCCATCAATGATGTTCTTGAGCCAATGAATTGGATTATTCCACGCATTCGGAAGACCAAGGACAGAGAGCGGCACGCCGAGTTCAGAGTTGTAGCTCTTCTCGCTTTTGCGCACATGCATCCGGCCTTTAAAGACCTCGTATATCGCATCCTTGATTGATGTCTTGCCGACACTGCCGGTCACCGCAATAATCTGCGGCTTTGTGCGCCGTATCAACAATTTCGCTTCGAGAGTGAGTATCGCGACGACAATGCGCTTAAAAAGGGATTTCATGGTTATCGATCAGGCGGAAGGGCGTAATAATTGATCAAAAATTGAACAAGTTCCAGGAAGGGGTCGGTCAAAGTCTCGGATGCATACTGCACCCCCTTCGGCTCTACAGTATACAGGAAAATGAGGAACTGAGGATCATAGGCCGGGAAATAGCCAAAAAATGAGTGTAAATAACGGTCATCGTAGTATTTCTGGGTATTAGGGTTCACAATTTGGGCAGTACCCGTTTTTGCCGCAACGGTGTAATACTCATTCTTAGCCTTACCACCCTTGAGCGCCTCATCAACTACGGTAATGAGCATCCGTGTGATATCCTCGCTCGTTTTCTCACTGAACACACGGTCTCCTGTCGGATACCCTACGTCATGCACCGTCCCGTCAGTATATTCAATGCTCTTTACGAGATGCGGTGTGATAAGGGTGCCGCCATTTGCAAGTGTCGAAAGTGCACGTACCGTCTCTATCGGTGTAATAGCGATACCCTGCCCGAATGAAGCAGTTGCATACTCAACTTCACGAGGACTCTCGAGGTTACTCACCAGACCGCGCGCTTCGTTTGGGAGGTCGATACCAGTTTCTGATCCGAGTCGTAATTTATAAAAATAATCACGGAAACGATTGTGTCCAAGAAGCGATGTTATGTACGCAACACCAGTGTTCAATGACTGACTCAACACTTGCTGCATATCAGTCGTACCGCGTCCACGACCATCGTAGTTTCGTATCGTGAGTGTGTTCAGTTCAAGGAATCCTGCATCGTAATATGTTGAATGCGGTGAGATAACTCCTGCATCGAGTCCGGCTGCAACAGTAAGTGGCTTGATAATGGAACCCATTTCGTACACATTCTCCACGAGTGGATTTTGGAATTGTTCGATTTCGATACCAGCACGATTATTCAAGTCGAAGGAAGGCACCACGTTAAGAGCAATCACTTCTCCGTTCATCGGATTAATAATGATTCCTCCGGTCAGTTTACTTCCCCATTGTTCCTGGGCTGCCTCGAGCACTCGGTCAAGCGTACGTGCCACTGTGGGTTCAATGGTAGTCACCACATCCCCTTCCTTTGCATCACCGGAATCAAAAATAAGTTTACGAAGATTGCCAAATATCTCCGCAAAGAAGTTTACTGAAAGATGCTCCGTGTCGCGGGCGAGCGTTTCTTCATAAGAACGTTCAAGACCATACTTCCCTACCAAATCATTTTCGTCATACCCAACAAAACCAATCGTACGCGCAGAAAGCGATTTTCCTGGGTAGTATCGCCATTGATTCCGGTACAGCTTTACACCAGGCAATGACAGCTCATTGATCTTTTTTGCATCTTCTTCCTCAACATTCTGTGCAACCTCCTGATAGGTACGATCGCGGCGAGACGCACGTTCAAAAAATACATCACGATCAATAGGCGTAATCGCAGAAAGCACGTTGTATGTTTCTTCAAGATCGCCAAGCTTTGTGGGATCGACTGCGAGCAGTGAACCCGATTTGACGGTGGCTGCAGAAACTTTCTCGCCGTCCTTTGTGGTGAAATAAATACTGCCGCGTGTGAACAGATCTCGGACGGTATGTACGTACTGACTTTCACCCATCTCGCGATAGGTATCTCGTTGCATCACCTGAACGTAATAGAGGCGTACGATAATCACAAAAAAGCCCAAGAGGGCTATAGCCGTGATAATTCGTATCTTCTTTATCGCAGCGCTTCTCATGACGGAATGTGCTTGCTATTACGGTACTGAAAAATCAAATTGAATTAGTTTCGTGAAAGGACCAATGTGCCAGCCGTTCTGTCTACAAAGAGCTTCTTTGGAACAGCCACAAATCCTTTTTGTGTAGCAATGTCAGCACTGAGTGCATGTTGGAGCTCAATATAATCTGACTCAAGAGAGCTCATTGCAGTACCCGCTGCAGCAATCTGACTATCAATATCCTTGCGCATTACCACATTTACCACAGAAGCGCTTAAGAAGTACGCATACGCCACTGCAGAAAGCATAAGGAGGAGTACTGCAACATAAAAGAGTTGCGATTCGCCTCGGTATACTGCTGTTTTTTTATACGTTCTCATGTTTTTCAAAAATTCTCAGTTTTGCGCTTCGTGCTCGTTTGTTTTCGTGTATTTCTTCTTCAGTAGGAGTAATCGGTCTTTTTGTAACCACTACCCCTTTTTGATCGCGTGCATAGGTACGAAAGAGATGTTTGACGATGCGGTCCTCGATACTGTGGAAGGTTATGATGGCAAGTCGCCCACCCTCTGTCAGTGACTCAATGGATTGAGCAATGAAATGCTCAAGCGCTTCAAGCTCATCATTCACTGCAATGCGAAGTGCCTGGAATGTCTTTGTCGCAGGATGTATCCGACCGCGGCGATAGACTCCTGGTACTGAACGCTCGATCACTTCCACAAGTTGTGTAGTGGTTTCGATTGGCGCTGATTCCCGAGACTCAACAATTGCATGTGCAATTTTGCGCGCATACCGCTCTTCCCCGTACCCCTTGAGCACATTAGTGATCTGCTCTTCATTCCACTCATTTATGATGTCTCGAGCGGTAAAAGGATACTGTGACGCGTCTCCATAGGTCATATGAAGTGGTTCATCCACCAGAAACGAGAATCCTTTCCCGTTTCCACTGAATTGCTCCATGCGCCAGCCAAGGTCGGCAAGAATCGCATCTACTCTTTCAATATGTAAAAGAACTAACTGTTCTCGAAGTGTGCGAAAGTTCCCTTCTACGAGATGTACGGTGCATTGCACATCTTTGAAGAAACTACCTGCAGCTTCAATAGCTGTCTTATCAGCATCAATACTGATAAGTGAACCCTTCGTACCAAGCGCCTTTGCGATGCGTCGTGAGTGTCCCCCAGCGCCGAGAGTGGCATCAACCACAATCGAGTCCGGTGAGAGCGCCAATGCGTCAACTGCTTCTTTTTCAAGCACTGTGATGTGCGTTTTCATAGCAAGTGACCCATGACCTCATGTGTCTCAATATTTTCTTGAGACTGCATCGTTTAGAGGATGCCGATTTCACCAAGCTTCTCAGCGAGTGCATCAGCTTGTGCCTCAATGTGCTTCTTGTACGCGGTCCATCGATTCTCATCCCACATCTCCACACGATCATGGATACCTGCAAGTACGACTTTCGCCGCAAGTCCTGCAAATTCCTTTAGGAAATCAGGAACGAGAATTCGTCCAACTTGGTCTACCTCTACTTCGACTGCTCCCGAAAGGAAGAATCGATTGAACCCTCTTGTGTCCGCTTGGCCGAGCGGGAGTTGACCGATCTTTTCAGAGATCTTCTCCCACTCTTTCAAGGGATATATAAAGAGACAGTTATCAAGTCCTCGAGTCACCACCAGCTTTCTACCAAGCTCCTTCCTCCACTTGGAAGGCAAGGATAGCCGTTTCTTGGCATCAATACTGTGTGTGTACTCTCCAATCAGCATGTGAATGATTGATAAGACTCGATACTGTTAAACTATTTTCATAGTCTACCACTATCTCCCACCACACGCACATTGTATACCACTTCCTCCCACGACACTCCACACTTATACACACCTCGGTATCTGCCACATATAAAAAACCGCCTCGTGTGAGGCGGTTAATTCGTTACATGGGAAGCTATCCGCTTCCGATGGAACGAATGATACGTCTATTTGCTTCTTTCCGCGTCATGATGACAACCGCATCTGAACGAGAAAAAAGAAGCTTTACCAAATGAAGGTTGGAGAGGTACTGAAGTCCCCCGGTAAAAACCTCTTCGATTTCAATCTCATCTCTCGATGAGATATCTGCCGGAGCAGTGTTTACTTTCCAAACCGAGCCTGCCGGAAACACGATTTCGGCAGTCTTTCCTTGCAGGGTCACTGTCTTGTCAAAACAGATTCTGGGGTCACCCAATGGGGTCATGTACACTCTCCAGGAACGAAACCGACATGAGTGATATCACGGGACAATGGTCAGTGTCAATCATTCTTCGGACGCATCAATGGAAAGAGTTGCGTCTCTCTGAGTGGTTTGTCTTCGAGTATTGCAAAAAGTCGTTCGCCGAAACCGAAACCGCACGCAGGAGGCATACCGTGTTCGAGCATCTCCACAAATTCCCAATCTGCCATCATTGCCTCTTCATCGCCACGAGCAAGAAGTTCCTGCTGTGCTTCGAAGCGTTCACGCTGTTCGATTGGATTGTTTAATTCTGAATACCCATTCCCTACCTCGGTTCCTGCAATGATCGGCTGAAACCGCTGTGTTGCATCCCCTGCTTCTCCAACTTCCTTTGCAAGTGGTGAGACAAGTTTTGGATGATTAATCACAAATGCAGGTCCTGCAATTTGTTTACGGCAATATTTCCAAAGCGTATCCATCAAACGCTCCTTGGTAGTTCCTTCGTATGCAACACCAAGTTCACGAAGCTTCTCCTGAATCTTTGCTTCATCTGACGTACGCGGATCGATACCTGTTTGGCGTTCTATCTCCTCAGCATAATCAATGCGTGCCCATGTATCTGCAAAATCGAATGTATATTCACCGCGGGTGAACTGTGTCTTTCCGTATACTTCGCGCGCAATGGTGCGATAGAGTTCTTCCACAAGCGCCATACCCTTTTCATAGTTTGCATATCCCCAATAAAACTCCATGTTGGTGAACTCCTGAAGATGGTTCGGGCTCGTACCTTCGTTTCGGAAGGTGCGTCCAATCTCAAATGTTTTATCAAATCCTGCGGCAAGAAGTCGTTTCTGCCACAGCTCACCTACTGAAATACGAAGATACACATCAATATCAAAATCATTATGATGCGTTGCAAACGGTCGTGCTTCTGCACCACCAGTCGTGACTTCAAGTGTTGGCGTTTCAACTTCCAAGAAACCATTTTCCTTAAGGAAGGTGCGCGTTACATCCCAGAATCGTCCTTTACGTGCAAACATCTCACGCAATTCTTCGCTCATTAATATATCGAGATAGCGCTTTCGAAAACGCTCTTCCTCGTTCTGGAGGCCGTGATACTTATCCGGAAGCGGAAGCAGACTCTTTGAAAGCATTCGCCACCCCGAAACAAGTATCGACTGCTGCCCCTTCTCAGTAACAAACAGCGTCCCTGTAGCTTCAATAAAATCGCCGGAATCTACAACGTCTTTAAAAAGTGAGAATGTATCTGCATCAAGCACGTCACTCTTGAGTACCACTTGGAACTTCCCTGTTCCATCAAGAATATCTACAAAGAGGATTGATCCTTGCCCACGCTTCACAAGCACTCGTCCTGCGATAGTTACTGATGTACCCGCTTCAGAAAGTGCACCGAAATCTGCAACAACATCGGCGACCATATGTGTTCTGTAAGAAACCGCAGGATAGGGATCAATACCGCGTTCCTTCAGGATGGAAAGCTTCTTAAGACGCTCTGCGCGTATTTCATCAAGGGCTGACATGCGGATTATAGTACCATACGATAAAGTCCATTGCCCTCTACAAAAAATGGCACCCGAGGGTGCCATTTTTTGTTACGAGACCTTAAGGATGCTATATCCTTGTTTTCCTCCTGGGGAGTCAAAGGTGAATGTATCACCTTTTGCTTTACCCATAAGTGCCTCACCGAGTGGTGAAAGGTACGAGAGTTTATGTTCGTGGATGTTTGCTTCTTCTGAACCTACGATAGTGTACGTATGTTCTCCAGTATCTTTGTCTTTTCGGATTGTTACCTCAGAACCAAGACCGACAACATCACCCTTCTTGATGTGTGCAACGATCTTTGCTTCCTTGATGACCTTCTCAAGGTACTGGATACGCTCTTCGATCGCAGCCTGCATGTCGCGTGCCTCCTGGTATTCCGCATTTTCAGAGATGTCTCCGAGTGAACGCGCATATTCCAACGATTCGGCAACTTCCTTGCGCCGCACGGTCTTAAGGTGATCAAGTTCGTGCTTCAGCTCTTCAAATTTTTCCTGCGTAAGAAATGAATCGTGTGGTTCGCTCATATATTCGTGAACTGATTAAGTTTGGTCAATTATACGTGCACGATATTTGAAGTCAAATAGAGCGCATTTGAAGCGTTAAAGTATGTGCCCTGTGGATTAATTTGCAACAGATTATAGTGTCGGCGGCACTGATGGCGGAGGTTCATCACCTGCAGGTGGTTCCACTGGTTGTTGCGGCTCTACTGGTTCCTGTGGTTCAGTTGGTGTTGGTGGCGCAGGTGGTTCTGCTAGTGTTTCATCCCCCACAGGCTCCCCAACAACATCAGTATCATCGCCTGCTCCCGTATCAACAGGTGTTTCCTCCTCTTCTGGTTCAACCTCAATATCGAGCGCGTCCTCAAGTGCCTCAACCCGTGCATTAAGAACCTCATTCTGATTCTGAAGGCGCTCAATCTCTCGATCATTTTCAGCGAAATATGCCTCCATTCGTGCATATATCTCCTTCACTGCCTCCACTACTACTGCTACCATATTTGATCGATTCAAAGACCAGTATTCTCCTCCTTTCTGAACCACTTCAGGAAGTACGAGGTCAACTTCTTGCGCAATAAAGCCGATCTCTGTTTGGTCTCCGAAACGCTCGGCATCTCTCCACTCGTACGATACGCCGCGAAGAGAAAGGACGATGTCGAGTGCATTCTCGAGCGTATTAACATTTGTCTTTAAACGTTCGTCTGAAGGATCCCGAATAATGTTTCCACTTGCGTCTGTAGTGATGTTCGTTGCTCCACCTAAAAGGTTGGTTGCTTGGATAGTGCCTGCGACAGTGAGTGCTTGTCCGGGAGTTGAGGTACCGATACCCACATTCCCACTGCCCAAGATACGCATCCGTTCCGCAGTAGTGGTGCCGTTGGTTGTACTAAAGACAAGATCCGTGCCGAGCGCAGATGCAGTGTGCGTCTCATTCGCACGCGCAAGAATAGAGGCGGTCGTGGTACCAGATACTGCAGTGAGGTTGGTATCGTTTGACGCAAAGTCGATGCCGCCAAGGATGTTCCCTGAGACAATTGCGACACGTGGACTTTCGAGACGAAGGGTTGTTGAAGCGACACTGTTTGAAACAACAGTGAGCTTGGAGTTCGTTCCGGTGGCAGTGGTACCAATGTTTACGTTGCCGGCGAAGTAGTTGCGGTTGGTTGCGTTGGTTTGATAGAGACCCCACGTGTTGGTGCCTTGGATATTATTAATGTACACACCGTATGCGTTTGTAGTGGTACCCGAACCGGTTTTAGTAACAGACACTTGCAGCCCATACGCGTTAGTTACAACCCCACCTCCTGCATTTCTCGCTGTTAGAGACCCTCCCATCAGAGAGCCTCCCAATCCTGTAAGGGAATTATTCGAAGCAAGGGATTCAATGCCTACAAGAACAGTAAAATTTCCCGAGCCATTGTGTGTTGTATCAAAAGAGCCTCCGCTCAACGCAAGTATTGGCTGACTATTTGTAGCTGGTGTGTTTATCGTTGTTTTAGAGCCGTAATAATAAAAGAGTGAAGCATCCGAAACGGGATCGACATTTAGCGTACTGGATATATTCGCGGCACTTGCGATTGGAAAAGATGCATTACCCGTTGTGATGGTTGCAGCAACATCGAGAGCACCTGACGGAGTAGTGGTACCTATTCCGACTTTTCCATCTGCCGTGATAGTGAGTCGCTCCGTACCATTCGTTATGAGCGACAAAGGTTGATTGTCGGTCGTGCCAAGTGTTGTGGTAGCACCAAATGCGTTTCCGCCTTGCACAAAGGCAAGACCAGTAAGTGACGCCGTAAGTGAAGCGACATCATCTTCAAGATCATCGACAGATGCAGTGAGTGCTGAAATATCTTCCTGTGCGTCATCTGCTGAATCGGATAATGAGTCGTAGATTGCATCAACCTGCTTGTAGATGAATTGCCGATCATTCTCCTCTTCTCCGGAAGAGTTCGATTCCGAATCATCGAGGTGATTACCTACAATGCTCGTTAAATTTGAAACTACAGAAAGCAACGCGGGAAACTCAGCTACAGACACATACTTTGCTGATTCGACGATTGTCGTATTCGTAAGTACTTGGCCGGTGGTCGTGACTACTGCCGCTGAAGTTGTGGCGTTTCTTATACGCCGCGTTGCTGTATTTTGTCGATCCGAGCCAGTATTTACATCGTCTTCAAT
>Ga0209277_10001344_pt1 | contig 12102 bp, 9 predicted proteins | sample JI81AbrownDNA_FD_187503 | JGI IMG/M metagenome (GOLD analysis project Ga0209277, IMG submission 187503) | Wastewater effluent complex algal communities from Wisconsin, to seasonally profile nutrient transformation and Carbon sequestration -... | ecosystem: Engineered > WWTP > Effluent > Algae... | reverse complement strand
TGCGTGGCTTCCCCGAGCACGTGTTCGCCGAGAAAAGCCGACACCGTTGCGTACCAGATGGCCGCGTGCTGGGGGCTGAGCACCCAATGGTTCTCGTCCGGAAAGTAGAGGAAGCGGTGCGGGGTGCGACCGTCGTCGTCCATCGCCAAGGCGGAGCGGCTGACCAGCTCCCACCACAGGCGAAGGCCCTCCCCGATCGGCACCCGGTAGTCCTTGTCGCCGTGCACGACCAGCATCGGGGTGTTGATCCGATCGACGGAGGTGTGCGGTGAATAGTCGCGCACCATGTCGTCGCTGACCTCGCGCGCCCAGTAATACGCGTAGTCAGTGGTGGGTCCGAACTGGTCGAGTGCCCACAGCGAGGCATGGGTGACGATCGCCGAGAAGCGGTCGGTGTGACCGGCCACCCAGTTGGCCATGTAGCCGCCGAACGACCCACCCATAGCTGCGGTACGGGCCTCGTCGATGTCGGGGCGGGCCACAACCACATCGGTGACGGCCATCAGGTCGGTGTACGGCTCGGCGCCCCAACGGCCCCACCCGCGTGCGATGAACGCCTCGCCGTAGCCGGTCGACAGGGCGGGGTCGGGCAGCAGCACCGCGTAGCCCTGGGCGACGAGTAGCCAGGGGCACCAGCGCCACGTCCAGGCGTTCCACGAGCCCAGCGGGCCGCCGTGGATCCACAGCAGCAGCGGAGCGGGCGCGTCCGCAGCCCCATCGGGCAGGGCGAGCCAGGCACGAAGGGGGGAGCCGTCCTCGGCGGTCGCCTGCACCTCGGTGAGGGTGCCGGGCAACTCGGGCGCGTCGGCGGGGTTGCGCAGCAGTTCGGCCGCGACCGGGCGGCCCGATGCGCGGTGCGCGTCCAGGTCGATGCGCACCACCTCGGACGGCGCCAGGTACGAGGTGCGCAGCGCATAGACCCAACGGCCCTCGGGCGAGACCTGCACGTCGGTGAAGGTCGCGTCGTCATCGGTGACCCGGGTGACCGTGTCGGTGGCGAGGTCGAGCAGGTGGACGGGGCCCCGCCCGTCGGAGTCGGCGGTCAGCACCAGGCCCGTGCCGTCGGCCAGCCAGGCATGGCCGCTGGCCCAACGGTCCCAGTCTGCCGCGACCCGGCGCGAGGTTCCGTCGGCGAGGCTGAACAGCTGAAGCTCGGTGTGTGGGGCACGGGTCGGTGAACTGATCGTCTCGCGGGTCCAGAGCACCTGAGTGCCGTCGGGAGAGATCACCGGTACGGCGGCGTCGACGCCCGGTTCGTCCACCAGGGTGGTCATCGCGCCATCGGCCAGGTCGAGGCGGCGCAGCACGCTGTGCCGTTCCCCCCGGGCGCCCATCAGCATCCAGGACACGACTGCGAAGCTGCCGTCGGCGGCCAGGTCGACCTCGTTGACCTGGTGCGGGCCGGCGTCCGGGGTGAGGTCGCGCAGGTCGAGGCCGCTCGGCGCCCCGCCGGCGGTGTCGTCGGTGGGAACGGGTGCGGCGAGCAGGTGGACGGCGCCAGGACCGGTGTCGTGGTCCCAGTCGCGGACGGGATAGCTGGTGTGCAGGATCGCGGACACGGTTCGGTCCTTGCGCTCCTTTCGGACGCGGTTCTCGTCCGCCTCATCCGTTGTGTTGCCGAGACGTGCGGCGCGGGCGAGCACCACGCCGGCGTGGGACGTCACGCCCTCGAAGCCGCCCAGTCGATTGCCGATCAGCCGGGCATCGCCACCGCCGGCCGGCAGGAGCCACAGTGCGGCCGGACCCTCCTCGTCCTCGTCCGCCTCGGGATCCGGGCGGCCGGACGTGAACAGAATGTCGCCCGCGTCGGTGAACACGGCGGACGATTCACCCTTGCGGGAGCGGGTCAACCGCCGTGCCGCCGACTCGCCGGCCGGGTCGACCTGCCAGAGTGCGCTGCGGTACTGGGTGCGCTTGGAGTTGAGCGTGGCGATCGTGGTGACCAATCGCGAACCGTCGGGTGAGAGCCGCAAGCCGGAACATCGGGGCAGTCCTAGATAGGCATCCATGTCGTGGAACGGCGTATGCATCAACCGACCCTAGTCGGGTTACGGCGCAATATCGATGGCAAGGGGTCCGGCCGGTTACCGCGGCGGGGGTGCCCTGCCCTAGACTCGGTGCGGCCACCGACGCGGACGGGGGCCGTTCGGGGCGTAGCGTAGTGGCTAGCGCGCCTGCTTTGGGAGCAGGAGATCGCAGGTTCGAGTCCTGTCGCCCCGACCATTCTGCGCTTGTCTCCCACAGAATCGGGCAAAGTCAAGACACGTATAAGACACGTCTGGGTTCCACAGGAATGGAGGCCAGGTGTCCGCTAGGTGTGAACCCCGCGAGGTGGCCGAGTATGAAGATCGGTTGACCCACAAACAGCGCGCCTCGTTCGTCATCGGCGCAGACGAAACTGTTGAGTTGGCCCAAGTCCCGATCTCTTCCCTTTCGGTACCGATTCACAGCTTCCCCACAGATGGCACGCACGGTTTTGTGAACTGGTTCTGGACATCTTCTCGCCATGGAGAATCTTATGACCCCCGCGCGGCTGGTCTCGCGTCGCTGGTTCCTCGCTGGCGCAGCAGGAACCGTGGCCGTTCTGGCCGGCTGTTCCTCGTCGCCGTCGTCTTCCGCTGGTTCCACACTGGCGGCGACGGCATCGGCCGGTGGCGCGGCGGCCGCGGGCAGTGTCGCGGCGTTGGCTCAGGCGTTCTACAAGACCTTGGATGCTGACCTGCAGTCAGCGGTGCTGTTGGACTACTCGCTGGCGTACGCGAAGCGATGGTCAAACCTGCCGCAGGCGCTGATCGGCGGCGGTGGGGGTGCGCCCGGCGGGTCAGGTTCCGGGGGGCCGAGCGGCGGCACGCCGAGCGGAGGGAGCCAGTCCGGGATGCCAAGCGGCGGTTCGCCGTCTGGGTCGTCAAGTCAATCCGGCGCCAGCAGCAGCTCGGCACGGGTGGGTATCAACCTGGGACAGCTGAACGATGACCAGCTGGCTGCTCTGGACGCCTTGCTGACGGCGGCAACCGGCACCGCAACCGGCCTGGGTTATGAGCAGATCCAGGCTCAGCTGGCCGCGGACGACTATCTGGCCGACAACGGGGGCGGGGACTCTTATGGTCGGGAGAACTATTACGTCGCGCTGCTGGGCAGCCCGCAGGACTCCGGCACTTGGGAGCTTCAGTTCGGTGGCCACCATCTTGCGGTGGCCAACACCTACACCGACGGCAAGCTGGCCGGCGCCACCCCGTCGTTCCGCGGCGTCGAGCCCAACGGCGACTTCCAGCAGGACAGCAAGACATACAACGTGATGGGCGTGAAAGAGGCCGCGTTCACGGCGATGCTGGCGGGGTTGTCGTCTGATCAGTTGGCGACCGCGAAGCTGGCCGACGCCTACACCGACCTGGTGCTCGGTCCTGGCCAGGACTGGGCGTTCCCGACCGAACGGGAGGGCGTTCAAGTCTCGACGCTGTCAGCGAAGACGAGAAAACTCGTCCTTGCCGCGATCGCAACCTATGTCGACGACATCACCGACGCCGACGCCAAGACCATTCTGGCGAAGTACGAGGGCGAGTTGGCCGACACCTACCTCGCCTACTCGGGCAGCACGACATTGGCTGAACGCAACGATTACGTCCGCATTGATGGTCCGTCGGTGTGGATCGAGTTTTCCATGCAGGGCGGCATCGTACTGTCCGGCAACCACCCCCACACGGTGTGGCGAGATCGGAGCACCGATTACGGCGGCACCAAGAGCTGATGGTCGCCATCGCGCATCGGCAGCAGCGTCGAACAATCGGGTGGCGTCGGAGCTGGGTCCTGTTGGCAGCGACGGTTGTCGGCCTGATCGGCGCGGGCGTTTGGTCCGCGCCGATCGCCTCGGCCCACATCATCCCAAGTTCGTCGGTGCAGCTGGCGGTGCATGACTCCTTCATCGACGCCACCGTCGCCATCCCGGCATCCGACGTCGCCACCGCCGCCGGACTGGACCTCAGCAGCGAATCGCAGGCCGACGTCGACGCGCAGTCGGCCGCGATCACCGGGTACCTGCGAGACCACATCAAGCCGACCAGCAGCGACGGCCAAGCCTGGACGGTCACCATCGGCGTTCTGACCGTCGCCGAGTCGGGTGACGCGCAGACAACCGGCCGCTATCAGGAATTGATGACCACCGTGGCGCTTGTGCCGGCGACCGGTACCGATGTCCGGGTCTTCAACTTCGGCTACAGCGCAATCGTGGACAAGATCGCCACCCACACCGTGATCGTCACCGTGTCCTCCGACGACGCTCACCCCGGTGCCACGCCCTACCAGCTGGGCGTGGTCAAACGTGACACCGTCACCAACACCACGACCGCCCTCGACATCGACCTCACCGGTTCCACCTATCAAGGTTTCGTCAGCATGGTCAGCCTCGGCATGCACCATATAGCCGAGGGCACAGACCACCAGATGTTCCTGCTCACCCTGCTGCTGCCCGCAGCCCTGGTCGCTACCGGTCGCCGCTGGGCAGGACCCGCCGGCACCCGCCGCACAATCCGCCGGATCGCGTCGGTGACGTTGGCGTTCACTCTCGGGCACTCGGTCACCCTGGCTCTCGGTGCCTTCGGGTTCCCAGTCGCCCAAGGACTGGTCGAGGCCCTGATCGCGGTCAGCATCATGGTGGCCGCCGTGCACGCCGTCCGGCCAATCTTCCCCGGGCGCGAGGCGCTGGTCGCCGGCATCTTCGGACTGATCCACGGTCTCGCGTTCTCCGAGACCCTCCGCGAGCTCGACTTGACCGGCGGCCAACTGGTCTCGGCGCTGCTCGGGTTCAACCTCGGCATCGAGGCCATGCAACTGATCATCGTCGCCCTGGTCCTACCGCCGCTCATCCTGCTCGCGCGCGCCGGCCGTTACACCGTCCTTCGTGTCACTGCTGCCGTGATCACCGCCGTGGCCGCCCTCGGCTGGCTGGCCGCCCGGCTCGGCTACCCCAACTCCGTCGGCGACGTCGCCGACCAGCTTGGCCGGCTCTCGATCACGGTCGTGGTCGGGCTCTGGCTCGCCGCCATCCTCATCATCCGCCGAGCCGAACCCAACGGTGAGCCAAATTGGCAGCGACCAGCCCGGCCGGCTGCAGACGAACTCCCCGTAAGCAACTCCAAGCCGCGGTAGCCGCACGCTCGACATGAAGTCGCTGGCCGTACGTTCATGACGGCTCTGTGGCCGCAACCGTGGAGACAGCTTCGCGAGCGGTACTTCGTGACAGCTTGGCAGAGCTAGCTGCACACGCTAGGCCCTCCAGGAAGGCCCAGGCGTGCATTCGGTAGGGTCTCGCGGCCGCCTTCGAAGCGCGATGGCCAGGAACACGGGCCCACACAATCCCCTGCGCAGCGCACTTGAACTTTCGTGGCCCGGATCGACGCAAAAGCCTGGGTGGCGGCAGTCCAGCGCACGATCACCCCTGGCGACGCAGGTGTGGCCACGCCCCTGCGCATACGCGCTGGGTTCCCGCCGGCCGACCCAACGACCCCACGTCTAAGCCCGTCGCTCGATCCTGGCTCTACAGTCGACGACGGACTGGTGCCGACCAAACCGTGCCACATCCGAGCCGCCGCTCGAGCATGGCCTCGGGCTGCCAGTTGCTGCTCTCAGGATGGTGCGGCCTCAGGCCTGGTGAGGTACGCGCCTTGCGAGTGCGTGACGTCAACAGCGATGCAGGCTGGCTTCAGGATTCGGCAAGGAGTCACCCCCGGTCACCGGCGCGGTACTACCTGCGCCGCAGCTGGGGGCGCCGGCTGTTGTGCCGGCGCCGTGACCGCTGCCGTCGCCTTGGCCTGTGCACTGGGTCAGGGTTGGAGCACCACCTTCTCGCAGTTGTCCTGCTTCTTCTTGAAGACTTCGTAGCCCCGCGGCGCCTCGTTGAGCGGCAGTCGATGGGTGATCACGCGAGCGGGGTTGAACTCTCCGCGTTCGATCCGCTCGAGTAGTGGCCGCATGTACCGCTGCACGTGGCACTGGCCGGTGCGCAAAGTGATGGCTCGGTTCATCCACGCCCCGGCCGGGAACTTGTCAACGAAGCCGCCGTAGACGCCGATGACCGAGACGATGCCGCCGCTGCGGCAGGACAGGATGGCTTGCCGCAGCACGTGAGGACGGTCGGTCTCGGATCGGACGGCCTGCTTCACTCGGTCGTAAAGCTGGAGATGGGCGGCGCCGTGAGTGGCTTCCTGGCCGACTGCGTCGATGCACTTGTCCGGACCGCGACCGCCGGTCAGTTCCAGCAGGGCCGAGCGGACGTCGACCTCGCCGAAGTTCACCGTGGTGTATCCCTGGGCAGCGGCCAGGTCCAGGCGGTAGGCCTCCTTGTCGATGGCGATGACCCGCTCTGCACCCAGGACGCGGGCGCTGTCCATCGCAAATTGGCCGACCGGTCCCGCACCCCAAACAGCGACGATGTCGCCCGGCTGGATGTCGCACATCTCCGCGCCCATGTAGCCGGTGGGCAGGATGTCGGAGAGGAAGAGCACCTGTTCGTCGGTGAGGTCCGAGTTGATCACCAGCGGGCCGAAGTCGGCGAAGGGCACCCGGAGGTACTCGGCTTGCCCGCCGGCGAAGCCCCCCGTGAGGTGGGAGTAGCCGAAGATGCCCGCCACCGGGTGGCCGAACATCTTTTCTGCGATACCAGCGTTGGGGTTGCTGTTCTCGCAGCAGGATACAGCTCGGCTCGGCAGGCGGCACAGGCGCCGCAGGCGATCGGGAAAGGCACGACCACGCGGTCACCGACCCGCAGCTTGGAAGCATCGACACCGGGACCGACCTCGACGACCACGCCCATGGGCTCGTGGCCCATCACGTCGCCCTTCTGCATCGTGGGCACGTAGCCGTCGAGCAGGTGCAGGTCCGAACCGCAGATCGCCGTGGAGGTGATCCGCACGATGGCGTCGCGGGCGTTGAGGATCGTGGGGTCCGGGACGTCCTGTACCTCAACCGAGTTCCGCCCCGTCCAGCACACCGCCTTCATGACCGCACCCCCGCCAATTCGTCCTGGGACAAGGGCTGCGCGGGATGCTGCGGGAACTCGTGTCGCGCCCGCTTCCCACCCGGAGCGCCGTCGGAGCGCACCACCTCGCCGGTCTCCATGACTTGCTTGAAGCGGCGCAGGTCGTCGTCGAGCTGTTGGTTGGGCTCCTCACCGAAGTACTTGGCCATGGCGCGCCCCAGCGCCCCGGCAGGGACGTCGTAGCTGAGGGTGACACGAACCTCGGTGCCGCGGTTCCCAGGAGCTGCTACGAACAGCACCTCGCCCGCGTTCTGGACATCAGCATCTCCCACCGAACGCCACGCGATCCCTGAACCCGCTTCGTCCATCGTGGTCTCGGCGTCCCATTCCACGGTCTGACCAAACGGGGCGGTGACTCGCCAGTGACTTCGGCCGGGCCCCGTCTCGCGGACCTCGTCCACGTGCACCATGAAGGTGGGCAACCTGCTGAGGTCGCGCCAGAAGGCGTAGACATCGTCCGGTGTCCGTCGCACTGTCGTCGTACTCGTCAGTTTCATGAGCTTTCCTCTCTTCCATGCGGCCCGTGGACGCCTACCGGCGTGGAGGCACAGTGCCGCAAGCTTCTATTTGGCCCGTTCGCGCGCCAGCCGGCTGCGGCGTTCCTCCTCGCGCTTGGAGTACGCCGCCGCGCGGATCGCCTCATCCGACTCCAGGCCGCTGCCGAGTCCGCCCCCGACGGTCGCCGCCGAGGCGACGAACCACGTCAGCACAAGCAGGTCGCCATAGCCCAGGGACGCGTTGAGTTGGCCGCCCATCACGGCAGGGTCGAGGACGAACAGTGCCCAGGCCAGGTTCACCACGTATAGCGCGAGATAGCAGATCAGCACGCCGGCGGTCAGAGTCAGGAGCGTTGAGGTGTTGTAGAGCCGGGATCGTTCGCGAGCCTGAGCGGAGTTGTCGTCCGGTCGGTCCCACAACTCGCCATCAATGACCAGCCAGGCAACCACCAGCGCGATGGAGGCGACCGTCGCGAACGTGAGACGCCACCACGACAAGGAGAGGGCTAGTTGCCAAACCGTGGAGTTGATTGTGGCCACGGCTCCGGTTGCGAGTGCCGCTACCAGAGCCGACTTCAGGCCGGGCACCAGGAGCCAGGGACGATTGGCGAGCACCATGCCCAGAAGCAGCCGCCAGCGGCCGGTGGTGCGGGGGAGTGGCAGGTGAAGCTGCTCTTGGGAAGTGACATCAGCCATGCCCTGCACGAGCTCACGCACTGCTTGACGAGCAATAGTCAAGACCTGTGGATCGGCGTGTCACGCGGCTTGTTGATCGCTTCCTGATTCGTGGCTCGGTTCGTCGTCTCGTTCGACGAGGATGCCGTTCTTGAACGTCGCGCCGGCGCGGACGAGTGCGACGAGGTGGGGTGCGTTGACGGCGCGCCATCTGGCTTGTGCGGACTCGATGAGCTTGAACGCCATGGCGACCCCGGCGGTTCGCGAGCCGGGTCCCTTGGTGACCCGCTGCCGCAGCCGCACCGTGGCGAAGGTCGACTCGATCGGGTTGGTGGTGCGCAGGTGGACCCAGTGCTCGGCGGGGTAGTCGTAGAAGGCCAGGAGCACGTCGAGATCCTCGGTGATCTTCGCTGCAGCCTTGGGCCACTTTGTGCCGTAGTCGGCGACGAACACCTTCACCGCCGCCCGCGCGTGGTCCTTGTCCTCGGCGTTCCAGATCTCCGCGAGCGCGGCCTTCGCGCCGGGCTGCGCCGACTTCGGCAAGACGTTGAGGACGTTGGCGATCTTGTGGAACCAGCACCTCTGCTCACGGGTTTCGGGGAACACCGTGCGGACCGCGGCCCAGAACCCCAACGCGCCGTCGCCGACGGCGAGGACCGGTGCCCGCATCCCACGCCGCTTGCAGCCACGCAGCAGGTCGGCCCACGACTCGGTGGACTCGCGTTGACCGTCGTCGAGCGCAATCAGCTCCTTGGTGCCATCAGCTCGGACCCCGATCATCACGAGCAGGCACACCTTGTCCTGTTCGAGTCGGACCTTGAGGTGGATCCCGTCAACCCACACGTAGACGTAGTCGGTGCCGGCCAGGGGCCGCTTGTTGAACGCGACCGCCTCGTCTTGCCAGTCCTTGGTCAGGCGGGTGATGGTGGCCGGCGAGAGTCCCTGTGCCGAACCGAGGAACTGCGTCAACGCGGGCCCGAAGTCGCCCGAGGACAGGCCGTGCAGGTAGAGCAGCGGCAGCACCTCGGCAACCCGCGGAGACTTCCTGGCCCACGCCGGCAAGATGGCCGAGGCGAACCGCTTGCGCTCGCCGGTGGCCTGGTCGGTGCGCTTGTCGTTGACCCGCGGCGCGCGGACCGTGATCGCGCCGGCCGCAGTTGTCACCTGCCGTTCGTTGTGGTGCCCGTTGCGGACCACCAGTCGTCGGCCGTGCTCGTCGAGCTCGTCGGTGAACGCCTCGACGTAGGCGGCGACCTCGGCCTGAAGCGCTGCAGCCAGCATCTGCCGGGCACCGTCGCGCACGATCTCATCAAGCAGCGACCCACCGGCCACCTCGTTGGACGCATCGGCGTCGTGAACTACCTTGAGCATGGGCACACCTTCCCGAGCCGGCGCGCCAACGCCGACCCCGATCAGAACTTGCATGGACTTCGATCTTGCTCGGGAGGTGCGCCCGCTTCACGTCACCCCGCCGAGAGCCATCCACAGGTTCTGATCATTGCTCACGCTTGTCGGCAGCTTGCCGATGAACGACAGAACCACTCATGCCGAAGAAGGGCCCTAGTGGCGTGTCGATGAAGTAGATTTACGGTTGTGTTGGATAATCGGGTATGGCGAACAGGACGGCTGCCCGGTTGGTGTTGCGGGATGGGGATCGGGCCCGGTTGGAGCGGATGACCCGGTCGGCGACTGGTGCGGCTGCGGCGGCGCAGCGGGCCAGGATCGTGTTGCTGGCCGCGGACGGCGTGGCGAACTATGTGATCGCGGAGCGGGTCGGGGTATCGAGGCCGACGGTGAATCAGTGGCGGTCGCGTTATGTCGAGGGCGGGATCGCCGGCCTGACCGATGAGCCCCGCCCAGGCCGGCCCCGCGCGATCGACCGGTCGGCGGTGCTGAGCGCGACGCTCACCCCGCCACCGGCCAGCTTGGGAGTGACGCACTGGTCGAGCCGGCTGCTCGCTACCCGGTTGGGGATCGACCATGCCACGGTGGCGGGGATCTGGAAGGACTACGGGATCAGGCCGTGGAAGGCGGACACGTTCAAGTTCTCCACCGATCCCGAACTCGAGGCCAAGGTGGTCGACGTGGTCGGCTTGTATCTGGCCCCGCCCGAGAAGGCGGTCGTGCTGTGCCTGGACGAGAAGTCGCAGATCCAGGCGCTGGACCGGACCCAGAAGGTGCTGCCGATGCAACCCGGGCATGCCGAGCAACGCACCCACGATTACGTCCGGCACGGCACCGCGACCCTGTTCGCCGCCCTGGAGATCGCCACCGGCACAGTCACCGGGCTATGCAAGCAGCGGCACCGGCATCAGGAGTTCCTGGTCTTCCTCAAACACCTGGCCCGCGCCTACCCCGAGGTCGAGCTGCACCTGGTGATGGACAACTACGCCACCCACAAGACACCCGAGGTGAAGGCCTGGCTCGCCGCCCATCCCCGGATCCATGTCCACTTCACCCCGACCTCGGGCTCCTGGCTGAACCTGATCGAGGTCTGGTTCGGCATCATCGAACGCCAAGCCATCCGGCGCGGCACCTTCACCTCCACCCGCGACCTCACCGGCAAGATCCGCGCCTTCATCACCGGCTGGAACCGACGCAAACACCCATTCATCTGGACCAAGACCCCCGACCAGATCCTCACCAGCATCAACCACAAACGTAAACACGTCTCATCGACGGACCACTAGTGGAATGGGGCGTGCACTAGCCTGGAAGACTACGAGGCTGGTACGGTCCCCTACCATTCCCTTAAGGAGGACGTGATGGTCGCCAGACTTATGAGGACCACTCGATGGAGGGGACTTGTCTTGTCAGCCGCCTGCTTGACGGCGATTACCGGTTGCTCCTCGGTCGGAATGCCCGCCCATCCGATGCCTGCAGCGACCACGGCCCCTACTTTTGCGCCGTCGCGAGAGGGTATCACCATCCGATATGCCAAGGACTTGACTCTCCCCATAGCAGAGGGCAAGTCAACCGTCCAGTGGCAATCAGCGCCGATAATAATCGGATCAGATGAGGTCGTCGCTGGAGTGGCCTTCGTCTACGAGCTCGGGGGAAACGTCCAAGTCTCGAATATGCAGGCGATACCTATTTCCACCGACGAGGGCGTCGTGCTAAACGTTAAGTTCGACGCAACCTCAACGAGGTTGAACTCGACCCTGCAGGTTTTCGACGCCAGCGTCAGCATAAAGCCCAAGAGTGAGGTCCCCGATGAACCACCGGCCTAACCATCACCCCAAGATCAGACGCGCGTCCGCGCTGGCGCTGCTCTCGTGCCTCGTCTCCGCTGCGGCAACAATCAGCAATCCGACGCCCGCAGCGGCAAATAACACTGACGGCGCCGTCTACTGGGACGACAGTCCGACCCTCTCGTGCGCGTCGTCGTGCCAGGCATGGGTCAGTGTGACCGCTTGGGCTTCCGGTTCAACTCAAGGGTCCCCTTGGGTCATCGCAGTGGCCTCGACCGGAGCTTGCGGAATCAACAGCCAGAGCGACACAGCGAGTTCTTCAGGCTCCGGCTCCTACTTCGCAAAGGCAGTAATCAGCGTGTCCAGTGGTGGTTGCAACTCAAAGTTCCGCATTACGTGGGTTAACGCCCCGTAATTGCCCTGGAAGAAGTTTTCTTGGGCGGCGGATCTCTGCCGGACATCACATCCTTGCAGTCAACATGTCGTCGCAGGTCAGCGCGCTGGTGGCGAGGACCGGCCCGCAGCGAGCGAAGCGAGCGAGGACACGGACCGGAGCGTGCGCGGCGAAGCCGCGCCTTGATCTAGGGAAACGCTGATCATTGAGGCTACTGGGGTTGGGGCGTCGCTGGGCGGGCTTGGGACCGCTTGGTGAGGGTCGTGGCCTGTCTGGTTCTTCTTCGTGCCCCTGGTTCGGGGCTGACTGGCGGGT
>Ga0209277_10001343_pt1 | contig 12103 bp, 21 predicted proteins | sample JI81AbrownDNA_FD_187503 | JGI IMG/M metagenome (GOLD analysis project Ga0209277, IMG submission 187503) | Wastewater effluent complex algal communities from Wisconsin, to seasonally profile nutrient transformation and Carbon sequestration -... | ecosystem: Engineered > WWTP > Effluent > Algae... | reverse complement strand
TCAGCACTTGCGTGGAAATGTCTATCTGAGAAATTTGCGGGACGTAACAATGCGGAAAAGATGAAGTTAGTTAAACAACTGAATGAGTAATGTATGGGGAAAAAGGAAGATCCTGACGAATGGATTACAAATTTGGAATGCCTGAGACAATGTATCGCAGAGTGTGGAAAAACAATTGATGACAACAAATTGGTCATGCACATCCTATACCATCTACCTACAGAGTACGACAATATCAATGATCAGTACCTAAAGGAACTTGATGAAGGAAAGGACGTCGACCTAGAAAACCTGAGAGTGGGTCTACAACGTAAATATGACAGACTTGTGGATTATGGACACATTGAGAAAAGTAATGACGACAGAAATGACAAACTAGTTAAGGAAGAAAGAGCACTGAAAACTGGCTTCAAGAAACAGTTTAAGGGAAAATGTCGCATATGCGGTAAAATTGGTCACAAAGGCACAGATTGTTGGACATTGGATAGCAACAAAGAAAAATGACCTACCGGATACAATGACAAAAATGATGGCAATAAAAACTATAAGTTCAATGGCAATTGCAACTATTGTGACAAAAAGGGCCATAAAGAAGCTGATTGCAGGGCAAAACAGCGGGACAATGCAAACAACGTAGAAGAAGAATTTGCACTTGTAACAACACACATTACAAAAAAACAAACGTCGAAGAATGGATATGAGATACTGGAGCGACGTGTCACATGAAATCGAATACAAACGGTATGTATGGACTGGAGAAATGTAAAGGTATTTAGATTGACACAGCAAATGGTTCAACATCAATGGTCACACACATTGGAAACTACAAAGGAAAAGTACAGTGTGCAGATGGGACAGAAAACGTCATCATCATGAAGAATGTAAAGGTTGTACCAGGACTGGTTAAAAATCTATTTTCGCTATCTACAGTAATGTGCAATGACTGGGACTTGCTGACGGAAACAACAGACAACACAAAAGTATTGAAAATAAAGAAGAATGACGTGGAATACAAATTCAACAAAAAGGTATCGCAAAATTCAAATGGAGGATATTTGATGGGAATGGAAATTGTACCTGACAAAATCGATGAAAAGAAAAAAGAAAAAGATAATAAAAATAACGACAAAAATAAAAATATTGAAAAAAGAGAAAAAGGGAACGTTAGCACAGAAATTGGTGCAAAGATCGACATCAACAAATTACATGAAAAATTGGGACAGCCAGAAGAAGAAGTTACAAAATTGATTGGAAATTACATGAAATTGAAAATCAAGGGAAAAATGGAAAATTGTGAAAATTGCGCAATTGGGAAAATGAGACAGAAAAACATCGAAAAGGGACCAAAGGAAAAATCGACAAAACCAGGATATCATATGTACATTGACCTAACGTCATCAAAGTATGTTAGCACCAGAGGATCAAAGTATTGGTTTCTAGCAGTAGATGTGGCTACACACATGAAATTTAGTATGTTTTTAAAACAGAAATCAGAAGTGAAGGAAAGTTTTGTCCCATTTCTTAAAGAACTTCAACAAACGTATGGTGTGAAGGTAGAACATATTAGATGTGACAATGCAGGCGAAAATCGTGTGCTTGAAGATGCATGTATTGAAAAAGACTTGGGAATTATTTTCGAATATACAGCACCAGGAACGCCACAACAAAATGGAGAAGTCGAAAGGGCATTTGCGACAATGTTGGGAAAAACTAGGGCTATTATGAATGGTGCAGGATTTGATGAAAAAAACGATATTTATTCTGGACAGAAGCCGCCAATACAGTAACACATTTGGAGAATATTACGATTAGGAAAGGAACGATGCACACACCACATTATTTATTCTATGGTAGTGACGCACCTTATACAAAACATCTACAAGTATCTGGAAATTTAGCTATTGTGAAAGTATTAGATCCGACAAACACATTTAGTGATAAAGGCATGAAGGCAATATTTGTTGGTTACACAGACAAACACGGGGGAAATGTATACAGATTTATAAATCCAAATACAAATAGAATAATACTATCTCGTGATGTGAAATGGTTGGAAAGAAAGTATGGTGATGAAAAAAATGTTAAGCCATCCATCATTTCAAATGTCTATCAAGACATCAGGGGTTATGAAGAAATAGACGTTGATGATACAACAACAGCTGATTCGGAAGAAGAAACTAAAACAAATAAATCCGACACAGATGAATAAATAGAAATGATTACGCCATCGACAACTACAGCAATAGGTCCACCAATAGAATCAGGAAAGGAGTTAAGACGTGAAATACGTGGAATAGACATAGGACAAGAACTAATGCCTGGTCGTACACGACAACAGACAAGGGATGCTATACAATTAGTAGAAGAAAATTTCAACAATTTTTATCGTGATTGTGCATTAATGTCAGGGGTGACAAATACGGTTAGAATGACGAACCCAGAAACTTTCAAGAAGCATGGTATCATCAAAATCCAGAAAAAAGGCAGAACTGGAGAGTGGCAATATGCAAAGAATTTAAAGACATGATTCGATGAGGAGTGTGGGATGTTGTGAAATGGAGTTCAATTCCGGAAGGGAGAAGATTGATTGGTAAAGTGGGTATTTAAAGAAAAACGTGACGGCAGATTTAGGGCAAGACTAGTATGCTTAGACTATAGTCAAATACCGGGAGTAGATTTTAGCGACAACTATGCACCAGTGGGAAATGACATCACATTTAGGGTTATTATGGTTTTACGACTAATGTACAATTTACATGCAGTGTTACTAGACGACGAGACAGTGTTTCTATATGGAAAATTGGAAGAGGAAATTTATATGGAAATTCCGATGGGCTATAAAGAAGTATATGAAGATCCAGGAAACGACAAAGTGTTAGTATTAAAAATGGCAATGTATGGATTAGTACAAGCAGCAAGGCAATGGTTTAAACATCTTAGTGACGTACTGATTACATTGGGATTTAATCCATGTGAATCAGATCCATGTCCAATGTACAGAATCGACGAAGAAGGACTATGTATTATTTTAATGTATGTGGATGACAATTTAATTGTTGGGAGTAGAAAGGCAATTGACAAAGCGACAAAAGAAATCAAGGCAATTTTTAGTGTGACTGTTAGTCCAATAGCAATGGAGTACTTAGGTTGTGAAGTTGATGTAGCAGAAAATTATTCGTGCTGATGGATTGGTCAGCCAGATCTATACAAGAATCTAGAAATAAAATTCGGCAATATGGTAAAAGTACAACAAGCAACAGAAACGCCAAGTACACTGGGTTTTCATCTAGTACGTAATATACCTGAGGCAGTATTTATTTCAGATCAAGACCAGAAACTATACAGAAGTGGAGTCAGTATGTTATTTTTTTAGTAAAACACACGCGACCAGATTTATCCAATAGTACTCGTGAACTATCAAAGGTGATGGACAAAGCCACAGAAGGGCATATGAAGGAATTATGCAGAGTAATAAAATATGCAATCGACACAAGGACAAAGGTTTAAAATTACAACCAGAAGATACTGACAACAAATGGAGACTTAAGGCATATTCAGATGCAGATTTCGCAGGCAACAAAGAAACACGAATAAGTGTTACAGGATATATTATTTATTTTATGAATGTACCAATTTGCTGGCGCTCACGTGGACAGAAAGGAGTTACATTATCCACAACATAAGCAGAATACATAGCATCCAGTGAGGTGGTGAGAGATACTGATTATATTGTACTTATTGAGGCATATGAAGATTGAAGTTGAACTTCCTATTCGTGTAAATGTTGACAACATTGGAGCGATATTCTTAGCAGAAAATCAGAACAGCAGTGATCGTACAAAACATGTTGATATACGTTATCATTTTATTCGACAATATATTAAGGAAGGGACAATTATGATAGAGTTTGTTCATAGCAGTGAAAATGACAGCAACATCTTTACGAAGAATGTGACAAGTGAAACGTTCAACAAACATGCTAAAAAATTGATTTGGACAAAAGAAGAATACGAAGAGGAAGCGGAAACTCGAATTCTCGCAACAGGAAGGGTGTTAAGAGGTATTGCATACAATTCTAGTACAAAAGGTAAATGCGCAAATACTAACAAGAGCGAAATCACAGAGAATTGTGAGGCAGAAAAATGGGGTAGTACGAACATACATACTACAGCAAAAATTGATGATGTAAGCAAGGAGAACACTGAGGTGGAGAATGACAAAAAAGTCTCATTTGTCAATGTGACAGAGGGAGATTAATTTTAACTTTTTAAAAACCAGAGTTAACGCTAGATTAAGCAGATTAGATATTTGTGCGGTAACGGACTCGCTAACAATTTCAAGATGCATTCTATCAGGAACTGCCCCATTATCAAGGCAGAATTGATCCTTGCAAAAAGATTTTTGGCAAGGATGTACCAAGTTTGAAGAGAAAAACAACGTGTTTAAAGCCCACACCAGTGGTACACAGTGTTGTATCCATCCCTCCTGAGCTTATCAAGTCTCAGCGAGAAGTGGAACTTTGCATTGACACTGTCTTTGTCAATGTAATGCCATTCCTCACTACAATTCCAAGCATCTCATGTACAAGATGGCGACCTGGGTCCCATCCAAAGAGATGTCTGATTACAGGAGTGTACTTGAGAAAATTGTTGGTATTTAAATGGCTGCAGGATTTAAAGTTACCTGAATTAGCTGAAATTGTGAAATCAAACCTCTACTCAACAAGATGAAGGATAAAATTGGTTCTACACCCTATTATGCCAGTGCACAAGAGCATGTATCACAGGCATAATGGAACAGCAGGGTTATCTAAGTGCATGTTTATGCTGCACATCATCATTCACCAAACAAGATGTTACATCACAAAGTGTTGAAAGTCCTGGTTATTTAATGTACCAGGAAGCTGAATTTCTTTCCACCCAAATGAGGAAATTCCAAATACTACAGTCCCAGGGGAGTCATGCATCATATTTCATTGGATTACAGATCTCAATGTTCAGTTGCACCCTTGGCTTATATTTTGGCGCACAATGATCCCAATCCCACCCACACTTTGTAGACTTGCACTCTTGACGTGATTTATTTGAGACCCTTGGATAATGCCCAAGGGGACCATTCTGTGTTTGATTTGAACACCGAATCTATCATTACTGGGTGCCATGTGACAGAATTGCTGGCAAAACTGGAGGTTATTGCTTGTGTGGATGCCATTGGGTATAAAGATGGGATGAGACATCTCAAGATTATCCACAAATCTGGAGAGGTTTTATATGTCTCTGCTTTGACTGCAGAAGTGGACCCTCCAACCAACAATGATGGTGACAATTCTCAAGAAGAGGATGTCGCGGATGATGCATAAGAGGAAGAAGACCTTCCTGAGTATGATTATATTGGCCAAAACAAAATTAATGATGATGATCCAGTCCAAGTGGATGGTGAAGAGAATTATCAAGCCTGTGGAAATCAGAATGCACAGGAACTACCAGATGACCCATCAGTGAATTTGGTCCAGCCAACTGTAAGACCCTCTGCAAGAGCAAGAGCACCCCATACTGATCTACAGCCCTGTTGGACAATGAAAAAAGAACAAGTACAAGAAAGTAAGTACAAAGGAAAAAAATCTAAAATTTATATGAGAACAGAAATCGCGCTCAAGGAGCCGAAAATGTGGGAACAAGTCCAAATGGAAAAATATCACGAAAACAAGACAAAAAAGGAAAAATGAAATTCGTAACGATTTTATTCAAAATGAGAAAATAGTTATAATCTTAAATTTATTAGACTATATTAATGACAGCTCATTTTTAACTGTAGATTAACATAAAGTTAAGATTACTTCCACCATGGTGGAGCCAGGAGAGACCAAAGTGAAAGCTGAGGAAGGTGAGGAGAGGAAATATCTGACAAAATTCAAAAAGAAAAATGGAAAAAACAACAATGCCGCGAGACATGCTGACTGAGATCAAGATGTGCCAGAGCTACTTAAGGGCATTGAATTTTCTATGGCTAAGAATGGACCGGATTTTTACCTGAAGGCATTGGAGAAGCTACAGCTGTACGCATCGACAACTTTTAAGGACGTTGCAGATGTACGGAGGAGTTTGAAGCAAGGAAAAGTGTAACCTTCAGACCACAAAATCTGGATGAGAATGCGACACCTACACAGAGAGATGTGGAACATTTGTGCAAATAACACCATCAAATGTGAGGAACTACTTGAAGCAAATCTAGAGGCAATGTATGAAGTTGTTAGGTCCATTGTGATCTCGTACTAAAGGACTAAGTATGTAACATGAGAGCTATGAAGAAATCAACAACAAACAGGACATGCTTGGGCTATTATAAATAATCAAAAAGGCAATGTACTCAAATGGAGATGGAAACAACCATATGGGATACAATCATGTAGTAGCAGTAAGGAACTACAATCATAAACAACAGGAGAGATTCAAGTCACTACAAGAATACATATATCAATTTGTTGTGTACAGAAATGTATGTGAGCAATTGAGCATCAAAGTCGGTGCGTCAGAAAACAGAGGGGCAAACATGCTAAAGCAATTGAAAATAACCAATCCCACTGAACAACAAAAAGATGATGCGGAAAAGAAAGCAATTGAAGAGCATCATGCCATCCTAATCCTGCAAGGAGCTGACAAATACAAGTACAGAAGATTAATTGAAGACATGAAAAATGATGTCATACTCAAGAAAAATTCTTTTCCTAAAACTGTGTCTGAAGTGAGTCATGTATTGTCCAAATGGAGAAATTGTCATGGTGGAAAATATAATAATGGCAAGAGTGAGTCCAATGATGGTATTGCCTTCAAAACTGTTACAGAGAAAAAGAAAAAGAAACCAACAAAAACGACAAGAATAAAGTAATCACCTGTTTCAAATGTAAGAAAAAAGGACACTATTCCAACAAATGCACTGAATAATTGCCTGTGGCAACAGAGAAGCAGGGTAATAGCCTACTAGTCAACATGGAAGATAGCTCTGACGAGGAAATAGAAGATTGGCAATATGAAATGGAAGAATAAAATGTGATTATGTCATCAGAATAACACGAATTGGACAATCACATTTAAGCCCTAAAAAAGGAGGCTAGTCTACTCATGCTTAAAGAATGACACAGTCCTTGTAACCACAGTAAAAATAAAATTAATAAATACACTGTTAGAGAGTACTCGAATGCTAAAAAAGCAAGTGAACTACAAAAATCATAGGTAGGCCTTCTACTCAAGATCGCATTAAATATGTAGAAAATAATATGATCCCAAACTGCCCTGTGACAAGGCAAGACATCCTGAGGGCGGAAGACATATTTGGGCCTAATATTGGATCAATAAAAGGAAAAATGACATGCATTAAATAGGGTTAGAGAGTACTCGAATGCTAAAAAAGAAAGTGAACTACAAAAATCATAGGTAGGCCTTCTACTCAAGATCGCATTAAACATGTAGAGAATAATATGATCCCAAACTGCCCTGTGACAAGGCAAGACATCCTGAGGGCGGAAGACATATTTGGGCCTAATATTGGATCAATAAAAGGAAAAATGGCATGCATTAAACAGAAACATATACAAGTCGACCTACAAGATATACCACAAGACATAATGGAAAAACATGGCAAAGTGACACTGGCAATTGACATGATGTTCATCAATCAAATACCATTTATAATTATGACATCAGGAAATATACATTTCAGAACTGCAGTGAAAGACATGTAAAACAATACACTAATAACATCAATCGATCAGGTAATACAAGCATACCAAACACATTGATTCAAAATAAAGGCAATTCTAGCAGATGGGCAATTCATACAGGAAAGAGGATACTGAGAAATCACTGGACTGTATTGCCCATGCCAAATAATGTAGTAGATGCAGTACATACGCTAGCAGTGTCATCAAAACAAGCTGGGGGCATAACCTTCACCAACAATGATGGCAATATCATCACCGACGACGATGATGATGAAATAGAAGAGGCAATGGAAAATGATGAGCAAATACCAGTCCCATACAACCACCATGAAACATCATCAACAATCATAAGGAAGAAACAGACAAAGAGGCAAATACAGGAGTGGATGATCAAACACAGTAGATGCACATGACATCACACCATCAGCACTAGAAAATCAAGATGAGGCATTTACAGGAGTGGACAAACAGAGCACAGAAACACACATGACAACATACAGCCAATTTCCCAAGAAGAAAATGACCCAGACAAGTATATGACAATTGGTGTCATAAATATAACATCGGAAATTAACGCGAGCAATAGGGGAGCAGAAATGGAACACACAAAAAATGAAGAGACAGATATAAGAACAAATGAGTGTTATAATCTATGACCAAGACTGACAAACAGAGTCCAATTTGCATTAGTACAATCCAATCAACAAACAATAACCCTACCAAAAAAACACACACACATAATGATCACACAGTTAAACATAAAGGATGGCCTCAAGGCATTTGGCAACAAACATGATGAGGCGATACTCAAAGAAATAAAGCGACTAAATACACGACAAGCACTTAAACCATGTATCAGGAACAAAATGTCACAAGAGGAGAGAAAACGGGCACTCAGATACTTATGTTCCTAAAAGAAAAAAGAGATGGGACAATAAAAGCAAGAGGTTGTGTGGACAACAGACCAAAGATGCACTTAAATTTATTAGACTACATTAATGACAGCCCGTTTTTAACTTTAGATTAATAAAGCCCACCTTCCAAGGCAAATCTTATCCATGGAGTACAACTTGCAAGAGGCAAAAGTGCTAGCAATGATCATGTGTGGATTTCAAGAATGTATGAAGACATCCACCATTAAACATGAATGTTTGGGGAGAGCCGAAATACATTATTACAGAAAAGAGTGCATAAGATGCCATATGATCGCAGAAATCAAAAAGGGGTCTCTGATATTAGTCATGGTGATTTAATTGCTCAGCAGTTGAAAATACTGCCAGAAGGAAAGTAAAAATCTAAATCTAAATTAACAGCTGCTATTATTTCTTTCTAACAGATTTCATATCGGTCCCCTATTCTTGTAACTGATGAGTCATTCTGTATAATACAAGCTATAAAATGTTATCCTACCATTCCGCCAACATTCTAAGAGAAATATGATTGAAATGATTTTAGATATGCTCTCGTTTTATCTGAACTTATTTTGGCATTAGTGATCTTAGAAATCTTTAGGACGACTTTGTTAGAAAGTTCACACGATGGTTGTTTAACTGTTTTTATATGATTATTTTTAACCCTCACAATTTTTATTCAAATCGTACTTTTGTACCTATTTCTACCTCATTCTCTACCTCGTCATATTTTTCCAGTACCTCATAACGATTCGTGTCTCTTAAGCTGTTATCCTCAATTTGTGATTCATTCCAGTCACTATTTCGCTGTAACTTACTATATGAGTGGTTCACGATACCTCTTAACATCTCTGACATGCCAACTTTTATGCACAATTGCTCACAGACCTTTCTATATGCAACAAATTGATCATGATACTCTTGTAGTGACTGGTATCTTTCATGTTGTACACTGTAGTAGTTGGTGATAGATATAACATGATTGTACCCCATATGGGTGTCATCCTCTCCATTTGAGTACATGGATTTTTTATGATCTTCAATAGCCCCAATGTGTCTTGTTTATTGTCGATCTCTTCATAGTCCTCATGGTTACAAATTTGATCCTTCATTACTGGGTCACATATGGACATGACCACTTTGTACATTGCCTCTAGGTTTGCCCCCAGTAGCTCTTCTCGCTTGATAGTATTGTTGGCACGAATTTTCCGCATTTCTCTCTGTGTAGCCATGGCATTCTCATCCAGTTCAGGTGGCATGAAGGTAGCTAGTTTCTATTGTTTCAAACATTTCTGTACATCTGCTCCATTCTTGTATGTTGTTGAAGCATACAGCTGCAATTTTTCCAGTGCCTTTAAGTACAAGTCTGAACCATTTTTGGCCATTGATAATTCGACTCCTTTCAGTAACTCCGGCACATCTTGATCAGCATGCTTCATCAAATTGTTGTTTCTTCCATGATTTTTCTTTTTGAACTTGAAAACTTTCTTGTCCTTGGCTCCTTTGGCTTTCACCTTGGTACATCCTGGTTCCACCATGGTGGAGGTAATTTTTAACTTATGTTAATCTACAGTTAAAAATCACAATGATGATAATGTAGTCTAATAAGTAAAAAATTTAAAACTAGATTCGCTGATTTCACAAAATCTCATTTTTCTGCCTTTATTGTTGTTTTTTGTTTATTTTTCCGTTTAGTCTTGTTTTCCATTGTTTTGGCTCACTGCGCGCATTTTCAGAGTTCGCATCTTTGTTAGAGCTGCGTTTTGATTTCTACTTGCTTTCCCATAGTTGTTCTTTTCATTTTCCAACACAAGATTCCAGGAGCCAAGTGTCACCAGAAGAGCTTTAAAAATCTGGAGTGTAGTCTTAGACTCACACAGAACATATTACCAGCAACAGCACAGGTGGAATCTGGACTTTTTGGGACAAATTGTGAGAAGGTTCAGAACAAGACGAGCCCATCTAAGATAAAACTACCTTGAGAGTCTACTCTGAATAGACAGGAAGAACATGCATGGCATGACTTGTGCCCAAGTGTTTGTCCCCATAGAAGGTTTTATAAATGAATACCCATTGAGAAACAATGGCTATGCATATGATTCTTTGACTGATTTTTATGTAACAGTTGGATTTCCTCCTACATTGTAACAGAAAATGTGAAAGAAGAGTAAGCAGGAAATTGGGATGGTAAAAAACTACTACACAAACAAACAACTGAGCCACAAACACCCTGGCAGAACAAGGCCAAACTTGAGATCCAAGAATTGAAGAAGCACTTTCGATGTATTGTGAATACAAGCAGATGCCAGATGACTATGGGACTATGGAATGTGGCGGAATTATGTCAAATGATACCTAGGGAACTATCTGATGAGAGGACCCCTACAGAATTAGTAACAGGGAATAACCCCGACTTTTCACACCCTTACTCTTGGATGAAATACTGGTAGCCTACCGGATTCCCAAGGCATATGTCCATCAAAATAAAACTCAATCTCTGCTTATAAATTGGATGTTAGTCATTCTTATTTTAAAACTCAGACTGATGGACTGCAAATAGATCGAGGCAAATTAAAGTTTAATTATTGCTTTAGCTCAAGTTCTAGTGTTCCATGTTTAGGAAGCCAAAAAACCGACGAAAGGGCAAATAATGGATAAATTCTTATGGGACTGGAGGAGGTTCTACAGCAATAAATGACAAAATCATTGAAAACTAGATTAAAGTATTTTATGTACAAAAACATACTGCCCAAAAAATAGTATAGGAGTAAGCATGGGTGAGTTGATGAACACAGAGATTTAACCAGTTTGCTGTACAGAGCTCATTATGTGACTCTGATAAAAAGAACTGAGTTAAATCAAGTACTGAGTACACTGCACAAGATCTGTCCTTAGACTCTGTGGCCCTTCTAAGTATCATCAAGAAACCAGTGTACACTGGAGGTACCAACAACCTAAATGTGAGGCACAACAAGTCAATGGCATACATGAACCTGATGACCTTTTTCCAAGATTCAAAGACATACAAGAGTTCAGGGATCAGTACATGGCTATGAGAAAGGTGTGTGATGAGCTAGGCCTAAAATTCGAAAGATGTAAAGATGATGCCAGGGCAGTACTAAAGTGAAACGGGACCATGAAATACCCACTCAAGAAGGCTATTGACAAAATTGAAGAGGAGGATCATGCGATTCTCTTTCTACACAAGACAAGACAAAATATGGAAACTAATTGAACAAATGTAGAACAACATGTTGTAGAGGAACGACCATAGAACCAGGTCGACATCATTTCCGTCATCAAGATCCTTAAGGTACTTATCGTTAATAGTGTCGTATTCTGTAGGTAGGTGGTATAGGATGTGCATGACGAGTTCGTTGTCGTCAATTGTTTTGCCACATTCAGCTATATGTTGCCTCAGACGTTCCAAATTCGTAATCCATTCGTCAGGATCTTCCCTTTTTCCCATATGTGA
>Ga0209277_10001342_pt1 | contig 12106 bp, 8 predicted proteins | sample JI81AbrownDNA_FD_187503 | JGI IMG/M metagenome (GOLD analysis project Ga0209277, IMG submission 187503) | Wastewater effluent complex algal communities from Wisconsin, to seasonally profile nutrient transformation and Carbon sequestration -... | ecosystem: Engineered > WWTP > Effluent > Algae... | reverse complement strand
GTTCTTGCCGCGGCCCTTGATCTGGTACATCGCGATATCGGCGTTGCGGATCAGCAGTTCGGCACTTTCGCCGTCGTCCGGGTAAAGCGAGATGCCGACGCTGACCGTGGCAAAGAAATCCAGTCCGGCGATCTTGAAGGGAAGTTTCAGCTCGGCGAGCAGCTTCTCGGCGATCACCGCCGCGTCCTCCGCGCTGCTCAGATCGGGCAACAGGACGGTGAATTCATCGCCCCCCTGGCGGGCCAGGGTGTCGCCCGAGCGCAGGCAGCTGCGCGCCCGCTCGGCAAAGCGCTTGAGCAGCTCGTCGCCTTCGTGATGACCGTAGCTGTCGTTGATCAGCTTGAAACGGTCGATGTCGATGAACATCACGCCAAGCCGTTTGCCTTTTCTTTTCGCCTGCGTCAGGGCGACTCCCAGCCGGTCCTTGAACAGGATCCGGTTGGGCAGCCCGGTGAGCAGATCGTGAAAGGCCTGGAAGGCGATCGTTTCCTCGGCTTTCTTGCGGTCGGTGATGTCGCGGGCAACGCCCGAGGTACCCATGAAGTGCTGCGTGGCTGGCCCGTCGGTGGTGTCGTAGAGGCCTTGCGCGCTGAGAATGGTGACGATGGTCCGATTCTCGAAGTGGCGGACCCCCTGGGTCTTGGTTTGCAGCCGGATTTCGACATTGGTGCTCGCGCGATCGCCGATGCGACGCTCGTTGAACGCGAAACGGGCGTGCTCCAGGTCGTCGGGATGAACGATCAGCGAGTAGTGCTTGCCGAGCAGTTCACCGCGCGAGTAACCGAGCAGTGCTTCGACGCGGCCATTGATGAAGATGAAACGGCCGTCGCGGTCGAGGGTGTAGATGATGTCCGGCGACTGCTCGACGAGAAAGCGGTGCAGGCGCTCGGAGTTTTCGAGCTGGACGGTCATCATCGCGTGTTCGCGTTCGATCCGGCGGCGGCTCTGCAGGCGCTCGACGGCGTCGATGAGCTCCTGCGCGTTGCCGTGCTTGCGGATGAATTCGAAAGCGCCGTGGCGCAGCGCGCGGATTGCCGAATCGATCGATTCGTCACCACTGAAGACCAGCACCGCCGTCGGAACGTGCTTTTGAACCATCCATTCCATGATTTCCAGTCCATGGACGTCGGGCAGATTGAGGTCCAGGATCAGGATGTCGACGTCGCGGCGGTCGAGGCGGTCAATCGCTTCCCCCCCCGTGGCACATTCCTCGATGCTCCGCCCTGGTGCCGCGAGCAGTTGTCGATAGGCCGCGCGGATTCGCTCCTCATCGTCGACGATCAGGATGCAGCTGGTTTCCGGCTGGTCCGGAACCTGCGGCGAAAAATCGACGTTTGCTATGGCCTTCATCGTTCCTCCTGACGGGTGTTCGGCGACGCGCTCTTCTCGTTTAGTTGGGTTTGGCTTCGCCGTCGCTCCGGCACTCTACGCGGCCCGGTGTTGGCAACAGCAGTGAAATCATGGTCCCCTGGCCGGCCTTGCTGCGGCACGAGACGGGAATTCCAAGGCGGTGGGCAAGCGCGCCAACGATCGACAGACCGATGCCACGCGTCGCCCCGAGCCGACCTTCGGCGGCGCGGTGCAGCGCGCTCATCGCCATTGCGCTCATGCCGGGACCGTTGTCCTCGATGCGCAATTCGCAAACCGGCTGTCCCTGGTGAAGGATGTCTTCACTCAGCGAAAGCTTGACCCGCTGCCCGGGTGAGAGCGCTTCGGAAGCATTCTTCCAGAGGTTGACCAGGATTTGCTTGATGCTGCCACGATCGGCGGCGATGCGCACCGGGCGCAGGGGCAGGGAGGTTTCGATACCGATTCCGCGCGCATCGAAAAGTGTTTCGCGGTAGAGCTGCAGCAGCTCGCGCACCAGCTCGCAGACATCGACTGCCTTGTCGGTGCTGCCGCCTGCGGGAACTTCGCTCATCCGCCGCACGATGCTGGCCACACGGTCGATCTCTTCGCTGAGCACCTTGAGTTCGTGGTGCACGCCTGCTCCCGCCGGTAGCTTGCCGTCGAGTATGCGCAGGTAGCCCTTGATGATCGTCAGCGGGTTGCCCGCTTCGTGAACCACGCGTCGGGCGTGGCGAGTGAAGCGCGCCGACACCGCTTCGTCGGCTTCCTGGCGAAGGTCCTGTGCGTTGCGCCAGCTTTCCAGGGTGACGCCGGCGATGCGTCCGAAATTCGCCACGCAGGGCAGGCGGCGCGTCAGGCGGGTGTGCTGACCGGCGCTCAGCCCGGCGACGATCACCCCGATCGTCCGCCCGCGGCCGATCATCGGAATGCACACCAGGCCGGCGCTTGACAGCGCTCGGGCAAACTGGATGTCGATCAGCGAATTCGCGGGCGGCGCACCGCGGTCGTAGGTCGAGCAGATCAGGCCGCTGATCGCGGCCGCGGCGGCGAGGCTGCGATGCGCCTCGGCGAGGATGTTGACCTGGCCAAAGATCGCCGGCTGTGCGGCAACGCCTTTGCCCGTGAGCTGGCCGCCCTGCGGCTCGCAGAGCAGGAAGGCGAGGTGGTTGAGGTCAAACAGGATGCGTGCCGATTCGCGTAGCGAGAGGAGGACTTCGGCGTCGCTCTCGAGGCTGCAGAGATCCTCCTGCAAGGGAGCCATCAGTGCCCGCTCACCGATGATCGCGGCGATCTGCTCGTGGGCGTCGTGTTCGCAGCAGCGACGAGCGCCAAGCACCCGCGGCATGCCGTTCGAACTGCCGCCGGCAGCTGCTCTTTCCGGGGGGGCGATGCCGATGGCGTCGGCGATGATGCACATCCGCTGTTCGGCTTGGTCGCGCAGGCCGGTCAGGCGAGCGCTGCTGCCGTTGCCCAGCATCTGCTCGGCGAGGGCTGCCAGTCCGTGCGGAATCTCGTCGCAGGAGACCAGCGCGTGCGCCAGCCACACCAGCTGCGGGAGCCCGGCGGCGGTGACGATCTGCTCGGCGGGCAGATGGTGGAAGAGGATGCCGTCGGCGAATGGCGAATCGAGATGCCACTGGTCGGCCAGCCAGGTGCCAATTTCGCCGTGATGAACGCCGAACTGCGCGCTTTCCCGAGCGGAAAGTTCGGCTTCGCTGGGGCAGGTGGCAAGCAGCTGCAAATAAGGGTCGCCAAGTGCCGAGAGCAGAATGAGCTCGCCGACGTCGTGCAGGAGTCCCGCCAGGTAGGCCTCGTCCGGTCGCTGGTAGCCGCTGGCCGCAGCCAGGCTTCGCGACAGTTCGGCGACGAGCAGCGAGTGCGTCCAGAAGGCGGAGAGGTCGACCGACCGGGTGCCGGCGCGTTCGTCGAACAGGTTCTGCACCGACAGGCAGGTGGCGATCGAACGCACCAGCCTGGTTCCGAGCGCGATCAGGCAGTTTTCGATACTGCGCAGCTGCGTGCCGCGGCGAATGGCGGGTGAATTGGCGGCCGTCAGCACGCGCGTACACAAACCGGGATCCTGTTCGACGAGGCCCGCCAGCTTGGCCATCGTCGTGCTGTCGTCGTCGACCATCTGCAGCAGGCGCAGCAGGACCTGTGGCGGCGAAGGGGCGCGTCCCGACTCGATGGCGTGGCGGACGGGCTCCGGCAAGCTATACATCGTCGTGAGCGAGGATGCGAAACGGTGTCCTTGCGGCAGAAGAGTGGCGGGAAAGCGCGCGCATTGTCCTGGGGGCTAGGAAAACGGGTTGTGCCCGGCGCGAACAGCGTTCTCGCCGGCAGCGTCGATACCTTCCTGGACCTCGCGTGAAACGACTTCGAAGAGCGCACGGACGACGAAGTTCATGCCGTCGATGATTTCATCGACCGACAGCATCGAGGGAACGCGGGTGCCGCGGTGTTCTATCGCGCCGCCAATCTGTTCGACATTGACGCCCAGGCGCGTCAGGTTCGACGCCAGACGCGGCTCGGTGAGGACGAACAGGGTGGTGATTCCGTAGCTGCGAGCCAGCGAAATCAGGCAAAGATAGACCGCCAGAGCGAGGTAGGGTTGGCGCGGCTGCTTGGCAGTGCCGAAGTCCTCCTCCGAGATCGAGATGGGTCTTTCCTTCTCGCCCGGCCGGCGGCGGTAGCTGCCGATCACCGCCAGGCGAGAGATTTCCGCAATGCGTGATCGGTCCAGCGCCAGCGGATCGACGATCGAGCGGTCCAGCGTTTCCGCGCAGCTGATCTCCAGCGGTAGCCTGGCCTCCTGGGCAAGTTCCGGATCGATAAGCACGAGGCGAGCGCAGCCGACGAAGTCCCCCGTCGAAACCGATTGCACCAGGCAGTGCAGCGACTGCTTGTCGTAGGCGTCGGCTTCGAGACCCTCGGGGCGCAGCGGCTCGTAACCCAGCTCCTGGCAATAAACCTGGTGCCGGATGCGGTAGTTTTCGGCGCGCAGCTCGTCGGTCAGCGCCGGCACGACCCTGAAGAACCGCCGGTAGCCCTGGCTCATGGTCAGTTCTGTCAAGTTGGAAAGAAACATCCGCCGCCCTTGTGGTGTTGTCTGTCTGGCCGGCGAGCTGCCGGCACGACCTGCGCATACTACTACGAAGTGCGGGGCTCGCACCCTTGGCGGGCGCCACGTCAGTCGAGTTTCTTGAGGTAATCCTTGGTGAAGATCTTGTCCGGAAGATCGCGCAGCTTCATGCTGCCGTATTCCAGGACCGACTGCTCGCCGCCGCGCAGCGCATCTTCCATGACCAGTCGAGTCGGGCGCTTCCTGCCTTCCATGGTCTGGTAGTTCTCGTACTTGCAGGTTTTCAGCAGGCGGTTGGAGAGCGAATAGAACTCCGCGCGGTACGGCCAGGAGTCCTTTTCCCGGACCCAGTAAAGCACCCGCTGGTAAGTGACGCCGCGGTCGACCCCGATCAGTTCAAGCACGAAATAGCTGTCGTCGCCGATCTTCTCGCTGCGCAGAAGCTTCGGGTTGTAGTCGGCGGCGAAATTGGCCCGTGCCAGGTCGCCGTTGGCCACCTGTCCGGTCAGCCGTTGCGAGAGGGCGAGGCGAATTGGCTGCGAGACTTCAGGCATGAAGATCCACAGGTCGCGGCCTTTCATCAGGATGATCTGACCGCGCTCGGATGCCGGTTCGGTGACCATCACCACGCTGTTGGTGTTGCCCTTGGACAGCACCCGATACTTATGCACGTCGGGGTTGTCGCCGTTGGTGGTCGTGGTGATTGCCACGTCGACCTGAAAGCTGTCGGCGGGGAAGCGAACCTCGTCGGCTTTCTGGACGATCATCCGGGCCATGGCCTCGTTGCCGGGATCTTCCTGCGCGGGCGTTGCCGCCGGCGCTGCCGCGCTCCAGGCGGAGAAAGTCAGCAGGAGAAGCGCCAAGGCAGTCTTGACACCAGAATGGCGGATCGTCATGCTTTCCATCGTTTTCACCTCATTGTGCTGGCCGTTCAGTCGGTTGGCAGGAAGTGCCACCGCATGAAAGTTGTCCGCATCGACCACGTTTACAAGGATTATCAACTCGGCGAGCAGAAAGTCCAAGCGCTCAAGGACATCACGCTGGCCTTCGACCCGGGAGTGTTTCTGGCAATTGCGGGTCCGTCGGGCAGCGGCAAGACAACTTTGCTCAACCTGATCGGCTGCATCGACACCCCAAGCAGCGGCAAGATCTACATCAACGAGAAGGACGTCAGCGGCCGGACGCCGAACCAGCTCGCCGATCTTCGCGCGCGGACCATCGGTTTCATTTTTCAGACGTTCAATTTGCTGCCCGTGCTGTCGGCGGCTGAAAACGTCGAGTATCCGCTGCTTCACCGCCGCGATATGTCGGTTGCCGAACGGCGCGAGCGGGTGGCGTACTTTCTCGATATCGTTGGCCTGGCAAAGTTTGCCAATCACCGTCCGAACCAGCTGAGCGGCGGTCAGCGGCAGCGCGTGGCCATCGCCCGGGCCCTGGTGATCAAGCCGGCCATCGTCCTCGCCGACGAACCGACCGCCAACCTCGATCACAAGACCGGTGAGGAAATCCTTCTTCTGATGAAGAGGATCAATCGCAAGCTCAAGACGACTTTCATCTTCTCTACCCACGACAGGCGGGTGATCGCCAAGGCCGACCGTCTGGTCCGCGTCGAGGATGGCGAGATCGCCCTGCTCGGGAAGCGTTCGAGTGGCAAGTGGTCGCTGGCGCGTCACCGTCCGACGGAAGCCGTTGTCGACGAGCCGGCGAGTGCGCTGGCTAACGAGGAGCCGGCAGTCAATGACGACGAGAAGCAGGACAGCGCGCCGATCGAGGCGCCGGATAGCAACGGGGAAAACCGCAATGCAGATCAGAAATAAGCAGCCTTTGACCGTTCTCGCCCTGCTTCTGGCGAGCTTGCCGCTGTCGCTTCTGGCCCAGCCGGCGGATCACGCCGGGCGCGCTGCTGGCGATGCCCTCCTCGCCGCCACGCCAGAGCGGGTGCCGTTTCAGCTCGCCGCCAAGTCGGACGATCTGCCGCTGAGCCGGGATTCGCTGTTCGGCACCGACGAGCCGGCTGCGAAGCCCGCCGCAAAGCCGGTCGCCGCTCCAGCCGCCGCCCCGGCAAGCGAACCGCCGCTCAGTCGCGACGCCCTGTTTGGGACCGATACGCCAGCCGTCGCTGCGCCCGCCGACGAACTGCCGCTTAGCCGCGATGCCCTGTTCGGCGACGGCGACGATGCCCTGCCGAAAGGAAAGGCGGCGCAGGCTGTTGCCCAGTCGGCGTCGCGCCCGGTTCGCTACCGCGGCTTCATCCAGAACGTCATGGCCTACACCACGCCCGGGCCGGCGCACTGGTCGGAGGCGATGACACGTGCCGATGTCAGTGCGCAGGGCGATTTCGGCAGTGGCGTCAAGTGGCATCTGGGCGCGCGCGTGGACTTCGACGCCGTTTATCCGATGAGTGATTTTTACCCGCAGGCGGTGAACGACAATCAAACCCTGAATGCGATGTTGCGCGAGAACTACATCGATATCGGCGCCGGCGACTGGGATTTCCGTGTCGGTCGGCAGCACATCATCTGGGGAGAAATGGTCGGTCTGTTGTTCGGCGATGTCGTTTCGGCCAAGGATATGCGGCATTTCGTGCTCCCCGAGTTCGACATCCTGCGCATTCCGCAGTGGGCTGCACGGGCCGAGTACTTCAAGGGCGACTTTCACGCCGAGGCGATCTGGATCCCGGTGGCCAGCTACGACAACATCGGCAAGCCGGGGGCGCAGTTCTACGACTACACGCTGATACCCTATGGCCAGGCCACTTTTCGCAACGAGAAGATTCCGACGCAAAACCTCGAGAACACCAACTATGGCCTGCGCCTTTCCGTTCTCCAGAACGGCTGGGATGTGGCGGCATTTGCCTACAGCAGCATGAGCGTCGCGCCGACCTTCTACCGGCAGATCATTGCCGGAGCGCAGCCGACGGTGGAGTATCAGGCGCGGCACGAGCGCATCGACCAGTACGGAACGACCTTTGCCAAAGACCTTGGTTCGACGGTTCTCAAGGGCGAAGCGGTCTACACCAGCGGCCAGAAGTATCAGTCAACAAATCTGACGACCCCCGATGGACTGGTCGCGCAGAACACGCTCACTTGGGTGCTCGGCCTGGACTTTTCCCAGATTACCGACACCCGGGTCAACGTCCAGGTCTTCCAGAGTCATTTCTTCGACCACAGCCCGGATATCATCGAGTCGGCCAACGAGAACGGCTACAGCCTGCTGGTGAACCGCAAGTTCGGCGACAGGTTCGAGGCGCAGGCGCTATGGATTTCCAGCCTCAACCGCAACGACTGGATGTTGCGCCCGCGGGTCAGCTGGAACTTCGAGAAGAACTGGGACCTGGCGGTCGGCGTCGATATCTTCAACGGCCCGCCGCTGGGATTCTTCGGCCGCTATGACGACAGCGACCGGGTCTATTCGGAGCTGCGCTACAGCTTCTAAAGCGTCGGGTTCCGGCCGGAGATCGATACCGCGGCAGCGAAACCATGGAGCCCGAGACGCGGGGCGTCGCCGGCAGCGAGCGTGCGTGCACGCTACTGTTCGGTGACCACCACGACGCCGCCACGCCGGCGGTCACCCGCGCCATAGAGGTGCCCATGACCGCTGGCGACGCAGTTGACGCCACCGAAGAACAGGCTCGCCTCGTCGAAGCGGGTCGCTGCCGGCCATGCCGCCTGCAGGGCGTCGGCGGCCCCGGCACCGAGGCCGTGACTTTCAAACCACAATCTGGCCCCTTCGACGTGCAGGCGCGGCGCGTTCACCGCCTCCTTGAGCGGGCGGCGATAGGCCAGCAGGTTGAGCAGCGATTGCAGGATGGCGCTACGAATCCGATTTGAGCCGCCGCTGCCGAGCGCGAAGCATGGCCGTTCGCCGGCGACGACGATCGTCGGGGACATCATCGTGCTCATCCAGGTTCCCGCTGCCCGGTGATGGAAACCGCTGGGGTTGATGTCGTCCTCGCCGAGGAAGTTGTTGACGTGGATACCGAGTCCGGGCAGGGCTTCGCCACAACCCTCACCATTGCTGGTGGTCATCGCCGCGGCCATGCGGTCGGCGTCGATGACCGAGATGTGGGTCGTCGCGCCGAGTTGGTTCTCGGCAATCAGCGTTTGTGTTCGCGCACCCCAGGCGGGAATGCCGTCGCCGGCGGCGAGATCGAGAATCGATCCCGGGTCGGCGTAGAGGCGGTGGTCATAACCCGCCTGGCGGATTTCCGATACCGTCGCCAGCAGCGCCGCCATCTTCAGCTGCTGCTCGCGCGACAGGAATTCCTCTTCGCCGAGACCGAGTCGCTCGGCGATACGCAGGCCGGCGCCGATCAGGCCGCCTCCGGCCGCCGGCGGCGGGTTGGTGAGCACCGTGTACGGGCCAAAGCCGACGCGCAGCGGTGCACGGATCACCGGCGCGTACGCCGCCACGTCCTCGGCGGTGATCAGTCCGCCTTGCGCCGGGCCGAAGTTGGCGACCAGCGCCGCCCAGTAGCGGGCGACGTGGGTGTCCGTGTCGCCCTCGCCAAGCGCGTAGAGGAAGTCGCCGAGATCCGGGTTGCTCAGGCGATCGCCTGCTTGCGGCAGGACTCCGCGCGGGAAGAACAGGTTGGCCACGGTCGGCGAGCGGCGGGCGATCGGCGCGACGAGTGAAATGATCATCGCTATCTGCGGGCTGACCGTGAAGCCGTCACGCGCCCAGGCGACCGCCGGCGCGACGACTTCGCGCAGCGGTACGCGGCCGGCGCGCCGGTGCAGCTCGAGCAGTCCGACCAGTTCCCCGGGGACAGCCGCTGCCGCCCTGCCGACATGGAAAACCTGCGTCGTGCGTCCGAAATCGACCGTCACCGGCGCGAAGTCGAGGCGCGGCGGGCTGGCGAGGCCGCGCCCCGGTGTTGCTGCGAAGAAGTCGAGGACCTTGTAGCCATCGTCGGCGTCGCCCCAGATGCACGCGCCGCCGCCTCCCAGCGAGGTCAGCGGCAGTTCGGTGACGGTCGCCGCGAGCTTGGCGGCGACGATGGCATCGACCGCGTTGCCGCCCCGGCGCAGAAGGCAGGCGCCGGCTTCGGCGGTATGCGGCTCCGACGCCGCGATGACTCCAAGAATCCCCATTGGCGGAGGATACGCGATGGCCGCGTGCGAGTGAACACGATGTGCAGCCGACGACACCTCACCCTCGCCACTCGCTGCGCAACACGCCGGCTGCCGCCAGGCGCCTTTCAGGAAACGCCGAGCAGCGTGCTGTTGCGGCCGAAGGCGAGCAGGGCGCCGGGGATCCGTTCGAGAGCCATGACCTGCTCGGCACCACCGTGCCTGACGGCTTCCTTGGGCATTCCGAAGACGACGCAACTCGCTTCGTCCTGGGCGATCGTCCGGGCGCCCGCGTCGCGCATTTCCTTGAGGCTGCGAGCGCCATCGTCTCCCATGCCGGTCATGATGATGCCCAGCGCGTTGCCACCGGCGAACCTGGCCACCGAGCGGAAAAGCACGTCGACCGATGGCTTGTGGCGGTTGACCAGCGGTCCGTCGACGACGTCGACCAGATAATGGGTGCCGCTGCGTCTGAGCATCATGTGCCTGTTGCCGGGCGCAATCAGCGCCCGGCCGGCGACGACTCGGTCGCCGTGGCCTGCCTCGCGCACTTCGATCTGGCACATCTCGTTGAGGCGCTGGGCGAGCATCGCGGTGAAGCGCTCCGGCATATGCTGGACGATGACCATTCCCGGGCAGCTTGTCGGCAGTCGGCCCAGAACGAACTCCAGCGCCTGCGTGCCGCCGGTCGACGCGCCGATGGCCACGATGCGCTCGGTACTCCCGGCGCTGGCGGTCGCCGCACCGGCGGCAAGCATGACGTCGGCCGAGTTCTTCGGGCGCAGCAGATCGTTGGTTAGTGCTGGTGTCGGGCGCTTTTGCAGTGGCAGGCAGGTTTGCGCAGCGGCGCGCACCGCGCGCACGATGGCCTCGGCATGATGTCCGGCGGCGGGCTGCACGCCGATCGCCGGCGTGCAGAAGCTGCCGACGGCGCCGGCTGCCAGCGCCGCCCGCGTCGCTGGTCCCTGCCGCTTGGCCAGCGACGAGCAGATGACGATGGCCGTCGCTCGCTCGGCGAGCACCTTGCGCATGAACGAGAGGCTGTCCAGGCGTGGCGTCTCGACGTCCAGCACCAGCACTTCCGGCCATTGCCGGCGCATTTTCTCCAGGGCAAGCAGCGGATCGGCGGCGCTGCCGATGACCTGGATCCCCGCTTCGCCGGCGAGCGCCTGGGCGACGAACTGGCGCACCAGCACCGAGTCGGCGACGATGATGACCTTGGTGGGGGATGTGCCCATGGGGCGAGGGACCTTCACCGGTGCATGATTCCACTCTTCGTTGCCGTCGGCAAGCACGGCTGTGCTCGCTGCACGCGGCGTTGACCCTGCGGCTGCCGCTATTCCTGCTGGCTGCCGGGCAAGCTGTTGTCCACGCGGGGCGCCAGTTCTCGCCGCTTGGCCCGCACTCGTCGGTGGGCAGAAAATCCGGCGATTCGCGCGACCGCCGCCTTCGCCGCCTGATAGTCCGGGCGTGCGCAAAGCGCGGCCTGTAGCGCGCCGAGCGCCTGCCGGTCGCGTCCCAGGCGGAAGAGCAGCAGGCCGAGGTCGTACCAGGCGCCCGCCAGTGCCGAGCCGTGGCCGCTCGCTGCGCGCAGGCACTGCGCCGAGGCCAGCAGATCCGGCCCGCCGGCGACCGGTGGAGCCGCTGGCGCGTCCGGATCGGCGGCGCTGAACGCCTGCAGCGCCTGGCTGCGACGGTCGGTCCGATAATAGACAAGACCAAGAAACTGCAGCGACACGATATCGTCCGGGATCGCCTGCAAAATGCTGCGTGCGATCCATTCGGCCTGCGCGAAGTCGCCGCTTTGATAGAAGGTGCCGAGAAGGTCGAACAGGGCGTCGATCATTGGCGGGCTTCCTTGCGAGAAATGGCGGGCGCTGCAGGCGGCGCGATCACCCCACCTGCAGCCTGACGGCGCCGAGACGGGCTCAACCGATGTCGACCGGAACGAAAATCTTCGCGTCGTCGCGTTCGATGAGCAGGGCGACCTTCCTGCCGGACTTGTCGAGCAGCGCACGCAGCTGGGCGACGTCGCGCACCTCCTGGCCGTTGAGCGACAGGACGATGTCGCCCCGCCGGATGCCGGCCTTGGCGGCTGGGCCGCTGACGTTCTCGACGAGCAGACCGCCGGCCATGCCGCTTGCCTGCTGCTCCTGCGGGCTCAACGGACGCAGTGCCAGACCAAGGCGAGGATTGTCGGCTTCGCCGCCGCTGGCCGCCGCTTGCGCCTGAGTCGGGATTTCGCCGACCGACAGCGCGATATCGCGCGTGCCGCCCTTGCGCCAGACCTGCAGCGCGATCTGCGTTCCCGGCTTGATCGCCGCCACCAGGGGCGGCAGCTCGGCCGAGCTGCCGATTTCCGTGGCGTCCAGTTTGAGAATGATATCGCCCGCTTCGAGACCGGCGGCTGCCGCCGGGCTGCCTTTCTCGACCGAACTGATCAGCGCGCCGGCGGTGTTCTTCAAGCCGAAGGATTCGGCCAGCGACTGCGAGACTTCCTGGATGGTGACGCCGAGGCGCCCGTGACTGACCTTGCCGTTCTTCAGCAACTGCTCCTGAATGTTCATCGCCACATCGATGGGGATGGCGAACGACACGCCCT
>Ga0209277_10001335_pt1 | contig 12133 bp, 9 predicted proteins | sample JI81AbrownDNA_FD_187503 | JGI IMG/M metagenome (GOLD analysis project Ga0209277, IMG submission 187503) | Wastewater effluent complex algal communities from Wisconsin, to seasonally profile nutrient transformation and Carbon sequestration -... | ecosystem: Engineered > WWTP > Effluent > Algae... | reverse complement strand
GATCTTGGACCTGGTGGCGGTCGGCGACACGGTGTGACGCTCCGGGACGCAGCCGGTTTTTCTCTGGGCGCCCTCCCCGATTGTCGGAGCCATTTGTCAGGATGGTCTCGTGACACCGACGCCGCCTCCACCGCCTCCGGGCTGGCGCCGCGGGACGCCCACAGGGCCGATCTCGCAGCCGCCGCGCGGGGGCGAGCGCGCGGTCGAGCCGGAGTGGGGCGACCTCGATTGGGAGTATGACGACGCCCCGCCCCACGCCACCCCCGCCCCGCCCCCGCGCGGTCCGCGGCGCGCCCAGCGGGTGGGCCAGGTCGTCGGCCGAGGCGGGCGCGGCGCGGCCCGGGTCGTCGGCGCCGGGACGCGTGCCGGCGCCCGGCGCTATCAGGCGTTCACTTCAGCGCACGGCGCGGACGCGACCGGCCTGGCCCGGCTGATCCAACTGCATACGGTCAATGTCGCGGGCGATGCCGCACTGACCGTCTCCCTCGCGGGCACGGTTTTCGCACTGCCCACGGACGAGGCCCGCGGGCAGGTCGCCCTCTTCCTCGCCCTGACGATGGCCCCCTTCGTCGTCCTGGCGCCCTTGATCGGCCCGCTGCTCGATCGCTTCCGCCACGGGCGTCGGTGGGCGATCGGCACGACGGTCGCGATGCGCGCCTTCCTCGCCTGGGTGCTTGCCTCCGCCCTCGTCGATGACTCCGTCTGGCTCTTCCCCGCCGCGCTCGGGGCGCTCGTGGCTTCCAAGGCGTATGCCGTGACCCGGGCCGCCGCCGTCCCCCGCCTGCTCCCCGATGGCATCACCTTGGTCAAGGCCAACTCGCGCCTGACGATCGCCGGCCTGCTCGGCATGCTGGCCGGCGGCGCCATCGCCGGCAGCCTGTCCCGGATCGGTCCCGAGTGGTCGCTGCGGGCCGCCTTCGTCATTTACATCGTCGGCACGATCTTGGCCATCCGGCTGCCAGCGCGCGTGGATTCCGACCGCGGGGAGGGCGATTTCGGCGGCACCGAGGATGCCTCCCCCACCAGGCGCCTGCGCGCTCTGCCGGTCAGTGTGCGCTATGTCCTGTGGCTGCTCACCGGCGCCCGGATGCTGTCCGGCTTCTTGACCTTGTTCATGGCCTTCCTCATGCGCGAACACCCGATCCCCGGCATGAGCGGCTCGCTCGTGCTCGGGCTGGTCGCCGGGGCCGCGGGCACCGGCAGCGCCCTGGGCAGCTTCATCGGCAATCGCAAACACAATCCGCCGCCGCAGGTGCTGGCCACGATCCTGCTCGCGTTGGCCTTCGCGGCCGCCCTCACCGCTGCCCTGTTCTATGCCGTATGGAGTTTGGTCGCCCTTGGGCTGGTCACCGGCCTCTTCAGCCAGCTCGGCAAACTCAGCCTGGACGCGCTGATCCAGCACGATGTCCAAGACCACCTGCGAGGCCGGGTCTTTGCCTGGTCCGAGACCCTCTTGCAGACCTTCTGGGTCGTCGGCGGCGCGATCGGGATCGCGATCCCGCTGCGGCCCGGGCTCGGGTTCAGCGTGGTCACCGTCCTGCTGCTCGCCGCCGCGCTCGCCGCGCTGCGCTCTCGTGCCACCGGGCAAGGTGGGGCGGCCCTTGCCCCCGCCGGGGCCGAGCCGGCGCCCTGGTCGCGATGAGTGCCACCGCTCCCGAGGAGCGGCTGGTCGCGCAGGTCGGGGAGGTCATGCGCGCCCGCGGCGAGCGCATGACGGCCGCGCGCCGAGCGGTGCTGCTGGCCCTGGCCACGACGCCGGGCCACCTCAGCGTCGAAGAGTTGCACGCCCGCGCCGCCGACGGCCGGCTCCCGCGCAGCAGTGTCTATCGCGCGCTCGACGCCTTGTCGGCGCTGGGCGTCGTCCAGCACATCCACCTGGGGCACGGGGCCACGGCATACCACCTGCGCGATGAGCTCGAGCCGCACCTGCACGCCCAATGCCGGCGCTGCGAGAGCGTCCTCGACCTGCCCGCCGATGCCCTCGACCCCGTCGCCGCGCACCTCGCCGGGCTGGGCTTCGTCCTCGACCCGGCGCATACTGCCCTCTCCGGTTTGTGCGCCGACTGCCGCTGACCCCCCACCCCCCGGAAGAGATCGTGACCGTCCAACCCATCGCTGCCCTGCCCACCGCCACCGACGAGGCATCGTGGGCCGGCGCCAACTGGCCGCTCGGTGCCCATTACGACGCGGCGGCCTCCGCCACCACCTTCACCGTCGCCGCCCCGGACGCGACCCGCGTGCGCCTCGAGGTGTATGCCCGAGCCACCGGCGCCGAGCCGGTCGCCACCGCCGATCTGCACCGGGGGCCAGACGGCTGCTGGCGGGCCCGGCTGAGCAATGTGGGGCCCGGGGCCCACTATGGCTATCGGGTGTGGGGACCCGGATGGGAGGTCGATGCGGCCTGGCATCCCGGCAGTGCCGCCGGCTTCGTGCGCGATCTGGGCCCGCGCGGCGAGCGGTTCAACCCCAACAAGGTGCTCACCGATCCTTATGCCCGCGAGATCTCGCACAGCCCGGCCAGCCCGCTGGTGGCCAAGGCCGGCGCCGACGGTGGCGTCTTCGGCTGGGGCCCGCGCGACTATCGCGGACGGCCGCTGCGCGAGTGGGACACCGCGCCCTTCGCGCCGAAGGCGATCGTGGTCGCCGATGACACCGCCACCGGCGCCAAGCCGAAGATCGCCGCGCAGGATGCCGTCGTCTATGAGGCACACGTGCGCAACCTCAGCCAGCATCCATCGGCCCGCACGTTGCGGACCCACGTGGGTGGGCTCCCCGGCTTCGGGGAGGTTCACGACATACCCGAATCGGTGGCGGGGACCTATGCCGGGGCCGCGCTCTTGGCGCCCTATCTGCACGCGCTCGGTGTCACGGCCATCGAACTGCTGCCCGTGCATGAGAGCAGCGGCAGCGAACCCAACCCGGCGGGCACTTCCAACCACTGGGGCTATATGACGCTCGGCTTCTTCGCCCCGAACCGGCAGTATGCCGCGGATCAGCGCCCCGGGGGGCCCACGCGGGAGTTCAAGGCGATGGTCAGGGCATTTCACGAGGCCGGGATCGAGGTCTATCTCGATGTCGTCTACAACCACACCGGCGAGGGTGGGGTCTGGGGTGATCTCGACACCGTCGGCTTCACGAGTTTTGGAGGATTCTCGACGACGGACTATTACGTGCTGACCGATTCCGGGGTGCTCGTCGACGGCGCCACCGGGTGCGGCAATCAGACCGATCTGTCGAGCCCGATCACCCAACACCTCGTCCTGGATTCCCTGCGCTATTGGTGCGACGACATGGGGGTCGACGGCTTCCGCTTCGATCTGGCGCCGGTGCTCGGCCGGATGCCCGATGCCGCGCCGCGGGAGGCATGGGATCAGCAGAAGAGTTTCTTCGCCGATCATCCCTTGCTGATCGCGATCCGCGACTTCGCCCGCGATCGAGAGATCGAAGTCATCGCCGAGGCATGGGACCTGTGGGGATATGAGGTCGGCAACTTCCCCGACGGCTGGGCAGAGTGGAATGGTCGCTACCGCGATGGCGTGCGCCGCTTCCTCAAGGGCGATGGCAATGCCGGGGATTTCATGGCGATGATGAATGGCGATTATCAGGGTTTCCGCGATCAGGGTGGGCCGCAGCGTTCGATCAACTTCGTCACCGCGCATGACGGCTTTTGCCTGCTGGATCTGGTCGCCTATGACGGCAAGGTCAATGATCAACCGTGGCCGTTCGGGCCCTCCGATGGCGGTAGCGACAGCAATGATTCGTGGGGCAGCGGCGGCAATCAGGCCCTGATCCGCCAGCGCCTGCGCAACTTCACCGTCGTGCTCTTCCTGGCCCGCGGGGTGCCAATGATCTGCTCCGGCGATGAGTTCGCCCGCACGCAGAATGGCAACAACAATCCATACAACCTCAACACGATTGGCATGTGGAACAACTGGTCGGCGGCAGCGACGAATGCGCCGACCCAGGTGCCGGTGGGCGCCGACGGCGCGGCCTATCGCGACGCCTACGGCCGCGCCGACTCCCCCGAGGGGGTCAATCCGCAGTTGGTCTTCACGGCCTATCTCGCGCGCCTGCGACGCGAGCACCCGGGCCTGCGCCAGCGCTCGTATGCCGATGCCGAACTCGGCGGCGATGACGTCAGCTATGTCTTCTTTCAGCCTGGGGCCCCCGAGTGGCCGGCCGCCGGCGACCGCGCGATGCGCCTGTGGATCGACGGCACGGCCGCCGGCGCAGCGGACCTGCTGGTCTTAATCAATATGGCCGACCAGCCCGTCGAGTTCGGTGTGCCGTCGGGCCCCGAGGGGGTCGCGTGGCGCCGAATCATCGACACGGCAAGCTATTTCGAATCCAACCTCAACTGCTGGTCGTTGCCCGCCTCGGATGTGATCAGCGGCAGCTATGTGGCCGCCCCGTGGTCGATCGTCGTCCTGAGCGAAGGCCCGCCCGGCGACACCGAGCCCGAACATTCCCCGCACGGCCCGCCCGCCTCCAGCATCGTGGCCGAGGTCGCCGATGTGATCGTCGGCACCGTCCGCGACTGGTTCCGCCGCCGCCGCTGACCCCCCGCCCCTCCCGCCCCCGTCGAGAGGACACTCTGACCCCGTCGAAAGGACACTCTGGGGTCGTCGAAAGGACAATCTGGGGTCGTCGAAAGGACAATCTGGGCCCGTCTGGTTCCTGCGCGCAGCGCGGGAGAGGGCACTCTGGGGTCCGTTCGACGGGCTTGAGGGGGCGTGCTAGGTTCGGGGCGTCTCAGGCAGGGGAAGACCGGTGCGAATCCGGCGCTGACCCGCAGCGGTAATGCGATCGCCTCCGATCGTCAGCCCGAATGCCTGCCTGCGACACGTCCGCACCAACACTGACTGATTCTCCGCCGAGGTTCGCGGAGGAAGGACCTAGACATGCTTGCTGCCCCCCATCTTCGCCGCGCCGGTGCCCTGACTGCGGCAGCCGCCGCCACTTTTGCCTTGGCCACGCCCGCCCAGGCGGCGCCGAGCGCCGAAGACCGGTTCGCCGGCCGGGCGTCCGCCGGATGGCTGGCCCGCCAGTTCGTCGACGGCACCCACCTGCAGACCGACTTCGGCGGCTCCTCGTATGACGATCCGGGCCTGACCCTGGACGCCGTGCTCGCCTTCGCCGCGGCCAAGACCAACGCCCGCCACAGCGACGCGGCACTCACCTGGCTCGGCAACCCGAGCACTTTGGGTGGCTATATCGGCACCGGAAGCGAGTCGTATGCCGGTGCGCACGCGAAGCTCGCGCTCACGCTGCAAGTCACCGGCGCTGATGCGCGCGCCTTCGGCGGTCGCAATATCATCGCGGAACTCGTTGCCCTACAGGAGAATTCGGGCCGCCTTTCGGATGCCTCGCAGTGGGGCGACTACTCCAATGCCTTCGGGCAGAGCTTCGGGACGATCGCCTTGAAGCGCGCGGGACTCGCGGCGCGGGCTAACTCCGCCGCCGGCTACCTGCAATCCCAGGCGTGCGCCGATGGTGGCGTCCCGATCACCTTCGAGACCGCCCCGTGCACCAGCGACGCCGATGCGACGGCGCTGGCGATCCAGGCTTTCGCCGCGACCGGGCGCACGAGCGCGGCGACGCGCGCGGGGAACTGGCTCACGGCATACGTCAAGGGCAACGAGTCCCTCAACGCCAACACGGCCGGCCTCGCCGCCGCCGCGCTGGACCTGACCCGCTCCCCCGCAGCAGCCACCGCCCGCGCGCAGGTCCGCAGCAAGCAGCAGGGATGCGCGACGCCGTTCGCCCGCCGGGCGGCGATCGCCTTCACGCTCCCGTATGACGCCGCGGCCGCCCCCCGGGCCACCGCCCAGGGCATCCTCGGCCTCGGTGGTGCGAAGCTGGCGAGCCTCACGAGCCGCGGCAGCATCGCGTTCGCACCGACCCTGACCTGCTGACCGCAGGCTCGGGGCGGCATTGGGCCGATGCCGCGGCCGGGTTGGCGCCGTCGATGGGCCAAGATGGTCACGTGATCACCTCTCGGCACGTTCGCGCGTCCTTCGACATGTCCGTCAATGGCGTCGCCGATCTCGTGCTGTCGGTGGCGCCAGCGCAAAGTTACGAGGTGCGCGACGAGACCCTCGAGATGACGATCAACGGCGTGGCGATGCGGATCGGTGAGGTGACCGGCCCGGCGGGGACCCGGCTGCATACCGCCTCGGGGCTGCCGGTCGGACGCATGAGCTTGACCTACAGCGCCGAAGTCGTGGGTGAGTTGACCCAGGCGCCGGTCAGCCCGCTCGACGAGATCGAGTTCGTGCGCCCGAGTCGCTATTGCGACTCCGACCGGCTGCTCGCCGTCGCGCAGGCCGAACTCGGCAATGCGTCCGGCCACGCGCTGGTGCAGGCGGCGCGGGACTGGGCCAATCAGCACCTGGCGTATGCCGCGGGGTCCAGCCGTCCGGTCGACTCGGCGCTAGACACCTATCTGAGCCGGCGCGGCGTCTGCCGAGACTTCGCGCATCTCGTGATCACCTTCCTGCGCGCCTTTAATGTCCCGGCCCGGCTGGTGTCGGTCTATGCACCTGGCCTGTCCCCCATGGACTTTCACGCCGTCGTGGAGGCGGCCGTCGACGGGCAATGGTGGGTCGTGGATGCGACAGGACTCGCGCCGCGCGCCTCGATGGTGCGGATCGCCACCGGCGCCGACACCGCCGACACTGCCTTCTTGACGGTCACGCGCGGGTTCGTCGCCTTCCACTCGGTGATCGTCAATGCCACGGTGACCGGAGATCTCCCGGCGGACGATCCGAGCGAGATCAGCTACCTCCGATAGGCCGGCTCAGCGACCTGCGCGCACGATATTCAGCGGCTCCCGACCCGCACCGATGCGACGCAATTGCTCACGCAAGAGCGCGACCGCGCGCGGCCGGAAGGCGGTCGAGGGGCCACCGACATGCGGGGTGATCAGCACCCCGGGCGCACGCCATAAGGGGTGCTCGGGCGGCAAGGGTTCGGGATCGGTGACATCGAGGGCAAAGCGCAGCCGGCCCGTATGCCGCAGGATCGCCGCCGACGACACCACCGGCCCGCGGGCGATATTCACCACCAGCGCGTTGTCCGGCAGCGCGGACAAGAAGGCGTCATCCACCAAGCCTCGCGTTGCCGCGGTGAGGGGGACCGCCAGCACCACAACCTCAGCCGTCGGCAGCAGGTGCGGCAGGTCGGCGAGCCCGTGCACCTGCTCGACGAGCTCATCGCCGGCGCGGGCCGATGAGGCCACGGCCGCGATCGTGGGTTGGAAGGGCAAGAGGCGCCTGACGATCGCCGCGCCGACACCGCCATACCCGATCACCACGACCTGCCGGTCGGCGAGCGAGGGCAGAAACCCGAGCTGGCGCCAAGCCCCCTGCGCTTGCGCCCGGACGAACTCCGGTATGCCGCGCTGCGCCGCGAGAATCAGGGCGAGGGTGAGTTCGGCCGTCGAAACATCATGCACCCCAGCCGCATTGGCGATGGCGATAGGTTCGGGGACCCTCTCGAAGATGCCGTCATAACCAGCCGTGAGCAACTGGACAAGCTGCACCTCGGGCAGCCGGGAAACGGAGCCGATGCAGCCGGCCGCCCCCATATAGGGCGCGATGACAACCTGCACGGAGCGTTCCGGCAACGGGCTATCCGGGTGCCACACGAGCGGCTCGATCCCCTCAATAGCCCCCACATCGCGGATCCAGCCAGCGCTGGGGAAGGAGACCGTCACCATCGCAGCAGCCTACGGCTCCCTCGACCAGCGTGACCGGGCATGGCATCCGGGGGATACTGCTGGCCGTGCCCAGCGTCATCACCGAACTCGATGTCACCGAGGCCTTCCGGGTTGTCGACCTCGCCGGCGTCCTGTGCAATGGCATCATCGGGGCGAGCATCGCCCGACAACGACGATTCGACTTGGTCGGGCTGATCATCCTCGGGACGGTCAGCGGCCTGGCCGGCGGTGTCCTGCGCGATGTCATGCTCAATGTCGGGCAGCCGATCGCCCTGACCGACCCGGCCTATCTCGTGACCGCGCTGATCGGTGTCGCGATCGCCCTCGTCTTCCGCGTCGACGGTCGCCGCTGGCGCTGGCCGCTGACCGTCATCGACGCCCTCGCCCTCGGCTGCTGGGCCGCCACCGGCACGATCAAGGCGCAGATTGTCGGGCTCGGATTGCTGCCCTCGCTGCTTTTGGGGGTGGTGACGGCTGTCGGCGGAGGTATGGTGCGCGACCTCTGCGTCGGCCAGACGCCGGCGGTGCTGGGCGGCAACACGCTCTATGCCACGGCGGCCGCCGCCGCGTCCGGGGTGATCCTCTTGACCCCGGTGTCCGCCCGGGCCATGTGGGGGATGGGCGTCGGCATCCTCGTCGGCGGCGGGCTCACCCTGCTGGCTCGGCGCCTCGGCTGGAGTCTGCCGCTGGCGGATCCTGATGCGGGAGTGCGCCTTTCGCGAGCCCAACTCGCGCAACTGATCCGCCGCAGCGAGCGCGCCGGCGCCCGGAAGGCGGGGCACGTCATACCTCGAAGGGATGCGTCGGACGAGCGGTGAGACCGCTCCCGCGGGACCTATCCCAGATTCGTCGCGGCGGACAGCAGGCGGCGGACGGCGGCCAAAGCATCCGGGAGATCGGCGTCCGCGATGCTGATGAAGATATCCGCGCCATGCGGGACGCGCAGCACGAGCGCGGGACCCGACCGGGTCACAAATCCCTTGCCGCGCAAGGAGTATCGCAGGCCATAGCCGCCAAAATCCCCGAGCGGCGAGACCGAGTCGGCGCTCGCGGAGGCGATCGTCGCCGGATCGGCGCGCAGCCAGGTGATCACGCTGAGGCTGCGCACCCGTATGCCGTTGCTCCCGATCTCCAGCCGCGCCCGGGTCATCGCCAGCACCCCGGCGAGGACGAGGAGAATGACGGGCACCGCCACCCAGCGCGCCGGTGTCGTCGCCAGGCCGATGGCCAGCAGCGCGAGCAGCCCCGCCACGACATACCCACCGCTGCCAGCGGGCACGGGTGCCGACCACGGCAGGACCACCTCGGGCGAGTCATCCGCCGCCGACGGCGGCTCGCGCCGCTCGTCAGCCGGGGGCACGACGGCCGGCAGGAGCCACCAGGCCAGGCCCGCCGCGGGGACGGCCGCCGCGAAACCGAGGGCCAGCCAGCCGCCGACAGTGGCGCTGTGGGGATCGGTCACGCCCCGCTGGGCGAACACGCTGCCGCCCAGCGCCACGGTGAAGAAGGCGCTCATCCCGACGGCCACCACCCCCAGCGTTTGCCGCGATTCGGTCGGCAGCACCGCCGCGACCACGCCCAGGAGCAGGCATGTGCCGACTTGCAGTGCCGCCGTCATCGCCACGAAGGATGCCGGCGAACTCGTCGCATCCACGCCATCGGTGCCCCAATGTGAGGCCACCTGATCCGGCAGATCGCCGCGGATCAGCAGATAGCCGCCCAGCAGCACCGCGAGCAGCAGGGCGCAGGCACCGCCGACGACCGCCACCCAATGACGCATGCTGGGCTGTGCGGCGACCGTGCCGACCAAGGGTTCAGCTCCCGATGATCTCGCGGGCCGAGGCGGCGGGCATGTAGTCGTAGCGCACGAAGCTGCGCGTGAAGGACCCGGTGCCGTGCGAGACCGAACGCAGGTCGATCGGATATCGCGACAGCTCGTGTTGCGGAACCTCCGCACGCACGGTGGTGAAGCCCTCGACCTCGCACGGCTCGGTGCCGTGCACCTGCCCACGGCGACCGCGCAGATCCGCCATGACGGCTCCGACGGAATCGTCGGCGACGGTCACCGCGATCTGGTCGACCGGCTCGAGCAGTTGCACGGTCGCCTCGGTCGCGGCCTCGCGCAGCGCCAGCGCCGCGGCGCTTTGGAAGGCCATGTCCGAGGAGTCGACCGAGTGGGCCTTGCCGTCATAGAGCGTGATCCGCACATCGACCATCGGGTAGCCCGCGAGCACACCCTTCTCCAACTGGCCGCGGCAACCCTTCTCGACCGAGGGGATGAACTGGCGGGGCACCGCGCCGCCGACGACCTTGTCGACGAATTCGATCCCGGCGCCCCGCTCGAGGGGTTCGATCTTGAGCTTGACCACGGCATACTGCCCGTGCCCACCCGATTGCTTGACCAAGCGGCCCTGCACATCGCAGGCGCGCACGAAGGTCTCGCGCAGCGAGGTCTTCAGCGGCTCGACCTCGACATTGACGTGATAGCGATCCTTCAAGCGCACCAGCAGGTCCTCGACGTGCGCCGGCCCGAGCGCCCACAAGACCAACTGGTGGGTCTCCACATTGTGTTCGAGGCGCATCGTGACATCCTCGGCGACCAGCCGCTGCAAGGCCGTGGCGAGCTTGTCCTCGTCATTCTTGGAGACCGCGTGGATCGCCACCGGCAGCAGTGGCTCCGGCAGCAGCCATGCCTGCACGAGCGCCGGCTGCTCGGGTGTCGAGATGGTGTCCGAGGTCTCGGCGTGCGCCAGCTTCGTCACGAGCACCACCTCGCCGGCGATGGCGTGCGACCGCGATTGCGGCTCACCGCCGGTCGGTGAGGAGATCGCGCCCACGTGATCGGCATCGGTGTCGTGTCCCGGGTGCCCATCCACATCATGCCCGGCCATCGCCTCCAGGTGTCCCGAAATATGCACGGGCGCATCGGATTTCAGAGTGCCGGAGAAGATGCGGACCAGGGCGAGCCGCCCGACATACTGATCGCTCGTGGTCCGGATAACCTCGGCGACCAGCGGTCCGCTCGGGTCCGCGCTGATCTCCGCGAAGTCGTCATAGGTCGGCGTGGTCACCTCGGGCAGCCATGCATCGCTCGGGGATGGGAAGCCTTCGGCGAAGAGGCGCAAGAGTTCGCCGACCCCGACACCGCTGGCCCAGTGCGTGGGGATGATCGGGAAGAAGCGCGCTGTCGCGACCGCCGCGCGCAGATCATCACGCAGCGTCGCCGGGTCCAACTCCTCCCCGGAGAGATAGCGATCCAGCGCCGACTCATCCTCCGACTCCTCGATGATCGCCTCCACCACGCCACCGCGCAGGTCCTCGATCACCTCGGCCTGTCCCGCATCCGGTATGCCGAGTGCCGACCCATCGGGTCCGTGCACCTCCTGCGCCAGGAGGTCGAGCAGCCCAATGACCTTCTCGTCCTGAAGGATCGGCACCTGCAGCGGCTGCGCCGCGCCGAAGGCGCGTCGGCACGCCTCGATCACCGTCGCGTAGTCGTCCTGGCACTGCTCGAGTTTCGTCAAGGCGACGGCCCGCGGCATACCGACAGCAGCGCACTCGCGCCACAACATCCGGGAGGCCTCATCGACGCTCGCCCCGGCGGCGACAACGAAAAGGGCTGCATCCGCAGCCCGCAAGCCCGCGCGCACCTCTCCGACAAAGTCGGCGGCACCGGGGGTGTCGAGCAGCGTGATGGCGAGGTCGTCATGGCCGATGGTCGCGACGCGCAGGCTCGTCGAGGCGCCCTCGTCTTCCTTGCGGCGCAACATTTCTCCGTGCACCAGGCGATCGAAGAGGGTGCTCTTGCCGCCGCCGCTCGGCCCGACGAGGACGACATTGCGGATCTGCGCGGGGGTGGCCGGAATGGGGAGCGCTGCAACAGTGGAACGACTCATGACTCAACCTTAGCCCTCGCCCGATAGGCAGAATCGGACCGGCAACCCGCAGGTCACCGGTCCGATTCTACGTCCGTCGAGACAGCCTCAGCCGCACCCCGCCGCGACGGGATCCGGCCGTGACATCACTTCGTCAGGGGCGCCAGGGTCGGGTCGTTGGCATAGGCCTCGGCCGCATTCTCCGTGGTCACGATGACCGGCTCGAGCAGGTTGGCCGGGACGACCTTGACCCCATTGTTGTAGGACTCGGTGTCGTTGACGGTCGGCTCGCTGCCCTTCTGCAGCGCCTGCACCATCTCAATGGTCGCCTTGACGAGATTGCGGGTGTCCTTGTTGATGGTGGAGTACTGCTCGCCCGCCATGATCGACTTGACCGACTCGACCTCGGAGTCCTGACCGGTGACGACCGGCAGGTCCAAACCGGCCGCCTTGACCGAGGTCAAGATGGCGCGGGCCAGGGTGTCGTTCGGGGAGAGCACACCATCGAGCGTGGTGCCGCCGTCGTAGTTCGCCGACC
>Ga0209277_10001333_pt1 | contig 12139 bp, 12 predicted proteins | sample JI81AbrownDNA_FD_187503 | JGI IMG/M metagenome (GOLD analysis project Ga0209277, IMG submission 187503) | Wastewater effluent complex algal communities from Wisconsin, to seasonally profile nutrient transformation and Carbon sequestration -... | ecosystem: Engineered > WWTP > Effluent > Algae... | reverse complement strand
GCCACGCCGAACTCGTCGGAGATGCCGTTGCCGCCCATCATGTCGCGGGCCATGCGGGCGATGTCGAGGGACTTGCCGCAGGAGTTGCGCTTCATGATCGAGGTGATTTCAACCGAGTCGATGTGCTCGTCCTTCATGCGGCCCAGGCGCAGGCAGCCTTGCAGGGCGAGGGTGATCTCGGTCTGCATGTCGGCGAGCTTTTTCTGGATCAACTGGTTGGCGGCGAGGGGACGCCCGAACTGCTTGCGGTCGAGCACGTACTGGCGGGCGCGGTGCCAGCAGTCTTCGGCGGCGCCCAGCGCGCCCCAGGCGATGCCGAAGCGGGCCGAGTTGAGGCAGGTGAAGGGGCCCTTGAGGCCGCGCACGTCGGGGAAGGCGTTTTCGTCGGGGCAGAAGACTTCGTCCATGACGATTTCGCCGGTGATCGAGGCGCGCAGGCCGACCTTGCCGTGGATCACCGGAGCGGACAGGCCCTTCCAGCCCTTTTCGAGCACGAAGCCGCGGATCTTGCCTTCGTCGTCCTTGGCCCAGACCACGAACACGTCGGCCACCGGGCTGTTGGTGATCCACATCTTGGCGCCGGAGAGGCTGAAACCGCCGGGCACCTTGCGGGCGCGGGTGATCATCGAGCCGGGGTCGGAGCCGTGGTTCGGTTCGGTGAGGCCGAAACAGCCGATCCATTCGCCGGTGGCCAGTTTGGGCAGGTATTTGCGCTTGGTGGCTTCGCTGCCGAACTCGAAGATCGGCACCATCACCAGCGACGATTGCACGCTCATCATCGAGCGGTAGCCGGAATCGACGCGCTCCACTTCACGGGCAATCAGGCCGTAGCTCACGTAATTGAGGCCGGAGCCGCCGTACTCCTCGGGGATCGTCGCGCCGAGCAGGCCGAGTTCGCCCATCTCGCGGAAGATCGCCAGGTCGGTGTGTTCATTGCGGAACGCTTCGAGCACGCGGGGCGCCAGCTTCTCCTGGGAGTAAGCGCGGGCGGTGTCGCGGATCATGCGTTCTTCGTCAGTCAGTTGCTGGTCCAGGAGCAGCGGGTCGTCCCATTGGAAACTCATGATTGTCTCTTCCTTGTAGCTGTTGGTCTGGGGTGTGGCGGTCGCGGAGCTTAGCCCGCGTGATTGCGAATCATGTTGCGGGCGATCACCAGTTGCTGGATCTGGGTGGTGCCCTCGAACAGTCGGAACAGGCGCACGTCGCGGTAAAAGCGCTCGATGCCGTATTCGGAAAGGTAGCCGGCGCCACCGAAGATCTGCACCGCCCGGTCGGCCACGCGGCCGCACATTTCCGAAGCGAACATTTTTGCACAAGAGGCTTCGGTGCCCACGTCCAGGCCCTTGTCGAGCACTTTCATGGCGGTCTTGAAGCCGATGCCTTCCGTGGCGCCGATCAGGTTGGCCGCCGGCACGCGGCAATCCTCGAAGATCACGTCGCAGATGTGGGAGCCCTTGTGGCCCATCTTTTCATCGGGCTGGCCGAGGGACAGGCCCCGGGGCGCCGCGCTCGACGATGATCATCCGGGATCCGGTCGGTCTCGGCGACGCGCGCTTCGTTGGGCACCCGGCCGTCGCCGTCGTCGTCGTGGTCGGCTACCCCGACAAGCGGCTCGGCGAGCGTGCCTGCGCCTTTGTGTCGCTCAAGCCCGGCGCCACCTTCAGCTTCGAGGAGATGACCGCCTGCTTCGAGCGCCTGCAGCTCACCAAACAGCGCAAGCCGGCCTTCCGCGACCGCTGAAAGCCCGGGTTTGCAGGTTGTGGGGATTACTTGTCTTCGAGACGGAAAATACCCAGCGCCTTCAGCACGTACTTCTCATAGACAGGCTCGGATGAACCCGTGCGCACCTTGTGCAGAAAGTATTTCTCGAAGGCGATCTTGGCCAGGTGAACCCACTTGCCCTTCTTGAACCAATTGACGTTACGCGGTGGCAACTGGGGCAGGGCCACGAAGGCGGCGCCCGTGTCCCCCATGTCGGCCAGGCAGATGGCGTTCCAGGTGCCCTTGGCGCTTGCGGTTCGCCCTTCAATGTCTGCGGCGATGTTCTCGACAATGGCGGTCACCATCGTCTCGATCATGTAGCCCGTTTTTGGCGCGCCGGTGGGCACCGGCGTGACTTCCACGGGTGGAATGGCGACACACACGCCGGCCGAGAAAATGTTGCGGTATTTTTTGCTGCGCTGGTATTCGTCGATCAATACAAAGCCGCGCGGGTTGCACAACCCGGCAACGGCCGCCACCGGGTCGACACCCTTGAAGGCCGGCAGCATCATCGCAAACCGGAAGGGCAGTTCATGCTCGCGCAGCACATTGCCCAAGCCATCGAGTTCGGTGGTGAACAGCTTGTCCGCCTCGACCCGGGTGGTTTTGGCGTTCGTTATCCACTTGATGTCGTGGTTGCGACACTCGCTTTCGAGCATCGATTTCGAATCGCCGACGCCACCCAGACCCAGGTGGCCGACGTAGGGCTCGCTGGTCACGTAGGTGATGGGAACCTTGTGGCGAAGTTTCCGCTTGCGCAGATCGGCGTCCAGAATGAAAGCGAATTCATAGGCCGGGCCAAAGCAGCTGGCGCCCGGCATCGCTCCCACGACCACCGGCCCGGGGTCGAGCAGAAAATTCTCGTAGGCCGAAAATGCCCGCTCTGCGTGGTCGATGGTGCAGATGGAGTGGGTAAAGCCGTTGACCGGCCCCGAGCCCGCCACCTCTTCAAAGGCCAGGCGCGGGCCCGTGGTGATCACAAGGTAGTCGTAATCCAGCGCTGTACCGTCGGCAAGCGTGAGGCGGTTTTCGTCGGCCAGAATCGACTCGACGGGCTGGGCGATGAAGGCGATGCCCTTCTTCTCGAGGTGTGGCCGCAGCTCCACCGTAATCTCGTCCCGCACCCGTTTGCCGACGGCCAGCCAGGGGTTCGACGGAATGAACTGAAAGTATTCGTTGGCGCTGACAACGGTGACGTGATGCGACTTTCCCAGCTTTGCCTGCAACTCATAGGCCGCAGGCACGCCACCTATTCCGGCGCCGATAACGATGATATTGGCCATACGGTCTCCTTCGGCGGTTGTTGGTTATATCAGTCTAAACATAAGCAATATCTAATATAGACAACAACGGCGCCCGTCGCTGGCCGGATTTCCGAAAAACAAGGCGATTTGCGTGCGGACGCTGAGGGCCGTGACACTCACCCGGCCAGCTTTTCTGCTTGGCTTTCGTCAAAACCAATTTGTGCTGACAGGAGAACAATAGACTTTATGGTCTATGCTGCATCTGTCGGGCTGAGCTGGCCCCCAGGCAGGACCCATCAGGTACACCCAATCGAGCCACATCAAAATGCCCACTGAAGCCCAGGCGCTCCAGCTGAACCGGATTCTCGCATCGCTGCCGGCCGACGAGTTTTCGCGGCTGGAGGACGATCTGGAACTGGTCAACTTCCCGGTTGGCAAGACGCTTTACGAGTCGGGCGACAGTCTGCTGTTCGCGTACTTTCCCACCACCTGCGTTTTTTCACTGATTTCCACCACCGAGGACGGTTCTACCGTCGAGGTGGCCATGACCGGCAATGACGGGATGGTCGGCATTCCCCTGGTGCTGGGGGGCGAGACCACCAATTACAAGGTGATCGTGCAGTGCGCGGGTGAGGCCTATCGCCTGCGCGCCGAAATGCTCTCCTGGGAGATCGATCAGGGGGTGGGCCTGCACCGCCTTGGCCTGGGTTACACCCAGGCTCTGCTCACCCAGATCGCCCAAAATGTGCTGTGCAACCGGCACCATTCGGTTGACCAGCAGCTATGCCGCTGGCTGCTGTTCAGCCTCGACCTGATTCCGGGCAATCAGCTGGATGTCACCCAGGAAATGATTTCCAACCTGTTGGGGGTGCGCCGGGAGGGCGTTACCGAGGCCGCCGGAAAACTGCAGGCGGCCGGGCTGATCCACTATCGGCGGGGGCATATCACGGTCATCGACCGCGCCGGGCTGGAGGCCCGGGTGTGCGAATGCTACGGGGCGGTCAAGCTCGAATACGAGCGGCTCTTTGCCATGACGGCGGCGAGCCTGGCCCGGCACCGGGTCAGGCCCAACCCGTCCACCTTGCGCCAGCGCGCCGAAGCCCGCCTCCGCCAGGCGCAGGCGGCGGCTCCGGATGCCGCGCCGCCCACTCCGTGGGACACGGCGCACCTGGTGCACGAACTGCAGGTGCACCAGATCGAACTGGAGATGCACAACGAGGAGCTCCAGCACGCCTACCAGGAGGCCGACGCCCTGCGCGAGAAATACGCGGACATTTACGATTTCGCGCCGGTCGCCTATTTCAACCTGGATGCCCAGGGCGTCATCCTGCAAGTCAATCTGGCGGGGGCGATCCTGCTCGGCATCAAGCGTTCGCAAATGGGACGCTTCCGCTTCGCCGCCTCGGTAGAACCGGCGTTTGTGCCGCAATTCACCGCTTTTTTCGATGCGGTTCTGCAAAGCCGGACCCGGCAGGCTTGCGAGATTCCGCTCATGCCGACAAGCCGTCGCCCCGCGGCGCGGGTGAGAATCGAAGCCATTACGGACGACGGCGGACGGGAGTGCCGCATGGTGGTGATCGACATCACCGGCGCGGCTCGCCACGCGGGGGCGGTGTCGCTTCCCCCGGCCGGTGACAGCAGACCAGGCAGCCCGGCCTGAGGGCTGTGTCGTGAGGGCGCGCTTCGGGTGGCGTCCCGTTAAGTACGCTGGCGCACTGAGCAGTGCGGGTATTCCGGGCAGATTGACCCATGGTCATTTGCAGGGGGTGCAAGAAGATGAAACGCGATGCGCAGCTTCCGGCAGACATAAGTACGGAACCTCACTTCGAGCCCTGCACTACACGCCCCCGGATTGGCTTCTGGAGCGTGAGGGGCGCGGACGCGGGGCCTCTCCTGCGTTCAAATGATGATGGCTCGATGCGTGGCCGGATTTTCCTGCCGTTGACACCGTTCTGCCGGCGAGGGGATGCCGAGCTCATGCACTCGGCCAGCGAAACCCTGCAGTCGATCACGGAGGTGCCGACGGATTACGTTGCAATCCAGGTTGCAAACGGCTGGATCACCTTGTCCGGCACGGTGGACTGGCGTTGGCAGAGGGATGCCGTGGTGAATGCGATGCGCCGCCTGGTGGGGGTGACGGGCGTGGGCGACGGAATCGAGGTCAGGCCGGACTTGAGCTTGAACGCGGCCTTGCCGCCATGCGGAATCGCCGCGTCGGAGAGCGGGGGCTGATTGGGGCTTGCGTGGTGCCGCCCGGGTCGCTGCGTCCGCAGCGCCTTTCAGGGTGCCGGGGCTTCGGCGGGCGTTTCGTGCGGGCCGGCCTTGCCCAGCCGGACGCTCAGCCAGAAGTGGCTACCGGCGCCCGGGGAGCTTGTGACTCCCGCGTCGCCGCCCATTTGCAGGGCAATGCCGCGGGTGATGGCGAGCCCCAGCCCGGTGCCGCCGAATGGCCGGGTGTTTGAACTGTCGACCTGGGTGAAGGCTTCGAAGAGCGGCGCGATATCTTTCGGCGTCAGGCCGATGCCGGTGTCGGAGACTTCGAAACGCAGCAGGCAGTCGTGCTCCGTTTCTTCGAGAACGGAGCCGGTGAGCGTCACGCTGCCCCGGTAGGTGAACTTGACCGCGTTGCCCAGGTAGTTGAGCAGCGCCTGGGCCAGCCGCCGGCGATCGCCGCAGAGCAGCGCGGGCATGCCCGAGATGTCGCTGGTGAGTTGCAGCCCTTTGGCCGCGGCCATGTCGGCGACTATGGCGAGCGTGTCCTGAATCGTGGCAGCGAGGTTGAAGTCGGTGTGTTCGAACTGGAGTTTGCCGGCTTCGATCCTGGAGAAATCGAGGATGTCGTTGATGACGCCGAGCAGGTGATTGCCCGCGATCTCTATGGTGTCGAGCTGGCCGAGTTGCTTGGTGTTGAGGCCGCTGCGGCGCAGCAGGTAGGCCATGCCCAGGATGCCGGTCATCGGCGTCCTGATTTCGTGGCTGATGTTGGCCAGAAAGCGGCCCTTGGCCTGATCGGCAGCCCGGGCCGCGTCAAGCGCGGTGAGCAGTTCCGCGGTGCGTTCGGCCACCCGTCTTTCCAGCTGCGCGTTGAGTTCGGTCATCTGCTCGAGCGCGTCGTCGGCGCGGGCGTAGGCGCTGCGCAGTTCTTCGTTCTGCATGTCCAGCTCGATCTGGTGCACTTGCAGTTCGTGCAGCAGGCGCATCACATCGGTCTCGTCCGGGCAGGGTGGCGGTGCGTTCAGCAGCCGCTCCTCGGCGCTCTTGCGCAGATCGGTTCTAAGCCGTTTTTCTTCGGGCGATTCATTGAAGGGCATGGACGCTTCCTCACTTGCGCAGCCTGGCTTCGAGCTGCTTGATCGCGGTGATGTCGATGAAGGTGACCACCACGCCGTCGATCACGTTGTCCTGGGTTCGGTAGGGCATGATGCGCACCCGGTACCAGCGGCCATCCCGGGTGCCGATTTGTTTTTCGCTGAAGATCAGGGTCGTCAGCACGGCCAGCGCATCGTTTTGCAGGCCGGGATAATCCAGGTCGGTGACGATGTCGGAGAGGGGGCGTCCCACGTCCTTCGGGATCAATTTGAAGAGATGGGTGGCGTGGGTGGTGAAGCGCCGCAGCTTCATGTCGTTGTCGAGAAAGATGGTGGCGATTTCCGTGCTGTTGAGCAGGTTCGTCATGTCGTTGCGCGCCCAGGTCAGGTCGTCCACCTTGGATTGCAGCTCGGCGTTGATGGTCTGCAGTTCTTCGTTCATCGACTGCAGCTCTTCCTTGGAGGTGGTGAGCTCCTCGTTGGTGACCTGAAGCTCCTCGTTGGCCGAGCGGGCTTCTTCGACCGAGGCCTGCATTTCTTCCTGGTTGATCCGCAGGGCTTCGCGCAGCTGGTTCAGTTCGAGCAGCAGGGCGGCCTCCCGGTCCGAGACCGGGCTCTGGCGGCGTTTGCGGCCTCCGGCTGGTTTCTCGACGTCGGTGAACACCACGAGCACGCGGCCGCGCAAGGGCTCCGGTTTGTCGATGCCCTGCACGGTGATGTTGACGCTCAGGCTGTGCCGGTCGTTGTCCACCTGCAGGCCGTTGAGGTGGATCGGGGCCGGGTCGTGCTGGGCCTTGCGTATCGCCCCGCACAGGGCGTCGCGCAGGCCTTCGCGGGCCATCGCGTGGAGGTTGATGTTGACCTTGCCGGCGGCCGGTTCGAGGTATTTGCCGGTGCGGCCGCTGATGTAGAGGATGTCGCCGTCGCCATTGACCAGCACGGCGGCCGGGGCGAAGTTCTGCTGGATCAGCTGGTCGGTCAGGTGCTCGACGCTCTCGCGCTGCTCGGGCCGTCCGCCGGCCGCTTCCGGTGCGCTGATCAGGGGCCGGGTGGGGAAGTGAAGCCAGGGCGAGCGTGCCCCCTGGTCGATGCGCTTGAAGATGTGGGTCTTCTTGTCCATCGGCGTAAAAAGATCGGTGAAGCCGCCGGTGGTTTCGGCGCTGCCGAGCACGAGGATGCCGTCGGGATTCAGCGCGTAGTGGAACAGCGGCAGAACCTTCTTTTGCAGCGCCGGGCCGAAGTAGATCAGCAGATTGCGGCAGCACAGGATGTCGAGCCGGGTGAAGGGCGGGTCGGAAATGACGTTCTGCGGTGCAAAGATCACCGTCTCGCGGATCTCCCGTTTGACCCGGTAGCCGCCTTCTTCGGCGATAAAGTGGCGGGCCAGCCGCTCCGGCGTGAGGTCGGCCGCCACGTTGATGGGGTAGAAGGCCTTCCTGGCCTTGTCGACGGCATCTCCGTCCAGGTCGGTGGCGTAGATCTGCAGCTCGAAGTGCCCTTCCGGCTTGATGCGCTCGAGGGTTTCCTTGAAGACGATGGCTAGCGAATAGGCTTCTTCGCCGCTCGAGCAGGCCGGCACCCAGGCGCGCATCACATGGCCGCCCGGGTATTTTTTGATCACGGCGGGGAGGGCGGTGTCGCGCAGGAATTCCCACACGGCCGGATCGCGGAAGAAGCTGGTGACGCCGATCAGCACCTCCTTGAAGAGCAGATCGAGTTCCTGCGGGTTGTTGCGCAGGTAGGCCACGTAGTCGGCAATGCTGTCGAGCTGGAGCAGCCCGATGCGCCGCTCGATGCGCCGGTGCAGCGTGCTGGGCTTGTAGAGCGAGAGATCGTTGCCGCTGCGGTTACGCAGCAGCACGACGATGCGTTCGAGGGCGCTCTGGGTGTCAAGCTCGGGTTTTGCTTCTGGCGGCCGATACGTCGGGGCGTGGCGCAGATAGCTGACGATGCGCGCCACCAGCTCGCCGGCGGGGGCGACGATATCGACCACGCCGGCCTCGATGGCGCTGCCCGGCATGCTGTCGGAGCGGGCGTCGGCGGGTTCCTGGGCGAGGGTCAGCCCGCCTTTTTCTTTAATGGCACCCAGGCCGAGCATGCCGTCGGAGCCCATGCCGGAGAGGATCACGCCGATGGCCCGGTGCTGGCAGTCGTCGGCCAGCGTGCGCAGAAAGAAATCGACGGGCAGGCGCAGGCCGCGTTTTTCGGTGGGCTCGAGCAGGTGCAGAACGCCGTGGAGCAGCGACAGATCCTTGTTGGGCGGAATCACGTAGACGCAGCCGGGCCGCACGAGCATGCGCTCGCCGGCCTCGAACACCGGCATCGGCGTGGCGCGCTGCAATAGCTCGGGCAGGTTGCTGACGTGGTGCGGATCAAGGTGCTGGACGATGACGAAGGCCATGCCGCTGTCGGCCGGGGCGCCGCCCAGCAGGGCGTCCAGGGCTTCGAGCCCGCCGGCCGAGCAGCCGATGCCGACGATCGGAAAGTCGGGCTGCGCCATGCTGCCGGCGGCGTCGATCTCTTTAGTGCCGGCGTCGACCGCGTGCTTGGGGCCAGCGGGGCGTTTCGGGCTGGGGGTGCTTCCTTTGGCCATGCGTCAGTCGGTGTAAGGCGGTTGTGGTTGCGATAGCGGGTTCGCGTAGCGTGTTCAGAGGCTGCGGCGACCGCTGATGACTTGCAGCAGGATGACCACGACGGCGATCACGAGCAGGATGTGGACGAAGCCACCCAGCGTGGTCGAGGTGACGAGGCCGAGTACCCACAGGACAAGCAGTACGATTGCGATGGTATATAGCATGGAATCCTCCGTTGAGTGATTGGCCAGCTGCCTGCCCGGCGCGCGTCGAATGCCCGCGCCGGGGGCGCATTTCAGGCCCTGTGCCCTGTGCCGCCTGGGTCCGGGATGGACTTGGGGCGTGAATCGAGAATGAGGCCTGGCTGTGCCCCGGTCGGTGCGCTGGGGCACACAGCGCCCGGAAGCTGACGCGTCGTTCAGTGCCATGCCGCTGCGAGCGGGGTGATGTGCGGGTTTCATCGCGGCCTCGAAACCCGTTTACGCGGACGCGCCTTCGTCCACCTCGTCGGTGCGGACGATGAAGTTTTTCAGGGTGTTGGGGCCGAAGGTGTTGCTGATGGCCACGTCGGTGGCGTCGCGGCCGCGGGCAATCAGCACGCGCCCGATGCGCGGCACGTTGTTGCGGGCATCGAAGGTGTACCAGCGGCCGTCGAGCCAGGCTTCGAACCAGCCGGCGAAGTCCATCGGCCCGTAGGGCGGAGGCGCGCCCATGTCGCCCAGGTAGCCGGTGCAGTAGCGGGCCGGGATGTTCATGCAGCGGCAGAAGGTGATGGCCAGGTGGGCGAAGTCGCGGCACACGCCGACTTTCTCCTGCCAGGCATCCCAGGCGGTCTTGGTCGGGCGGGCCTGGGCGTAGTCGAACCCGATGTGCCCATGCACGTAATCGCAGATGGCCTGGACCCGCGCCCAGCCCGGCGGCGAGTGGTGAAACAGCTTCCAGGCCACCTCGGAGAGGCGATCCGTCTCGCAGTAGCGGCTGCCCAGCAGGTAGGTCAGCGTGTCGTCGGGGAGTTCATTCACCGGCGTCTGCCGGGCCTGGGGGGCGAGGATGTCGGGCAGGCCGCTGTCGCGCACGAGGGCGTCGTTGGACAGCGTGAACAGGCCCTTGGGGGCGACCAGCCGGGTGCTCCAGTTGCCGAAGCCGTCGCGAAAACCGCGGAGCGGCACGGGCGGGTCGGCGACCAGATGGTCGGGGACGATCATGTCGGCGATGCGCGAGTAGTGCACGCTCAGGTTCAGGATCATCGGGGTGGGCTGGGGGCAGTCGTAGGTCAGGCTGAAGCCGATGCGGATGTTCATGGCGGGGCACCTCTGGCGCGGGGGGGATGTTGAACGTGGGAGAGCGCTTCGCGCAGGGATTCGACGATCTCGTGGCGGAGGGCCGGGCAGTCGCCGTCGGCGGTCACGTGTTTCTGGTTGATCTCCAGCTCGACGCCGACATAGACATCCGACCCGAGGCAACGCCGCAGCCAGGCGGTCAGCCCGTCGCCCTTGCCGGCGTAGGGGTAGTTGCGGCGCACCGTGAGCTGCGGCGCGGCGACAGCGAGGGCGGCCTTCCAGTGTCGGCACAGGGCGGCTTCGCCGGGGCGCCGCGGGTCGTAGAGGAGGCCGATGTCGGCCTTGCGCAGCCTGCCGTCCAGCTCCGGCGTGAAGCTGTGGGACGAGAGGTGGATGACGGCGCCGTGGTCGGCAATGGCCTGCCGGATCGCCTGTTCGGCGCGGCTCCGGTAGGGCTGGTAGAAGCGGGCCAGGATCTCCTGGCGCTGGGTTGCCGGCAGCCGGCGGACCACTTCGGCGTGGAGCGTCGGGTTGTGGGTCGAGCGGTTCAGATCCACCAGCAGGCGGCTCACGGTGGCGGACACCAGCGGGGCGCCGAAGGCTTCAGCCAGTGTTTCGGCCATTTTCAGTGCGCCGGCGTCGAAGCCCCGGTGGGAGTGCAGCGTCGCCTCCTGCCCTTCGAAAAGCGCGCGATAGGCCGCCGGAATGTGCTTGCCGCCGTGCTCGCAGGTGATCACCAGTGCGGGGCGCGTCATGCGGCTGGCCTTTGCGGCGGGTGGGCCATGCTGTGGGCGTAGCTCAGCTTGTCGGCCGCGTAGCAGCCGCAGGCGGCGGCCTCCAGGCGGGCCCGCTCGAGGATGGTGATGTTGCCGCGGGCATAGCGGATCAGCCCGCGGGCCTGCAGCGTGGTGGCCGCCCGGGTGATGCCGACGCGGCGCACGCCCAGCACCTGGGCCAGGAATTCGTGAGTGACATGGAAACTGTCCGCGTGGGCGCGATCCTGGGTCATCAGGAGCCAGCGGGCCAGTCGCGCCTCCACCACGTGAAAACGGGTGCAGCCCGCCGTTTGCGCCAGCTGGGCCATCACCGCATGGACGTAGCGTTTGAGCACGTGCTGCAGCTCGGGGCTGCCCTCGAGTGCCTGGCGAAACAGCTCGGCTTTCATGCGCAGGGCCGCGCCCGGCCCCTGCACCAGGGCGCGCTGGGGCGAAACCGCCATGTCGAGCACCAGCGCGGTGCCGACGATGCCCTCGTTGCCCACCAGCCCCACTTCCAGGCTGGCCCGGTCATCCATCAGCGTCACCAGCACGATGGCGCTGCGGGTCGGGAAATACACATGGCGGATGGGCTCGCCCGGTTCGGCGAGAATCTCGGCGAACTTCAGGTCCACCGCTTCGCACTTGTCGAGCAGTTGCAGGAGTTCGGACTGCGGCAGCGCGGCGAGCAGGTGATTGCAACTGGCGGCAGAGGGGGCAATCGACACGGGGCTCTCCTGATGGCGGGGTTTCCTGGCGAGGGGCTCTCCCAGGACAGATTCCCCGCAGGGTGGCGCCGGGCTGGGGGCGTGTCGGGGCGTTAGCGCACAGAAGCGCGGCCTCGGGGGCGGATTTCAAACCCACCAGGTAACCGGCACCGCGTCTTTCAGGGCGCGCTCCAGCATTTCAAGCAGCGGCACCGCCCGCTGGTGAAAACTCACGCCATCCCCGGTCCCGCTGGCGGCGGGTGTGTCGTCGTCGGGTACTGCGGCATGACGGGCCGAGTCGTCGGCGATGGCCTGCCGGATGCGGTCTATGGCCGCCGGAAGCTGGTCCACGGTGACGATGCCCTTGTCCTCATCCCGGTCCTTGCCGAGCACATCGAGCATTTCCCGGGCGTTCTTCTCGAAGGTGATGAGGTCGCCGCTGGCGGCAGATTTGAAGACGATCAGCATGACGGACTTCCTTTCTTGATAGGCGGCCCATTGTCGCTACGGG
>Ga0209277_10001329_pt1 | contig 12165 bp, 9 predicted proteins | sample JI81AbrownDNA_FD_187503 | JGI IMG/M metagenome (GOLD analysis project Ga0209277, IMG submission 187503) | Wastewater effluent complex algal communities from Wisconsin, to seasonally profile nutrient transformation and Carbon sequestration -... | ecosystem: Engineered > WWTP > Effluent > Algae... | reverse complement strand
ACCTAACTGTCGCTGCACTTCATCGTCCGCCCAATGACCAACCACCACCTTGCGTTCGATGCGCAGGCGGCTGCCGATGAAACCGAATTCACGGTCGCCATGCGCGGCTTGGTTGAGGTTCATGAAATCCATGTCAATGGTTGACCAGGGAATTTCGCGGTTGTATTGCGTGTGCAAATGCGCGAACGGTTTCTTGAGCAGGGTCAAGCCAGAGATCCACATCTTGGCGGGGGAGAAGGTGTGCATCCACGCGATGAGACCGATGCAGCTTTTTGAGGAATTCGCCTCAAGGCATAGATCTCGAATCGCATCCGGTGTGGTGAGCACGGGTTTGAACACCACCTTCACAGGGATGTGCTTGGACGCGCCAAGCGCCGCTGCGATCTCTTTCGAGTGCTCTGCAACCTGCTCCAAAGTTTTGGGACCATACAAATGCTGACTGCCCGTAATGAACCAAATTTCATATTGTTTTAGATCGATCATGATTGCTCTCCTTTTGTTAGTACGTCATTGCGAGGGCGCTCTTGTTCTTTGCCCGAAGCAATCTCATAGCTGTTGTGCGAGATTGCTTCGTCGGGCTGTCGCCCTCCTCGCAATGACGAATGATGACTACTGTCCATAATAGGCGTTTGCGCCGTGTTTCCTCAAATAGTGTTTATCCAACAATTCCTGTTGCATGGGTCCAATGCCTGGGTTGAGCATCATGGTTTGGATGTTCATGAACGCGACCTCCTCCATCACCACCGCATTGTGAACGGCATCCATCGCATCCTTGCCCCATGCAAATGGACCATGACTGTAGACCACCACGCCAGGAATGGCATCTGGATTTTTATCTTTGAACGTCTCGATGATGACGGTGCCCGTCTCTTTCTCGTACTCAGCCTGAATCTCCTCAACAGTCATTTTTCTTGTGCAGGGGATCTCGCCGTAAAAATAATCGCCATGCGTGGTGCCGAGCGCCGCAATGCCACGACCTGCCTGCGCAAAACTCGTCGCCCAACGGCTGTGGGTGTGGACAATGCCGCCGATGTTCGGGAAAGCTCTGTACAGTTCCAAATGCGTAGGCGTATCGGAGGATGGCTTGAGTTCGCCATCTACCACTTTGCCTGTTTCCAACTCCACAACGACCATGTCGGCGCGTTTCATCGTCTCGTAGGGAACGCCAGATGGTTTGATAACGACCAAACCTTTTTCTCGCTCAATACCAGAGACATTGCCCCACGTGAAGGTGACAAGTCCGTGTTTGGGAAGCAGTAAGTTTGCTTGGAATACTTGTTCTTTCAGTTTTTTGAGCATGATTTCTCCGTGAAAGTAAATAGGTAAACAGGTACACAAGTAAAACCTGCCTACTTGTTTACCTGTTTACATGTCTACTTACCTCATACCCTCCACCGCCGCGCGTTCAATGCCAAGACCTGTTTTGTAGCGCTCCATGAACGCTGCAAAACCATCCACATCCTTTTTGTCAGGCGCAATGGTGGAGCTTTTTTCGTTGGCGAATACTTTTTTATTCAAATAATCTTCGAGAGATTCATTCCCAGTTTTATTGAGCACATACGCGGCAAGCAGAGCCATGCCCCATGCCCCGCCTTCGCCCGCGGTTTCCATCACCGAGACGGAGGTGTTCATCGCCGCCGCCATGATCTTTTGACCAACGCCTTCCGTTTTGAAGAACCCGCCGTGACCGAGCAATTGGTCGAGCTTTACGTTTTCCTGAGAGAGAATATCCATGCCGATCTTCAACGTGCCCACCGACGAGAACAAGTGTGTACGCATAAAGTTTGGCAGAGTGAAGCGGCTCTCAGGGGTGCGGATGAATAACGGGCGTCCTTCGGTCAGGTCTGTGATGGATTCGCCGGAGAGATAGTTATAGGCGAGCAACCCGCCGCCATCGGCATCACCTGTGAGCGCCATTTTGTACAGCGTCTCAAACAACTTCGATTGGCTGATCTCGACGCCGAGTGCCTTCGTAAATTCGCCGAAGAGCCCTACCCATGCATTGAGGTCGGAGGTGCAGTTGTTAGCATGGACCATCGCCACAGGCTTTCCAGTGGGCGTGGTGACCATGTCAATTTCGGGATAGAGTTTGGATAACGCCTTTTCGAGCACGATCATGGCGAAGACGGATGTCCCCGCCGAGACATTGCCCGTTCGCTCTGCCACGCTGTTAGTTGCTACCATGCCCGTGCCTGCATCTCCCTCAGGCGGACAGAGCGGAATGCCAGCCTTGAGTCCTCCGCTTGGGTCGAGCAGCTTCGCGCCTTCTTCGGTCAGAACGCCAGCAGCATCACCTGCTACTAAAACCTTTGGCAAAATATCTTCGAGCTTCCACGAGATATTTTCCGCTTTGAGCAGGTCATTGAACTGCCCAAGCATTTTTTTGTCGTAGTCATTGATCGTGCTGTCGATGGGGAACATGCCTGAGGCTTCGCCAACTCCCATCACCTTTTGCCCCGTCAACTTCCAGTGGACATAGCCCGCCAGCGTGGTCTGGTGGCTGATGTCTTTGACATGCGCTTCCTTGTTCAAGATCGCCTGATACAGATGGGCAATGCTCCAACGCTGCGGGATGTTGAATTGGAAGAGGTCCGTGAGTTTCTCAGCGGCTTGTCCCGTCATCGTGTTGCGCCATGTGCGGAAGGGGACGAGTAAATTGCCGTCCTTGTTGAACGCCAGATAGCCATGCATCATGGCGCTGAAGCCCATTGAACCGACAGTTTTGAGTGTGACGCTGTATTTATCAGAGACCTCTTTGCTGAGGTTCTGATAACTCTCCTGCAAGCCTTTCCAGACATTGTCCAAACTATAAGTCCAGACGCCTTGCTCGTATTGGTTCTCCCATTCGAAACTTCCTGAGGCTATCGGCGCATGATCTTCGCCGATCAATACCGCTTTGATACGGGTTGAGCCGAGTTCAATGCCAAGAGCGGTCTTCCCGCTTTCGATGGCTTTTTTGATTTCATTGTTATCCATAATTTAACTCCTTCATATATGTCACCCTGAGCGGCAGCGAAGGGTCTCTACGATTATCTAAGAGATGCTTCGCTATCGCTCAGCATGACAAAATTATCCGGGATACCAAACCTTGCGCGGATCGTTTTCCGCGCGTACATAATCAAATGCGGCGTCAATTAATTTCTTCAAATCATATTCGGGATGCCAGCCGAGTAAAAACTTTGCTTTGGTGTTATCGAGCCATGTGGAGTGAAATTCGGTTTTGATCTCCACGGTGGGGAAGCCGCGAGTTGAATTCAAATATTTGCCCATCTCGCCGTAGTCCACGGGTTCGTCCATGCAGATGTTGAAGAGTTGCTGGCGGGCTTTGGGGTGGTCGATGGCAGCCAGGATCGCGCTGACCAAATCGTCAACGTGGACAAAGTTTCTTTTAACGGGGACAGCTTCCAGATTAAGCATGATCGGGATGGTCTGCGTCCGCACATAGTCAGCCGCAGTTTTTTCATCCACAAAATCACGCCAGCGCGGACCGCCGAAGACATCCTCTCCGAAAGAGAGTTGATATTTGAAGTCATCCTTTTCCATGATCCACGGCGCGCGCAGGCAGCAGCCGTTGAGATCGTATTGGATGTAATACTGTTCGAGCATGACTTCTTCAAGAACTTTGGAGAGCGCGTAACAGCCGGGATAGGCGGAATGTTTTTGCGTTTCAGTGACGGGGATGGGATGCGGATAAACGAAATGCCCCATGCCCGCATCGCCGCCGACCATGATGAACTGCTTGAAGGTGGGGGAGGTGCGGCAGGCTTCGAGCAGCCAGAAGAGACCTTTGACCGCGACATCCATAATTTGCTCGGGCGTTTCTTTGACGGTGGCAAGATGCAGAACATGCGTCACGCCGTCCATCGCTTTTTCGACGAGGTCGCGATGTTCGATGGAGCCGTGAATATTTTGGATGCGCGGGTGAGGAGGAAGTTCGCGGTTGTGGCACAGCGCGCGAACGGTGAACGAATCGAATTTTGAATCCGCAAGCAGACGATTGATAAAGGTTTGTCCCACCTTGCCTGTTGCGCCAGTGACGAGGATGATGTTGTTAGACATGCTCACCTGCTTCTTTGGACGATGGACCGTAGACGGTGGATGGTTGTCTGTGGTCTATTGTCCACCGTCTACGGTCGTTCTTCATCAGCACTTTGTCCATTGTCCGTTTGCATTGCTGGATTTGACAACGCTATCCACAAAGCGTACGCCCATCAAGCCATCGAATGAGTTGGGGAAATACAGCGCGAGCGGGTCTGCTTGTTTGCCAGCGCGGCGTGCTGCGATCGCTTCGGCAGCATCGGAATAAATATTTGCAAAGCCATCGGGGAACCCTTCGGGATGCCCCGCGACCAAACGCGTGCAACGTGCAGAGAGTGGCAATGTGCCAGGTCCGTTTGGCGTGCGGTTTTCCGACGGCGCACCCAATGGCTTGAAGGTGAGCGCCTGCGGAATTTCCTGCATCCATTCGAGCGAGCCTTTCGTGCCGCTCACACGAATGCGCAAACAATTTTCCACACCTGCTGCGGCTTGCGTCACCCAGAAACTGCCGCGTGCGCCGTTGTTGAATCTGAGCATTGCCCCGCCAAAGTCATGCACGAGGCGGTTGGGAACGATGGCTCCGATCTCCGCTGAAACTTCATCTATTTCCAAGCCTGTAATAAATCTTGTCAGGTTGTGTGCATGCGAACCGATATCGCCCATCACCAAAGAAGGTCCGCCGCGTGCGGGGTCGAACTTCCAATAGCCTGCCGGAAACACTTTATTTTCATCTGCCTTGCCGCCTTGCACATACTCAACCTGCACGAGTCGAATCGTTCCGAGTTCACCCGCTTCCACCATCGCCTTCGCCTGTCGCACCATCGGGTAGCCTGTGTAATTGTGCGTGAGGCAAAACACCAAACCCGTCTCCTGCACTTTTTTGTGCAAGGTTTCAGCTTCGGCGAGCGTGTTGGTCATGGGCTTGTCGCAGATCACATCAATGCCGCGCTCAAGCGCCCACATCGAATAATCAAAATGACTGTCGTTCGGGGTCATGATCGCAACCGCATCAATGCCATCTTTTCTGGATGATTCTTTTTCATAGAGTTCTTTGACGCTGGAATAGATACGGTCTGACTCGAAACCAAGTTCGCTCGCATCTTTCTTTGATTTGGCTGGGTCCGACGAAAAGATGCCTGTCACAATCTGATAGCGGTCATCGCGCCGCGCCGATTGGCGATGCATGGCGCCGATGAATGACCCCGTCCCGCCGCCGATGACGGCGAGCCGCAGTCTGCGTCCCAACATGTCGATTACTGGATTCAAAGACATCTTATTTCTCCTTGGCTAAAAATGAGCGGATCGATTCAACTACCAGTTTATGATCTTCTTCTTGCGGCAGTCCTGAGACGGTAATTGTCCCAACCATGCCTGTGCCTTTTACAATAATGGGGAAGCAACCGCCATGCGCGGCATATTCACTTTCAGAGATGAGATAGGACTGTTCGATTGTTTTGCCTTTGTGCTTGAGCAATTGCCCCATGTAGAACGAACTGTGACCGAAACGATTCACCAGCCGCACCTTGCGCTTGACCCACTCGTCATTGTCCGCGGCAGTGCCGGGCATACTGGCGTGAAAGAGTTGTTGCTGTCCGCGCGTGATGTCGATGGTGATGGGGAGGTTTTCGCGCATGGCATGTTCCACCATTTGTGTCCCGAGCTGCCATGCGGTCAATTCGTTGAAATTTGTGAACTGAAGTTCCTGTTCTTGTTGCAATAAAGTATTTAGTATGTCTTCCATGTCACATCCTTTAGCAAAACAACACCCACGAAAACCGAATTCGCTTTAATCAGAACATAAATATATTGATCTTAGATAATTTGTAGAAATATTGATGAGGTCTTTTTTGTTGTGGGCGAGAGCAGTTACACAACTGCTCTCGCCAGGCTGACTAATTATTACGAACTCTTGTTTTTGTTGTACACATCGAACAGCACGGCCAAAAGAAGCACCATACCTTTAACAACCTTTTGCCAGTCAATACCTACGCCGAGAATGGACATACCGTTGTTCAAAACGCCGACGAGGAAAGCTCCCACCACGGCGCCGATGACGGTACCGATACCACCGCTCGCAGAAGCTCCGCCAATGAAGCACGCGGCGATCACATCAAGCTCAAAGCCTTCACCCGCATTCGGTGTGGAACTGTTCAAACGAGAGGCAACAACCATTCCCGCCAATGCTGCAAGAACACCCATGTTGACGAAGGTGAGGAATAATAAACGCTGTGTATTGACACCCGAGAGGCGGGCAGCTTTTTCATTGCCGCCAAGTGCATAGATACGGCGTCCGATCACGGTCTGGTTGGTCAGGAAGGAATAGGATGCGACCAATGGGAACATGATCACAAGCATATTGGGGATGCCTTTGTAGGAAGCCATCAAATAGCAGAACCCCATGACCGCTGCAGAGAGGAGAACCTGTTTGGCAATAAAGAATGAAAGCGGTGTGACGTCAAATCCATATTTCTGCTGATTTCCGCGAGTACGCAAGTCAGAGAGGATAAGCAACACACAGACGATAATACCGATGATGATCGTTGTGAGGTGAAAGCCTTCCACATTGAAGAAATCAGGGATAAAACCTGCGCTGATCTTTTGGAATCCAACGGGGAACGGGCCGATCGCCTCACCACGCACCATGACCAGTGTCAGACCACGGAAGATTAACATGCCTGCCAGAGTCACGATGAATGAGGGGATCTTGAGGTATGCCACCCAATATCCATGCCAGGCACCGATCAACCCGCCGACCAGAAGGCAAATCCCCATCACGAATACCCAGTTCAAATCCCACTTAACGATCATTACGCCAGCGATCGAACCGACGAATGCCGCAACAGATCCAACGGACAGGTCGATCCAACCGGAGACGATGATCAACAACATGCCCAACGCCATGATGATGACGTAGCTGTTCTGTAGAACAAGATTGGTGATGTTGACCGGCTTCATCAGGATGCCGTCGGTCATGAAGTAGAAGAAGATCATGATCACGATCAACGCGATCAACATACCATATTCGCGAATGTTATTCTTGAAAAGGTTGGACATAGTTTTCATTGTTCAATAGCCTCTTGTTCAAACATGATGTGCTTCATTACAATTTCCTGCGACGCATCCTTGGCCGGCATTTCACCAACGATTTTTCCTTCACGCATTACATAAATACGGTCGCATACACCGAGGATCTCCGGCAATTCGGAGGAGATCATGATGATCCCTTTACCTTCACTTGCCAGACGATTGATGATCGTATAGATCTCATACTTGGCACCCACATCAATGCCGCGTGTGGGTTCATCAAGGATCAAGATGTCCGGGTTCGAAAAAAGCCATTTGCTAAGAACGACTTTTTGCTGGTTGCCGCCCGAAAGATTTACAGCAAGCTGAAGAATGCTGGAGCATTTGATGTTCAATTTATCGCGATATTCGCGGGTAACGGTCAATTCCTGAGGTTCATTGATCACACCCGAGGAGGAGATCGCTTCCAGGTTGGCAAGGGTGATATTGTCCTTGATCTCTTCGATCAGGATCAGACCATATGCCTTGCGGTCTTCGGTAGCGTACGCAATACCATTTGCAATTGCCTTATTAATGGTGCTGATGTCGATCTCTTCACCATGTTTGTATGCCTTGCCATTGATATGCGTCCCATAGGCGCGGCCAAAAATGCTCATCGCCAGCTCGGTTCGTCCTGCACCCATCAAACCGGCAATCCCCACTACTTCGCCCTTACGAACATGAATGTTCACGTTATCGCTTACCTTGCGGTCCTGATGGAGCGGGTGATAAGCATTCCAGTCTTTCACTTCGAATATCACGTCGCCGATCTGGGATTCGCGTGGTGGAAAACGGTGCGTAAGATCGCGTCCGACCATGCCGCGAATGATGCGGTCCTCTGTGATTACATCCTTGTGCGTATCTAGGGTTTCGATCGTGGCGCCATCGCGAAGGATGGTGATTGAGTCTGCCACTTTAGACACTTCGCTCAATTTATGGGAGATCAGGATCGACGCAATGCCTTGTGATTTGAATTGCAGTAATAATTCAAGCAGTTTTTCACTGTCAGTTTCATTGAGAGAGGCTGTCGGCTCGTCCAGAATGAGGAGCTTGACTTCTTTTGCCAGCGCTTTGGCAATCTCTACCAATTGTTGTTTGCCGACGCCCATGTTTGTAATTAAAGTGTTTGGAGATTCGTGCAACCCCACCTTTTTGAGCAATTCCTTTGCAATGGAAATGGAATCGTTCCAGTTAATAATTCCCTTGTTCGCGCGTTCGTTCCCCAGAAACAGGTTTTCGGTAATGGATAGATACGGGATAAGAGCAAGTTCCTGATGAATAATTACCAGGCCGACTTCTTCCGACTGGCTGATATCTTGAAACTTGCATTCATTGCCTTCGAAAAAGATGTCCCCTTCATAACTGCCATGGGGATAGACACCACTCAACACCTTCATTAAGGTGGATTTCCCCGCCCCGTTCTCCCCTACCAAGGCGTGGATCTCACCGCGTTGGACACTAAAACTAACGTTATCGAGAGCCTTCACGCCAGGAAACGTTTTCGTAATGTTCCGCATTTCGAGGATGACTTCAGACATGGTTTTCTATCCTTGATAATATATTTGACAAATCCACTGTTTAAGAAATTGGTGTGTGAGGCGCAATGCCTCACACACCAATTGAAAAGCGTCTTACTTCAGATCTTCAGCCTTGATATAGCCGCTCTCGACGAGGAGCTTCTCATAGTTGCTGAGGTCAACACTGTAGGGGGTCAACAGGTAGGAAGAAACAACCTTGACGCCGTTGTCGTAGGTCTTGGTGTCATTGACGTCAACGGTTTCGCCCTTGAGAGCCTGGTCCACCATCTTGGCGGTCTGGGCAGCGAGTTCGCGGGTGTCCTTGAACACGGTGTAGGTCTGTTCGCCGGCGATCATGGCCTTGACGGAGGCAACTTCTGCATCCTGACCGGTGATGACGGGCCAGGGCTGATCAGCTGTGCCGTAACCAACGCCGCGCAAAGCAGCGATGATACCGCGGCTCAAACCATCGTACGGGGAGAGCACTGCATCGACGCGCTTGTCGGTGTAGTTGGCGCTGAGGAGGTTTTCCATGCGGGACTGAGCTACTGCGCCGTCCCAGCGGAGGGTACCAACAACATCCATGCCCATCTGGCCGGACTGAACAACGAGCTTGCCTTCGTCGATGTAGGGCTGCAAAACGGACATGGCGCCATCATAGAAATAGAAGGCGTTGGTGTCGTCGGGAGAGCCACCGAAGAGTTCGACATTGAAGGGGCCAGCCTGATTTTCGAGGTCGAGACCTTCGATGATCTGGGAGCCTTGAATTACGCCGACGCCGAAGTTATCGAATGTGGCATAGTAATCAACATTCTCGGTCTTGGAGATCAAGCGGTCATAGGCGATCACGAGAACGCCAGCTTCCTTCGCCTTGCCGAGCACGTCGGAGAGGGTGGAGCCGTCGATTGCTGCGATCACGAGTACATCCGCGCCCTTGGTCACCATGTTTTCGATCTGGGCGATCTGGTTGGGGATGTCGTTGTCAGCAAACTGCAAGTCGGTTGCGTAACCAAGTTCTTCGAAGGACTTGACCATGCTTTCGCCATCGGAAATCCAGCGGGTGGAGGTCTTGGTGGGCATGGAAATACCGACCATCTTTTGATCGCTACCGGCATCACCTGCAGCGCCACCGCAAGCGGTGAGGACGAGGCTGGCCAACATTACTACGGCCAAGAGTTTGTAAATCAAATTCTTTGACATTTCTTCTCCTTGATTAATAGATGGAATATTTTTATTGGCGTACCGATCTTTAAAAAGGCATTTGTTATTAAGTCATGAAATTGCCTTTTTGGGAGTGTACACATAAGACGCCAATAGACTGTTGTACACGTCCTTTTCCAAACTCATTTACTTCCCTTTTAGATCACCTCCTTCAGTTTGTGTTTCTTCAGGATATACAAAATGAAGTGACGGGATGAAAGTGCTCAAACCCGCTTCGTGCTTTCACGAACAATCAGGGTTGGTTGTATGAACCTTGACTGTGCAATGACAGATTGATTCCCCTGCCGCGCCTGTATCATTTCAACTACATATTGCACGGACCGTTCGCCAAGCATTTGAAGGTCCTGGGAAATTGTTGTTAAAGAGGGGTAAAAATAGGCGGATTCTGGAAGGTTATCAAAACCGATCACTGCCAACTGCTCCGGAATTTTGATGTTTTGTCGATGGGCCTCGCCTAAAACTCCCAACGACATCTGATCATTGGCGACAAAGACTGCGTCCAGATCAGGGAAAGACTCGAGAAGCTGAATAAATGCCAATTCTCCGCTGGCCGATGACCAGTTTCCTTCCGTACAGTGACTTTCGGGTGCGTCCAGCCCCGCCTTCGTAAGCGTTTCACGCCAGCCGCGCTTGCGTTCATCCGCTTCCCACCAACTCATCGGACCGGAGATATGTCCAATTTTTTTTCGTCCACAATCCAGCAGATGTTGGACAGCAAGTACGCCGCCCTGATAATTATCTGTGGCAATGCTTGAAATGCCATCACGTGGCTGCATTGCCAGAAAGAGCACGGGTACTGGAATTTTTTCCAGGCGTTCATCAAGCCAGGAATGGTTGTCACCGATCTCTGGGGCTACCCAGATAATGCCATCTACCTGGCGGGCGAGAAGTGAGTCGATTACGTCGTCTATACTATTTATATCAAAATTGTCTAGCTCTTTCATCAATAGCATGTAACCAAGTTCATCCGCTTTATCAGCCACTCCATTGAGTGTCCGTGATGGTCCAATGTATTTCAAGCCAAAAGTAACGACCCCCAGGGTATAACTTCGCTGTTGGATTAGACTGCGTGCCAAAGTGCTGGGGCGGTAGTTTAATTCTTCCACCACCGATTCCACGCGTTGACGGGTTTCCTCTGAAACGTAAGAAAACTTGTTCATCACACGCGAAACAGTTTGGGTGGATACACCCGCTGCTTGCGCAACATCCTTGATAGTGATGCGTTTTCTTCTTTCAGAAGCGATCAAAGCATTATCCTTTTGGGTAATGTTATCGATAACATGTTATCGATAACATAATAACAAAAATGATAACCAGAGTCAAGAGGAAAACGATAATTTCATACATTATAGTGAATATGAACATAAAAAGCCACTCCAATTCAGAGGAGTGGCTTTTGCCTAACCTTATTTACTTTGGCTTTTGTAATGAATATCTGAAAGTGATCGCAATCGTTCGGTTGCCACTTCAGGAGTGATATCTCGTTGTGGCATAGCGAGCATTTCGTAGCCGACCATAAATTTGCGGACGGTGGCCGAGCGTAGCAGAGGTGGATAAAAATGCGCGTGCAGAGTCCATTCTGGATGCGGTTGTCCATCGGCGGGGGCTTGATGGAATCCCATTGAGTAGGGGAATGATATTTCGAATAAGTTGTCGTATCTTGTCGTGACCTGTTTGAAGACTTCGGCCAATGCAGAGATTTCCACCGATGACAGTTCCTGCAGCGAAGCGGATGCGCGATGTGCACTCACAAGCACCTCGAACGGCCACACCGCCCAAAAAGGAACCAACGCTGTGAAATGGTCGTTGGAGAATAAGATGCGGTCTTTTTGCTTTTGTTCTTCTTTTATGTAATCCACCAACAGTGGACTGTTGTTCTTGTTGAAGTATTCCGTTTGTGTGGCAAGCTCTTTGACAATTTCATTCGGCAGTTGGGACTGTGACCAAAGCTGGCTGTGCGGGTGCGGATTGGAACAGCCCATCATCGCGCCTTTGTTTTCAAAGACTTGCACATACTTGATGTAATCCAATTCGGCCAGCTTTGCGGATTCATCTGTCCATGTGTTGAGCACGTTTTCGATGACGGGCAATTCGAGTTCGGGCAATGTCAGGTCGTGGCGGGGGGAGAAACAAACTACCAGACATTGACCCTGCTCGGGAGCAGAGACAAGCAACGGGTGGGATGAGGCGGAAGCGTCTTCTTCTGGAGCATCTGGCAGCAGGGAAGCGAAGTCGTTGTTGAAGACGTACGTGCCAGCATAATCCGAATTGAAAACGCCGCCAGCGCGTTCGTTGCGCGGACAGAGATAGCAGGTAGGGTCGTAGG
>Ga0209277_10001327_pt1 | contig 12186 bp, 6 predicted proteins | sample JI81AbrownDNA_FD_187503 | JGI IMG/M metagenome (GOLD analysis project Ga0209277, IMG submission 187503) | Wastewater effluent complex algal communities from Wisconsin, to seasonally profile nutrient transformation and Carbon sequestration -... | ecosystem: Engineered > WWTP > Effluent > Algae... | reverse complement strand
CGCGCTACGCGCGCCGGAATGGCCCCTCCAGACCCAGAGAACAGAGATCAGCGATTCAGAGGTCAGAGGCTCAATCGATGGGGGGCGAGCAACACACCCGAAAACCCAGAGCGCCGTCGCGGTCGTCGGGGGTGCGCCAGCGGCGGACGGCGGCACGGCAGCGGCCGGAGTCGACGACCCAGGAACCGCCACGCACCACCCGCGAGCTGTCTCCCACGTCACCACACCTCTCCGGCTGCTCGTACTCATTGCGGCACCACTCCCACACATTGCCCGCCATGTCCAGCGCACCGCTCGGCGCCTGCCCGTCGGGGTAGATTCCAACCGGAGAAGTGCGGCCCAGGTTGCAGGGGCCGACGTCACCCCAGGTTTCGTCGATGTTCGCAAGCCCCGAGCGGAATTCCCCTTCCCAGGGGTATTCCCGGCCATCGGTGCCCCGCGCCGCCCGCTCCCACTGTTCTTCGGTCGGCAGGCTCACCCGCCAGCCCGCCGGAAGCAAGCCCTGATCCCTGAACTGCGCATCCAGCCAGCGACAGAAGGCCGTCGCTTCGTACCACGACACCCTCTCGCGGGGGGCATTGGGCTCGGACCACCCCGCCGGGACCACCTCGGGTCGCTCTACCAAGCCAGCCCACCATTCATCCTGTCCATAGCCCCCGGCGTCAATGAAGGCCTGGAACTGGCGGTGGGTAACCGGGTAGCGGGCGATGCGGAAAGGCGTTTTCAGCATGCGCTTCTCACCGGGGTCTCCATACAGAAAGTCCCCCGCTTCGCAGTCCTGCCAAACGATGTCCGGCACGCCATCGCGCAGGCCCACGCCAGGGCGATCATCCCAGCCTAGCCGCCCCAGGGATTGCCACAGCTCGGCTCTGATCGGGGGGTCGAGCCGATCCCGCGCAAACTCACACGCAGCCTTCAAAGACGTCTTGAACGTGTCGAGACTCCACGGGTGCGGTCCTGCACGGCCAACACGATCGGCCACCTCAAGACCATCAGCCAGCACCAGGGCCGCTGCCGGATTGCGTTGCAGCGCAGGCGGATCAAGCGATGGCAGGAGTTGCCGCCACGCGGCCACGGCCTCACTCTCCCCGCGCCGGGCGAGAAATCCGGAAAGGAAACGCAAGGTGAGCCGCCAGGCGGGCATGGGTGTGTACTTCTGCAGCACTGCACCAAGGGAGGGAGAGCGTCGATTGAGCCACTCCGCGGCAAGAAATTCCTGGAAGCTCAGGTGGTAGAAGACAACACGCCGCCCACCACGGGAAAGCAACAGGCCGGAGCGCTCCAGCAAGCCCTGACGAATCTCCTGCACCGCGTTGAAACCATCGTCGGTGGCAAGGTCCTTGCCGGTGAATCGGGCAAGGATGCGGTCGAGCTGATCCTCGCTCACCTCGGCTGCGGGTGTCGCTCCATCACCATGACCATGCATGCCAAAGGCAATGGCGGCAAGGCGGTGCCGGGCCGTCTCGTGATCCGCCTTGAAGCGCTTGCACAGCACCTGCTGGATCACCGTGTCGTAAAGGGTCAGAACGTCCCGGGGAAGGCGCGCGCCATGGGCATAGATTGCGCAGAGGGCGGCAAGCAGCATGGGGTTGCCGCGGATCACCCCTATCTGTCCCACCGCGTCCATCTCACGCCAGAGACCGTCGGAAAGCGCCTCGGCCCTGGCAGGCTGCACCACCTCAAACCAGCGGCGTACAAAGAGCGCCTGCAACTCAGTGGGCAGTTCAGCGATCTCTGCGGTCTGGAGGCCAAGGCTGCGCTGCTGCTCGGCGGAAGGCCCGTTGGCGGGCCGGCTGGTCAGGAGCAGCCAGTTTCCCGCCGCTCGCCACACGGGCATGGCATCGGCGAGGCCGACCATCAGGTTGTCCTGGGGCCAATGATCCATGCCGAATTGATCGCGAATACGCTCCGGCACCTCGTCCACCCCGTCCAGGATCAGCAGGCAATTGCCAGCGGAGAGTTCCTTCAGGAATGCACTGCCGGTGAACCCCCCTGGCGTGGTCTTGTCCAGCCAGCCGGAGAGGCTGCTCTCCAGGCGCGCGCGGGTCCACCCCTTGCCTGTCAGCAGTTCGGGGTAGCTCGCCCAATCCCGCAGACGGCACAGGACGGGCAGCTTGCCGACAAGCCTTGCGGGCAGCGTCTCGCGGTAAGCCGCCATGTCATCAGGAACAGGGATGCGCCGGTGGTCCGGCACCTGCCCTTCGGCCACCACCCGGGCCACCCAGCGGCAGAAGGTGGACTTGCCGGAGCCCGCATGGCCGGGCACGTAGAGCGGGCTGTGGCCCAGGGCCTCAAGCAGGAGGAAAGGCCCTTTCTTGGCGGACTCCATTGCGTGCGGCGCTGCCGACACGTCCCGATCAGTGACGGCCGGCACATAGACGTGCTCCAGGTCGATGTCCGCTGACTGTCCGAGGTCCAACCCCAATAGTTCAACGCTGTTGCAGCTCTGTCGAAGCCAATCGAGGTAGGCCTCGCGGATCTGGGCGTGGTCGCGCTCTCCGGCGGGCATCTCCGCAATTTCCTGCTGGCGCAGGGCTTGCAGGACCGCGGTGGCAAGACTTTCCCGGGTGGTGAAGAGTGCCCGGCCGAGTTCCTTGCCTACCCGCTCGCGGAAACGGGCGATGTTTGAATTGGCGTCCTGCCAGTCCTCGTCCCAGCGCTTGCGCGGCCAGCCGAAGCTTTCGTCGTCGATGTCGATGTCGAGCATGAAGGCGAGCTTCGGGCGTGTCGTTTCAACCGCCTTGTCGTACTCCATCTCGGTGATCGACTTGCCAGCCGGGTTGTCTTCAGCGGGGATGTGGCCGTAGCGCAGGGCCACCAGCACCACATACACATCGCAGGCGGCCACGTCGGCCAGGCATTTGTCGGCCGGGCGCGTATCGAAGGCGGGGTAGCGCTCCATGCACTCCACGTCGTAGCCAGCCTTCTCCAGTGCGAGCTTCAGGTAAGCCCGGTGCTGCTCCAGATCGGAAAAGGTGGACGAAACGTAGACCTGTTTGCGGGGCTTGCGGGGTGACATGGCGGCGGCAAGATCAACAATGACGACGGCACAGACTATGCCAGAAAGCCGCCCGGCATCCACTCCGCCAGGCCCCAAAAACAAGGCCGGCCCGTCTTTCGACGGGCCGGCCTTTTTTGCCACTCAGCACAGCTGCGGGATCACTCGCCCTTGCTATGCGCCGCCAGCTTCAGCCAGGTATCCACCACGGTATCCGGGTTGAGGGAGATGGTCTGGATGCCTTCGTCCATCAGCCATTCGGCGAAGTCGGCGTGGTCGGAGGGGCCCTGGCCGCAGATGCCCACGTACTTGCCCAGCTTGTTGGCGCCGCTGATGGCCATGGACAGCAGCATCTTCACGGCCGGGTCGCGTTCGTCGAAGGCGTGGGCCACCAGGCCGGAGTCGCGGTCCAGGCCCAGGGTGAGCTGGGTCAGGTCGTTGGAGCCGATGGAGAAGCCGTCGAAGTACTGCAGGAACTGCTCGGCCAGCAGGGCGTTGGAGGGGATCTCGCACATCATGATGAGCTTGAGCTCGTTTTCGCCCTGCTTGAGGCCGTGCTCGGCCAGCAGGTCGACCACGCCCTTGGCTTCGTCCAGGTTGCGCACGAAGGGCACCATCAGCTGCACGTTGGTGAGGCCCAGCTCGTTGCGCACCTTCTTCATGGCGGCGCATTCGAGTTCGAAGCAGTCACGGAAGCTGTGGGAGATGTAGCGGGAGGCACCGCGGAAGCCCAGCATGGGGTTTTCTTCTTCCGGCTCGTAGATCTCGCCGCCCAGCAGCTTGCGGTATTCGTTGGACTTGAAGTCGGACAGACGCACGATCACGGGCTTCGGGTAGAAGGCCGCGGCGATGGTGGCGACGCCTTCCACCAGCTTCTCGATGAAGAACTGCTTGGGGGTGGCGTAGCCGCGGGAGCGGCGGGTGATCTCGGCGCGCAGGCTGGCCGGCACCTGGCCGATCTCGAGGATGGCCTTGGGGTGGATGCCGATCATGTTGTTGATGACGAACTCCAGACGGGCCAGGCCGACACCGCCGTTGGGGATCTGGGCGAATTCGAAGGCGAGCTCCGGGTTGCCCACGTTCATCATGATCTTCACCGGGATGTCGGGCAGGTTGCCCATGTCGGTGGTGACGATCTCGAAGTCCAGCTTGCCGCGGTACACGTAGCCGGTGTCGCCTTCGGCACAGGACACGGTGACTTCGTCGTTTTCTTCCAGCACTTCGGTGGCGTTGCCGCAGCCGACGATGGCCGGGATGCCCAGCTCACGGGCGATGATGGCGGCGTGGCAGGTGCGGCCGCCGCGGTTGGTGACGATGGCGGAGGCGCGCTTCATCACCGGTTCCCAGTTGGGGTCGGTCATGTCGGTGACGAGCACGTCGCCGGCCTTGACGCGGTCCATCTCGGAGGCGTCCTTGACGACGCGGACCTGGCCGGCGCCGATCTTCTGGCCGATGGCGCGGCCGTGGGTGAGGGACTTACCGTACTGCTTGAGGCGGTACTTCTCCATCACGTGGCCGGTCTGCTGGCTCTTCACGGTTTCCGGGCGGGCCTGGAGGATGTAGAGCTTGCCGTCGTCGCCGCTCTTGCCCCACTCGATGTCCATCGGGCGGCCGTAGTGCTGTTCGATGATCATGGCGTAGCGGCCCAGCTCGAGCACGTCGGCGTCGGTCAGGGAGTACACATTGCGCTCGGCTTCGGCGACGTCGATGGTGCGGGTGGACTTGCCGGCTTCCTTCTTCTCGGCGAAGACCATCTTGATGAGCTTGGAGCCGAGGTTGCGGCGGATCACGGCGGGCTTGCCCTGGGCCAGGGTGGCCTTGTGCACGTAGAACTCGTCGGGGTTCACGGCGCCCTGCACCACGGTCTCGCCGAGGCCGTAGGAGGCGGTGATGAAGACCACGCCGTCGAAGCCGGATTCGGTGTCCATGGTGAACATCACGCCGGAGGCGCCGATGTCGGAGCGGACCATGCGCTGCACGCCGGCAGACAGGGCGACTTCAGCGTGGGTGAAGCCCTTGTGCACGCGGTAGGCGATGGCGCGGTCGTTGTACAGGGACGCGAACACTTCCTTGATGGCGTGGAGGATGTTCTCGTAGCCGTGGATGTTCAGGAAGGACTCCTGCTGGCCGGCGAAGGAGGCGTCGGGCAGATCCTCGGCGGTGGCGGAGGAGCGCACGGCAAAGCTGCCTTCGCCTTCGGCGGTGAGCTTCTCGTAAGCAGTCTTGATCTCGGCTTCGAGGGCCGGCGGGAAGGGGGTGTCCACGATCCACTGGCGGATCTGGGCGCCGGTGCGGGCCAGGGCCACCACGTCATCCACATCCAGGCTCTCGAGGGCGCCGCTGATGCGCTCGGCCAGGCCTTGATAGGCGAGGAACTCGCGGTAGGCATCGGCCGTGGTGGCAAAGCCGCCGGGCACGCGCACGCTGGAGGGCAGCTGGCTGATCATTTCGCCGAGCGAGGCGTTCTTTCCGCCAACCTGCTCCACATCGGTCATGCGGAGTTCTTGGAAGGGAATGACGTTACGGGACATGGGAAGTCTTCCTGGGAGAAAAGGGAAAAGGGTTGAAAGCGGTATATGTATATTTTTGTTGGCGCGTATTGTAAGGCGATTTGCTGCCCTGCCGCATGCAGGGTTTATCCTAACGCGCCGGGCTTTTTGGGGCCTGCCGATTCGATCACGGACGCACTTCCGGGCGGGTTCGCCGGGTGGGGCCAGCCTGTTGGCGGCCTGATCGCCGGAATGGGATAAGATGCGACGTCGGCCCCGCAGCTTGGGGCTGCGCTCATGTCCTTTCCCCTGTTGGCACTTCCATGACCCAGACCCGCCCCGTTTTCTTCATCTCCGACGGCACTGGCATCACCGCCGAGACCCTTGGTCACAGTCTTCTTGCCCAGTTTCCGGAAACACGCTTCCGCCACCATCGCCTGCCCTTCGTGGACACCCCCGACAAGGCCCACGACTGCGCCCTGCGCATCAAGGACGCAGCGGTCGAGAGCGGAACCCGGCCCATCGTCTTCAACACGCTGGTAGACCCGCTCGCCGTGGCGGCCCTGCGCGAGGCTGACGCCCTCTTCCTGGACCTGTTCGAGAAGTTCATCGAGCCCCTGGAAAGCGAGCTGGGCCAGCGCTCCACCCACACAGCCGGGCGCTTCCATGGCATTGCCGAAAGCCAGGACTACAAGCGGCGCATCGAGGCCATCAACTTCACCCTGGCCCACGACGATGGCGTTTCCCATGCCGACCTCGAAGAGGCCGACGTGATCCTGGTGGGCGTGAGCCGCTCCGGCAAGACCCCGACCAGCCTTTATCTGGCCATGCAGTTCGGCATCAAGGCCGCCAACTACCCGCTGATCCCCGAAGATTTCGAGCGCAACAAGCTGCCGGTCGAACTGACCCGCCACCGCAGCAAGCTCTTCGGCCTCACCATCGGCCCGGACCGCCTGTCCCAGATCCGCCAGGAGCGCCGCCCCAACAGCCGCTATGCCTCCCTCGACAACTGCCTGTCCGAGATCGAGGCCGCCCAGCGCATGATGAAGCGTGAGGGCATCAAGTGGCTGGATTCCACCGCCAAATCCATCGAAGAGATCTCCACCATCATCCTGCAGGAAGTCCGGCTCGATCCCGCCTCATACTGAGGAGGGAATCACTGGCCTTCGTGCCCTGTCCAATTCGTATAACAAGGAGAGCCCCGATGAAACGCAACCGACTCGGGCGTCGCGGAGGATTGCCGCGCGACGCCGAACAACTCCTGTGGCTCGCCAATGGCCTGGCCGATTCCAGCAGCCGCGCCGAAGATCACTTCTGGGACCAGCGCCTGGCCGATGCCGTGGATGGCCTGCTGCGGGCCGAGGACGAAGAAGCCCTCACCACCGCCCTCGACCACCTCAGCTCGGCAACATCCAGCGTCCATGCCTACGACGAGCTCGCCGACATGATTGAATCGCGGGCGGAGGGCGCCCTCAAGTCGGACGACCAGCACGACGTTCTACTGATCGCCGCGCCGGTGATGGCCTGGTCCCGCTACCGCATTCCGGCCACGCCGATCGCTGCCGCGGTGATGGCCAACCTGCGGGTGCATCTCAAGGCCCACGTGCTCGCCACTGGCGTCAAGCTGGCCCTCGCCGACTTCCTGTTCAGCCCGGATCAGCTGCCCCAGGGCTACTGCGCCACGGCGGATTTCGCCACCCACCTGGGCAAGGCCGCGGCGACGGACACTGACCTCCACATCAAGACCGACAACCTGCCCGAAACGGCCCAGTTCCTGTCCGACAACCGCTACCTGCTGGGCGCGGTGGTGGTGCCCAAGGGCGCCCCCATCTTCCGCTGGCAGGAAGAGGACTGCAGCCGTGATCTGGCCCTGGAGCAATGGCGCGCCCAGGGTGGCGCCTGCGTCGCCCCACTGCTGACCGGCTGTGCCTTCGAGGTGGTGCTGCCCAACGCCTACTTTGCCGCCAGCCGCGAGGCCGACAAGGCCTCCCGGCCCTACTCCATCCAGGCCTCGGTGGCCTTCCTCAGCACGACCCTGGACACGCCGGCAGCCGGCGTCCGGGCCGTGGTGGCGCCCTTCTTCGAGCGCCAGGTGGAGGAGTTCCGCATCGGCTTCACCCTCAGCGGCCAGAGCGACGTGGTGCATGGCGTGGTGTGGCCACTGCTGGGTGCCGAAGACGAGAGCAGCGAGACCCTCGGCCAGATCGAGGCCACCCTGCAAGCCTGCGGCATTACCGACATCATGATTCTCGACAACGAGTTTCCGATGGAATACTGCGACGACTGCGGCGCCCCCATGTATCCCTCGCCCGAGGGTGAGGCAGTGCACGCCGAATTGCCGGAAGAGCAGGCCGAACAGATGCCCAAGCATCTGCACTGAGCACCTGCACCCCTGCGACCGGGCGGGGTCAGCCCCCCGCCCGCTTGCCCCGGACGCAATCAGCCACCCAACCGGAGAACCGCCATGCCCCGCAAGATCCAGAAAAGTGACGCCGAATGGCGCGCCGTGCTGACCCCCGAGGAATACGCCGTGACCCGCCAGAAGGGCACCGAACGCGCCTTCACCGGGCGCTACTGGGATTGTTCCGAGCCGGGCAGGTATGTGTGCACCTGCTGCGGTGCCGATCTGTTCTCATCTGCCCACAAGTTCGACTCGGGCTGCGGCTGGCCCAGCTTTCACAGTGCGGCGGCCCCCGAGAACGTCGAGGAGGCCGAAGACCGTAGCCACTTCATGGTGCGTACCGAGGTGCTGTGCCGGGAGTGCGGCGCCCACCTGGGTCACGTTTTCGAGGATGGCCCTGCCCCCACCGGGCTGCGCTATTGCATCAACTCGGTGTCGGTCAAGCTCCAGCAGGACGAATGACTAGCGCCGCATGGCGCCATAGGTCTGGGACATGAAGTCGCGGCGGTAGAGCACCAGCACGATCAGGGTGGTCACCGCCACGAAGATCCAGGGCTGGACGAACCAGAATACCGCCGCCAGACCAAAGTAGTAGGCGCGGATCCCCCGGTTGAATTCGTCACCGGCCAGGGAGTTGATCCGAGCAAAGCGCTGGGCGTCAGCCTCGGTGCCTTCCCCCGGCAGCGGCGCGGCGCCGATGAGGATGGACAGCATGTTGAACTGGCGCAGGGCCCAGGTGAACTTGAAGTAGGCCACCACAAACACCAGCAGCAGCAGGATCAGCTTCACCTCCCAAACCTCCCGCGACACGTGCCGGGCAAAAGGCAGGTCGGACGCCGCGTCGATCAGCTTGTCCATGGTGCCCAGCAGAGCCAGCAGGCCGGCGATCACGTAGATGGTGGTGTTGGCGTAGAAGGACACGTTCTGCATCAGGTTGCCGATCAGCGCCGCGTCCGCCACCCGCACCTCACGCCGCAGCATCTGCCGCCCCCACTCCTCCCGGAACCAGTGGCTGGCGCCGAGCAGGCCACGCATGGAGCCGCCCGGGCCGTGCTCCACCACCCAGCCATAGCCGAACCAGCAGACCAGGAACCAGGTGAGGGCGAGCCAATCCACCGCCGTGAAGGCGGTCAGCCAGACACCCTGCATCAATCCGCCTCCAGCAGGAAATCACCAATCGGCGCGATCTGCGCCGGCTCCATCAGCATCGGCGCGTGCCCCACCTCCGGCACCTCCACCAACCGTGCGCGCGGGCCCCGCGCCCCCATCTCCAGCGCGGTCTCGCGGAGCAACAGGTCGGACTCGGCCCCCCGCACCACCAGGGTCGGGCAGACGATGGCGTCATACACCGACCACAGATCCACATCCGCTACGAGGGGCGATTTGCGGAAGGGCTCGGCGATGCCCGGGTCGTAACGCATCACCCAGCCCCCTTCCGCCTCACGGATGGAGAACTCGGTGAGGTGCCGCCACTGGGCATCGCTGAGACGCCCGAAGGGCACGCTGACCTCGCGGATGTAGGCCTCGGCCGCCTCGCGGCTGGGAAACACCGGCGCCTGGCCCACGTACTGGCCGATACGCTGGATGGAGCTGAGGGTGACCAGCGGCCCCACGTCGTTGAGCACCAGTCGGCGGATCGGGGTGTCGGGCAGGCTGGCCAGCAGCATGCCGATCAGGCCGCCCATGGAGGTGCCGACCCAATGCACGCTGTCCACATCCAGCCGGGCGATCAGGGTCACCATGTCGGCCACGTAGGTGGGTAGCTGGTAGTCGTCCTTCACCGGCAGCCAGGCGCTGCGCCCGCGCCCCACCACGTCGGGGCAGACCACCCGGTAGTGGGATGCCAGGGTGCGAGCCAGGTCATCGAAATCCCGCCCATTGCGGGTCAGGCCGTGCACACACAGGAGCACCCGGGGATTGGCCGGGTCACCCCACTCGGTATAGGCCATGCGGTGCAGGCCATGGGGCCCGATGCACCGGACACTGTGCTGGCGGGGCTCGACCGGCTCGGAGCCCGAAGGCGGCACCGGGACGCCGGAAACAAGCTGGCGAAGATTGGCAAGTAGGCTCATGGTCGAAGGCGGGGGTGGACTTGGGGCAAGGATAGCATCGTCACCCGGCACCGCCTTCAACGCCCATGCCAGTAGCGGGGTTGGCGAGCCCGCTCGCCCTCGGGCTGGAGCTCGGCCGCACCGAGCTGGAAGCGCACCGCCCCGGCGGCATCGGTGCGCAGCAGGCCGGCCCCGCTGGCATGCCAGCGTGCCCACACCGCCGGGTTGGGATGCCGAAAGCGGTTGCGGTAGCCCACCGGGAAGATCACCCAGCGCGGTGCGGTGGCGGCGATGAAGGCCGCGGTGGAGGAAGTGCGGCTGCCATGGTGGGGGGCCACCAGCACATCGCTGGCCAGGTCACCCGCGCTCCGCTGCAGCAGGCTTGCCTCGGACTCGGCCTCGATATCCGAGGTCAGCAACAGGCTGCGCCCGGCGGCCTCCACCCGCAGCACACAGGCCTGGTCATTGGGACGGATTGCCGTCGAGTCGGCCGCGGGATGCAGCATGGCGAAGCGCACCCCGTCCCACTCCCAGGCCTGGCCCGCGACGCAGGGGGTGTCCCGCGGGCCGGCAATCAGGCGAACCGGGTGATTCTCCGGCAGGGAACTGCGCACCTGGTCCACCGCAATCCCCTCCAGCACGGCTTCGGCACCACCGGCGTGGTCATTGTCCTGATGGGTGACGACCAGGGCATGCAGGCGGCGCACACCGGCCGCCCGCAGGTAGGGCAGCAGGATGCGTTCGCCACTGTTGGCGTCCGCCGAGAAGGCCGGCCCGGTGTCGTAGATCAGGTCGTGGGCCGCCGTCTGGACATGCACCGCCAGGCCCTGCCCCACGTCCAGCACGGTCACCCGGGCCTCGCCGGCGGGCGGGCGCGGCGGCGTCCACAGCACCAGCGGCAACAGGGTGGCAAGGCCCACCCAGCGGGCCGGCGTGCCCCGTGGCAGCAGCGCCCACAGGCATCCCAGGGTCGCCAGCGCAGCCAGCTCGGGGGGCGGCGCGGCCTGGTGCCAGGCCGCCCAGGGCAAGTCACCCAGCCAGCCCACCGGCAACATGGTCAGGGCGAAGGCCCCATGGGCCAGATCGGCAAACATCTGTACCGGCACAATCGCAAAAAGCAGCGCCAGCGGCGTGACGACAAAACTCACCAGGGGAATCGCGATGGCGTTGGCCAGGGGCGAAACCAGCGAAAACTGCTGGAACAGCACCAGCAATGCGGGGATCAGGCCGAGGGTGACCGCCCACTGGGTGCGCACCGCGGTGTGCAGCCATCCTTCCCGGCCGATCCGGCCGCTGCCCACCAGGAACAGCAGGGCCACGGCACCGAAGGACAACCAGAAGCCCGCCGCCGTCACCGCCCAGGGGTCGAGCAGCAGGACCACCATCAGCGCCAGGGCAAGCACGCGGCTGGGCGCGGTCTCCAGGCGCAGCACCAGGGCGAGGGCCACGCAAGCGAGCATGTAGAGGGTTCGCTGGGCGGGCACCCCCCAACCGGCCAGCAGGCAATACACCAGCGCCGCAGCGAAACCCGCCAGCACGCCCGCCTGCTGGGCAGGCCAGCGCAGGGCCAGGGCCGGCGTGCGGCGCCAGCCCCAGCCCGCGAGCGCGGCGAAGAAGGCCGCCACCATGGTGACATGCATGCCGCTGATGGCCACCAGATGGGAGATCCCGGTGCGGGCAAAGGTCTTCCACAGCACCGGCGGGATCGAGCGCTGATCACCCACGGCCAGCGCCACCAACACACCCGTATAGGGCGCATCCGGCAGGGCATCCCGGAAGCGCTGCCGTACCGTCTCGCGGACACGCTCCACCCCATGGGCCAGGCCCGGCACCCGGGCGTCGATAAGCCGATTGCCCTCGGCCGGTCGGACGTAGCCGGTGGCCCGGATATCCTGCTGCAGCAGCCAGCCTTCGTAGTCGAAGCCGTGGGGGTTGAGGTTGCCATGGGGCCGCTTGAGGCGCACCGTGAGCGACCAGCGCTCGCCCGCATGGATCGGCGGCAAGACATGCATCTCCTCGTCCCGGAAGCCCCGGTACCAGGCCAGGGAGATCGTCGCCGGCACCGGCGCCACGCTGTCCTCCACATGGAAGTTGAAGCGCACGCCGCGCTCGAAGTCCTGGGGCAGGGACGCCACCACGCCCCTCAGCACCACGTCACGCCCCTCCCACTCCGCGGGCAGGGCATCGGCGAGCCGGATGTCCGCACGCCAGGCGGCGAAGCTCCAGCCGGCAAGGACGGCCGCGAGG
>Ga0209277_10001326_pt1 | contig 12192 bp, 12 predicted proteins | sample JI81AbrownDNA_FD_187503 | JGI IMG/M metagenome (GOLD analysis project Ga0209277, IMG submission 187503) | Wastewater effluent complex algal communities from Wisconsin, to seasonally profile nutrient transformation and Carbon sequestration -... | ecosystem: Engineered > WWTP > Effluent > Algae... | reverse complement strand
AATGGGACAATTCTCAAACTTATCTCCTGAGCAAATGGAATTCATATTTACATTTGTGCGCTGCGAAGGCAAGATCAACCGCATGGAGCAGGAGCTTGGCTTGTCCTACCCAACCATTCGCAATCGCCTGCATGAGGTCATCCGTGCTTTGGGCTATGAGCCAGGCAAGGATGAATCTGTTGAAGTTAATGCTGAAACAAGAAGCAGCGCCATTGCCGACCTTGAAGCTGGCAAGATCACAGCCGATCAAGCCATGCGCATATTACGCGGTGAGGAGTAAACATCATGTCTAAAACTATCTCTGCAGGAAGAACACCAAAGATCGTGATCGAAACCATCGGCGGCGACTTGAGCCTCGTTGGGTGGGAAGGGGATGACATCCTCCTCAAGGCAGATGAAGAAGAACTTCGCATCAATCAGGACGGGGAGCAGGTTACTGTTTCCTGCAGCGATGACCTGTCTTTGAGAGTGCCCAAGGCTGCTTCCATTTTTATTGCGCATATCGGCGGTGATGCGTCCGTCCGCAGTTTGACAGGCGATATCGAATTGAAGGAGATCGGCGGCGACCTTTCTCTGCGCGACGTGAATTCCGTGGCGATTGAAACGGTTCATGCCGACTTTAGCCTGAGAGGCGCGCGAGGACATTGTTCATCAAAAACGCCAACAGCGATGTATCCATCCGCGAAGTGGACGGGAATGTAACTCTCGAAACCGTCGCGGATGACTTGGCGCTGCGCGATGTGCGCGGCAACGTCACTGCAAAGGTGGCGGAAGATGTGGTGATGTATTTGAATCCGCAGGCGGGCAATACCTATTCCGTCACAGCAGGCGATGACATTTTGTTGGTGATGCCTCCAAAGGCAAACGCAACCTTGACGCTCAATGCCGACGAAATCAATTTTGAATGGAAAGGCGTTGACAATGACGAAGACGCCACAAGCCGCGTTGTGACGATTGGTGATGGTTCCGCAACGATTAATTTGAACGCAGGCGGAGACATCCGCGTGACGAATCAGGCAGACGCTGGCGATTCGGCGGAAGACTTTGGCAACTTTGCAGGCGTAGGCATGGATTGGTCTGGGTTTGGTGACCGCATTTCCCGCCGTGTGGATCAGGCTACGCAACGCGCCCAGCGCAAAATAGATGAAGCTTCCCGCCGCATTGAGCAAAAGACTCGTGATGCAGAACGCCGTGCAACTCGCGGCAAAGGCTTTTTGGAAGTTGGCCGCTGGAATTGGGATTTTGCTCCCAAAGGCGTGCCGATGCCCAACAAATCACAGGCTTCTGACGAGGAACGTCTTACCATTTTGAAGATGCTGCAGGAAAAAAAGATCACTGCTGAAGAGGCAGATAAATTATTGGCTGCATTGGAAGGAGGTTCTTAATGTCATCGGAAGAGCGCAAGAAGATTTTGCAAATGGTTGCAGATGGAAAGATCAGCGCGGATGAAGCTGCAACCTTGATGCGCGCATTGGACGAATCTGCTGAAGAGGAGATCGTGCCTGTTGGGGAGGCATCAGGCATGGGCGGGGAGCGAAGCGATGCTCCAGAGTTCGATCAAGTCCGCAGACGCGCGAATCGCTTTTCCAATGCATTTCTTTGGATCGGAGTCATCTTCACGGTGTTGAGCGCGTGGGCCATGTTTGGCATTCAGCAAAATGCGGGAACCAACTTTTGGTTTTATTGCATGGGTATGCCGCTATTTTTAGGAATATTGTTCACGACGTTGGGCGCAGGCAGCAAGACTTCACGCTGGATGTATGTGAACGTGGATCGCTCGCATCAGGAAGAGTGGCCGAGAAATATCACGATCGCGTTTCCTCTTCCGCTTGGGTTGGCAAGTTGGTTTCTGAAAAATTTCGGCAGCCGAATTGATGGGTTGAAAAAAACGAGCGTGGATGAAATTGTTCAAGCCATTGCGCTGGCTAAAAATATTACCGAGCCGTTGATCGTGCATGTGGATGATGACGACGGCGAACGAGTGCAAGTTTTCATAGGATAAAAATGGAAACCAATAAGAAAAAACCATTATTAAGTGGATTGCTGATTCTGTTTTTAACGGCAATGGTATTTGCGAACATTGGCGGGAGCATGTATGGCTCGCTCATGCCGCTTTACCTAAAAGATTTGGACGCTTCGATCACGCAGATCGGGTTGTTCTTCACGCTTTCACAGATCGTGCCTTTGCTGTTGCAAATTTTAGGTGGATGGGTCTCTGATACATTGGGCCGTTTGCGCGCCATTGCGATTGGAAGTGTGTTCGGTGTGATCGGTTTTATTCCACTCATTCTTGCAGATACATGGCAGTGGCTTTTGCTGGCTGTTGCCATTGGCGCAATTGCGCGTTCGTTGGTTGGACCAAGTTTCGATGCATTTATTGCAGAACATTCCAGTGAAGAGAATCGCGGTAAGGTCTTTGGAATTTCACAAGCCATTTTTATGATCGTCTCTGTGATTGGTCCTCCTTTGGGTGGGTGGATGGCTGGCGCGTACGGTTTTAAGATCATGCTGCTCGCCGCTGGAATTTTCTATTTCATCGCGATGATTATGCGGTTGAGCATGGCACGTGAAGCGGCAAAAACTGCAACGACTAAAACAGAGAAACTTTCATTCAGCAGTTTGAAGACCAATCTTGTTTCGATGTTCGGGTTGGTCTTCTCTGGTGGACTCATCACCTGGATGCTGGTCACGGATGGAATGCGCGATATTTCCTTCCAGTTTTCTGAAAATCTTTTCCCCGTTTATATGCAGGAGGTTGGCGGGCTGTCACTCCAGCAGATCGGCTGGGTTATGTCATTCTTCGGTCTGGCAATGATGCTAACCACCATCCCTGGCGGCTGGCTTTCGGATAAGGCTGGCGAGCGCGTAGGCATTGCGCTTGGCATGGTATTGATGTCTGGCTCGTTGTTCGTTCTGGTTAATATCCCCGCTGGCAATCAGTGGATGTATTACCTCGGCTGGGGCTTGGCTGGCATGGGTGCGGGAGTCTCTGCGCCTGCGTATCAATCGCTTATCAGCAAGGCAGTTCCGCAGAAAAATCGCGGCATGGCGTTTGGGCTGTTCAGCACCAGTTTGGGGATTTTCTCCCTGCCTGCCCCGTGGATCGGCGCGCAAATGTGGGATCGCGTCAGCCCGACATTTCCTTTTACTGTTACGGCGGTCGTCTTATTGCTCTCTGTGATTCCGATCTGGATCAAATTCAAGCTCCCCAAAGACGGAGTAAAAGTTGAGGAAGAATCAGCAGATGAGAAGTTATCTGCTGTTACAGGCTAAAATAAACAGATTCCGCGTTTGGAGCTGGACTCTGAACAAATGGTAGATAGGAGATAACGAACATGGCAAACAGCGAAGAACGAATGAAGATCCTGAAATTGATCGAAGAGGGCAAGATCAGCGCGGACGAAGGTTCAAAACTGCTCTCGGCGTTGAGCGATACGCGCCGTGGTATTCCCACACCGCCGCGCCCGCCTAGTGGTGGAAGCGGAGCACGTTGGCTGCGTATCCGTGTGACGGATACCCGCACAGGCCGTTCCAAGGCATCTGTGCAAATTCCATTGGCGTTGGTGGATGCGGGCATGAAGATCGGCGCGCATTTTGCCCCCGAAGTCGAAGGCGTGGATATGTCCAACGTGATGGAAGCTTTGCGCGCAGGTGTGACCGGCAAGATCATTGATGTGGTTGACGAGGAAGATGGCGAACACGTCGAGATCTATGTTGAATAGACGGTATCGGAAATAATTCCAGCTTCTGCCTGTACAAATTAGGGTAGAAACTTTTGAAAAACTGTTTTGAACCAGTGAAGCACTGAAACACCGAGAAAGCAATTAAAAACTCGGTGCCTCGGTGTCTCCGTGGCAAAGACTTTAGGCTTTTGCAAGTTAACAGGAACCTACTTTATGGAAGAGACACACACCAAACGTCCCACAGGCATGTTCGGCTTCACTATTGTGTGGATCGGGCAGATCGTTTCCGTCCTCGCCAGCGCAATGAGTCAGTTCGGACTCACCATCTTCATGTTCCAGAAGACTGAAAGCGCCACCGCCCTCGGCCTGATGCAGGTTTTCTTTATCACTCCATTCCTCATCATCTCGCCGATTGCAGGTGTGATGGTGGACCGTCACAACCGCAAACTCATGATGATGGTTAGCGACCTCGGCGCAGGTGTTGCCACCATTATTATTCTTATCTTTCAAGCGCTCGGGATTCTTGAATTCTGGCATCTCTATTTTGCTTCCATTATTTACGGCTTGGGCATGGCCTTTCAATGGCCTGCCTACTCTGCGGCAATCACCACCCTTGTCCCAAAAGAACAATATGGCCGTGCCAACGGGATGATGTCTCTTATCGAAGCAGGCCCAGGCGTCATTGCCCCTTTGCTTGCGGGCGCATTGCTCCCGATCATTGGATTAACGGGCATCCTGATTTTTGATGTTGCCACCTTCATCCTTGCCATCGGCGCGTTGCTGCTCGTCCACATTCCCCAACCTCCGCGCACAGAAGAAGGCGAGCAGGGCAAAGGCAGTATTTGGAATGAAGCCGCCTACGGATTCAAATACATCTTTGCCCGCCCAAGTTTGCTTGGTCTACAAATGATCTTCTTTATGGGCAACCTCTTCTTTGGCATTGCCTTCACTTTGCTAGCGCCCATGATCCTCTCGCGCACAGGCAATGACACCCTCATGCTTGGGTCAGCGCAAACCGCAGGCGCAATTGGCGGAGTGATTGGCGGCATTCTTATGAGCGCATGGGGCGGCTTCAAACGCCGCGTGCATGGTGTGCTGGGCGGATGGATGGTTTCAGGTATTGGGCTGGTAATCATCGGTATTAATGGAGGGCTGCCAGTTTGGATTATCGGCATGGTGGTGGCAGCGCTGGTTTCTCCATTGGTCAACGCCTCAAACCAAGCCATCTGGCAGGCAAAAGTCGCGCCTGATGTGCAAGGCCGCGTATTCTCCGCCCGCCGTCTCATCGCCTGGCTCACCAATCCCATCTCGCCGATCATCGCAGGCACCCTCGCAGATTTTGTTCTCGAACCGCAAATGCGGGTTGCAAACAGTTCACTTTCAGAGTCGTTTGGCTGGCTTGTCGGAACTGGCCCCGGTGCAGGCATGAGCTTGCTGATGTTCTTCTGCGGCTTTGGTGCAATTCTCGCGGGCATGGCTGGATATTTCATCCCTGCCATTCATAACGCCGAGACCATTCTTCCCGATCACGATGAACTCCCCAAAGCGGATTCCGTCCCAGCTTGATGAAATTCATTAAACGAAAAAGGTCGGGCGATTAAATTCACCCGACCTTTTTGATTCTCGCCTCTCTCTTAATCTGAAGCCTGAATCGCGTACCGGAACATTTCCACCCCGAAATAGGATGCGCTCCGCGTAAACGACAATCCGCTTTTTTCCAACACACGCTGCGAAGCAACATTCTCCGGGTCCGTCAGCCCGATGATCTCTTTCAAACCAGCCTGCTTTAATCCGAACCGAACGATGGCGCTTGCAGATTCCGTTGCATAGCCTTTGCCCCAAAATGCCCTGCTGAAAAGATAACCAACTTCAGTTTCATTTGTCTCTGGTAAATATTCCAATCCATTCCAGCCAATGATCTGCCCCGTCTCGCGCAGCACCGCCGCCCAATGTCCATAGTTGAACTTTTGCCAATGCGCGATCTGATAATGAATATATCTCTCCACCTTTTCCATCGGCCACGCATCCTTCGTTGGAAAATAACGAAAAATATCAGGCTCCTGCACGATCTCAAACAATGCATCGCGGTCGCTCATTTTGAACGGACGCATCACAAGCCTGCCTGTGGTAATCATCGGAATTTTTGGCTGGGTTTCCATCGTCAGACCTTTAGGTAAGTTATACTTAAATCTGCTTTCTATATTGTATATCAATAATTTTCGGTTTGGAGAAAACATGAAAATAGCGATCTTTGGTTCGGGCGGGGTTGGTGGATATTTTGGCGGCAGGCTTGCGTTGGATGGGCAGGATGTGACGTTCATTGCTCGGGGGGCGCACCTTGCCGCAGTAACAGAATCAGGCCTCCGCGTAGATTCGATCGGCGGCGATTTTTTAATCCACCCCGCTAAAGCGACAGATTCGCCGCAATCCATTGGCAATGTGGATTTAATCATCCTTGCCACCAAAGCCTGGCAATTGGATTCTGCCATCGAAGGCATGAAGCCGCTGGTGGGGGAGGGCACGATGATTTTGCCGCTCTTAAATGGCATGGAACACATGGACGCGTTGCTTTCTGTTTTTGGTCACAAGAATGTGTTGGGCGGGTTATGCCGCATCAGCGCATTTGTGGCTGGGGCGGGGCACATCCGCCATGTGGGTGTGCCGCCGTTTATTTCATTCGGTGAATTGGATAATTCCAAAAGCGCGCGAGTTGACTTGTTGAAGGAAATATTTTCGAGGCTGCAAGGCATCACTGTGGATGTGCCCGCAGATATTAATACCGCCATGTGGGAAAAATTCATCTTCATCTCTGGCACCAGCGGAGTTGGCGCATGTACCCGCCAGACCATCGGAGAATTTCGCGCAGCCCCCGAAACCCGCGCCATGCTTCTTAATGCCATGAACGAAACTGCCGCCATTGCCCGCGCTCGTGGCGCGGCGCTCTCTGAAAGTTTTGTCGTTGACACCATGACCCGCATCGATACCATCCAACCGCACATCATTGCCTCGATGCAAAAAGATATGATGGAGGGGCGTCCATCCGAGCTGAATGAGCAGACGGGGGCGGTCATCCGCATGGGGCGCGCAGTTGGAGTTCCAACTCCAACGCATGAAGCCATTTACGCCAAATTACTCCCACTCGAAAACAAAGCAAGAGGATTATAAAAAGCAAAACCTCCGAGTTCTTCAAGAACTCGGAGGTTTTGCTTTTTACTCGTTACTTATTACTCTTTACTATTACAATCCCGCAGCCTTTTTCAAAGCAGCAGCCTTGTCTGTCTTTTCCCAAGGGAATTCGATGTCATCGCGGCCAAAGTGACCGTACGCGGCAGTTTTGCGATAGATCGGGCGGCGCAGGTCGAGGTCACGGATGATCGCACCGGGGCGCAGGTCAAAGTATTCGCTGACGAGAGCAGAGATCTTGTCGTCTGCAATCTTGGCGGTGCCGAAAGTCTCCACGTTGACGGAGAGCGGGTGAGCCACGCCGATGGCGTACGCAACCTGTACTTCCACGCGGTCAGCCAAGCCAGCAGCCACAATGTTCTTGGCAACATAGCGCGCGGCGTACGCAGCGGAACGATCCACCTTCGTGGGGTCTTTCCCGGAGAAGGCGCCACCGCCATGACGGCCCATGCCACCGTAGGTATCCACGATGATCTTACGGCCGGTTACGCCCGCATCACCCATTGGTCCGCCGATAACGAAACGGCCGGTGGGGTTGACGAAGACTTTCAGATTCTTGTCCACCAAAGCTTCGGGCAGGGTGGGGTAAATAATATGCTCACTGACGAGTTCCATGATCTCAGCCTGTGAGATCTCAGGTGCATGTTGTGTGGAAATGAGGACAGTGTCGATGCGCTTTGGTTTGCCCTGTGAATATTCCACTGTAACCTGGCTCTTGCCATCGGGGCGCAGCCAGGGGAGGGTACCGTCCTTGCGGAGTTCGCTCAGGCGGCGGGATAATTTGTGTGCCATGTAGATCGGCATCGGCATCAATGTATCTGTCTCGTTGCAGGCAAAGCCGAACATCATACCCTGATCGCCAGCGCCGACGTGCTCGATGCTGGCATCTTTCATTTCGCCGCTTTTGTCTTCCATTGCATGGTCAACGCCCAAAGCAATATCTGCGCTCTGGCTGGCAACTGCGGAAAGTACGGCACAGGTATTGCCGTCAAAGCCTTTGTCGCTGCTGTCATAACCGATCTCATTTACAACCTTACGGACGAGTTCATCAAAATTGACATACGCGCTGGTGGTGATTTCGCCAAGCAGCGCTACGAAACCGGTCTTAACAGCAGTTTCGCAAGCTACGCGAGACATTGGATCCTGCTCAAGGCAGGCATCCAAAACTGCATCAGAGACCTGGTCGCAGATCTTGTCAGGATGACCTTCCGTCACCGATTCTGATGTGAACATCAGGCTGGGTGAAGACATAAAAGTATTGGACATTTGTTTTGTTTCTCCTTCAAGAAAATAAAATTGCCCTTTCGGCGTGAAAGGGCAATTTTGCATAATGCTTGTCTACCCTCTCATCTCCCAGAAAATAGATCTGTCGGATTTGGCACCATATTCAACTTTCGTTGACTGGTTGTCGAGACATCGCAGGGCCGTTCCCTCCGTCTCTCTGGATAAGAGCGCCTTATTGGGGCTATTGATTTGTGTCGAGATAATACCATAGCTGAAAGTGCGCGTCAAATAAAAACCGTCAGAGAAGAATCTCTGACGGTTTTTTAGAATCAACTTTCAGTTTTAGTCCGAAGCGCAGCGGAAGCCGATCTTGGGGGATACTTCACCAAGAAATTCCTTGGAATTAATATCATCTTCGCTGGGGTTCGATCCCTGTACTGAGGATCTCTTGGCGACACGAACATAGCTAAACGCATCCTGGAAGGAGCCGCCGCGAACAACGCGGTTGAAATATTGGCTGCGTTCACCGGGGCCAGGGGGATTCATTGTGACGCCTTGGGTATAGTAATCGCCATCATAAAAATCATGGATCCACTCTGCCACGTTGCCGGACATATCCAATACGCCGAATGGGCTTGCGCCAGCAGGGAAGTTGCCTACGCGGGTGGTATCTCCAACGAGGTAATTGAAGTTGCCGCGTGAAGAATCAGGGCGTTCATCGCCCCAGGGATAGGTGCGGTAATCATCGCCGCGAGCAGCGCGTTCCCATTCTGCTTCGGTTGGCAAACGGCGGCCAGCCCAACTGCAGTAGGTATCTGCCTGTGCCCAGGTTACATAAACGACGGGGTAGTCGTTGAACTCTGCATTGTTAAAATAGGATTCGCGGGTATCAGATTTGAAATACTGAGGAGGTTGGCAAGCGCCAGCTTTAACACACAGGGTGTACATGGCATTGGTAACTTCCAACTTGTCAATCCAAAAACCCTTCAGGGTTACATCATGAGCGGGTTCTTCATCTTTGTTCACATCGGCATCCAGACCGCCCATGCGGAAGGTTCCATCTGGAATATAAACCTGGGGCATACCGTCCACATCTGAAGTGCGCTCAGAGCCGGCGGTACCGCCCTGCTCGGCGGGGGCATTAATAGCTGGGGGAGTGTTGGTTGGGAAGGCGGTAGGGAGGGAAATTGCTGTAGGCTGTGCCTGCCCGCCCAATTGACAAGCCGAGAGCAACAAAATCAGGGCCATCGTGATCGGAAATAGTTTTTTCATCTTTTCTCCTTTTGTAATATGAGGTCAGTATACAGAGGCAGGACTAAATACCTAATCCCCCAAAGGTAATAGATAGGTTTCAAAATGCGACTTTTTACGACTTTATAGTGTAGAATTGACTTACATAATTGTTAATAAGCCGATTTTTGTGTTTTTTTCAGCCATATTACTGGAATACGGAAAGATTTTATGACTATCAAATTACCCTCTGTTTCGCCCAACACCCCACGTGTTTTCATTATTTGTGATCAGGATGCCACCGCCCCCATTTGGGGATATATCATCCGTGAGAAAGGCCTTGTGGCTATCCTTGAAACTTCGGTTCAGCGGGCCATGGAACGTTCTGCGGAGGAGATACCTGACCTAATCGTCATCGACCTCAATGCACCCCATGCCCAACGTATGGAGTTATGCCGCAAGTTCCGCTCGACCAGCAGCAGCCCGATTCTGCTCTTTCTTCCATATAATAATGAAACCGAAATTCTGGAAGCCTATCAAAATGGGGTGGATGAATGTGTGGTCAAGCCGATCAGCCCCGCAATATTCCTTGCCAAGATCATTGCCTGGTCGCGCCGCAGTTGGACAGAGCCAATGACGCCGCGCCAAACTGGCAGGCTGCGCCTTGATCCTTCGCATCGTTCTGCGATGGGAGCAAATCAACAGGAAATAAAACTAACCAACCTTGAATTTCGGCTGTTGCATCTCTTAATGAGCCGCCCTGGGTACGTCTTTCCCGCCGAGGAGATTATCCAAACCGTATGGGGGGCAGAGGGTGATGTGATTTTGCTCAAGAATGTTGTCTATCGCCTGCGCAAAAAAATGGAAGAGGAAACTGGCGACTCACATCTCATCAAAACCTGGCCCGGTGGATATAGCTTTGTGGAAGACTAACCCGCCTCTTTCTTAATCTCGAACCTGCTTCTGTTTCAAAAACATTTTCCCAATCCAAGCCCGACGGTTAACCGTCGGGCTGCTCATACCAGCCTCGTGCGCAGATCACTGATCCATTACACACCTAAAACCGACCTTCGAGGAAATCTTTCCGTAATACGCTTCGTCTGTTGGCTGCGCCGTTGAACTTGGCCCTTCAAGAAAAGCGCGATTTGCAAGACGCAAGATCGTCCAATCTTCCTGAAACGAACCACCGCGCATAACGCGCAAGTTACTAAAGACTTCTTCTTCCACCGGCCCCGTTGGATTCTCTGACGGAGACTTTGCATAATAATCGGGGCGATAGCGATCTGCTACCCACTCCCAAACATTGCCAGCCATATCCAACGCGCCAAATGGACTTGCACCTTCGGGGTACGACCCCACGCGGGATGTGTCTCCGACGATGTTGATCGAATTGGAGTTGTACTGATTCGGCGGTTCATCACCCCAGGGAAAATTTCTCTTATCACTTCCGCGCGCGGCATATTCCCATTGTGCTTCCGTGGGAAGGCTGCGCCCAGCCCATAGACAATAGGCATTGGCATCATACCAAGCCACATTCACAACGGGGTAATCCTGAAATTCGGGATTACCAAAATATTCGAGGCGGTTATCTGAGTTGATTTTCACTAGCGGCCTGCATGAACCTGCCTGCACGCACAGGTTGTACATTCCGTTGGTCACTTCCACTTGATCGACCCAGAATGCATTCAGTTTTACTTCGTGAACGGGCAGCTCGTCGCTTTCGCGGTAGACATCCATGCCACCCATAGTTAATGTCCCGGCAGGGACGAGGAGTTGCGTCATTCCATCTGTGGTCGAAATTTTTATATTTTCAGGCGATGCGGTTGCTGTGGGAGTAGATGAGATCGGAATATCCGTTGCTATATCCGTTGCGGTTGCCTGCGGAATTGCAGTTTCGGAGGGCTGCGGCGCATCTGTGGGCGTAGCTTGACATGCCGTGATGAATAGTAGGATGAGGGGGAGGAGAATATTTTTCTTCATATTGATTATTGCACCAGATTGATCGCGTTCTGTGCCTGATCTTCAAAGAAGTTAGGGTTGATGCTGTCTGCCTTGTTCCAGGCTTTAAGCGCGCCGGAATTATCGCCTTTGCGATACAGACCATAGCCGTACCATAGCCATGTCTCTTCAGACATTTCGGTCACGCCGCGCGCGTAATCGGTGAGCACGAGCAGGTCATCATTGCGGCCCGAGTGGAAGTAGGCAAGGAATGGACCGAATTGATAGCGGAACATGCGCAAGGGCAGGCCTAACTCGCGTGCTTTGTCGTAGGCGAGGGCGGCTTCTTCGTAGCGCTCAAAGTAGACGAGGTTACTGCCGTAGTTGAACCAGGAGATTCCGTCAGCGGAGTCTGTGGCAGTAGCAGCTAAAGTGGCGGCCAATGTTCTTTGCCGATTCAAGTCCGGGTCCCAGTCTGAGGCGAGCAGGGTTTTCATCTCCTCTTCAAATTGAGGGAAGTACATCACGATGTAGAGGTTGTTGAAGGGGCGCCATTCCTCTTCCAGTTTGGTGTAGGAAATTTTTAGATCTGCGCCGTGGTAGGAATCTTGAATGGTGAATTCCTGGGCGGCATCATCGTAGCCGGTGAGAAGGATGTAGTGCGCTGCCCAGAGATCGTCTGTGGGGCCGAGCGCGTCGGCAGGGTTGAGCGAGGTGACGCTTTCAATGATGACGGGGTAATTTGCGGCGATCAGCCGTTTGAGCTGTTCAATATTTCCGCCAACGCGATATTCCATGTTCAGCCAGCCAGCCTGCGTGCGGACAAAATATCGCAGCTCTTCGGGATTCACATTACGGTCTCCCGTGACCGGTTTAATCAGGTCGGAGATGTCGCTTTGCTTTCCTTCCCATCCGTACAAGTGCAGTGCCATTG
>Ga0209277_10001325_pt1 | contig 12195 bp, 9 predicted proteins | sample JI81AbrownDNA_FD_187503 | JGI IMG/M metagenome (GOLD analysis project Ga0209277, IMG submission 187503) | Wastewater effluent complex algal communities from Wisconsin, to seasonally profile nutrient transformation and Carbon sequestration -... | ecosystem: Engineered > WWTP > Effluent > Algae... | reverse complement strand
CAAAGCCAAGGCACTGGGGTTGCAGGTGCTGGTCACCGACCACCACTTACCCGCGGCCACCCTTCCCGATGCTGACGTGATCGTCAACCCGAACCAGCCGGGCTGCTCCTTCGCAAGCAAATCCATCGCCGGGGTCGGTGTCATGTTCTACGTGCTGCTGGCACTGCGCGCCGAGTTGCGCCAGCGCGGTATGTTCGACGCGGCTACACAACCGAAGCTGGACACGTTGCTCCCACTCGTCGCACTGGGCACCGTGGCCGATGTGGTGAAGCTCGACGCAAACAACCGCCGGCTCGTAGCCCAAGGCTTAAAACGGGTTCGAGCCCTCGCCATGCCTGCGGGACTAGCTAGCCTTTTTGTAGCATCTGGCCGCAACGCCAGCACTGCCACCACCTTCGACTTTGGCTTTGCACTGGGCCCGCGCATCAATGCCGCAGGCCGCCTGGCCGACATGACGCTGGGCATCGAGTGCCTGCTGACCGACGATGTGGCCCGCGCCGACGAACTGGCCAAAATGCTCGACGGCATCAACCGCGAGCGCCGGGTGATTGAAGGCGACATGCGCGAGCAGGCCATGATGATTGCCGAGAGCCTGTTCGACGAAGGCGACGAGCCGCCACCGGCCATCTGCGTGTTCGACCCCGATTTCCATGAAGGCGTGGTCGGCATCGTGGCCTCGCGCATCAAGGACAAGCTGCACCGCCCGGCCTTTGTGTTTGCTGCCAGCGCCGCACCCGGCAAGGAGCACGAGCTCAAGGGCTCGGGCCGCTCGATTCCGGGCTTTCACCTGCGTGATGCACTCGATCTGGTGGCCAAACGCTACCCCGGCGTGCTGCTGCGCTTTGGCGGCCACGCCATGGCAGCGGGTTGCACCATCAACGAGGAACGGCTGGACGACTTCGAGCAGGGACTTAACGAGGTGGCCCAGGAATGGCTGGACGCCGCCACCCTTACCCGGCGCCTGGACACCGATGGCCCGCTGGAGCCGCAGTACCTGCGGGTGGAACTGGTGGACACCCTGCACAAGGAAGTCTGGGGCCAGGGTTTTGCCGCGCCCACCTTCAGCGAAGAGGTGGAAGTCATTTCCCAGCGCCTGGTCGGCGAGAAGCACCTGCAGCTCAAACTCAAACACCAGGGCACGCCGGTCGATGGCATCTGGTTTGGCCACACCGAGCAACTGCCCGCCCGAGTCACGCTGGCGTTCCGTCTCGATGCCGACGAGTGGAATGGCGTGCGCCGGGTACGCTTTCTGGTCGAAGGAGCTGAGGCATGAAACACCTCACCATCCTGACCGGCGCCTCGCGCGGCATGGGGCTGGCCATGGCGCAGCAATTGATGGGGGCCAATGCGCGGCTGCTGTGCCTCTCCCGCCATACCAACTCCGCGCTGGAACAGGATGCAGCACGTACCGGCACGCAACTGGAACAGTGGACCGCCGACCTGGCCGAGAGCGCGCCCGTGGCCGAACGCCTGCGGCTGTGGCTGCAGGCCCTGGACCCGGCCACACTGGCCAGTGCCACGCTGATCAACAACGCCGGCGTCATCTCTGAACTGGTGCCGCTGCGCCAGGCACAAGCCGATGACCTGGCACACGCGCTGCGCGTCGGACTCGAAGCGCCCATGGCCTTGACCGCGGCTTTTCTGGGCGCCACACAGACCTGGCCATTGCCGCGCAAGGTGCTCAACATCTCCTCCGGGCTGGGCCGGCGCGCGATGGCCTCGTCGTCGGCCTACTGCGCTGCCAAGGCCGGCATGGACCACTTCACCCGCTGCCTGGCACTGGAAGAGGCTCTTGTGCCCCACGGGGCGAAAGTGTGTTCCCTTGCCCCCGGCGTGATCGATACCGACATGCAGAGCCAGCTGCGCAGTGCCGATGCGTCCTCTTTCCCGGACCAGTCAGCCTTTGCCGGCCTGCACAGCAATGGCCAACTGACCAGCACCGAAGACGCCGCACGGCGCGTGCTGGCCTACCTGCAGCGCACCGACTTTGGCAGCCAGAGCGTGGCCGACGTACGCGGCTGACGTGTCAAAATCCCGTAAGTCCCGCGCAGCTTTTGGAGCGCACACTCCGCCGCGCAGTCCTGCAACCATCCATTCATCTGAAATCCGAGGAGAAGTTCCATGTCCCGTGAAGTTGTTGTCGTCAGCGCGGTGCGCACCGCCATTGGTACCTTTGGCGGAAGCCTCAAGGACATTCCCCCCACCGAACTGGGCGCCCAGGTGGTTCGCGAATCCCTCAAGCGCGCCCATGTGGACGGCAAGGACGTAGGCCACGTGGTGTTCGGCCATGTCGTCAACACCGAGCCCAAGGACATGTACCTGTCCCGCGTAGCGGCCATCAACGGCGGCTGTGGCGAAGGCACCCCCGCCTTCAACGTCAACCGCCTGTGCGGCTCGGGCCTGCAAGCCATCGTCAGCGCCAGCCAGAGCATTCTGCTGGGCGACACCGACATCGCCATCGGCGGCGGCGCCGAGAACATGAGCCGCGCTCCGTTCGCCTCGCTCAACATGCGCTGGGGCGCCCGCATGGGCGACACCAAGATGGTCGACATGATGATCGGCGCGCTGCACGACCCCTTCCACACCATCCACATGGGTGTGACCGCCGAGAACATCGCCGCCAAATGGGGCATCAGCCGCGAAGAGCAGGATGCCACTGCCCTGGAAAGCCACAACCGTGCCCAGCGCGCCACCGAAGCCGGTTACTTCAAGTCGCAGATCATGCCCGTGATGCTCAAGAGCAAAAAGGGCGATGTGGCCTACGAAGTGGACGAACATTTCCGCCCCAACTGCAAGCTTGAAGACATGTCCAAACTCAAGCCCGCCTTCCTGAAGGAAAACGGCACCGTCACCGCCGGCAACGCCTCGGGTATCAACGATGCCGCTGCAGCCGTGGTGTTGATGGAAGCTGGCGTGGCCAAGGCCCGTGGCCTCAAGCCCCTGGCGCGCCTGGTGGCCTATGCCCACGCTGGCGTGGACCCCAAGTACATGGGCATTGGCCCGGTACCTGCCACGCAACTGGCCCTCAAAAAGGCCGGTCTGACCGTGAAAGACCTGGACGTGATTGAAGCCAACGAAGCCTTTGCGGCGCAGGCCTGCGCCGTCAGCAAGGACCTGGGCTTGGACCCCGCCAAAGTCAACCCCAATGGCTCGGGCATTTCGCTGGGTCACCCCATCGGCGCAACCGGTGCGTTGATTACTGTGAAAGCCCTGTACGAACTGGAGCGCATCAACGGCCGCTACGCCCTGGTGACCATGTGCATCGGTGGCGGGCAGGGCATCGCAGCGATTTTCGAACGCACCGCCTGATATTTTTCTAGAACAAGTCCACGTCCATCGACTCGGACTTGGGCTGTTCCAGCGCACCAGACTGCACCAACTCCTCGTAGCTGCAGATCTGGTTGCGGCCATGCTCCTTGGCGTAATACACCGCCTTGTCAGCCCGGCCAAAGGCGGCGCCCGGCGTGTCGTTTTTCTGCAGGCAGGTGGAGCCAATGCTGACCGTGATATGTCCCACCTGCGGAAACGTGTGGGACTCCACCCGCGTACGCAAGCGCTCCAGTGCAATGTGCGCGTCGTGCGCATTGGGGCAACGCATCAGGATGACAAACTCCTCGCCTCCGAACCGGTAAAGCTGGTCATGGAAGCGGAAATTGCTGCGCATCAGCCGGGCCATCAGCAGCAGCACCTCGTCACCGATCAGGTGCCCGAAGTTGTCGTTGACGCGTTTGAAAAAATCAATGTCCAGCACGGCCAGCCAGTGCCCCGCATCCCGCGCAACGGTGCGGCGTTCATGTTCGATTTCTTCCAGCTTCAGGTGCTCGGTTTCCGCCGCCTTGAAAAAGGCACCGTCAAATGACTTGCGGTTGAGCAACTCGGTCAGCGCATCTTTCTCGCCGTAGTCCAGCATGCCCAGGAGGTTCTTGTAGTTTTCCACCGCACTCTCCACGGTGGCCAGTGCGCTTGCCGACAGCGGCTGGGGTGAAACTATCTCGACCAGCAGATTGGCCACACCGGGCGTCTGCTCAATGGGAAACACCGCCGTGAAGGGCGCATGGTTCGAACAGCTGATCGTCCGCTGCACGACCGACGCGAGTCGGTTGGGATACGCGTCCAGACGCGGCAGCAGGGACCAGTCAGCCCAGACCATATCCTGTTCGCGCACCGCGGATTGACCACCCCAGGTGGTCAGTGTCAGGCAGCGCGGGTCGATGGTTTCGCCAACGATTCGCACCAGATGCACTGCCTCCATGCCAGTATCCGAATGCTCACCCACCAGCTGCACCAGTGCATTGTCCAGTGCATCGCGGTCGCGCAGGCTGCTCATGCCTACCAGTCCCTTGACCAGTCTTTTCATGTTGTTGTTGTACCCATTGACCCAACTCAATACGTGCCAGCCATGCTGACCGTAAGCTCTTTGGCTATTTGTCTCCCTGCCTGTTTCAACATCTTAGACGACCCAATGACCCCCTTAGCCAACGATACGCAATATATTAGTCCTGACTGTCTCGATGGACTGCAACGCAGCGGGCTGCAGCCACTGCATCTGGCGGGGCGGACCCTGTTGCCGATTGTGCAGGGGGGAATGGGCATTGGCATCTCGGGCAACCGCCTGGCCGGCAGCGTGGCTGCCGTCGGTGGCGTGGGCACACTGTCAGCCGTGGACCTGCGTCGCCACCACCCCGACCTGATGGACCAGACCCGCGAACTGCCGCCGGGTGAAGCCGCCAAAGACGGCATCAACCAGGCCAACCTCGAAGCGCTGGGCCGAGAGATCAAGGCAGCGCGTGAGCGCACTGGTGGCAAGGGCCTGCTGGCCGTCAACGTCATGCGCGCCGTAGCCGAATACGCGGCCTGCGTCACCAAAGCGCTGGAAAGCGGCATCGATGCCGTGGTCGTGGGTGCCGGCCTGCCGCTGGACCTGCCGGATTTGGCCAAGGACCACCCCAAGGCGGCACTCATTCCCATTCTGTCCGATGCGCGGGGCGTGCAGCTGCTGGTGAAGAAATGGGAGCGCAAGAAGCGCCTGCCCGACGCCATCGTGATCGAGCACCCGCGCCTGGCCGGCGGCCATCTGGGGGCTGCAAAAATTGCCGACCTGCAGGACACCCGCTTTGACTTTGAAAACGTCATCCCCCAGGTGCGCCAGTTCTTCAAGGATGCAGGCTACGAGAAAGACATCCCCCTGATTGCCGCCGGTGGCATCAACAGCTTCGAGGACATTGCCCGCCTGCAGGCCATGGGCGCCTCTGCGGTGCAGCTGGGCACTGCCTTTGCTGTCACCGAAGAAAGCGATGCGCATGCCGAATTCAAGCGCGTGCTGGCCGAGGCCCGACCCGAAGACATGGTGGAATTCACCAGCGTAGCCGGCTTGCCGGCGCGCGCCGTGGCCACCCCGTGGCTTCGCGCCTACCTGAAGATCGAGCCCAGGCTGCAGGCCGTGGCCCACGTCAAGGCCCGCTGCACCAAGAGCTTTGACTGCCTGGCCCAGTGTGGCCTGCGCGATGGCCTGCAGGGCTGGGGCCAGTTCTGCATCGACAACCAGCTGGCCGCCGCGCTGCGGGGCGACCTCAAGAAGGGGCTGTTCTTCCGCGGCGCCGGCACCCTGCCCTTTGGCGACCAGATCCGTTCGGTGCGCGAGCTGATGCAACGCCTGCTGACCCCCGCGACCGGAAGTTACCCGCTACAACAAGCATAGCGAATAGCGCTTATTCCACGGGGGCTACAGCCTGATTTCGCTATAAACCTTCGTCCTGGAAGCCCCCGCTGCGCAGCGTAACCACCAGTGTGTCGCGGTGGCCGCCCTGGGTAAGTGGCTGGATCGGGGTGGACTCGTGGATCACCCGCGAATCGTCGAGCAGCAGCACCGACCAGGGCTCGCTCAGGGTAAAGCGCTGGCCGTTGGGGCCTGCGGCCTCGAAAACACGGGTTTCACCGCCTTTGACCCCCTGGCGATCGACCATGAACACGGCCACCAGATCCACCCCGTCACGGTGGGCACCTTCGGGGGTGGGCCGGCCGATGCCATCGGTGGTGTCAATGCGGAACTGGTGCGCCTCGGCATACCAGGGTTGCGCGCCCTTCAGACCGGAACTCACCTGCCCGAGCCACACCAGGAGCTTCTGCCATGCAGGGTGCCCCACCATGGCCCCCAGCATGGGCTCAAAATGGCGCTGCATGCCACCGTGCAGGGCGTTGTACTCCACGGGTTGCCAGTGCGGGCGATGCGCCACCTGGGTGACAGCGTCGCCGTTCACCACAAAAGACGAATGGCGCCGACGCCGATACCGGCCGCCGTCGCGCAGGTACAAGTCGGGCGGCAAACCGTCCCATTGCGCTTGCCACGACCCCAGTTCGGCCAGGGAAACCCCGGCCAGTTCGGCGACCTGCGCCGCCCCCACCACCGCGTAGCCCTGACGCTGCAGGCACTCACCGAGTGCGTCGGAACGGTCAATCACGGGCGGAGCAAACGATGCGGTCATGGAACTTGAAGGGAAATAGGTAAAGTGAGAGATTATTGGCCCAAAGTTATCCTGTGTGACCTGGGTCAAGGCACCCCGGCCTCTGGCTGGCTATGCTGATCGCCAGTTTCGGAGTAACCCCACCATGACCACACCCCAGTTTTCCACCACCCCTGTTGCATGGGACGACGCGCTGCTTCTGGACCTGAAGCCCATGGACGATGACCACCAGGAGATCGTGGCGCTGCTGGCCGAAGTGGTGCGCGCCGACGACGACTACCTGATGCCCCGCTGGTCCGCCCTGATCGCTGGCATGCAAAGGCACTTTGACGAGGAAGACCGCTGGATGCAGGACACCGGTTTTGCCGCTGACAACTGCCACAGCTCACAGCACAAAATCATCCTGCAAATCCTGCGTGAAGGCGAAGCCCGCGGCCACAACGGCCAGCACGATGTGGTGCGGCAAATGGCCTACGAGCTGGGCGTCTGGCTGCCCCACCACGTGGAAGCCATGGACTCCTCGCTGGTGATCCATCTGCGCAGCGTGGGGTTTGACCCGGTGACCCGGACGGTGCCCAACGGCTACCAGGCCACCACCGAATCCATCCACGGCTGCGGCGGCTCCACCTGCGGCGATACCGCGACTGCCACAGCCGGCGAAGTGACGCCCGCCTGATGGAAGCGCCCGAACCAGCGCTGCGCCACGGCCTCTACGAAGACCTCCAGGCGCTGGTCACGGGCACGCTGTTCGTCTCGCTCGGTGTCGTGATGTTTGGCCACACCGGGCTGCTCACGGGCGGCACCGCGGGCGTGGCCTTCCTGATCCACTACGCCACGGGCTGGAACTTCGGCCTGGTGTTCTTTGCCATCAACCTGCCGTTTTACGGCCTGGCACTGCAGCGCATGGGCAAGCGGTTTACGCTGAAGACGTTTGCTGCTGTGGGCCTGATGGCGGCCTTCAGCAATCTGGTGCCGCAGATGGTGCAGTTTGGTGAACTCAACCCGCTATTCACCGCGGTCTTTGGCGGCCTGCTGATGGGCACCGGCATGCTGATCCTGTTTCGCCACCGCTCCAGCCTGGGTGGCTTCAACGTGCTGGTGCTGTACCTGCAGGAACGCTTTGGCTGGCGCGCCGGGCGCATCCAGATGGCGCTGGACTGCAGCATCGTGCTGTGCGCCTTTGCCCTGACCGACTGGCAGCACATTGCGCTGTCAGTGTTGGGCGCCGTGGCGCTGAACCAGACACTGGCCACCAACCACCGGGCCGGCCGCTACATGGCCATGTAACGCAGGCGACTGTAGGGCTGTCACCTCGGCTACGCCCCTTGGGGGAAGAACGGCGCTACCATGCGCCACTTTCCATATTCTCTTGCGGAGTTCTCCATGTCCCTTGCCAACCTCGTCAACCACCAGATTCGCCTGGCCGCCCGCCCCGTCGGCATGCCCAAAGCCAGCGACTGGAGCCACACCACCGAGGCCGTGGCCGAACCCGCTGAAGGCGGCGTCACGCTCAAGACCCTGTCGCTGTCGCTCGACCCGGCCATGCGCGGCTGGATGAACGAAGGCAAGAGCTACATCCCCCCGGTCGGTATTGGCGAAGTCATGCGCGCCGGCGGTGTGGGCGTGGTGATTGCTTCCAAGAACCCCAACTTTGCCGTGGGCGACTACGTGAGCGCCACCTTTGGCGTGCAGGAATACATCACCATCGCGCAGGACGAGATCAAGCGCAATGGCCTGGCCAAGATCGACCTGCGTGCCGGCACGCTGACCCAGTGGCTCAATGTGCTGGGCATGCCCGGCATGACTGGCTACTTTGGCCTGATGGACGTGGGCCAGCCCAAGGCGGGCGAGACCATCGTCATCTCCGGCGCGGCCGGTGCCGTGGGCCAGACGGTCGGCCAGGTCGCCAAAATCCTGGGCCTGCGCGTGGTGGGCATTGCCGGCGGCCCGGCCAAGTGCGACTGGGTCGTGAAAGAACTGGGCTTTGACGCCTGCATCGACTACAAGGCCGGCCCGGGCGCCGTACGCGCCGGCCTGAAGGAACACTGCCCCAAAGGCGTGGACATTTACTTCGACAACGTCGGCGGCGAAATCCTCGACGACGTGCTAGCCAAAATCACCCGCAAGGCCCGCATCATCATCTGCGGCGCCATCAGCCAGTACAACAACACCACGCCCATCCAGGGACCCAAGAACTACCTGAGCCTGCTGGTGAATCGTGCAAGGATGGAAGGCATTGTGGTGTTCGACTACGCCGACCGTTACCACCTGGCCATTGCCGAAATGGCCGGCTACCTGAAAGACGGCCGCATGAAGAGCAAGGAAGACGTAGTCGTGGGCCTGGACAAGTTCCCCGAGACACTGCTCAAGCTGTTCAACGGCGAGAACTTCGGCAAGCTGGTGCTGGAAGTGGCCAAGGCCTGAGCCGGATGCACAGCGCCCGCGCACACACCCTCACCACCCCGGACGGAACGGTGCTGGCAGCAACGCTGTATGGCGATGCGGCAGACAAACCGGTGCTGATGGCCAGTGCGCTGGGCGTGCCGCAGAGCTACTACGCGCCCTTCGCGCAGTGGCTCAGCGCGCGCGGCTATCTGGTCATGACGTTTGACCTGCGCGGCATTGCCGCGTCGCGCAAGCCCGGCGTCCACCTGCGCAAAGTGCGCGGCGACATGCTGACCTGGGCGCAGCAGGACTTTGCCAGCGCGGTGGAAGACCTGTGCGCACTCAGCGGCCAGCCCCAGATCACGGTGATCGGCCACAGCCTGGGTGCACACCACCCGGCCATGAGCACCGCGGCGGCCCAAAGCCGCATTGCCCGCCTGGTAGCGGTGGCTTCGGGTTCGGGCTACTGGCGCGACTGGGCACCCAGCACCCGCAATCTGGCCCCACTGATGCTGCACCTGGCCAGCCCGCTACTGACACCACTGTTTGGCTACTTTCCGGGCAAGCGGCTAGGCATGGTGGGCGACATGCCGCCGGGCGTGATGCGGCAGTGGACCCGCTGGTGCCGCCACCCGGGCTTTGCCTGGGGTGCCGAGCCGCACAAGCTGCTGCCGGTGCTGGCCGCTGCGCGCTACCCGATCCGTGCGTTGGCCTTCAGCGACGACGAAATCATGACCCTGCGCGCGGTGCACAAACTACTGCAGGCCACGCCCAACGCCCCCAGCACGGTGCAAACCATCACACCGCAATCCGTGGGCGCCAAACGCATCGGCCACCTGGGTGCTTTTCGCGCCCAGCACGAGAAGCAGCTCTGGCCGCGCGTGGCGGACCAGCTGGTCTGAAAACCAATTTGCTATTACTTTAGTAGCTGCTTGCGCAGATTCCACGGGGGCTAGAGGCCAATTTGGCACTAAGCTACCCGCGCAGTGGCCTTGATGTGGTCCAGCACGCCAAACAGCTCATCCACCTGCGCAGACGTAAACAACGCATCCGGCCCCTGGGGTGCATAGCTGGTGAATGGTGGCTCGTACAGCAAGCCAACATCCATCACGCCACGCTCGGTCAGATGCGTGACGATCAGGTTCACGAACTCCAGCTGGTTGGCGCTCAGTGTCTTGCCGGCCACAAAGCCGTTCAGCGCCTGGGTAGCGGCCTCACGGTCCAGGCCCACCAGCCCACGCACAAACAGGCCCAAGCCGTGGGCCTCCTGCCCGGCGCGCGCCACGTCCTGTGCAGTACCTGTGCCACTGTCAATCAGCAAGCGTTCCAGCTCGGCCAGATCAGTCGCAGTGAGCGGCTGGTTTCGACGCAACTTGTGCAGGGTGATGTGGTTTTCATGCGCGCGCAAGAAGGCGCGCACCTTGAGCCGGAAGCGCTCAAAGTTGCCCGCACTGCCACCCAGCGGCAAAGCGATCTCGGAGGTTTCTCCCACGGCATCCTCAAAGTCCGTGTAGACCACCTTGCGCCGCATCTTTTCCAGCAGCTTGATGAGTCCGCGCAAGTGTCTTCGCGCCTGCTCCAGCATGGGCAGGGTCACGTCCTGCCACCACTCCTCGCCCGCCACCGCCTCGATCAGCACCATGTGCTTCTTCACATCGGGAATGCTGCCGAGTTCACTCAAGCCATCGGCCAGCGCGCGCACCTGCTCGCGCAAGCGGGCAAAGCCCATGTCGCCGCGAGCACTGCCCAGCTGGGTGCGCAGCATCAGCAAGTCGAAGCGCTTGGCTTCTTCATCGTCATCCCGCACGGCGCTGGGCAGGCCCGACACATGCTGGGCCAACTCCACCAGTTGGTCGCCTGTGACCGTGTGCCAGGCCGTAGCAATGCTCCAGGGCTCCACCCAGCGGCGCTGCGGGCGCACCACAAAGTTGTCCAGCCGCATGCCGGCTACCACTGCGTGCAAATGGCTGGCGGTGTCGGCACGCATAGCCGCCGCCGTCAGGCCATAGCCCGCAGCAGGCTCGGCCACCTTGACACCCTCAGCGCCCTGCTCCTGCGCCAGCTGCTCGTCCAACACCGACAGCAATTCCAGTCGCGCCTTGAAGGTGCGCTGGCTCAAGGGCTCGGCCACATTGCCCTTGCTGCCTTCGAGGTTCTGGCTGAAGAACTCCAGGTTCTGGCAGAAATCGAAAATCAAGAACTCCTGCTTGTGCTGCTCCGGCCCAAACAGGTCCTTGCACAAGCGCGTGCCACGCCCCACCATCTGCCAGAACTTGGCTTTGGAACGCACGATCTTGAAGAACACCAGATTCACCACCTCGGGCACATCAATGCCGGTGTCCAGCATGTCTACCGAAATCGCAATGTGCGGTGCTTTCTCCTTGACGGAAAAGTCGTCAATCAGGCTCTGCGCGTACTCGGTCTGGTAGGTGATGACCCGCGCAAACTGCCCCGCGTAGTGCGGGTAGTTGGCATTGAAGCGGTCTGCAATGAAGTTGGCGTGCGCATTGTTCTTGGCAAACACAATCGTCTTACCCAGCCGGTCCCCGCCCGCCACTTTATGGCCCTGGGTCATCAGCAGCTCCAGCACCTTGTCCACCGTGTCGGTGTTGAACAACCACTTGTTCACGGCCTCGGCGCCCACCTCGTCGGGGGCGTGGCCTTCCCCATCGTCATCCGACCAGTCCAGCTCATCCCACTGGGCGCGTTCGTCATCGCTCAGCTCCGCGTATTTGATGCCCTCGCGCTGGAACTTCAGCGGCACCGACACCGCGCGCGGCGGCACCAGGTAGCCCTCGGCAATGGCGTCTTCCAGGCCATAGGCATCGGTGGGCACACCGTTTTCCAGCTCAAACAGGCTGTAGGTGTTGCGGTCAATCTCGTCCTTGGGCGTGGCCGTCAGGCCCACCAGCAGCGCATCAAAGTACGCAAAGATGGCCTTGTACTTTTGGTAGATGGAGCGGTGTGCCTCGTCCACGATGATCAAATCAAAGTGCCCCACGCCAAAGCGGCGCAGGCCCTCGTCGGTCTCGTTGATCAAGCCCATCATGGTCGGGTAGGTGCTCACAAACACGCGGCCTTCAGTGGTCTTTTCAGTCACCAGGTTCACTGCTGCTGCATCCGGCAAGTGCGCCTTGAAGGCATTGGCCGCCTGGTTCACCAGCGCCACGCGGTCGGCCAGAAACAGGATGCGCTTGGCCCAGTTGGCGCGCTGCAGCAGGTCTACCAAAGCAATCACGGTGCGCGTTTTGCCCGCGCCCGTGGCCATCACCACCAGGGCCTTGCGCTGGCGGTCGCGCTCAAAGGTTTCGCCAATGCGGCGGATGGCGCGCAGCTGGTAGTGCCGCTC
>Ga0209277_10001323_pt1 | contig 12209 bp, 10 predicted proteins | sample JI81AbrownDNA_FD_187503 | JGI IMG/M metagenome (GOLD analysis project Ga0209277, IMG submission 187503) | Wastewater effluent complex algal communities from Wisconsin, to seasonally profile nutrient transformation and Carbon sequestration -... | ecosystem: Engineered > WWTP > Effluent > Algae... | reverse complement strand
GCCTGCATCTCTTACCGAACGAAAAATATTTGGCTGATTTGAAAGCCGCACAATCGAATTTGCCACAATTCCATGCTCACTGGAAGGCAAGCCTGTATGAATCGTTTCATACATCGGCCGAGACATGCTTGGTAATTCGCCTGTTATTTTATATAAACTGGCTAATTTTTTCTCAACAAGATGCCCAAGAAAACCCATGTTATCTTTGGCAACATCGTATCGCAAAGCATCGGAAAGCACGAGGATTACTTTATTCATTGGAGAATCCTATGTTAAATAACATCGCCACAGAGCAGGCTAAGTTTTAGCCAACACCTGTGGCGATGCACATGACGGAAAGAATTATTCGTCCAGCACCAGAACTGCTTCACGAGAGCAAGTCACCTGCTCCACAGAGCCGATCTTCGGCAATTCAAGGAATGGATTGTTGAATGTATCCATGTTGAATTTCGTCTTCCCAATTTTTACTTGGATGCGAACAACAGAGCCAAGGAAGGTGATATTTTCGATACTTGCATCCATTACATTGGCTTTCTTTTGTTCAGAAGCAAAGCTCAAGCGCTCTGGACGAATGGCGATCTTAACCTTATCGCCTTTCTTACGGGCATCAGTACCCTCTGCCGCCTCAAACTGGACGCCATCCATACTGACCAATCCTTTTGCAGGATCAAGCACTTCAGCATCTGATGTGTTGAGAGAGCCAACAAAGTTTGCAACAAAGCGGGTTTTTGGGAAGTTATAAATTTCAAACGGAGTACCGACCTGTTCCATCACACCGGTATTCATAACGACGATCCGGTCAGAAATTGACAAAGCTTCTTCCTGATCGTGCGTAACAAAGATAGCAGTGATGCCCAATTTTTTCTGAATGGCGCGAATCTCAGAGCGCAGAGAGATGCGGATCTTCGCATCCAATGCAGAGAGCGGCTCATCCAACAAAAGAACCTGTGGATGAATAGCTAGCGCGCGCGCCAGAGATACGCGTTGTTGCTGTCCACCTGAAAGCTGGTAGGGATATTTATTTGCGTGTTTTTCGAGGTTGATCAAGGTGACCATTTCCTCTACGCGCTGCTTGACCATATCTTCAGATTCTTTGCGAACACGAAGGCCAAAGCCAATGTTTTGCGCAACTGTCATGTTCGGGAAAAGGGCGTACGATTGGAAGATCATACCCACGTTGCGCTGATTGGGGGCTTTATCGGTTATATCCGCACCATCCAACAGGATTTTACCGGAAGTAGGAATTTCAAACCCAGCCACCATGCGCAAAGTAGTTGTCTTTCCACACCCAGAGGGGCCAAGGAAAGATACAAATTCACCTTTTTCAATATCAAGGTTAAAATCATCAACCACTACTGTATCGCCAAATTGTTTTGTTACTTTTGAAATGGATAAATATGACATCAAAGATACTCCGCTAAATCCTTAATCTATGGCAACCTTTGTTTTGCTTCGGGTAGCGCCGCGCCCTACAAAGTCAATAATTCCCATGGCAGCCCAGGTGATGGCAAACGCTACAATCGCCATAGCAGATGGTTCATATACTTTGCTTCGGGTTAAGTCTGCCATATAGGGTCCCAAGGTGTGCTGAGCCATATAAAGAGCAATGGTCAATTCGCCGATGACAATGGCAAAAGTTAACAATGCCCCAGAGAGCAGAGCCACTCGAAGGTTTGGGAAGATGACTTTGAAGAGAATGGTTCCCCAGTTTGCCCCCAAACTTTGAGCTGCCTCAGTTAGTGTACGAACATCTATCGCTCTCAGTCCATTATCAACCGCGCGAAACATATAAGGGAACGACAGTGCGACGTATACACAGATGAGAAGAACTCTCGAACTGTCATATGTGGAAGTTAACAATAAGGGTGGGCGACTGTAAAGACGAATGATACCGAATACTAATACGATAGCAGGTATCACAAACGGCAATAGTGTAATAAATTCAACAACCGGCCGCAACTTGGGCAATCGCAAAGTAACCCAATAAGCAGTGGGAACAACAATAAGCAAGCTGAGAAGTATGGTGGCAACAGCATTGACAATCGATTGACTGAAGGCTGGCAGGAAGTTAGTATCAGCAAATAATTTTCGATAAGCCTCAAAGCCAAGAACATCTTTTGCTCCCCGCAAGGACCAGTAGAATGTGGCTCCGAGGGGAATTAAGAAATAAAGAGACACGAAGACATATATAAATCTGGACGATAGCTGGTTCGCTTTAGCCGAGGATGATGCACTCATCTCAACCACCTTTCCGAACGACGCTGGAGTATGGAATAAATAAAAATGGAAAGTGCCATGATAATCACCATTCCCATTGCCACAGCATAACCAAGTCCTGGGTTGTGTAGAACATCACCCGAAATTTGCTGACCAATAAGAAGAGTTGCCAGATTAAAAAGGCCACCCGTCAAGGCATAGGCGGTTGCGTGAGCTCCAAACGAGTTTCCAAAAAGCAATATCATGGTACCCAAGATTGAAGGGGTCAATACAGGAAATGCGACATCGCGCCAGTATTGAAATGGAGTAGCTCCAAGATTCTCGGCAGCTTCTCTCCATTCATGCTTGAGTCCATCAAGCGCGGGAAGAATAGTAAGCACCATCAATGGTATCTGAAAGTAGAGATATACGATTGTCAGTCCCAAAAAAGAGTAGAGACTAAACCCGGCTGTTCTGTAAAGGTCGAACCCGACGAGCTTAAAGAGTGCAGTAATAACCCCAACACGACCTAGAGTAAAAACATAGGCAGACGCAAGGGGAACACCAGCAAAATTTGAAGCGACCCCTGAAAATGTAGTGGTAATTAATCGAAACCGAGGAGGAAGTCCTCCCATCGAAACCACCCACGCTATGAGAAACCCTATTAAGCCTCCAAGAATGGCGGTCGTAAGGCTAATTCTGATCGACATCCCATAGGAACTCACCACGGTCTCACTCGTGAGTAGTAAATAATTACCGATTGTCAGCCCTCCGTCTGGCCCTTCCAGGCTACGGTAAGCGAGAACCAACGTTGGCGCGATCAAAAACAAACCAGAAAACACAAAGAATGGAAGCACGCCAAGCCAACGCCCGATGGGAATGCGTGGGGGGCGCAATGCGCCCCCCACAGTTAAATTTACTGATTTGGAATTAGTATTGGGCTTCATCGAAAATTAAGGCAGTTGCTTAACTTCGACACCAACCACTGTAGGCCAGCCAGCAGTGATGATGGCCTTTGCAGCATTGATCTCGTCAATGGTCGGGAAAAAAGCGCCTTCCGTGCTAGGCAGCTGTGCTGAAATGTCCTCAGGAACTGTTCCGGCTGCCATCATGGCGTTGTATCTAATCGGGTAACAGAAACCAGCAGCATAAGCGAGCTGACCTTCGTCCGAGTATACGTATTCCATCCACAACTTAGCGGCGTTTGGATGAGGAGCGTAAGCACTGATTGCCTGTACATACATTCCAGCAATGCTGCCCGCTGTTGGGATATTTGTTTCCAAATCAGGATTGCCAGCAAGGGCAATATCATTGGCAATTGAGTTGTAATTCCAGTCAATCAGGATTGGAGTTTCCCCAATACCAACAGTGCGAGAGTCGCCATCAATCGGAACAAAATTACCAGCCTCATTAAGCGCCTTGAAATATTCAAGCCCAGCTTGGGCAGCTTCCTCGCCAGTAGCGCCAGTTGATAAGCCAGCAGCCCATACAGTAAGAGCTGCAGCATTAGATGTTAGCGGGTCGCCAGATAGAGCGACCTGCCCATTGTACTCAGGTTTGAGAAGGTCAGCATACTCGGTAGGAGCATTTGTCACTTCGGCTGTATTGACTTCAAATGAAAGCACACCATAGTAGTCAACATACCAATAGCCGTCGGCATCTTTGGCGCTATCAGGAATATCATCCCAAGTTGATACCTTATAAGGCTGAATAAGTCCCTCATCCTTGGAGGTAGGACCAAAAGCAAGGCCGACATCTATCACATCAGGAGCTTGGGGACCCGGGTTATCCTTATTTGCCTTAATCGCCTCAATTTCCTCACCCGAACCAGCGCCGGGATCCAGTTCATTTACTTCAATGCCAGGGTACTTTGCTTTGAAGCCTTCAATCATGCCGCCATAATTACACCAATCATGGGGCAAAGCGATTGTAGTAAGCATTCCTTCACCTTTGGCGGCTTCGTAAAGCGCAGCCATCGGGTCAGCGGCAACAGGAGCTTCGGTGGCAGCGGCGGGAGCTTCAGTAGCTACGGCGGGAGCCTCGGTGGCGGCAGCAGGAACCTCAGTAGCGGCAGGAGCGCCGCAGGCAGCCAACAAGGTAGCTGCAATTACGAACAGGGCGAGCAAATGATATGCAAAGTTCTTAGTACGCATTTCTCTCTATCTCCTATATGATATTAGTTTGATTTGACGAATGATATGAACATAAAAACTTCTCTTCCTTACACCTCCGATCTTTTTAATAAAGCCTTAACATTTTAACATTATCAATATTCAAAGTCAAACTACGCTTTGAATGAAAGACCAACACACGTTCGTACAACTATCCACTACCAGAAAAGTTCACGATCAACCAATAAACGCCTGCCGAGATCAACCCACTGACTGGAATGGTGATCACCCAGGCAGTGAGAATATCTGTAACTACCGTCCAACGCACTTTACCAAACCGCTCAGACGAACCAACGCCGACAATCCCCGAACTTACAACCTGAGTAGTGCTGACCGGCACCCCTACAAGAGACGCAGATAAAATAACAAAAGCCGAGGTCATTTGTGCAGCAAAACTATGCACTGGCCGGATCTTATAAAACTTGGCACCTATCGCACGGATCATACGCCAACCGCCTAAAAATGAACCTAAAGTCATTGCCATTGCACTAATAACAATAACCCATACCGGCACTTCAAACCCTGTGAGTACACCGCCGATCACAAGGCTAAGAGTAATAATACCCATTGTCTTCTGCGCATCATTTGTGCCATAGCTAAACGCCAAAGATAAAGCAGTCACGATTTGCCCCTGCTTAAAAAAATTATTAATGTTTGGCGAAGCATTCCAGGACAATAAGTAAATAACACGCAATACAAAAAAGCCAACCAGAAAGCCAAGGATCGGAGAGGCAAACAAGGCAATAATCACCTTATAGACTCCATTCATTTTTATGGCATCCGCGCCTACTGCAACAAAAATTGAGCCCAACATTCCACCGATCAATGCATGTGTGGAACTGCTCGGGATGCCAAAAAACCAGGTGAGCAAATTCCAAATCAGTGTACCAATCAAACACGCAATGACCATCTTCAACGTCAAGACACTGGAGTTGACGATAGAATCTCCTACCGTTTTGGCAACTACGGTACCAAAGAGAAAGGGAGCTGCAAACTCTGCTGCTGCGGTGATACCCAGCGCAACACGAGGGGTAAAAGCCCGTGAAGAAATCATGGTTGCAACAATATTACTTGAATCTCGCATTCCGTTAATAAATTCAAAGACCAGCGCCAGAATAATAACAAGGATCAATTCAGAAGACATTAACACCTTGTTATGTTTTCTTTACGACAATATCAGCAATAATATTTGCAGCCTCATCCCCGCGGTCAGCGGCATTGGACAGATGACGATACACTTCACGCAACTTCAACATTTCAACGACATGGTGCAGGTCTTCGGGACCACTGAACAGGTCAGCAACCGCCTCGCGGTAAACAGCCTCCACCCTATTCTCCAAGGCCTTTGCACGTTGGGCATGGTCAATGGCAACCTTGGGGTGTTTGGGCAAACGCTGCACAGCATGCCAAATCTCGTAAGCTGCATCTTTCAACAGAGAGGCGATTCTCAACATATAAGGAGTGGAACTGACCTTGAGAATTACCATTTCAATCACAGTGCTATCCGCATAATCCACTACATCGTCAATGGAGCGGGAAAGTGAAAAAATATCCTCACGGTCAAACGGCGTGACAAAGGTGCGATTCAACTCATCGATCAGGATGCGGCGAACTTCATCCGCTTCCTTCTCTTTAATGGAAAGCTCCTCGGCAACTTCCGCTTCCCCAGTTTCCAAATACTTAACCAATAGCTTTAATGCTTCATAGGTAAGAGAGGCTTGCTCCTCAATCAATTTTTGAAATACATCTTCACGACGCCTGAACAATCTGAACATACACTCTCCAAAAAAAATATGTCATCTCCCTTTCAAGGAATGACATTTTATTACTCGATCGGCTCCAGCACGCCAGGCACCATGTCTGGGAATGCAGCGCGCAGCTTCTCATCCAACTCGGGGGATATCAGCGGCGCAGTATTATTCGCCATGATTTCTTTCACTTTTTTCATTGCGCGTGCCTGAATATCCATGGAGCCTTTCTTCACCCAGATCGTACGCGCATCACGGTCTGCAAGTTTTGTCATCACGGCTTCAGTTTTCATACGACCGATGGTGTGTTTTGCTGTGATAAATGAACCACCCGGCCCGATCTCCTTAATGAGTGGAAGTCCCAATTCATCATCTGAGAAATTAATACCGCGCTTCATACGTTTCATCATTTGCGCAACTTCGTCATCAATGACAGCTTTTGCAAAATCGAATGTCTTTAAGGCATCGATCAAACCGCCGATATTGAACATATCCATACCGCCGAGCAAACCGGCAATGCCAGACATACCCGTTTCGTAACCAGACTGTGCGTCGTTCACTTTTGCATTGGTCAAGCCAACATAACCACCTGCGGGAACATCATAAAAGCGAGCCAGTTGAGCAAAAGCCATGTGCAACATACCGCATTCAACCGCGCCAGATGTGTACGCGCCAGAACGCATGTCTGCAACCGTGCCGAGTGTCGCATAAATTGTGGGTGTTCCCGCCTTCACCATTTGCATCAACACCAACGCAGACAGAAATTCTGCATTGCCTTGCGCCAATGTCCCAGCCATAGACATGGGAGAAGTAAGGCCTGCATTCGGCACAATGGTCGGGTACACAGGCAAGCCCTCTTTGGCAAAATACATCACGTTTTCAGTGGAAAGATTATCCATCGTCAATGGTGAAACGACCGGACAATAATGATGTGTTAGAAACGGATGTTCCTTATAGGCTTCTTCCCCGCCAGCCACCATGTATGCCATCTCCATAATGCTCAGGGTATCTTTGCGATCTGTCGTGGTAACACGGATCGGTTTAAGACAATACTTGATGGACGGATACAACCGCGAGATTGTGAATTGAGCCGCAGGCGCGTCATCAGCCAATGTTGATATGGAGAACATATCGTAGCCTGGCAGTTCATTGATCAGATGGGCGATCCGCGCAATATCTTTTGACTCTGCGCGTCTTTCCACGCCGGTAACTGGGTCGATAATATCTGGAGCAGAACTCGCCGTTACAATGACCGGACTATCCTGCGGGATCGTCTTGTCAAATTTCGGGTCGCGCCCATGAAAAGTAAAAGTGGGCGGAACCATCTTGCGATATTTTTCAACAACCTCACGCGGAAACTTGACGCGTTCGCCATCCACGATACATCCGTGCTGTTTGAAAAGTTCGCGGGCAGGTTCATAACGAACCTTCAAACCAACTTCTTCCAGTAACTCCAATGAGGCGTCATGGATTCGTTCAACTTGTTCCTGAGTGAGAAGAGCTGCAAATGACATGGGTCACATCCTTATTTTTAAATTTTTTAGTCAACCAATGATCTTTTGATCTTCTTGCGTTCCACTTTCTTTTTCGGCAAAATCTTCGCTGCAAACTTCTGGCTTTCTTTTACAAAAGTATTATTGACGATCGGATTATCCTGCGGGATGTGCAGGAACTTGCGGATTGTATGAAACTGGTCGCCGCGATAGACCATGCGTTCAACACGAACCGTGCGCGCCAACCCCATGATCTGCTGAACGGGAAACATCACTAATCCCGAGCGCGTCACCTTGAGCGATGCCGCCGCAATCGCAAACCGGACAGTCTCCTCAAGGCTCCATCCATTGAGATACCCATAGGCAAATCCCGATGAAAAAGTTGCGCCTGCGCCGGATGCATCCACTGCTTTCACTTTCGGCGCATACGCACGGATGATCTCATCGCCCTGCACCACCATACAACCCTGACTCGCCATGGTGATGATGGCGGTCTTTATACCAGAGTTGATCAATTTACGCGCCACGCCAAGCATGGCTTGTTTTTTTCCGATCTGGGCGGCATCTGTCACTGCTTGACAGACAGTAACCAACCCTGAATATTTTTTGAGCAATTCAGGGTGCTGATGCCCGTGTTCAAAATTAAGGAAAACCGGCACATTGTGGCGATGCGCCTCCTGCATGGCGCGCAGGATATGCGCGTCTCCATCGTACCAATCCACATACAACAATTTGGACTTCTTTATCAATGAAAGGTCGGCTGTTTCCAAGGTACTCAGAATCTCTTCTGAACGCTGCCAGAAATACGTGCGCGCGCCTTTTTTATCCGAAACATTCACCTCAAGAGGCGTTTTATATTTCTTCGTAAACCGCACCTTACCTTGGACGCCCATATTTTCCAGCGTATCTGCAACATGATGACCGAGCAGATCATCGCCAACCGCAGTACCGATCATGCCAGAAGGCACGCCCCATTGACTAAGATTACACGCGATGATCGCCGCATCATCATAGACATACTCACTGACCTGATGAACAATTGCGCCAGTGTTGAGCTTCGGCAGTTTGTCCAACGCCATGATGTAAACAGGCGTCAACATGCCGAAACCGACATAAGAAGGATTGGTACTTTTCTTTACCATAATATAGACAGTAGACGATTGACCATAGACCACGGACTTCCATTGTCCACTGTCTGCGGTCTATGGTCTAGGCTCTTAGCTTCTCGCTTTTCGGGTCATACAACACAGATGCAGTCACTTCCGCTTCTCGATTGCCTTCGATTAATTCGACCATAAAGCGGTTGCCTTTCACAGCCAATTCAGTCGGCAGGAAAGCATACAAGATATTCTTCTTCACAGTGAAGCCGTAACCGCCGCTGCGGACACGGGTAATCACCTTGCCTTCATGATGAACCGCCTCACCGCCATAAATCTGGACATATTCTTCGGTATCGGTCAATACCAACGTGCAGAGTTTGCGCTTCACACCCTCCGCCTTTTGCTTGACCAACGCTTCCTTGCCGATGAAATCACCCTTATTGAGGTCAACACAGAAACCGAGACCTGCTTCGTATGGCGTGACGGTTGGCGTAATATCCACGGTGAAATACTTGAAACCCTTCTCCAAACGCAGCGGATCAAGCACCTTGTAGCCGCCAAGTTCCATTCCAAATTCTTTGCCTGCCTCGATGAGCATATCCCATACCATCGTAGCGCGGTTATTGGGGATATACAACTCCCAGCCCAACTCGCCCGCATAACTGACGCGCTGAGCCAAGACCTTCACACCGTTGATTTCAATCGGCTTCGTCATCAAATACGGATGCGCTTCATTTGAAACATCGCTGCTCGTGATCTTCTTTAACACTTCACGCGCCTTCGGTCCCCACAATGCAAGGCAGGCATGTTCCTGCGTAATATCGCGGATGGATACTTCGCCATCTTTTTCATCCACATTCATCAAAATCCGCGCATGATCATTGGCAATGAACCCCGAACCCGTGATGACCCAAAAATAATCTTCGCCCAAACGTGTCACGGTCAAATCAGATTCGATGCCGCCATTCTTGTTAAGGAATTGAGTGTACACCGCGCTGCCAACAGGTTTGTCAATATTGCTGGAGGTCAATCGCTGTAACAAAGGCAACGCACCTTTGCCTTTCACTTCGATCTTGCCGAACGATGTCAAATCGTACAACGCCACACGCTCGCGCGTAGCTGTGTGTTCCACGCGTAAACGCTCAAAGAACGGAGGTTTCACCCACCCCCACTGACGTTGATCCTCGCCCATACGGCGCCATTCCTTGCCGGGGTCAAAATAGTTCACACGCTCCCATCCAAACTTCTCACCAAAGACCGCGCCATTTTCCATCAAACGATAATGGACAGGGCTGGTGCGGTGCGGACGCGCATTCTCATGCTCATCATGCGGGAAGCGCAAACGATAGTAATACTTGACACTTTCCATCGTGCGTTCCGCCGCATACTTGAAATCGGAATAATAATTTCCAAAGCGCGTGGCGCGATAGCCATACACATCCATCGGCGCTTCGCCATCAATGATCCATTCCGCGATCAACTTACCCATGCCGCCGGCGCCGCCATACCCATTGAGCGACATGCCCGCCATCATCCAAAAGCCTTTCACGCCGGGCATCGGCCCAAGCAGCGGTTGGCAGTCAGGCGTGTACGCACCAGGGTGACGGACAAGCGTAATAATTCCCGCCTGATCCAAAAACGGCAGGCGGCGAATCGCACCTTCAAGCAGCATCTCAAATTGATCAAAGTCACCGGGGAAAGATTTACTGCCATGCTCCCACGGCGTACCATCGATCCAACGCGGCAACGGCTTCGGCTCATAGCCACCGATCACAAGCCCGCCCTGCTCCTGACGCATGTACACCAAATTATCGGGATCACGCAAACAGGGTGTCTTTGAATCGAATTCATGTCCGGGCACAGCACGAAGCGCAATATGTTGATGATCTACCGGAGTGGTTGGGACGTGTAACCCCGCCATGGCAGCGATGCGCGGCGCCCACATGCCCGCCGCGTTGATGATGATCTCGCATCGAATCGTGCCTTTATCTGTTACAACCGCCTCAACCTCTCCCTTCGCTGACACTTTGATTCCGGTCACGCGGGTGTTGGTGTAAATTTCCACACCGAGTTCTTTGGCAAACTTCGCCATCGAAGTGGTTGTGGTGTACGGGTCAAGCTGTCCATCGCCGGGCAGATAAATGCCGCCGTACAGATCTTTATCTGAAATCTGCGACATATAGCGTTTCGATTCTTCGGGCGAAATCACTTCACAATCCAACCCCAGCGCCTTGGCACGGCTCACGCTTCGTTCCATTTCAAGCAATTGTTCCTTACTCGAAGCCACACGCAAACTGCCAACCGTATCAAAAAGCCCCAATTCCTTATACAACTGCACGCTATACATACGGAAGCGCAGCATGGCTTGAGATGTTGCAAACTGAGTCACCAACCCCGCCGCATGAGACGATTCGCCGCTGGCGATTTCCCCTTTTTCAATAATGACCACATCCTTGCGCCCGTTCTTCGCAAGATGATAGGCAACCTGTGCCCCATAGATTCCGCCGCCAATGATAACGATCTCTGCATGACTCTTCATACTTCGCTCCGTTTTTTAGATATACAAGCCAATATGGAAGCAAATTACCCTGCCTCCATATTTACATGCCAACTTATTTATATGGTTACATTTTTAGCAACTAAGGTTTCCACAGAACGATCTGCCAGATCTTCCACAGCAGATTTTGCAAATCCATCATCCGTGACGAATTTGTCCACTTCCTCAATACTTGCAACAGGAAAGTTCGATACCGCCCCCCACTTGCTGTGGTCTGCTACAACGATCACCTGCCCCTTCGTACGGTCGATCATTCTGCGAACCACTTCCGCTTCTGCGTTCGTTGGAACCGTGCAGCCATGTTTTAATGAGATTCCGTCAACGCCAAGAATCACCTTGTTGGCAAAGACCAGATTCAAATTGTCCAGAGCGAAGCGCCCCGACAACGAATTGGAACGAGACTGGAACTCTCCTCCAGTCAAATAATAGTGAAAGCCCGCATCCCCCAATTCCAATGCAGCATTGACATTATTTGTAAAAACCGTAATCCTCGAATCACGGCGAATATGTTGCAAAACCTGCGTAGCAGTCGTACCGCTGTTAATAAAAACAATATCGCCCTCTTCAATAAGTGAAGCAGCGAATTCACCAATGAGCCTTTTCTCTTCAGGGAAATGCTGTGCGCGCTGCTGATATTCCTGCTCAAAGATCACGCGCTGATTCAAAATCGCGCCCCCGTGCGTGCGTTCCAAAATTCCCTTTTGCTCCAGCCATTCAAGGTCGCGGCGAACTGTTGCCTCGGAGGTTTCAAGCAAATCCATCAAATCGGCAGTGCGCACGATCTGATGAACCGCAAGATATTCTTGAATTCGTTCTCTGCGTTGGGCTGGAATAAGGGGTTTACCCATCTGGAAGATTATATAAGAATTTGAAGGAATTTGCAAGTTTTTGAATTTTTTATTATAATTCGCTCACTTCCTTTCACAAGGCAGACCCTAAAGGTT
>Ga0209277_10001310_pt1 | contig 12273 bp, 10 predicted proteins | sample JI81AbrownDNA_FD_187503 | JGI IMG/M metagenome (GOLD analysis project Ga0209277, IMG submission 187503) | Wastewater effluent complex algal communities from Wisconsin, to seasonally profile nutrient transformation and Carbon sequestration -... | ecosystem: Engineered > WWTP > Effluent > Algae... | reverse complement strand
CTCAATCACTTTATTTCTGGATGCTTTTTTTTCTTCACTATCTGCATACGCGGTAGAGTGGAATAATCCAAAGCCCTGGAAAAAAGTAGTTTCTTGCTTAACCATCTCAAGTGTTACATATCCGCCAAGGCTATGGCCAACGGGAATACATTTTTTAATGTCAAGCTCAGCCAATAATTCATTAATTTTTGATGCCGCATCCGCGACTGAAAAACCTTCTCCCAATGATTTACTCTTGCCAAACCCAGGCAAATCAACTGAGATAACTCTAAGTTTTTTTGAAAGCTGTTGCGCGAACCGTGTCCACACTTCATGTGTCTCGCAAAACCCATGAATCAGCACAACCGGAAAGCCTTTTCCCTGATCGGTATAAAAAATATTCCTTTGCTCAGGCATGCTTTACTTCTTTTAACATATGCAGCACGGCTCTTTCGATGTGCTCCGGATCAAATCCTGCTTCATGGTGAAGCTCCAGCTGCTCGCCATGTTCAACGATGGCATCCGGAATGCCAAGGCGTTTTACCTCCGCTGAATAATGGTGGTCAACCATGAATTCAATTACTGCGCTTCCGAATCCACCTTCCACACAACCATCTTCTACAGTAATTACTTTTTGATACGTTGCAAATACTTCGTGTAAAAGCTTTTCATCGATCGGCTTCACAAAGCGCATGTCAAAATGTGCTACTTTAATATTTTGCTTCTCAAGCTTCTCACAAACTTCCACGGCATAATTACCCATATGTCCGATAGTAAGAATAGCAAGTTTATCCCCATTGCGAAGCTTACGGCCGGTACCAATTTCGATTTCTTCCAGCGATGTTCTCCATTCCGGCATCACACCTTGTCCGCGTGGATAGCGAATTGAAAATGCTTTACCTTTTCTTGGGATAGAGGCTGTATACATCAGGTTTCTTAGTTCCTGCTCATTCATGGGAGCGGACACAATCATATTCGGCAAGCACCGGAAGTATGCCAGGTCATATGCACCGTGGTGCGTTGGGCCATCCGCGCCTGCAAACCCTGCACGATCCAGACAAAAGTTAACCGGCAGATCCTGGATACATACATCGTGAATCACCTGATCGTACGCGCGCTGCATGAAAGAGCTGTAAATATTACAAAACGGAATTAACCCTTGCGTTGCGAGGCCAGCGGAAAATGTAACTGCATGCTGTTCTGCAATGCCCACATCAAATGCCCTGTCCGGCATCTCTTTCATCATGATATTCATGGAAGAGCCGGATGGCATGGCGGGCGTAATGCCGACAATCTTATCGTTTTCTCTAGCAAGCTCAACCAACGTGTGTCCGAACACGTCCTGGTATTTTGGTGGTTGTGGCTTATCCGGAACTTTCTTATAAATCTCACCGGTGATTTTATCAAACACACCCGGTGCATGCCAGGTCGTTGCATTACCTTTTTCAGACGGGCCATACCCCTTGCCTTTTACGGTAACACAATGCAAAATTTTTGGACCTTTAATTTCTTTTAAATCATTCAGCACACTCGTAAGGTGATTCACATCATGACCATCAACCGGACCAAAGTATCTTAAATTAAGCGATTCAAACAGATTGCTTTGGCTTAACAATGCGGATTTAATACCATTCTCAATCTTTGAAACTATTTCCTGTGCGTTCTTACCAAAATTTGAAAACTTACCGAGCATATTCCAAACATCATCCTTAAGACGATTGTATGTTTTGGACGTTGTGATATCAGTAAGATAATCCTTCAATGCCCCAACATTTGGATCAATCGACATACAGTTGTCGTTAAGGATAATCAGAATATTTGTATCGGAAACACCGGCATGGTTTAATCCTTCGAACGCCATCCCGCCTGTTAATGCGCCATCGCCAATCACAGCAATGTGCTGCTTATCGGTAAGGCCCATGTACTTCGAAGCGACTGCCATTCCCAATGCAGCCGATACGGAGGTCGATGAATGGCCAACCCCAAATGTATCGTACTCACTTTCCTTTCGTTTCGGAAAACCAGAAATACCGCGGTACAATCTGTTCGTATGAAAAGCTTCTTTACGGCCGGTGAGTATCTTATGACCGTATGCCTGATGGCCAACGTCCCAAACAAGCTGATCGTACGGGGTATTGAAAACATAGTGAAGCGCTACGGTAAGTTCAACTACCCCAAGGCTGGCGCCAAAGTGCCCGCCATACACCGATACGTTATCAATAATAAACTGCCGAAGCTCGTCACAAAGCTGAACGAGCTGTGCCTGGTCAAGCTTTTTGAGGTCGGCAGGACTGTTGATTTTTTTTAGTAATGGCCCGGGAGTTATCAGCATTTCGCTACTATTTTTACTATAACAGCCAATCAAGTTAAGTGTTTAAAACGCACACTCAAACGGTTGTGTTTCGGCATTCGTCACAAAGATAGATATTTCCGGCAGGCCGGAATTTTATGGGGGATTATAGGTAAATTTGCCGTTCGATTTAGTTTCGACAGAATCAGCTCGTATGACGGCACAGGACAATTTTGAGATAAAACTTCCGCTTTTTGAGGGGCCATTCGACCTTCTCTTATTCTTTATAGAGCGTGACGAATTAGATATCTACGATATTCCGATTTCCCGAATTACGAAAGACTTTCTGGATTACCTCCGTCACATGGAACAACTAAACGTTGACGTGGCCAGTGAATTCATTCTGGTGGCGGCAACCCTCATGCGCATCAAATCGAAAATGCTCTTACCCCGCCCGCAGATTGATGAGCAGGGTAATGAAATTGATCCGCGTGAAGAGTTGGTTAAACACCTGCTTGAATACAAAAAGTATAAATCCGTAATCGACTCATTCCATAAGATGGAAGAGCTCGAACTGATGAAGGAGAAACGCGGTAACCTGATGAAGGAGCTAAAAGTGCTTGCCGAGAGCAGCAACGTAGAAGCTGAACTTCAGGATGTTGATTTGTTTAAGCTGATGACGGTGTTTGAAAAAGTCTTAAAGCGTCAGGAGGATGAAAAGAACAAACCTGTTCACCAGATCATTCAATACCCCTATACGATTGAAGGGCAACGTGAATATTTGTTAGGTCAGGTTACCGTTAATAAACGGGTTTCATTTACGGATATCGTTGATACCTATAAAACCCGGATCGCATTGATTTTTAACTTCCTGGCTATTCTTGACCTGTTAGCACAAGGTATGCTTGCCATTCAGGTTGGTGAGGGATACAATAATTTCTGGATTACGAGTCCCGAGACTGCAAAAGAAGAGCAGCTTTCTGAATCTGCTAATTAATTATCGCAACAGGGTTCCGTTCAACCGAAGTAATTCGGTTTCGGCTATTTTGGTTACGTAACGTGATGCTATCAGGCGATTATACCCATCGGCAAGACTTTGCTGCGCGGTTCTGAGTTCAATAAAAGTTGCAATGCCGCGCCTGAAGCTTTCCAGTGCGATCATTACGTTTTCTTTTGCCAGCAAAATATTTTCTTCTTCAATTAGTAAAATCTTTTTAGCGTTATCGTAATTCGCGTATGCATTACGAACAGCAACGGTTACACCTTGCTTTTGCTGCTCATAAATCAACTGCTGCCTTCGTACGTTTATGCGAGCTTGATGAACTGAACGCGTTATGTTGAATCCATTCAGAATCGGAAACGCAAGTGAAAATCCATAATTAATCCCATCAACCTGACTCTCAAGTGACGAGAAAGGGTTAATCAGTTGCGTGTTATTTGTTTTGGAATAGTTATAGGCTGCATTAAAATTAATAACAGGTGACCGTGTTGCTTTGTTCTCATGGAGTATCAGATCAGCAATACCTATATTTTTCTCCGTAGCCAATAATTGAAAATTTCTATTCTCAATATCATTCGCAATGTCCTGCTCGGTAATATTTAGATTGAGTACGATTGTATCCGCAACATCATATACAGCCGGAAGTTTAAGGCCGAGAAGTCCACTCAGCCGATCCTTTAATTGTGCTATTAGTGTTTCCTGCTGGATAGCCAATGTCCGTTGGGCATTTAAGTCAACCTTAGCCTGTAACAATTCAGGTTTTGCGCCTATTCCAACTTCTAACTTTCGATCAGCAAGTTTGACACGCTCCTCGGTCACAGACATGAGTTCCCGCATAGCGAGGAGCTGTTGTTTTTGCCGAACGATATCGTAGTAGTTTGTTATCGCTGCAGCAATGGAATTCACCATTTGATCCTTCACATAGAGCTCGCCTTGCTCAGCAATCTGATCAAGCCGTTCCCGTGTCGCAAACATTTTAGTGCCGTCAAATAAAGTCCATACAGCCTGCAGCGAAGCATTGGCATTGTTTGATTTTGCATCACCGCTAACATTCCGGGTTTCATCCTGAAAATTAAATTCCTGGTGATTACTATTCCACGCGGTGGCGGCTGTTGCGTTGATTTGTGGTAACAGAACTCCAACACTGTATTTATCATCCGTTTTGGCGGCCAGTAAGGAATTCTGCATGAGCTGCACATCATAATTTTCTTTCAGCACAAGCGCAATCACTTCTTCAAGGGTGACCAATTCCTGTGCGAACAGATTGCCCGCACATAAAAATAGTGGTACTATAATCGCTAAAACCTTACGCCTCATACGCCAATTCTTTTTTAGGAGCCGGAACTTCATCGCCAAACTCAACTGGTTTGGGCTTACGGGACAAATACGAATACATAGCAGGGATAACGAACAACGTAAGAATGAGTGAGAACAAAATTCCGCCTACAATAACAATTCCCAGTGGCTGACGGCTTGTAGAAGCTGCCCCCAGGGAAAGTGCAATCGGCAGCGTTCCCAATGCCATGGCCAGGCTTGTCATTAAGATCGGGCGTAACCGCAGGCGGGAAGCTTCGAGTACAGCATCAATTTTAGAAAGTCCCTCTTCACGCTTTTGATTAGCGAATTCAACGATTAAAATTCCATTCTTCGTTACAAGTCCGATGAGCATAATCATTCCGATTTGTGAGAAGATATTGATCGTTTGTCCAAAAATAAAGAGACAGATAAACGCACCAGCCAGCGCCAGCGGCACGGTAAACATGATTGTCAACGGATCTACAAAGCTTTCAAACTGTGCGGATAAAATCAGATAAATCAGGATCAGGGCCAGAATAAACGCAAATGTTGTGTTGCTGGCGCTCTCAGCATAGTCGCGTGAGGTGCCAGCCAATGAAGTTGTAAACGTATCATCAAGTAGTTGTGCTTTGATGTCCTCCATCGCCTTGATCCCATCACCAACGGTTTTACCGGGAGCAAGTCCTGCAGAGATAGTGGCTGATTTATATCTGTTAAAGTGATAGAGCGATGGCGGGGTTGTAGATTCCTCCACAGTTACCAGGTTATCGATCGACACCAGCTCACCCGAACGTGTACGTACAAACAGGCTTTTCAAGTCGCTCGGATCATCGCGGTTTGTGCGCGATACTTGCCCCATAACCTGATACTGCTTGCCGTCTTTGGTAAAATATCCAAACCGCAAATTACTGTATGCGAGCTGTAAGGTTTGTGCAATGTCCTGTACGCTTACACCCAGTTGCGTGGCTTTAAGCCGATTGATACTCACCTTTAGCTCGGGCTTATTGAATTTTAAATCAGCATCCACAGTTTGTAGCGCTGGGTTTGCATTCGCTGCCTCCAGGAATTTAGGGAGCACTTCCCGAAGCTTCTCAAAATTATTATTCTGAATAACAAATTGGACGGGTTGCCCGCCTCTTCTGTTCACCGAAATAGTTTGCTCTTGGATGGCAAAGGCCCGGCCCGCCTGGTACCGGCTCAGATTCCTGTTAACCATATCAACAATTTCCTGCTGAGAACGGTCACGCTGGTCCGGATCCACTAGCGTTGCCCGCACAAACCCCGTGTTCACCGAGCCAGAACCTGTAAAGCCCGGGGCGGTAACCGACAACGCAGTTCTGTACTCCGGAACAGAATCCATAATAAACTGTGTCAGGTCGTTCACATAGTTATCCATGTATTCAAATGCCGTTCCTTCGGGAGCGGACAGCTGCAGCCTGAATTGATTGCGGTCTTCCATCGGAGCAAGTTCTGACTGAAGCTGTGTACTGATCACATACACTGACCCCAGGCAAAAAGCAATCAGTACCAATGCTACCCATCGTATCTTCATAAATGACGCAAGCATGTTTCGGTAGCCGTTCTCCATTCCCATAAAGAATGGTTCCGTTATGCGATAAAACCAGGAGTGCACGCCATGCTTACCTGAAAGTTTTACACTGAGCACCGGGGTAAGTGTTAGGGATACAAAACAGGAGATCAATACCGCTCCGGCAACTACAACCCCAAACTCCCGAAAGAGGCGGCCAGTAAAACCCTGCAAAAACAATATGGGCAGAAACACTACAGCCAGCGTAATGGAAGTAGAAATAACGGCAAAGAAAATTTCTTTCGAACCTTCACGGGCAGCCTGATATTTATTCATGCCCTGTTCGAGTTTTTTATAGATGTTCTCCGTAACAACAATACCGTCATCCACCACAAGCCCTGTGGCTAGTACTATGCCGAGCATCGTAAGTACATTAATTGAAAATCCGCACAAATACATGATGAAAAATGTCGCTATCAGTGATACAGGAATATCAATCAACGGACGCAGCGCGATGATCGGATCGCGGAAGAACAAGTAAATGATGAGCACCACCAGCAGGAAAGAGATTAACAGCGTTTCCTCAACTTCAGAAATAGAGCGTTTGATAAACACCGTTTGATCCAACGCTATGTTCAGCGTAATGTCTTCCGGCACTTCCTTCTCAATCTGCGCCATTCGCTTATAAAATTCATCGGAGATGGAAACATAATTTGCCCCCGGTAATGGAACAATTGCCAAACCAATCATCGGGATCCGGCTTTCGCGCAGAACTGACTCTTCGTTTTCCGGACCGAGAATGGCCTGACCTATATCTTTCAATCGAATATCTCCCACGTCAGGCGATGACCGGATAATTACATTGCTAAAATCCTCTTCGGTATACAATCTGCCAAACGTTCGAACCGTTAACTCCGTATTGTTGCCATAAATTTTTCCAGAGGGCAATTCCACATTCTCACGGTTCAATGCTTGTTGTACATCAAGGGCCGTAAGGCTGTACGCGCTGAGCTTACCGGGATCAAGCCAGATGCGCATAGCATACCTGCGTTCTCCCCACACCTGGATGCTGCTTACACCCGGGATGGTTTGCAGCCTTTCTACCAAAACATTATTACAATACTCCGTTAACTGAAGCTGGTTTTTGGTACTGCTTTGAACCGTCATCGAAATGATGGCATCGGAGTTGGCATCGGCCTTTGATACAACAGGCGGGGAAGTTAAATCCTGTGGAAGCGAGCGAACGGCCTGTGAAACCTTATCGCGCACATCGTTTGCGGCAGCTTCGAGGTCAACACTCAACTCAAACTCTATATTAATGTTGCTTCGACCAACGCTGGAGGAAGAAGTTATGTTTTTAATTCCCGCAATTCCATTAATTGCTTTTTCAAGGGGCTCGGTTATTTGCGACTCAATAATGTCAGCATTCGCGCCAGAATAGGATGTGCTCACATTAACGTTGGGCGGGTCAATGGCTGGGTAATCGCGAACACCCAGGAAGCTAAACCCGATAACACCAAACACAACAATGATAATGTTCATCACGATTGCGAATACCGGGCGTCTCAGGCTTAATTCAGAAATGTTCATCGAGTTACATTTATTTGTTTACACGCGTTACTTTAACTTTAGCATTAGACTTTAACACCATCAACCCGGTGGTAACAATGGTGTCTCCTGTTTTCAACCCACTCGTAATCTGAACAAATACAGAGTCGCGCGCGCCCGTTTCTACCACGTTAAAAACAACACTGTCTTTTCTAAGAACAGCAACTTGCTTATTCCGGGCAGTCGAGATCAGCGCCTGGGTTGGAACAAGTAATGCATCCGCTGTTTTCCCCAGCTGGAGATTTACGCGTGCAAAAATACCGGGCACAAGCTCATCATCAATTTTATCAACCAATGCGCGAATGCGTAAGGTCCGGGTTGTTTGTTCAACACTGTTTTCTGTTGCGATAACGCCCGCGGTGTGATCACGTTGGCCTCCGTCTACACGAAAAGTAATTTTATCGCCCGTCTTAATCTCTTTAGCATATTTCTCAGGAATTGAAAACTCAAGCTTTAGGTCACTTACCTGACGTACGGTGGTAATAATGTCTGCCGGTGAGATGTATGCTCCGAGGCTGATGCTTCGCAAACCAAGCTGTCCGGAATAAGGAGCTCGGATTTCAGTCTTAACGATCGCAATTTCCGTTGCCTCAATGTCAACTTTTAACGTTTCAACGTTAAGTTTCACCAAATCATAATCCTGCTGGCTGATACCGTTAATCTTTAGTAGTTCAGCTTGCCGTTGTTCTGTTGCTCTTGCAATCTTCAGCTGAATTTTAAGTTTCTTAAGTTGATTTTGAAGATCCCCGTCAAAAAGCTTCACTAGTAGAGCGTCTTTCTGCACCAGTGTGCCTTCTTTAATATTAAGCTGAACCACCCGACCGCTTACCTCCGCCCGAATTTGGGTTTGCTCTCCGGGTATCAAGGTGCCGGGCACTTCGATGTTATCGACAATGCTTTGAGGACGAACAACAAAGCCTTCCACTTCCGGCGCCTTCATTTGGCGCGCCTGTCCTGTGGGCGCAGCTGCTTCCTTTTTTCCACAGGCTATGGCCGATATGCTGATAACAAGAACTCCTAGAAACTTTGTATGCGATTTATGCATCTGTATTAACCTGTTTTTAAATCATGTGTAATGGCGCGCATTTATTGTGCCATGGTAAGGAATTGCTGATGAAGCGCCAGCACCTGAGGAATCACTGGCTTACTTTCATCGTTAACAATTATATGGTCGGCTAGTTCCAATTTTTCCTCTTCTTTTAATTGACTTCCGATAATATCTTTTATTTGTTGCACAGTGCGATGCTTATCGCGCTGAAGCACGCGCTTAATACGTAATTCTTCCGGGGCAGAAACAACAATTATTTTATCAAGCGCAGTATTCGATTTCGCTTCAAACAACAATGCGGCTTCTTTCAACACGTAAAGACTGACCTGATCCTTTACCCAGCGATTGTAATCTTCTCCAACCCGTGGATGAACCAGCTTGTTTAACTGTTTCAATTTTTCAGGATCACTAAAAACATGCTCAGCCAGATACTCACGATTCAACGTGCCATCCGCACGAAATGACAATACTCCGAATTCTTTCTTAATCTGCGATACTAATATTCCATCGGTGGTCATTATGGATTTCGCCCGGCTGTCAGCATCATAAATGGGAACGCCAAGCAACTTGAAAATATGCGAGACCAGACTTTTGCCAGAACCAATACCTCCGGTGATGCCAACTTGCAACGGTGTTTTCATCTGTTTTACGTAGTAGGATCTACAGAATTTACGTTTTATTAAATCCCTTATACCTCAACGGCTTTACCATAGTACCGATCGATTGTCCATGCAAATCACTGCGTTGAGTCCTTCCTTGCTGATGGCCATTTCAAGAATCAGAGATTAATAAGAACGGTATCTGTTTTTATGACAATGGCATCTTCCGGAAGTCCGATGACCCGAGGAACAAGCTTATATGTGCCTTTCGGTTTGTTCTTTAAGTCAACAACAGCCTCTAACGAGTCTCCTGTAAATGTTTTTGAGATTGAAGCTGGCAACCGGTATGTGCAGGAAATCTCCTTAAATGCACCACCTTGTTTCAATCGTGTGGGAATGTTTATAAAACTGAGCTTGATTTGTTTTTCAACCTGTACGAATTTTTCAACTTCAAACGATACATTGATTTTTTGAGGGTTACGTGTTATCAAATTACGTTGCGTAAGCGGAAGCTCTAAATCCTCATTATAATCTCTTCGGATTTCAGTTTGAGGCAATGAAAGTAGTAACGTTTGCGGCAGTTCGCTGACTACATCGCGGGGGCCTTCCAGCCACACCGTGTCAGGATTTAATCGCGGTTCGTTCACCAGCCCAAAATCCGGATGGAGATATTGCTGAACAGAATCAATTTTTACATTGAATTTCTTTCTAACCTTCTCGTCTATCTGGATTCGAACTGTATCGGTAATAATAAAGTTGATGGTGAGCCGCTCAAGCTGACCAGCAAAGATTGCCGGTAAGGTTGTTCCCACTATTTTATGGACTTCTGCAGGGCTTTCCAGTGGGATTACCAGCGGAGGTACTTTAAATCCCAGGCTTCTTCTGAAAAGATCCCAACCGGACCCCGTAACGTTCATCCGAACAGTTGACGGCAACGATTTCATGGGAATGAAGCGGTCCTGATCGTATTCAAACGCCAGGGCAAAGTTGATGTTGGTTGAGTAATTTTTGTTGAGGGCATTAAAAAACCAGAAGACCGTAGCGGCAAAGATGCACAGCACTACGGCCTTCCAGTTTTTTTTATTGAAGCGTAAAAAATTAAATATCGACCTTACAAAGCTCACGTTATTTTTTAGAAGCTGCTGCTTTGGTGGCTTCCATAGAAATTGCCGTTTTGTTGAACCGGATTCTTCCGCCCTTCTCAACTTCTAGGATAAATGTATCTCCCTCTAACTCTCCTACTTCTCCGTGTGCACCACCAATGGTTACAACATAATCTCCGCGCTTGATATCCTCAATAAATTTCTTCGCGTCTTTTGCTTTTTTCTGCTGGGGACGAATCATAAAGAAATAAAAGACTACAATCATACCTCCCATCATAATGTAGAAGCCATAATTTCCTCCTGCTGCAGGAGCCTGTAATAAAATTGCACTTAGCATACTTTGTTGTTTATTGAATCTGTAAAATTATTGCATTAAAACAAACATCCCAATCGATCGTGCGATGGATTGGGATGTTCTCTTTCAAAAACGCTGAGCTATTTACGAACCGGACCGCTTTGACCGTCAGGTTTTGGAGTTACCATCGCCTTAAAGGTTAACGTGGTTGTTTTCGGCCATGTGTTGGACGTTACCGTGATCGTCTTATTCTGCGCATTCGGCTTTCCGTTGCTGTCAAACTCGGCCTTTACAAAACCTTCTCCACCCGGAGGGATCGGAGTTTTGGTCCAATCCGGAGCTGTACAACCACAGGAAGGTTTTGCATCCTGAATGATGAGCGGCACTTCGCCCGTATTCTTTAATTTGTAGATATGTGATACTTTATCGCCTTCTTTAATCACACCAAAATCGTGTGAAGTTTCATCAAACTGAAGTACGGGCAGCGGACCCTCCGGCTTTACTTCGGGTACTGCCGAAACTGGATTTGGAGTTGCAGTTGCCGGTGTGGGGGCGCCAGGATTTTTTCCCTCTAACGAGTTAATCCTTGCTTCCAACGCGGCAATCTTCTTTTCTGCATCACGATCTTTACACGCTGTGAGTGAAACTGCGGCAATCAATACTAAAATCAATCTTGCTTTCATATTCGTTTTAACTAATAGTCATTAACCTTTTTTTCCTTTTATCTGTTCCAATAGTTCATCTACATCTTCCAAAAGTTTTTCGGCTTTTAGCTTGGCCTCATCTACAACTTTTTGTCCCTGCGATTTTGCTTCCGATGTTAACGGTGTTTCCTTTCCGTCCATCATATCCTTCAGGAAGGTCTGAAGCATGTCTTTATACTTCTCCAACTGAAAAGAAAGCTTCTGACGGGTGTTAACACCTTTGTCAGGAGCATATAAAATACCAAGTGCCGCACCAGCTGCTGCTCCGATCAGGAAGGCAAGCAATGCATTTCCGCTTTTTTTACCCATAGGACTTCAAATTTCTGCAGGATTTTCGGGATTTACACGCTTTTTCAGGAAGAAATCAGACCGTTTCCCTGATTTAACACCTTTTTAACAGCCTATTTATTATCGATAAGCCCCCGACCGCTTTTCTTAACACTTCCGGCCGATTTAAGTTCTTTCGAAATAACGTCCAGTATGCCGTTTATAAACTGGCGGCTTTTAGGCGTGCTGTAGTTTTTTGCGAGCTCAATGTATTCGTTAATGGTAACCTTCACAGGAATATTCGGAAAAGAGATAAGCTCTGCGATCGCCATCTCAATAATAACCCGATCCGTAAGCGGAAGCCTGTCCACTTCCCAGTTACGTGTGTTGCTGGCAATTAGCGCTTTATGTTTTTCACTAAGGTTCGCGCCTTCGGTGAAAAGCTTCTCAATAAAATTCCTGTCATCTTCCCAATTGAGTGATAACACGGGCAGTTGAATGGCTTTATCTTTTTCAGGATTGAATGATTTAATCGTTTTTTCAACCATGCCCTTCA
>Ga0209277_10001309_pt1 | contig 12282 bp, 10 predicted proteins | sample JI81AbrownDNA_FD_187503 | JGI IMG/M metagenome (GOLD analysis project Ga0209277, IMG submission 187503) | Wastewater effluent complex algal communities from Wisconsin, to seasonally profile nutrient transformation and Carbon sequestration -... | ecosystem: Engineered > WWTP > Effluent > Algae... | reverse complement strand
CGAACGAACGTCAAGGCCGTTAGTGCGCACGTACTCGGCATCATCGCGGAAGAGGAAGTGGACGTCACTTCCCGCCTGAGCGAGCTTGGCGCCATAGAAGCCGCCGACTGCTCCTGCTCCGATTACTGCGTAGGTGGTCACGAATGCCTCCATCGTTGGGTCTGATCCAATTGGGCACAGTCTGTCGGAAGGAACCTACTGATGATCGTGCTGCTACCGCCGTCTGAGGGAAAGACCGCACCTGCGGTCGGGGCGCCGCTCGAACTTTCCGACCTCGCAAACGAGTGCCTCACGCCAGCACGAGAGCAGGTCCTCGATGCCTTGATTCGGATGTGCACGCGCACACCTACAAAGGCCCGCACCGTGCTTGGCCTCTCACCCAATCAGCGTGACGAGGTCAGCGCGAATGCCGGACTCGCAACGGCGAATACCGCTCCCGCCTGGCAGGTCTACACCGGCGTCCTTTTTGGCGCCCTGGACTTTGGGAGCCTGAGCGCGGCGGCCCGCAAGCGTGCAGCCAACCGTCTGCTCATCACGTCGTCGCTGTTCGGCATCGTTCGCCCCGACGATCCGATCGTTGCTTACCGGCTGTCCGGTGATGTCACGCTGCCAAAAGTTGGCAAGGTGGACCGGTTCTGGCGACACCACCTTGGACTCGCCCTGTCGGACTCCATCGGTGACGGACTGGTGATCGACATGCGATCAGGCACGTACGTGAAGTTCTGGCCGATTCCGCCGCACCTGGCCTCACAAGCACTGACAGTCAAGATCTGGCAGTTGGGCCCCAATGGAAGTCGAACCGCGGTCAGCCACCACAACAAAGCAGCCAAGGGCGATCTTGCGCGCTTGCTTGCGACAACAACGTCCGCACCTCGAACCCGCTCGGCCATCGTGGATCTGCTGCGTGACCACAACTGGGACGCTCAACTCAGCGTTGACCCGAAGATCGGCCATGACCGACTCGACGTCACCATCGACTGATGCCGGGGCGGCTGAGAGACTGGAGCCCTGATGTCGCAGACCCCTACCGCTGAATCCACCGCGGACCCAGAACCCACTCCCGCTCCTCAAGTTGGTGACACCGTCACCGTCGAGGTTGGAAACCCGGTTGCCGGTGGGCAGTGCATCGCCCGCCTCGATGGGCGCGTGATCTTCGTCCGCGATGCGATTCCGGGCGAGGTTGTGAAGGTTGTTGTCACCGGATCAGGCAAGCGAGGAGCATTCCTGCGCGGCGATGTCGTCGAGGTTCTTTCTGCATCAACGCACCGCGTCGACCCCCCGTGTTCGCTCGCTCAGGTATGCGGTGGCTGCGATTGGCAGCACGTTGAGTTGGCGTTCCAGCGAGACCTCAAGTCCCAAGTGATCGCCGATGCCTTACGCCGGACTGGCGGGATTAACGAGATCGCCGGGCAGCCCCTGACCGAAGCCACCACAGTCGAGGCGCTCGATGACGGCGACGGGCTGCACTGGCGCACCCGGATGCGGTACGCAATCGACGAGCAGGGCACCGTCGGGCTGCGGGCTGCCCGTTCACACCAGATCATTCCCGCCGCCGATTGCCCGCTCGCAGTGACCGAGATCAGTGCTGCTGTTCCGGCAACTGTTAACGAGACCGGCAAGGGGCACGATGCCCTGATCGCGGCATATTCAAATACCGGAGAGCTCGCCTTGGTCGGCGTTCACGCGGATTCGGTGGTCACCCAGCGCGTGCGCGAGCGCGACTTCACCGTCGCAGCTACTGGCTTTTGGCAAGTTCACCCGCAAGCCCCCGAGACCCTGGTCGCAACGGTGCTCGACTTTGCCTCGCCACAACACGGCGAGAAGATCCTCGACCTCTACGGCGGAGTCGGATTGTTTGCTGCGTTCCTTGCCGACGCGGTCGGCGTGACAGGCCGAGTTGACGCGGTAGAAGGTGACAAGACTGCGAGCACCCTTTCGCGCAAGAACCTCGCGGACCTCGCATGGGTCCATCACCACAGGGCACCTGTCGAAAAGTGGCTCGCGGCCGGGCATCGATCGCACGCCGACGTAGTGGTCGTCGATCCACCCCGAACCGGCGCTGGGCGCGACGTCGTCACAGCGATCACTCGCCGCAAACCGCGCGCGATTGTTTATGTTGCGTGCGACCCCGTATCGCTGGCGCGCGACACCAAATTCCTGGCCGAGCTTGGCTACGGCTTCACAAGATTGCGCGCCCTTGACCTCTTCCCGATGACCAAACATGTCGAGTCTGTTGCCCTGTTCGAACGGAGATAGCGCCCATGGCTGACGATGCCGCCAACCCGATCACGGAACTCACCATGAAGGTTGACCGGGTTCGCACCGCCATGGGCGGTCAGAAGCGCATTGACGCAATCCACGCCGACGGGCAACTCACCGTGCGGGAGCACATCGATCAACTCGTCGATGACGGCACTTTTCGCGAACTGGGAACGCTTGCCGCCTCACTCGATCCAGCTCAGCGGGCCGGAACTCCCGGCGACGGCAAGGTCGTCGGTCACGCACTCATTGATGCCCGCCCTGTTGCCGTTGCTGGTGACGACATCACCGTTCGTCGCGGAAGCAGTTCGGTCGTCGGTTCACGCAAAGTGGGCCGCGTGTTCGACCAGGCACTGAAGGCAGGGGAACCATTCGTCTACCTCGGACAGACGGGCGGAGCTCGAATTCCTGACGCGCTTGGAGCCGAGGGCCTCGCGATGGTTCCGCCGCCGGTGGGCCTGGCTGGGCGACGTCATCAGATTCCAGTGGTGACTGCGATCGTTGGCCCTTCATTCGGCGGCTCCTCCTTCATCTCGGGGCTCAGCGATTTTGTCGTCCAAGTCGACGGCACGTGCCTTGCGGTGACCTCCCCAAACGTGATCGAAGTTGCCACCGGCGAGGCCGTTTCGATGGAGGAACTTGGTGGCACACGCGTCCACTCGAAGCGAACGGGCCAAGTCGATCAGACAGTGGAAACCGCCGCGCAGGCCCACGAGGCCATCCGCAAGTTCCTGTCGTACCTTCCGTCGAACGCGTGGTCACGAGCGCCTAGGGCGAACCCATCGCCGCGTGTTCACAACCCGGCCCTGAGCGAAATAGTTCCGCAAGACCGACGCAAGAGCTACGACATCCGCGACCTCATCGGGGCCATCACCGACGAGTCCAGCTTCTTCGAATTGGGCGGTGGTTTCGCTCGCAGTTTGGTGACCGGGCTAGGGCACATCGACGGCCACCCGGTTGGAATCCTCGCGAATCAACCGGCATCGGCTGCCGGGACGATCAGCCCAGATGCGTGCCAGAAGGCGATCCGACTGCTGGTGTTGTGCGATTCATTCGACATCCCGATCGTGTCGCTGCAGGACACCCCTGGGTTCATGGTCGGAACGAAGGTTGAGCACGGTGGGTTGCTCGATGCCTCGATGCGTTTCTTGCAAGCGTGGGAGCTGTGCGGCGCACCCAAATTGACGGTGATCGTTCGCAAGGCTTTCGGGATGGCTTTCTTCAGCATGGGTGGAACTGCGATGGGTTCGGACCTGCTCGTTTCCTGGCCTGGTGCCGAGGTCGGATTTATGGATCCGCAGGTTGCGTCGAATGTCGTCGGGACCGATGTTGACCCAGCCGATAACAGCCCTTACCGGCTGGCCGAAACAATGCTGATCGACGAAGTGATCGATCCCGCGGACACTGCGGTTGTCCTCGCGGATGCCCTTGCCGGGCTAGCTAATCGCAGGCTGCGACCACCGCACGAACGCCCGCTCGCCACCTGGCCAAGTTCCTGACGTCGCGCGCAGGTGTTACGACTCGGTCGGCACCAATGCGCGCATCAGGGCCGCGATTTCCTCCGGCGGAACAGCAAGTTTGCGCGCAGTCATGTCGATCCAAGCCCCATCGGCGTCAATCGTCGCCGCGAGCTGACCGTCTGGGCGGAAGATTTCGTGGCGCATCGACCACCGGCCGCCGTCATCGGAAATCTTCGTGACTTCGGTGCGGACTTCAATTCGCGCTCCGATTGGAACCTCTCGCCGGTAGATGGCCTCTTCCCGGAATAGCACCGGAGCGATTCCGATCCCGCCGTCAGTCGTGAAGTCGATCCCGTTCTCAGCGAACACGGCCATGCGTGCCTCCGCTCCGTAGGTCAAATAGACGGTGTGGCGCATGTGCTGGTTCGGGTCGACCTCGTCCCAGCGGATCTGAAAAGTCTGTGAGTACACGGCAGCGACTCTAAAGCAGCGGTAGGACGCCCACAAAGCAGCATTCGGTGGATTCGGTCACTCTGGACGTCAATCTCACCGAATGCTGGTGTCTGGGCGAATCAGCAGATGCAACCGGAGGGCTGCGGCCATACGATCGTCGGCCATGGACACCCCTGCACCCGAGGCCACAGATCCCGACGCCCTTGTGGCCGTGGAACTCGACCCTGCCAATGAAGCGCTCGCAAGGCCGATCTCCTTCGATGCTCGCTACGGCGAAGGCGCCGGGCGGACGCTCGTACTCGGCGGTGGCGGCGTCTACTTCGTTGCCTGGCAGGTGGCGTACCTCAACGGATTGATCAAACGTGGGGTTGAACTTGAGCAAGCCGAGATCATCGTCGGAACATCAGCCGGCTCCGTCGTCGCTTCGATCCTGTCGAATAGAGGCTTGGCCCGCTTCGCCAAACAGGTCAACTGGATTGCGAAGGTTCCGGCACTTGTTGGCTTGCTCGCACCAGCGTCGAACTTCTACCCCAGCCAGATCCGCGCGATCGAGATGTTCCGGTCGGCAGACAACAACCGCCCGGAAACGATCCAGGCGATTGGCCACGCGGCGCTGGCGGCTCACACACCCACTGCAGCGGAGATGCGACGCAGCACAGGGTTCGCGATTGCTGCCCGCGGCTGGTCCTCGCCCGCTCTTCAGATCACGACCGTCGACACCTACACCGGCGAGCGCCTAGTGGTCACCCAGAATTCGGGGGTCTCCTCAGTTCGAGCGGCCGCTGCCAGCAGCGCAGTGCCCGGCATCTTCAGCCCACAACCGATCCATGACCGTTGGTGTATGGACGGCGGCGTCAGCGGTTCGGGGACTCACTGCGACCTCGTTGCCGGATCCGGTCGGGCGCTGGTGATTTCGCTCGGCGCCGCACTCAAGCAAGACGTCGCCGCGATGACGATCCAGCCCGGCAACCTCACCAACGAACTCACCGAGCTGCACCGAACCGGCACCAAAGCCTTCGCCCGCGGGCCAAGCAAGGTGGACATGGCCCGGCTGATGGACCCATCAGCGGTTCCTGAGGCAATCGCCCTCGGCGACGAACAGGCCGCGAACGATGCGGTCGAAATGGCCGCCTTCTGGAACAGCTAGTCGGTACATCAAGTCAGGCCTATCGGCGCTGACAGCTGCACCGGCTACTTGACGTTGACGGTGAACTCCTTGCACCAGTTGCCGTCGCTGTTGCGTGTGACCTTGAAGTCCTTGCCGCCTTCTGACTTGTCGCGCGATTGGTCGACCGAGTAGCGGTCCCAGTTCGAGCCAAACTCCGTGCCGAAGCCAATGCTTGGGCGCCAGATTTCCGAGTTCTTTCCCCACATCAGGACACTCTTGTCTTCGCGCAGGTAGTCCACCTTCACGTAGATGTCGGTGCCCGTGACTGCTTGCCCAGCAACCGACCCAGTCATTCCGGGGTCCAGGTAGACGGTGGTCGGGTACTTCGCCGCACTGGTCAACTTGATCTTCTGGTCGGTGTCGTTCTTGTAGTGGATCCGAACGCCAGCAGCGAACATCTTCGCCGGATCCTGGTGGTCGCTGGCGACGGTCTTTGTCGACTGGGCCGGCAGTTCTGCCGCGGTGGCCATGCTGGCACCGCCGACCAATCCGGCCGTTGCCAAGCCGAGCACTGCAACTGTGCGAGTGAGGCGATTGTTCTTCACGGATTCTCCTTGAGTCAGGTCACTGAGCAGGTGCGCTGAATCTGATTTACCCGGACGCTGTCCCATCTAAACCTCAGGAGCGCAACTTCTTCCCAACTGGCGAGTTGTCAGTACGGCAGCTTTGCCGGTGTGACGGTGACTGCAGGCTGCGCATCCTCGTTGAAGCTCAGCACGTCGTCACGCGTGCAGAACACTTCCTGGGTAGATGACGGCTGGGAGAGCGCCGCACGCATACAGGCTGACAACGTGCGCTGGCCGAAGTAGGTCGGATGCACGGCCTCCTGGGCTTCGGACGATTCCGCGTAGCCCTCGGCTGCAAGAACAGAGATGAACCGAACCCACTCGGTGTTCTGCGAGAACCCGTTGGGTGGGATTCCAGTTCCGGCATCCGGTCGAGTTGTCCCCTCTTCGCACAGCCGATGGCCAACGAGCGCTTCCTTCATGTCAACAGTTGTGATGGGCGCGTTTCCGCTGCTCTTCGCCGCCTTGTCAGCCGCGGCAACAATTGTCGAATCGAGGAACGGCAGCAAAGTGTCATTGGCGAAATTCAAATCCGCGTCGAGCATTCCGCAGCCGCCGAGGATCTGGCGACTGAAGCCGACATCCGGATACGACGCCAGCGCCGCTGGCGGCACCGGCGAGGGCGGCAACTGAATCATGAGCCGCCACTGATCGGGCTTGTATCCGGCGGTCGTCATCGCTTTGTTGACGTTCTCGATTGCCTGGTACACCCGGGCCGTGATGATCTCCTTGGCCGCCGGATTGATGCGAGCGGCTATGAAGTCGGAATTGCTGCAGGTGGTACCAACAACCCAATCGGTGAGGCAGGTCGCAATGATGTCGGCGAAGCCCAGGTCATTGCCGCCGATCGACAGCGCCACCGCCTTCACGTCGTGGTCCTTCGCGAAGTCCTGAAGCAGCTGCGCCTGCCCGACGAAGGTTGTGCCAGCCTTGGTCGTCTGCTGGGCGAAGTCGATCCCCGGCTTCGCCCGGTCGTAGACATTGACGAAACTCGTCGTCATAGCGCCCGAACATGCCAGATTTTTGACATTCCACCCGTCGCCGACAAACGAGGTGGCCGTCGCACTGCGGTGGCAATACGGAATCGTCTCCGTGCCGTTGGGGGCATCTCCGTAGGCCTGGTCGCTGCTCCCGAGCAGCCACCCGCCGTTCCACGGAATCTGCGCATTGCTGGTGCCGTTGCTGGCCCATCGCCCACCCTCACCGGAGATGAAGGAGTCACCAACTCCGACGAGCCACGGCTCGCCCGGTGTGACTTCACGGGCCTGCTGCCACAGGTTGTCCGCTTCGGCGGGGGCCGCCTCCGGTGGCTGCGACATACAAGCGGTCAACGAGAGCACTGCAGCAGCCATCACCGCAGTCATCGCTTTCGTCCGAACCCTCACCGAGTCATTGCACTGCAGCCAAGGATCCGAACGCAATTTGGAGATCAGACGTTCGGCGAACTGCCCGGCACCCGAGGAGAATTCTCAGATCGAATTCGCATGCGGGATTTCGCAGGTACTCTCTTCTCTTGTGTCCACCACCGTCCGAGTCTCCGCAGCACTCATAGTGCGTCGCCAGGACCTCGTGACGAGTTCGGGCAGGTGCGCGGCGGCATGACTGCTGACTTCATTTCGGCGCAGGCAAGTTCGGCGCATGGACTCGGACCCTCCGATGCAGGATCCACGGCCCACGATGCGATGCATTGGATTCCGCTGATCGAATCCTCACCAGTCGGGTACGCATTCATCGATACCGACTCGAAAGTGATCGCTGCGAACGACTCCATCTGTGGACTCTTCGGGATGACCAAGGCGCAACTCATCGGCCGAACGCTGCGCTCGCTGATCCACCCAGATGAGGTACAGGGCATCGTCGAACTCACCAGTCGTTCGTCCGCGCAAAGCGGCGGCGCGAGCTGGCGTGCCCGATACGTGCGCGCTGATGGCGCAACTTTCTGGGGGCAGGTCACTTTGACCCCTGTCTACGACTCCAACGGCAGCCTGATCGGCTCAGGCGGCAGCATCGTTGATGTCACTGATGACGTTCAGGCAGTGAAGGCGCTAGAAGCCAGCGAGCGCAAGTTCCGGATGCTTGCTAGCAACACCGGCGACCTCGTGCTGTGGATTCGAGATGGCAAAGTGCTGTGGGCATCACCAGCAAGTGCTCAATTTGGCTGGGAGCCCGCCGACCTCATCAACCAACCCGCCGCCAATCTTGTTCACCAAGATGACCGCTATCTCACTGAGGTCGCCAAACAAACCCGCGACATCTCGACCGAAGATGTACGCCTGCGTTTCCGACTCCTGACGAAGACTGGTGATTCTTGCTGGGTTGAGGCTCACTCTGCTCCGCACCGAGGAGAAGACGGCACGGTCGACGGCGTTATCTCGGTGATTCGCGATATCTCGGCCCAGGTGGCCGCCGAGCAAGCGCTACGTGACAGCGAACGCGAATTTCGACTCCTGGCCGAAAATGCCGCCGACATCGTCATCCGGTTTGACGAAGCAGGCGTGCGCCGTTGGGTCTCCGGTTCTGTGCGCGATCTCCTTGGTTGGGAACCTGAACAGTTCATTACTGCTCCATTCGACGCCCTCGTGCATCCGGATGATCTACCGAACGAGTACCTAGGTGGCGAACGCCCTGGGGAACTATTTGATACCGGCACCGAGTTCCGAATTCGGCATGGCGACGGCCAATGGGTGTGGGTGTCGAAGAAGTCGCGCACGCTGATCGACGGAAGCCACATCGAAGCCCTGCGATGCATCAACGACGAGGTCATGGCACGTCATGCGGCGCAGGCCGCGATGGCCGACCTCGCCTACCGATCCAGTCACGACCTTCTCACCGGTTTGCGCAACCGCGATGAAGTCATCAAGGCCTTGACGGACGCTCTGACCAATCGACAGGCTGACGAACAGGTTGCAGTCCTCTTTGTCGATATCGACAGGTTCAAGGAAGTCAACGACGGAATCTCACATGCCGCGGGCGACGAGGTTCTGCAGAAGGTCGCAGCGGCGCTCGCGGCACAGGTCAGCAACACTGACTGCATCGGGCGCCTCGGCGGCGACGAATTCGCGGTGGTCCTGGGCAAACAATCACATGCCACCGGCGTTACTGATTTCGCCGAGCAGTTGCGGTCCGCAATCGCGCGCTGCGACTTCTGGAGCCATGGCCAGCGCGTGCCGGTAACCGTGAGCATCGGCGTCGCGGTCTCGCGCACGTCCCAGAGCGCGCACGACATGCTCAGCGATGCTGACGCCGCCCTCTACCAAGCCAAGAACACCGGCCGAAACCGCTGGGAACTCGCCGACGATTCGATTCGCGCGGCGGCGACGCGACGAATCGGGTTAAACGGGCGGATCCGTTCCGGCATTGACGCCGGGCAGTTCCACGCCTGGTACCAACCAATTGTTGACCTCACTGACCGCCGCGTTCTCGGCTACGAGGCGCTTGCTCGCTGGATCACTCCTGACGGTGTGATCGCGGCTAGCGAATTCATCACGGCGGCAGAGGATTCCGGAATGATCACGGACCTTGGGCGACCGATTCTGCACGAGGCAATTTCGCGGATTCCGTTCCTGCGCAGCGACCAAATGATGAGCGTAAATGCCTCAGCGTCCCAGCTTGAAAGCGAAGGATTCGCTGCCGCGATTCTTGATCAACTGCATGCAACCGGGGCCAACCCCAAACAGCTGGTCGTCGAAATCACCGAGCATTCGCTTCTGAACCTCGAAAAGTCAGCGCGCGCCGATCTGCTTTCGCTGACGGATGCGGGCGTGGGCATCTACGTCGATGACTTCGGTACTGGCTATTCGTCACTTGCGACCTTGCTCGACTACCCCGTGTCTGGCCTGAAACTCGATCGCGCTTTTGCGGATCGTCTGGCCCAGGACGCGACGGGCCCAACGAGTCGCCTCGTGTCAGGCCTCATCGAACTGACAGACCGGCTTGAATTGCGGGGCATCGCCGAGGGGATTGAGACCGCCCGCCAGGAGAGCCTGCTGCGCAAGCTCGGTTGGCACTGCGGCCAGGGTTGGTTGTTCGGACATGCCGAACCGCCGCACGAATACCCAAAGGTTCCTTCGATGCGGCGGCCCGGAGAAGTTGATGTCCGTGTCGACGGCTCAGATGTCAACGTGTCGGAATCGCTCGACTAGCTCGTCACGCTTCCTGAGATGGATTAGCCACCCCAAGGCTGCCAACCGCGCGATTTGTGCGTCCGCCACATCACGTAGTCCTGCGCCCACTTCGGCGCCTTGGCGGCTTCCTTGCTGAACTGCTTGCCACCGTGCGAACGCCAAGTCTGACCATCGAACTGCCACGCGCCGGTGTACTTACCGCTGCGCGCGGTGTAGCGGTTGTTGCTTTCGCGCCAGCGAACCTGCTTGGCCTTCGTGGTGTTCGCGAACTTCTTCGCCGTGCTGATGTCCTTGATCTGCTTCTTGCTCAGGTGGTACTTCGCGATGTCTTTCTGGCTGACGACCGGCGAGGCCGTGCTCAACTCGGCGGCGCTGGCGGGTGCGGCGCCAGCGGCGAGCAAACCACCGCCCAGGATCGCGGCACCGATAACGGGAACGGAAATACGAATAGCGGATGAATTCATAATGAGAGCTCCAAATGCTGATGGAGTGCGGGAATCATTGGCGCGCAACCTGCGACTTGTGTCGGGTCTGCTGCGCCAGGCGCACGATCTGTCAGTGCACGGTGGGGGTCAATGCCGACGCGGGTTCTGGTCTCTCGCGTAGCTCGCCTCTACCAACCGATCGTTCTCATCGTGGTCTGCCAGCTGTGCGGCTGACCTTCGGTCGAGTCCTCCATGCGGTGCAAGTAAGTGATGCCCGCCCTTCATATGGACATATCGGACACTCACCCATCCGGTTGACACGTTGAGGCGGAGGTCACATGTGGCCCCGCCTCCCGCAAACCCCCTCCGTGTTGGGGCTAAAAGCGCCGTTTCGCGGCGGGAAGCCCCAACACGGAGGGGGTTTGCGGGAGGGCACCATGCGCCGACCGGATCATTCGCGCGACTGGTCTACTGGTCAGACCAGTGGTAGGTTGGGGCAATGTTCAGCGAGGTGACGACGAGGCGTAGCGCGGACGCGGTCTTTGACCAGGTCTGCGAACAGATCGTCGACGGCAGCCTGGAACCGGGCACGACGCTGCCCGCCGAGCGGGAACTCGCCGCACAGTTGAACGTGTCCCGCAGCGTTGTCCGGGAGGCCCTGCAACGGTTGGCGCAGGCAGGACTGGTGGAGATCCGCCACGGTGGATCAACCCGAGTGCGGGACTTCCAATCCGGCACAGACATCGAGATGCTCGGGCGCCTGCTTGTGCACGCCGACGGTTCGATCGACGCCATCGTGCTGCGGTCGATGCTGGAGATGCGCATCTGCATCGGAGCCGATGCGGCCCGCCTGTGCGCGATGCGAACCAGCCCGCAGTTGTCGGACGACCTCGGCGGCATTGTTGATCGCCTCGACAAAACCGACGACGTCCTCGTCAAACAAGACCTCGATCTTCAGTTCTGGGCCACCGTCGTCATCGGCTCAGAAAACATCGGCTACCGCCTGGCCTACAACGGACTCGAAGCGACGTACCGGCCCATGCGCGAGGTCATCGCCGCCGTTGTTGAGCCCGAACTCCGCAACGTCAGTGGGCACCGGCAGATGGTCAGCGCAATTCGCGCCGGTGATGCACCCGCCGCCGAACGGGCGGCCAAGTCATTGCTGGAAACAAGCTCCGAAGAATGGGCACAACTACTAGCGGCGTTGGAGTAAGGATGAGCACAACAGCGACCCCAATTCGCTTCAGCGGGAACACCCGCATGCGCGACGCATTCGCCACTTACATTCGGTATCCGAGCCCACGCCTACTGCTCGGTTTGCTCGCCGCGACTCTCATCGCCCGCATCGTCGTCGGTCAGTGGAGCTGGTGGGACCTCGTTGTTGTGGCCGTCCTGGTTGCCGCCCAGCCATTCGTCGAATGGCTCATCCACACCTTCATCCTCCACTTTCGCCCCAGGGAGGTTGCCGGGCGCCAGGTGGACCTCCACCTCGCGAAGAAGCACCGCGTTCACCACCTTGATCCCAAGCGAATCGATGCTGTCTTCATTCCGATGCGTTCCTTGATTATCGGCCTGCCGATCCTCGTCGTTCTAGTGTTGCTGATCTTCCCGCTGCCCATTGCGTTGACGATCCTGGTCACCCAAGCTGCGATTGGGAATGTCTACGAGTGGACTCACTTCTACGTCCATTCAGGATGCAAGCCGAAGAACCGCTACGCCGCATATATCGAGCGCGCGCACCGCCTTCACCACTACCGCAATGAGAACTACTGGATGGGCGTGACTAACCACCTCGGCGACCACGTCCTCGGTACCTTCCCGAACAAG
>Ga0209277_10001308_pt1 | contig 12286 bp, 11 predicted proteins | sample JI81AbrownDNA_FD_187503 | JGI IMG/M metagenome (GOLD analysis project Ga0209277, IMG submission 187503) | Wastewater effluent complex algal communities from Wisconsin, to seasonally profile nutrient transformation and Carbon sequestration -... | ecosystem: Engineered > WWTP > Effluent > Algae... | reverse complement strand
CCTCCCCTTTCCTCCCCTTTCCTCCCCTTTCCTCCCCTTTCCTATCCCATCTATCCCAAAACAACACCAAACAAGACACTAAGGCAACTCATAAGCAGGCAAGAATGGTGCCATAGGTACAAAAAGTGCCAAATACGCCTAAGCACTAGCAATGGATCTGGACTAAAAGAAATACACGTCCCCTATGACACCACTCATATTCCAAGTAACATAGTACAAAGGTGGCAGTGTATAACCTCTCCCCCAGAAATGATGAATCAGATCATAAACAAAACAAGAAACAATTCTCTCAAGAAAGAGAAACTCCTATGGCAGACATACCAATGGGGAGACTCATTGGAAACTGCTGATACACAAATTGTGAATAAAATATTAGAGGGTACTTATGATGCTACCACTCAGATAGCTGAAGTTACCAGATTCCTCCAATCCTGCAAGAAGAATCATATTGTCCAAACTTATGTACATCAAATCTCGCCACAAATGTTTAAAGAGGCCATTGGCTGTCTGTCTGAAAAGAAATCATCCTCCACATCTGGTATACACATTGGACATTACAAGGCAGCTACAAATTGTCCCACTATTATGGTAGTCCACTGCAGAATAATGACAATTCCTTTGATGTATGGTTTTGCACCTGAGATATGGGCCAGAGTTACAGACATTATGTTAGAAAAAGATCTAGGTACTCCTAGAGTTTACAGGCTAAGAGTAATTCAACTTAAAGTGGCTGATCTGAATCAGAGCCTACTCTTGCAATGCACAAAGCTAATGGTTCAACCGGCTGAGGCTCACGAGCTCCTACAAAAGCACAATGGTTCACAAGAAATTAAAACTGCACATCAGCAGTACTGTACAAAGTACTCAGCTTACAGTATTCACAAATTACTGACTGTTCCACTGCTTGTAGAGAAAACGATGTCAAGGCTGCTTTGAAAGAATTATTCCAAGTATAGCATCATTTAACTGCAGAAGGCATGGTGCCCCTAAAACAGGATGCCTCGCACTAGCAAAGATCTGGACTAAACTTGTCCATAGCATCAAACATCCCATGGAAACAGTATCACCAGATATAGTGCTTTCCCCATGGAATATCACGCAGGCGCTGGACAAGGCAGCTGCCTAGCACCCCTACCAGTACTGAAGTTTGTGAATGGTGAATGGTGTACAGGAGTGAAAATGAAGAAGCTTTATGGTGGGTATTCCAAGTGTCCAATGTATCATGCAGGAGAGAAGCTGCCACAGTTGTTTGCCTGTAACTCAGAAAAAGACAGCAACTCCAGGGGCACTCAATAAGAATAGTTCTGGCTAGAAACTCCTTAGAATTTTCTAATGGTGGTGTACACTTATAAGAGGTTGCTTTACAGCTCTGAGAGCCAGATCAAGTGGCATGAACTTGGCAACAACTATAGACTCATTACCACTACAATCTCAGTTAGTATTAGGAGTGATGCAGTTTTGCAAGGTTGAATACACAAATCAATCAGCAGGAGCATGACAATCATGGGCCTTGATACCACAATAAGACCCCTTGCAGTACACCTACTTTGGAAAATGGCTGCAACAATCCAGTGCACCAGGAACCAAGCACTTCATGGTGCTACTAAAACAGAAAGTGAATACAGGCAGAAACAACAATTAGACAACAACATTCAACAATTACTACAAGTACTGAATGAACATGAGATCGCACACAGGGCAGTGCCACTGGGTTACTCATTTACAATAGACTCAAAGAAGGCATTGATCAGATGGAAAACTTAGTCCTTAAAATCTCACCAAATTACAATCCCAAACTTTACTCACAGGGGAGACTATGCTCATGCCACAAGCACATTAAACTTGGGTGGAACAGTGCAGAGAGAGAGATCAAGGTCCCTTTATTCCAGCCCTCAAGGTCTCAAAACACTCTTCTGGCCTGAAACTCTCCTCCCCTCATAACTTCCCCAATCTTCCCCATGTATCAGCATGAAACAACCTAGAAGAATCATACATCTTGACAAATGGGCTTGCCCAGGAATCTCTTGGAACTCTTAGGCGATGAGAGTCGCACTACAGATAAACCCAATTTTGAGATTCCAAAAAAGTAAATGTCCTAGTGATCTACATTCCTACCTGTTATTTAGCAGGTAGAGCCCCAAACTTGTACTTACATACTCGAGTTTATCACTGAAAACTCCATAAAGAGCATCCTCATCTCCCCCTTAATGACGTGATTTCAACTCCAAGATGGCCAACAAACCATCAACCTTTGACATTCACATGGAAGATGTGGAAGAGACAGAAGAGATGGAGATTGAGTTCACCCCTGTTGAAAACAAGAAGAAGGCAAGATCTCCATTTTCCTCTAAGAAGTCACCTCCAGTTGCCATGGCCAATCACTTTGAAGCACTTTCTGATGATGTAGAACTTGTCATCGAACCAGAAAAGGCGACAATCAATCAAAAGAAGGCAAGGACCAAGTCCAAATCTCCTAGGAGACCCCGCAAATCTAAGTCCCCCAACCCCAGAGCATACAAGAACAAGCAGCCTAATGAACTTGATGACCATCTGCTTGCAGAGGCCATCTAGAACAACAAGATCTACTCAAGCCCATGAAGCAAAAAAAGAAAGGGATCGCTTCTTTCTTTGGGACAGCACCAATGCCAGTCAAAGAGAAACAAGCAAGTAAAAGCAAGGCATCCATGATGATCACAATGGCCACAAAGAAGGAACCACAGCCAAGATCGCTGACACAGGAGAATTCGCTACAGCTGGCAGCCATCTGGAACCTTTTTCTCTTGAGAAGGCGGCAGAAAGCACACATGTGGCAGAGAATTCTTCTCATGATGACCTGGCAGGAAGCACACATGTGGCAAGAAGTACGCAAGATATTCAACATGGAAGTTTCTTGAAAGATCCACTGTACATGACTCATAACCCAATCACAGAATCAACCACAGAGCGTTTGAACCTTCCAAGTGGAACAGAAACAAGCCCTAACCCCCTACTACTGCCCTTATACAGACCCCCAACCTAACACACAATAGTAAAAATCAATTTAGTGATTCAGACTCTGAATGAACCAAGAGTACTCAGGATACTGATTAATCAGGCACTGGACCCAATAAGAAAGAGCTTTCTCACAACAAAGTCAGTCTGAGGAAAGAAACAACAGAAGAAGAAGGAGAAGTTTTTCCTTATCTCCAAGTAACTCCTCCATTTCCGCGTCTAGTACTAGTAACTCAATTCCTTAGAAAACACAACAAGAAGGCAGTAAAGCGTCCTTGTGAGCCCTTTAGAAACTTACTTGCTGCCCAACCCCATGCACCTACCCAAACTGGTACACACTAAAGGATTGATCCTATTCCAAACACAACAATCCCAACATAAGGAGAAGGATTTACAACAAGAAAATACTCTAAAATACAAGCAAGGACACAGCCCATAAGATCTCCCCCAGAGGCAACAGGTATAGACCCTCCTGAAAATAACTTGCCAGACTCAGTATCAGGTTTCGAGGATTTAATCAAAGGGAGTAAAAAACTAGAGCCAAAAATCAACTATCTATTCTTCTTGACCCAGTGCGCAAGTATAGACCCAGATATTTTCCAGTATTACACAGAGGTCCCCACAAAGGCAAACTCTGTCCTCCAGAAATGTGACCTTACAAACCACGCAAAACAAGGGACTTATTTCACTCAGTATACTCCAAGAGACCCAATCTAACATGCCTACACTAATTGTCACCATAGCAGTACTATATACTTCTGGGAAATACTAAGGGATCTATCTTCCTTGGATGAACTAACCAGACAGTCAATAACAGTGAAGAAAATTCACTTGGGTATTGTTCATGATGCAACAGTAGGGCTAATAATAGAGACTCAGTCAATTTCTCATTTCAGGGATACACTAGAGGCAGATGCAAGAGTGGCCTTAAAATTAGTGACCAAATTCCTATCTCAATTCAATAAAGGAGATTTGCCTTAAGAAACAACCAGCATGGTCTGTGTGAGCAGAAGTATACTACAGGACTAGTTGTAATCACTGATCTCAAATTAGTTGAGGAAGTCAAGCTACTATGTGAGACATTTAGCTTTGACCAAGATTACATTAGGAAGAGACAGCATATACCATGCACAAGCAGGGTGATACACTGTCACTAAATCAAGAAACTCACTTTAGGCTACTCAACAATCATGAGAGCAAAATACAGCAATTGGTACAAATTGGCCTACAACAATTTACAACAAATCTACTACAAAGGAATTTTTGCATACTCGTGATTCTAATAAATTCACAATTGAGTCTTTTCTTGATAATATTTTACATGATGTAAACAACAACATTATACATTCAAGAACCAGGAACCTTGGAGGCTCAATCATCCTCAATGCCTACAAAAATGAGATAGGGCAAGCTCTTGCAATAGGAAAAGAACTCCAAAATGCCCTACAGTTGTAGCTTTAAGCCACAGACTTTATGAAAGTTTATTCATGACCTGATAAAATCTTTTTTTATAGTAGACTTCAATCGCCCGATGAACCAAAATGCTTTTGTCTCAAGAACTACAACGCTGAGTTATGTGGAAGCACTAGTCCAACAACTAGATGAGATTAGCACATGAGGAGACGTCACTGAAAGTGAAAATGAAAGAAATTGGGCTGAAGTTGGCACCAATGATTTTCCCAAGCAGGTGGGTGTAAATGAATGAATAACGGGAATGAAACGGGAAACAATGCTGTAAAATGAAATGGCGAATGAATGGAGATGAAGAAAGAAAAAGATGAGGAAGAAAGAAAAAGGAGCATGAGAATAGAAAGAGAAGACAAGAAAGAAGAATGAGTGAAAATAACGTGGCATGTGTTTATCCAAATTTATCTGTATGTTCAACATAAAATTAAAACTGTACCCTGCATCTACCATGGTAGATCAAGCAACAACTAAGAAGGAGGGCTCAGCTCATGGTGATACAACAAATGAAAGGAAAGTCACACAAGGAAAGTCACACAAGGAAAGACCTTCAAGAAATGGAACCCCAAAAACAATAATGACAGAAAAAAGAATGATGGAATTCCTGTGCTACTGAAAGGTGTAGGGTTTATGATCACTAGAGACAGGCCAGATCTATACCTAAAGACTATGGAAAGACTTGGAGTGTACATGTGTGCAACATACAAAACGGTTCTGATCTGCAAATGTGCCTAGAGGCAGAGGAGCTCATACTGCCAGAGGAACCTATACTACCTGAAAATCCTACACCCCATCAACAAAAGATGTGGGACCTATGAGCAGCTGCAGCCATAAAGAATGAGGATAAATTGCAACAAAACATGCGGTCACTATATACAGTTGTACTATCACTATGTGATGCCAATATGAAGGACAAAGTGAAGGCACACCAGGAGTTTGTGGAGATAAAATGTACCAGAGACACCTCGAGATGCTACAGGTGATTAAGCAGTACATGTACTCAAATGGTAGTGAGGATACACACACTATCCACAAGCAAGTCACATCTACAATCAACCTGTTTCGCATGAGGCAAGAGAAAGGGCAGTTGGTACAAAGCTTTTGGGACCAATTCATGGCAATGTGACAAGTATGTTAGCATCTGGGTATGATAATCAGGCAGTCTGATCAGGCAATGAAGGAAGTTCTGAACAGAGAAGGTGTGACAGACCCGACAACTGAGCAATTGGAAAAGACAAAGAAAAAGGCAGTAGAGGAATTCTACGCTTTACTTTTCCTATATCATGTAGATTGTCAAAAATATGGTAAGGAGGTCGAAGACATGGAAAATGATGTGCTCAAGAAAAAGAAGAACCCATTCCCAAAAGACGTAAGTGATGCAAGCAGGCTATTGCTTGGATGGCGAAACAATTTTGGTGGACGTTCTGTTTGGACCAAGGCAAATGATGGTGTGGCATTTGCCATGGTGTCCGATGACAAGGAAGAGCAAAAGAAATCTGGTAAGAAAAAGGAGGTGAAATGCTACAGATGTAAGAAGGTTGGACATTATGAAAGGGAGTGCAACAAAGAACTGCCCCCCAAGACACCCAAGAGTGGAACTAACATGTTAATTATGGATGAAAGCTCTACCGAACAAGAAGAAGAGGTGGATGAGGAGGATGAGCAATATTGTGAGAACCAAGAAATTGAAGGTGACAATCAAGGCAATGCAGAAGCTGGCAATAGTACCACAGCCACTGAATCTTAATGTGAAGACAATGACAGGCAATATGAAGAGGGGCAATTCGAGTTTGACACAGAGGACTTTGAAGGTATTGTGTTCACACAAAGTGATGTAATATGCAATGTACAAGAAAAGGCCAGCATCCCATCAAGTTGGATACTGGACAGTCAGTATGCAAAAATTCTGGGCAATATACAAGAGGCAAAGCTTCAGTTGGTATTGCACTGTAATGCAGGAACTGTACTAGTGACCATGAAGGGCAATTTGAAAGGATATGGCACCATTAGTTACCATACTACTGGTATAGCAAACATTCTATTGCTGAATAATGTCTGAAGGAAGTACTACGTGACCTTTGACAGTGGCAATACAGAGGAACAAGACTTCATAGTACATAAGGAGAATGGTTCGAAGCAGGTATTTAGGCATTCTATTAAGGGGCTATACTACTCAGACATAGCAAATGACGTTGGGGCCATTATGGTCAATACAGTAGATAGCAATAAATCTAAATACTCTGTTAGACAGTACTCTAATGCTAAAAGAGCTCATGCATTACAGGACATAATCGGAAGACCTAGTACTGAAGATTTTATCAAATATGTTGTCGGGAACATGATACCAAACTGTGACATCACAAGAGAAGAAATTTTGAGAGCAAAAGACATATTTGGACCAAATCTAGGGTCCTTAAAGGGCAAGACTACAAGATGTCCCATGCAACACGTTAGCATTACATGGACAAGAGTACCAAAGGAAATATGACAGAATTATGGGGAGGTGACACTTGCAGTTGACATAATGGCCATTAACAAGATACTTTTCATGATCATGACATCAAGACATATACATTTTGGTACTGCAGAGCTAATACGCAACAAGGCAAAAGGTACACTGATGACTTCAATACAACAAGTAGTCAGGGCATATCATGCAAGAGGCCTCAAAATATGCAATATACTAGGAGATGGGGGTTTCAAATGCATTAGGATTAACCTAGCAGACCTGGGAATAAGTCTAAATGTCACATCAAGGAACGAACATGTCCCCAAAGTAGAAAGATATATTAGAACCATGAAGGAAAGAGTCAGGGCTATAGCAAGTACACTTCCATGAAAAATATATATGCCAAGGCTAATTGCCAAAATGGTATATAGTGCGGTATTCTGGTTGAATATGTTCCCGCACAAGGATTGTGTACATGTGACAATCAGCCCTAGAACCCTGATAACAGGACTGGGAATTGATTTTAACTAACACTGCAGATTAGAACTTTGAGCTTATGTACAAGTACACAAGGAGGGCAATAGCATACTCAGGCCAAGGACATTGCGGGCAATTGCATTGAGACCCACATGCAATGAGCAAGGAGGACACTACTTCCTCAGCTTAGATTCTGGGAAGAGATTAAACAGGTATAGCTGGACAGAATTGCCCATTCCAAATGAGGTCATTGCCCAGATTCATTGCCTGGCTGTAGTGGCAGAAAAATACGATGGAATAGTTTTTACTGATGTTAGTGGGAACAGATACCCGAGCAATTCAACGATGAATACCAGGATGCAACAACCAATACAGAAGAACAATCCACAGGCAATATAAGCGATGCAAGTGATGACAATGAAGGCAATACAAATACACCACAACAAATAGAAGATGACAAAAATGAGATAAACGATGGAAACATGAATGAATTGCCTGAGTTGTCTACCAATGAACAGGAAGAATTCATCACAGAAGAACTGTATGAAGAAGGGACAGAAGATCCATATGAAGACAAGATCACTATAGATGATATAAATATTGTGACAGAAATGAATACATCACAGATGGCAACACAACATGAGGAAGAACAGGACAATAATGTACCTACTCATGGATAAAACTTGAGGGAATGTCCTACCAAACAAAAGGAGCGAGTATTGCTGGAAATATCTGACACGACAAAACCACAGGAGTGGAAGAAATGTGGCAATATATGACAATCCACCCAAAAGTACATGCCCATGTAATGCTTACTCTGATGAACATTGGAAGTTTTTATCCACAACACTACAGGAGTGGGGTTTTGAAATCAATGAGTACGATCAGTGCTTGGCAAACAATATTATCAATGGCAAACAGTGTACCATCATATGGCAAGTTGCTAATTTAAAAATTTCACATGTGGACAAAAGAGTGGTAGAGAACATACTAAAGCAACTTATGACAAAGTTCAGACAGGACGCGCCATTAACAACATGTAGAGGAAAAATATTGGACTATTTGGGGATGAAAATCGATTATTGCAGAAAAGGTAAAGTGAATTACATCAAGCAGATATTGGAGGAAGCCCCATACGACATGGAGGGCATAGCAAAAACACCTGCCGCGTGTCACCTGTTCAATGTAAAAGATGGAGCAAAGAAATTACCAGAAGGAAAAGCACAGCTGTTCCACCACATGGTAGCAAAGCTTCTGTACCTATGCTGCAGAACATGACAAGACATACAGACAGCCATAGCCTTTTATGCACAAGGGTGAAGTCCCCAGATGAAGATGATTATAAGAAATTGACATGAGTAATACAGTACCTTAGGGACACTACAAAGATGATTCTAACTATAGAACCAGATGATATCCACTCTGGTGGGTAGACAGCTCATATGCTGTCCACCCAGACATGAAAATTCACATGGGTATATTTATGACCATTGGAAAATGAGGTGCATACACCTCATCATGTAAACAAAAGCTTAATACGAAGAGTTCTATGGAAGCCAAATTGGTGGCTATTGAAAATGCAATGGGTCAAATCCTATAGACAAGACACTTCCTAGCTGCTCAAGGTATACCAGTGCCCGTTACTACCATATACCAGGATAATAAGAGCACTATCCTACTTTCAGAGAATGGGAAGGCATCCAGGAGCAAGTGTACCAAGCACCTGGATGTGCATTACTACTTTGTTACAGATTGCATAAAATGAGGGGAGGTGAAGGTTGCATATTGTCCTACTGAGAATGTGCTAGCGGATTTCTTTACGAAGCCACTTCAAGGTACAGATTTTTGACAGATGTGAAGCCAGATATTCAATATGCCCTTCACAGACACTGTCAGTGAAGCACACAGGAGTGTGTTGAACAAAACAAAAACAGGAACGAAATGGGAAACAATGCTGTAAAATGAAATGGCAAATGAATGGTGACAAAGAAAGAAAAAGATGACAAAGAAAGAAAAAGGAAGCATGAGAAGAGAAAGAGAAGACAAGAAAGAAGAATGAGTGAAAATAACGTGAAAAACTGGGCTAGCTCATAATTTTAATTTTATTAGTGTGCATTAATCCAACTTTATCTGTACATTCAACAGTGGGATTTCCTCCAACTATTCACTCAATAGTGGCAACTCTTCCTTCAAACACACCAAACTAGCCTGACTCTAGGAAATTGGCCTACTAGAGATGGCCAATTATCAAATTCTACTAATTCATCCTACCCTGAACAAGGTACCATACTACAACTGTTGAATAGACTTGAGCTTCTGGAAAGCTCATATAAAGAGCTACAGAATCAAATGACACAAAATCAAACACTGCTGGTAGAATCAACAAAGGTCCATACAAAGAATGTAATCATGCAATTCATCAATACATTCAGGTACCCTCTAGCACAGCTTCATAGTATAGAATCTCCCCAGAATTATCCACAGAACAGCAAAATGCTGCCATAACTGGAGGCATGGCTAACATTGTCAGTGCTCCATGGCACAGCAGAGTACTAGAGCAAGGGGTAGATGCCCCATTAGGCAGGTGGATCTATTTATCTCTTCAAGTGCAAGACAACAAATAGCTTACTTTTCTCAAAGCTACTAGGGTCTGTGAAAAATCTGGCACTCCACTAATGACTGGAGACCAACTAGGAGCCCAAAACCTTAGGACATTATACACCCAACAACTAGAGGTATATGCTTCTCAAGGAGTCACAAACAAAGATCCTAGGCATGATTTCACTACAGACCTACAGCACTTGATACTGGAGAAGCTATATAGTGAAGAACACTATTTAGTCATTGGAGTAGATGCTAATGAGTCAGCATCAGAATTCAGGTCTCATTCTCTGTTTGACATGTTCAACACTTTATGCTTACATGATGCTCTCATACATTCGTCCCTCAGTCTCCAAGGTAGACACCTATATACTCTACACGATTTTCTTCTTCCCAGTAAACTCATTTCCCCTAGGTGTATCTCAAATATCTAACAAAGACCTCAAGAAAATAGAAGCTAAGTACATGGGACCTACTAAACAGCAATTAGGATTTAGCAAGAAATTTTCTATGGACCAAAAGAACTAGGAGGATTTGATCTGCCCTCCTTACTGGAGTACAAAGGATTGCAGCACCTCAGAATGCTCTGCGACCACTTAAGGGCCAAAGATCATGTTGGGCAAGCCATAGCACATACACTATCAATGTTACAACTAGAATCAGGTCTTTTAGAGCCTGCATTCCACGCATTGTACAAATATAGCAAGTGCATTACCAATGGCTGGCTTAAAGAATGCTGCTGCATTTTAGACAGATACAAGCTGAAGCTCCACAACACCTCACTATGGTTCTCAGTTACTTAAGAGAAAATGATGCTAGCATCATGAAGACACCATATGACCTTGGCAAATTTGAAGATTGACAACTAAAAAAGATAAATCGCTGTAGGATATACCTGCAGGCCATCACAATCAGCGACAGTTTCACAGCCTGCGGAACTACAATCAACCAGACTAGGATCTCCAGGCTACCTACTAGAGTTGAATTCTTAGGGTAAAATTGACCACAACAAATGAGTCCAGATGCAAAATATTAGCAATCATGGAGAACTGCATGCCGAGCACTACTTAATACAGAAAACGTGTTATTCACCCCCTTGGGTCCATGGCTTTCCTCCCCTAGACAATTTTATGAGTGGGAAGCTAGTAGTGATGATAGGAAGTTATTCAGAAAACTACAGGGTCATGCAATGGTACACTGGAGGAAGTCCACCACAGAAATGGCCTTTTTTGTACAAGGAATTCTAACATATGGACACCAAGCGAACCTATCAAAGATACCTATGGGACCATGTTCATGCCACGAGCACATTTAACTTGGGTGGAACAGTGCAGAGAGCAAGATCAAGGTCCCTTCTCCAGCCCCTAAGGGGCTCAGGCAATTCACCTCATGAAAGAAATACTCAAAACACCCCTCTGGTCTGATATTTTCCCCCTCCTAACCCCTGAGAAAATGCATTTTTACTAATGGGCTTGCCCAGGAGTCACTCATGACTCTTAAGGTGACGTGAGCCACCTTCTAGATAAATAACAAGCATAAATAAGAATTTTTCATGATTAGGTACACACACACAATTTCGCGATTCCAAAAAAGTAAAAGCCCTAGTGACGCAAGTTTCTACCAATTACCTAGTAGGTGGAACCCCAAGTTTGTACTATCTTACTCGAGTTTTTCAAGAAAAACTCTTTAAGATCAACCTCCTCTACCCCCCAACCCCACACAAACATCACCAATATGGCACACAACCCATCTATTTATGATGACCACATGGATTATGTGGAAGACACTGATGACACTAAGATGGAGATTCAGTTTACCCAAGTTGAGAAGAAGAAAAAGGCAAGATCACCTTCTCCTTCGAAATACCTACACCAGAGTTTCCTGATAAAAAATTTCCCGATAACAATCTGCCTAAACAGTTCAGAATCAGCATTAGATTTGTAAAGTATGAAGGGGATGCGTAACACCCCATCACCTATATCACATCTTTTTTTCTTTTTGAACAGTTGGACAACCCTAGATCCTGACATACATCCTGTTTTTAACAAAGGTGCTCACAAGGGAAAAATCGGTCCTGCACAAACGTTCCCTAGTAATCTAATAGATGTAAGGACACTGATACACACAGTACACTCAAAAAGGAGTAACTGGGTCTGCCTACAAATCAGTGTGACTCTTGCAAGCAGCATCCCATTGTACATTCTTCATCAGAGTCTTCCAAGACTCTATATTGATTTGCCCCTCTTAATATATTAGTAGTCTTATTTTTCATATTATTTATTGCCATATCATCTGTAGTGTTAG
>Ga0209277_10001307_pt1 | contig 12287 bp, 10 predicted proteins | sample JI81AbrownDNA_FD_187503 | JGI IMG/M metagenome (GOLD analysis project Ga0209277, IMG submission 187503) | Wastewater effluent complex algal communities from Wisconsin, to seasonally profile nutrient transformation and Carbon sequestration -... | ecosystem: Engineered > WWTP > Effluent > Algae... | reverse complement strand
ACTGCAATCGCAGGAGCTAAGGAGCCAGCTGTATGATCTGAGAAGCCAACTACATAGGGAGTCGTATCGAGATAGTAGGAAATGGAATGTAAATTGGCTTTTCCTGCGGGAGTTGGGTACATGGATACACAGTGCAAAATGCTGACCGGATAATTGTTTTTTTGAAAAAGTGAAATCGCTCTTATTACCTCTTCAGGCAAAGCTGCGCCAGTTGATACGATTAACGGAAGTTCGGTGGATATTGCTTTTTGTAAGAGTGGTAAATTGACGATATCACCTGAGGCAATTTTTAATACGGGTACATTTATCGAGGTAAGTAAATCGACTGAACCTATGTCGAGGGGCGTCGAAAAAAAGTCTAATCCTTCCAATTCAGCGATTTTTTTGAATTCAATGTGTGATTCTCTCGATAGCTCGTAAGTCTTAAAAATATCGTATAAAAATTTCGTGTCATTCTCGGTATCAGAGATGAAATCTGAAGTAACGTATGTTTGGAATTTAACAGCATCGGCTCCAGAAGCTTTGGCTGCGAGAATCGTTTTTTTTCCTATTTCTAGATCATTATTGTGGTTTAAGCCAATCTCAGCGATCAAATATGGCTTAGAGTTTCTAGTAATTGTTTTGTTTCCAATCTGTAAGTCCAATGCATGCCTCTACGGTATGTATCGGCAATTCAGCTAAATCCCAATACCTTTCCAATTTGATAAATCAGAGTCGCCGACAGAAGTGCAAGGCCGGTCATATAAAAAAATTGAACAGCAGGCCAGAGAAAGGTTCCTGTTTCTTTGCGAACAATCGCAAGAGTAGACATACACTGAGATGCGAAGGCGAAAAAAGCTAATAAGGAAAATCCTGTAAGCGGGGACCATAGGGGGGATCCGTCCTTTTTCTTTTCCTCGCGTAGTTTATTTCGTAAAGATTCACTTTCTTCATCTCCATTCGACCCATATAGGACGGCCAATGTTGAAACCATCACTTCTCTAGCGGCGAAAGAGGTGATCATCGAAATTCCGATTTTCCAGTCGAAACCCATCGGCTGTAACGCTGGTTCAATGAACTTACCTGCTTGACCAATATAGGATGATTCAATGTTACTCGTTTCCCATTTCCCATTCTTAAAAGAAGCAGGGAAGGCCGATAAAAACCAAAGAATAACTGATATATAGAGTATAATTTGACCTGCAGTCATTAGAAAGGTAAAAACCTTTTGGTAAACGGAATAAAAAATGCTTCGAGCTGAAGGTACCATGTATCGAGGTAATTCCATAATGAAGTAAGAAGAGTCTTCTCGAAAAACTGTTTTTTTGAATATCAGACCGACGAGCAAAGCCGTTATGAGGCCAAGTAAAAACATTCCGAACAATACAAGACCTTGTACGTTGATAAAACCAAAAATAGGTGGAATGTTAAATACTGTTCCAACTACCAAAATGTAAACAGGATACCGAGCCGAACACATAATAAGTGGCGAAATCAGAATTGTAGTGATCCGGTCTGCGCGATTTTCAATGGTTCTAGTTCCCATGATTGCAGGTACAGCACATGCTGCTGAGGACAGTAAAGGGATGAATGATTTTCCTGATAAACCAAATCTACCCATGGTCCGATCCATTAGAAAACTTGCCCTTGATAAATACCCTGATTCCTCAAGAATTCCTAAAAAAATAAACAAGAGCGCGATTTGCGGAACAAAGACAACTACACTGCCCACACCACCTAAGATACCTTCAACGACAAGTGATCTTAATAAACCATCTTGCATTTTTTCAGAAACGAGACTCTGAAGGGAACTGATGGTGTTTTCTATTCCCTCCATAGGAACTTCGGCCCAAGTAAATAAAGACTGGAAAAGTAGTCCCATGGTTAAGAAAAAAAATACAAAACCCCAGAAAGGATGGAGAAGGACGGAGTCAATTCTAGTTTCGAGTGCTCTTGATTGATTACCACCGATCTTTAAAATCTTCGATAAGAGTTGTTTGATATAAAAAGATTTACGAATGATTTCTTCTTCATAGTTGAAGTTGTACTCTTTCGGGAAAAACTCTAATTTTAAAAATTCCTTGGTTTCTTCCGGGAACTGGTTTATGTATCTCGTATCTGTTAGGCTAGGATCATGGGAGAGGAACTTTAGCACTTGGGTCAGAAAAAACTCGCTGCCAGCTTCTTGAATGTTTAATCCACTTTTCAAAATTTGGAGTTTCTTTTCCTCTTTTGTATCCCATTGCCATTTTCGGTTTTGAACTTTGAATGAATGATTATCAAATAATGATTTTTTTAGTTCTAAGACTCCGTCACCGGATTTCGCATTGATTAAATGGATTTTTAGGCCCAGCGCTTTTTCTAAGGATTGTATATCGAGAGAAATATTCTTTTTCTCGAGCACGTCTTTCATCGTCATCGCAATGAGAATTGGTGCACCCATATCAATGATTTGTAAGAGGAATTGTAAACCCCTTTCGAGATTAAGTGCATCTAGGACATAAATGATTTTATCTTCTTTTTTTCTGGAAAGGAGAATATCGAATGTTATCTTTTTGTCCTCTGCTCTCCCACCCATGCCATGCGTACCAGGAAGATCGATGATGGTAACTTCCTGTTCTTCGAACAGAATGTCCCCTAATTTTTGTTCCACCGTAACGCCACTGAAGTTGCCAGTCTTTTGTCGAAGCCCAGTTAGCTGGTTAAATAAAGTTGTTTTCCCGCAATTAGGGTTTCCTACCAGGTATAGATGTTTTTGTTTCATTTTGAATTTTTTTGCATCTGAATTTCGATGTGAGAACAATCTCTAATTCGGAGTCCGACACGGGTTCCAGATATCCAAAAAATCATTTTATCTAAGGACGGAATAGATTCTAAGCAAAGTATTTCTGCGCCTGGGAAGAATCCAAGTTCAAGTAGTTCCGTAATTTGAGAAGAGGATATCTGATTTCTGTCAAATGCAACGATGTTCGCAAATGTGTTTTCTTTGAGTTCCGATAAAAATGTCATTTTGTAACAAATTTTTGAGTGTCTCGAAAAAGGTTTATTTCTGGTGCGATAGTTTTCACGTATCGATCAAAATAGAGCAACTGTTTCATTAAGAGCGCGAACTCTCGTGGTATTTTAAGTCCATTTTTTTCTGCAATATCTTTCAGTTCATACATCATGTGATTGATTTTGGATTCATCAATACTACTCGCGTCACCTTCAGCCACGGCGAGATAAAAATTTTCCATTTCCTTAAATACTCCTTCCAGCTGAGTAGCAAGCAATGTCGAATCAACTCCTTTATCTGTCGAGTCCATACTTATGAGTCCTTCTGCGACCATTTTGGGTTCTCCCATTCCAATCCCTTGTGTGAGAAGCAAGAGCCCCTTCCAGACATTCGGAGATATTCTTCCGACAATTCCAAAGTCTATGAATCCAATCTGCCCATCTTTGAGGATCATCACATTTCCAGCATGTACATCGGCATGGAAAAAGCCTTTGGTAGCTAAAGAAGAAAACCAAATTTCCAAGGCATCGTTTAATACCTTTCTCGGATTATTGGTAAAGTTTCGTAGGCCGGCTTCATCTGTGATCGGAACACCATAAAACCTTTCCATAGTCAAAACTTTTTTTGCAGATAGGCTATGATAGACTCTGGGCACCCGAGCACGTTCTTCACCTGTTTCTAATAGGTAAGTCTCAAATTCCTCAATGTTTTTTGCTTCTTTGATAAAATCAATTTCTTGTAATATGGAGTTTTGAAATTCTGAGAACATTCCGGTGAGACCAGATTTTTTAAATTCAGGAGCAATCCATTCTAAAATTCGAGTGAGAAGTCCGAGGATTTGCATATCCGTTTTTAATGTAACATGGACATCCGGTCTTTGAACCTTAACTACCACATCAAGTCCTTCTTTCGTAATTGCCGCGTGTACTTGGGCGATGGAAGCGGACGCCAAAGGTTTTTCATCAAAGGAATAATAAATATTTTGAATTTTATCACCAAGTTCTTGTTCAACGACTCTGCGTATGTCGCCATATGGAACTGGTCTAACTGAATCCAAACACTTTTGCATTTCCTCTACATATTCCTCAGGAAAGAGAGAGGGGGCACTTGCGATAAACTGACCTAACTTAATGTAGGTGGCACCCAAAGATTCGAAGGATTCTCTTAAAATGATCGCGACCTCTTTGTGATTTACTTTTCCGCTAGCGAACATTCGCAAAACGGAAGCTGCCTTAGTAGTGAAGATCAGAGTGGAATGTAAGACTCGAGCGCTCGAGTGGAAGCCAAAGGAAAAAAAATCAGAAAGAGTTTCCATAGGTCAAGATTACGGGGCTCAAACCTTGAGAAAACGAGAAAATCCCCACCTGAACTCTAATTGAAATAGAGTTGCAGGATTAGCCGACCCCTAAAAAGTTATCAAAACATCCCCATGAGCCAAGAGAGTGTCCTCTATCAAGAGCTAGAAAAGCTCGATTTGAACGAAATTAAGAAGATCGCGACTCTTTGGAACATCCACAAGCTCCCAGGAAAAGACAAAAAATCGACCATCCAGGGTCTGATGGAAGTTTTCCAGAGCGAATTCTACTTAAAAGGGATACTGGAAAAATTCTCTCCTCTCCAAGTAAATATTATTACATCGATCCTTAAAAATAAGGGTGTCATGACTCTTGGGGAAATTGCACGTAAAGTCAATATTCCGCCCATCAACATCGAGATGGAGTTAAATGTCCTTCGAAAATACTACCTTGTTTACCAACGGAAGAATAGAGAAAGATTAACTAATAATTTAGATAAATACCATGCTTATGAAGAGTTTGTAAAACTCATCAAAGTGGAGGCCAATCAAAAGGGGGAGAAATTTAAATTCTCCATCGAAAAATCCCTTCACAAAGCCACTTATTCCGAAATTCCTACGGAATGGAAAGAAGCAATCGGTGCCAAAAAGCAAGACAGCGTTGAAAATTTTTTAACCCATGCTCTAACCTCTGAATCAATTCAAACCGTTTTGGATTCACTTGGTGATTTTGACCGAGATGTGCTTCATAAGATTTATACTCATGGTGGAGTCATCGAAGCAGAAACGATACGAAATTATATTACTGTGAATCGGGGGAAATTCGAAGTTTGTATTCCTCATCTTTCCTCGCTTTACCTAATTCGAGATATCTACTATGTAGAAGACAAATTCATACGTGTCGTTGTAATTCCAAAAGAAATTTTGGATCATTTGCAATACTCTCCGATTTTGCCTCCTGTGAAAAAGGGAACAAGAGTTAGACAAGAAAAGATCAGTGCCAATGGACTCGATTTCTTTTTGAATGTTAAAAAATTGGTCTCTTACATTTCAAGGAAAGGATTGAACCTAGCGAAATCTGGGAAAATCAAACAAGCAGATCACAAACGCACAGAAACCGAATTACTCTCACCTGACATTGAAATATTTCCGGAAAAAAGCCAGGTTTATCAAATTGAACTGATTCTTCCGATCTTAAAGTTACTCGGTTACGTTGACATCAAAGGTGAAAATGTCATCCTTACAAGTGAGACGGATGAATTTCTAAAAAAAGACATTTTTGAGATCATGAAACTCGTGATTCACGAAGTCAATGAAGCAAGAACTCGCCGTCTTAGTCCTCCTGAAGTTTTTACAGCCGCAGAAGTTCCGTTCTACGAGAAGGGAATCTTAGATAAGACTGTAAAATTGATCATGGCTCATGGCAAGATCAATGTTTCTGTTATTTTTTCCCATATCGTTCGAGATCATTTAGTATTTTCGCCAACCTTCCAGATTAAAACTTATGAGGAAGATTTAGCTGACCTTAGAAAAGAAATTATTTCTGCGATCTTTTACCTACAATTGTTTGGTTTGATTGAGGTAGAATACCCGCAAAGAAACCTTAGCTTAGCAGAACTAGGTAAACACTATTTCAATCACGATTCATTAACAACACCGACAGAAAAGGGTGGGATCACCATCAACCCAGACTTTTCGATCATTGCTTTTCCTGATCGAGTTTCGATCAACGGGATACACTTATTGAAAGCATTCTGTGAGCTGAAAGATTACGATCGTGTGTATACCTTTGTTCTTACGAAGGATTCTTTTCAATTAGGTATTTTACTTGGTTATGAGAAAGAGACATTCATTCATTTTCTCAGAGAGTCTAGTAAAGCAGAACTTGCACAAAATTTATTATTCTTGTTAGATGATTGGGGTAACAATCTACCAATCGTTACGATCACGGAAGATTCTGTTCTCCTTCGTACCAAAGATGCTCTCGTCATGGAATTACTTTTGGGTCAAATCAAGGGTAAAAAGTTTGTATTGGAAGAAGTGAGCCCGACAGGGATCATTATTGAAAAGTCAAAAGTGATGGAAGTGATTGCGATTGCAGAGAAGCTCAATATGATCATTCGTCTCAATCGCTAAACTATCCGATTTAAAACATTTATTTTTTCTCAGCTACCGCTTCTGGATCAGTGATTTTGATTTTTGTTTTGAAATCCCATTTACGAAAAGGAGATACCGCATCCAATCTCTCTTGCGATACGAAAAATAATCTGTCTCCATATTTCACAAGTCCACCCTTATAATAAGCATACTTGGTTTTATGGTCCACGAGACCTAATTCAGAAACTTTATTCCAATCTTCGCAAGTCTTGAGAGAAGGTACCTTCCTTAAGTGTAGTTCTTTGATAGAACCCTCTTTCACAGCGTCCCTTAGTACTTTTTCCCATTCCATATTCTAATAGCCTTTCTTTCCCTTGTGAAATTTCAATTTGTTTTTTTATTATTGGAGCACGTAACCTTCTTATTATCAAAACAAAAACGCACATTCTTGAGATAGACGCATCCTCTTACGATTTTCGACGCGAAATGGATAGAATTCGTTGTTTCCGCCTATGACTCTTCCGGTTGGAATTGGACTAAAACGACTCCAATCAGAATGGGTTTTATTTTGAAAGCAAGCTGACTACTAAGATTGTTTTGAAACGAGTTTGCGATAACGCACATAAAAGCGATGAAAGTCCGAGTGATCCCAAAAATCGATCGCATCTTGGTTTCCCAAAATAGCCCGAAGCTCAATGACAGGTATATTCTTTAGATGACACCAGTTATCCACATCCGCGAGCAGTGATTTCATATAACCCTTTTTTTTCTTACCATTTTTGGTAACGGCAAGATCGATAAATAACGACTGTTCTTCTACCAAATGTGGCTTTTCTTCTATTCTGCCAATCAGAAGGGAAACGAGCTCCTGCTCCTCAAAGATTCCTTTCATGTATACTTTACCAGAACCAAGGAGTTTAAAATAAATATCAGTAAATTTTGCGGCAGCTCGGGGTCTGATCTGAAAGACCCCGTCCAGAGTTAAATCATTTATTTTCCTAAAGAACTGATTCACAAGTTCAATCGTTTGGTTACGATCTTCTTCGTTCAGTTCCCTAAGCATTAAACGAGTCTTTCGAAGAGATAATTTTTGATCGAAGAAATAGCGATTCGTTCTTGTTTCATCGAATCTCGTTCGCGGATGGTGACGGTCCCATCTTGCATCGAATCGTAATCTACCGTGATACAATAAGGCGTACCAATTTCATCGTGTCGTCTATATCGTTTTCCGATGGCCCCGCCTTCATCGTAATCGACATACCAATGAGGGAGTAAGTCTTTATAGATTTCTTTCGCTTTTTCATCGAGACCATCTTTTTTCATTAAAGGAAATATCGCCACTTTCATAGGAGAAACACGTTTTCCAAAACGTAAAACGGTTCGTACTTCGTCTTTCTCTAATTTTTCTTCTTCGTATCCATCACAGAGTACAGCGAGAAACAAACGGTTCAAACCAAGCGCTGGTTCGACAACGAAAGGTAGATACTTTTTTTTCTCTTCTAAATCATGGTATTTTAGATCTTCGGATGAAAACTTTTCATGTTGAGTGAGGTCATAATCAGTCCGGGAAGCGATTCCCCAGAGTTCACCCCAACCAAACGGGTATTTGTATTCGATGTCGCTCGTAGAATCACTGTAAAAGGAAAGTTCTTCTTTTTCATGTTCTCGCACGCGAAGATTTTCTTTTTTGATACCGACGACATTTACAAGCCAGTTCATACAATAATCAACCCAATACTTGAACCATTCTTTTTGTGTGCCAGGTTCACAAAAGAATTCCATTTCCATCTGTTCGAACTCGCGCGTTCTAAAAATAAACTGCCGAGCCATGATTTCGTTTCGAAAGGACTTGCCAATCTGGGCAATTCCAAACGGAACTTTTTTCCGAGAGATTTGGGAAACGTTTTTAAAATTAATAAAGATACCTTGGGCTGTTTCAGGACGTAGGTAAATATCAGTGGAACCTTCTTCTGAGGCACCGTGAGCTGTTTTGAACATCAGATTAAACTGGCGTGCTTCCGTGAAAGTGCCTGTCGATCCACAAGTGGGGCAAGCATATGCTTTTTCCAAGATGCGAGCCGTTAGCTCTTCTAGAGTTTTTCCGGTCGCCGCTCCTTCGCCCTCTTTGTCTTCTAAAAACTTGTCTACTCGTACCCGGGCCTTGCATTTTTTACAATCCATGAGTGGGTCATTGAAGTTAGAAACATGGCCAGAAGCCTCCCAAACTCTTGGGTGGAGGAGAATCGAAGAATCGAGTCCTAGGATATCATCCCTTCTGTGCACAAAATATTCCCACCAGAGCCGTTTTAGGTTGTTCAGCACTTCCACACCGTTCGGACCGTAGTCAAAGGTATTGGAGAGGCCGCCGTAAATTTCAGAACCTGGGAATACAAAACCTCTCCTCTTGGAGACTGCGACGATGGATTTTAACGATTGCTCTTCTTTCTCTTTCGGCTGTGCCATATCCGCCAAATTTTTTGTTTTCCATGAAAATTCAAAGTATTTTCCTAGAGATAGTTACTGAATGAGCCCTTTAAATCAAAATCTGGTTTCGCCTTGGGCGAAAAAATCGCTAAGTTTTTTAATTTGGATGTCCCCTTTATTTTCCCTCGGCATCTTTTTTCCACTGGGTGTGTTGTGCGCTTTTCCACGAACGTTTTCTGTTCGAAAAAAGGCGCTCTCCGTCATCTGGATTTACCTATTCTCTTGGATACTTTTTTTTCCAGTGGAGATGTTCCATCGATCTAGTCTTGATTCTGAGATGTTCATCAACGAATTTTTAAAGGATGAAACAACTGTAAGTGCAATTAAAGGCGCCTTTGTTCTGTTTGTCGGCATATTGTTATTTATAAATTATGTACATTCTTCCTTTCGTCAATCTGCACGAAATAAAATTCGCCAAATTAAACTGGAGACAAATTCACCTGGTGCAAGACTTAGAAATGGAAACATTATTCGCGATACGAAATTTGATACATTTTTGCTGATATTCTTTTTGGCACTCTTGTTGAGTTTTGGATTCCAGGTTTTGATAGAAAAAATCAACCCACCCAATCCTCACAATCCTATGGCAGCGCTTGCCGGTATTTATCAATTTGTTTTTAATTACTTTATTTCGACTGCCATCTTGTTACTAACATTTAATAAAAGCAAAACTCCCTCCTTGTTTTCCGCATTTCTGTTAAAATACCAAACGGGAATTAGGTTACGAGAGACTTGGAAGCAAAAAGCAGAAAAAAGTGAAAAATTTTCCTTTTTGAATGAGATGGAAGTGAAAAAAAGAGCCGTGTTTCGGGAACGATTGTTACCTGGTGCCGGTCATATTTTTTTAGAAGACTACTGGAGGGGATTCCCTTTTCTTTTTGTTGGGCTATTGCTTTGGCTTTTTTTTGCTGTCTGGTCTTTTTCTTTTTTATCGCCAGTTTTTGGGATACAGTTTTTGGGAAGTATGGGGTTAAAGCCTGGCATTCCTGATAAAGATTTTTTTGTGGCATCGCAGAATGTTGGTTATCTGGTAATTACGATACTGGCATTAACTTTCACTTATGTGTATTCGATGTCTCTTTTGAATAAAAGTTTTACTTTAGAAAATTTAGGTTATAGAAAGAGTGTGGAGTCGGATATTGAGCCCATTTTTGTTTCGGGACTTCGGAAAGGGTTTAGAAATATTTTACCAGTTTCTCTCCTGTTTCACCTAATTATACTTTCTTTAGTTTTTGTTATCCCGATTTCGATTCAAAGAAATGCCTCTAAAAAGAATAATTCTGCTGACAAGTCGAAACATTTCCAACCTGACAAAATGGAATTTTACTTCATCGATCCAAATATCCCTGAAGAAATGAAAGGCTTAAATGGAGGTGTCATCACAGGTACTGACACAACCAATAAAGAGCAGGGTGAAAAAATCTCGAATGAAAAAACTGCCGACAATGGACCGAAAGCTGGCTACATCAAAAAAATTCGAGGCAAAAAGGTTCCTCCAACTTACTCCAATTATATTTCTGCTAAAATGCGAATCCCAGAAAGTTACATGGAATACTGGGCGAAAGCTCCACATCCTTATTCAAGTGTTGTTTCATATACGATCACACAAGACGGAGATATCATCGACATCGAACTTGTAGAGGGATCGAATTTTCCAGACCAGGACCGACTTACTCTGGAACTCATCGAGAGTCTTGCTCCTATGATTCCACCGCCCAATACGGAAGGAGACATTCGAGTCACCGAGCTTTTTTGGAATGGTCCAATTGATCCGAATTTTGTACCTACTCCCTTACAAAAAGAAATGGTTCATATGTTTGACGGTCGGTATATGGAAGAGGTATCTGAGTGAGTGAGCTTAAAATAGAAATTTGGGATTATATATTGGGTACTCTCTCTGTTTTTCCTTGGGCATATGCCATTTATAAATCTTATACTCTGCCAAAATCTAGAAATATTAAAATCGGTATCATCTTTGGATTGTTACTTGGTTGGGTTTCAACAGTACTTATCATTTGGCTTCATCCGCTTCTTTGGCCACAAACTGATTTCGTGCCAAAGAAAAAAGTGAGTCTCCTTACATCAACGGCTCATCTAGCTTTTATTCAAGCAGGGATGATGGAAGAAACATTTAAGATTTCGTTTATCCTGTTTTTGTCTTTTGCTTTTGGTTTTGATTATGAGACAAAGAAGTTTAAAACGGAATCTGTTTTATTTGCCGGATTTGTTGCTCTCGGTTTTTCATTAGTAGAGAACACACAGTACATTGCTCGGGAAATCAGTGACAAAAAAATTGAAATCTTTTTGGCAAGAACCATACATTCAAGTAACATCCATTTGTTGATAAATTTATGTTTTGGCTTTTTTATGTTAAAGTCCAACGTTAAGTTAGGAAAGGATCGTATTTCATTCCTAACATTGGCTTTGGGACTTGCAATTTTGCAGCACGGCGTTGTAGATTTTTTACTCATTCCGGGAGCAGTCTTTGGGCAATGGATTGCTACTGCACTCTTTGTGGGCATTTGGGTGTGGGTCGTAAGGGATTGGCGGACTTGGATTACGAATCAAATAGAGGACAAAAAAACTCTGATACCTGCCTCTGAGTATTCTTCCCAATCATAAGAAAAAGTGCGAACAGCATGTACTTCTTTTCGATTCCAAATTTCTGCCCAGAATTTCGGAACTACGTCTTCTGGTGCACCCGGTTGGATGGCAAAGTAACGTCCCTTTTGCGGCGGGACTTGTACGACCTCAAGTCCATGAATAGGTTTCTCAGTGTCCTTCACACAATATCCAAGTAAAAAATCATATTTGCCTGTTTCGTCACTTTCGTAATTGAAATAAACAGCGAAGAGAGGATCGTAACGCCGCAAAACATCTAATTTTTTGGGGATTTCCTCTTTATAAAAACGAGAATAAATTCCTGGTATGGCAAGGGAGGCTTCGCCGGGAGCGTTCGAAGTGCGCACTCGAAGTCCCATTACAGTAAATGGTTCTGTGGTTACCAGTGGCTCGCTTAGATTCGACATTGGACGTACAATGGGAACGGGAATTCATTAGGCAATCGAAAACCCTACAAAAAAAGGACTTGTTTCTAAATATTTTCTCTATTTCTGGTTTGACTTCCGAACCAATCCTAGAATCATGGTAATCACTCCTGGTGATTATGGAGAGAAGGCCATACCCGTTCCCATTCCGAACACGGAAGTCAAGCTTCTCATCGCCGATGGTACTATTGGGTTCGCTCAATGGGAGAGTAGGACGTTGCCGGGTTCGTCATTATTGTTTAAGAAAGCGAGGTTTCACAACTTCGCTTTTTTTGTTTAAAGAGAGCGCAGGCGTGTCCGGCAAGTCCGGGACTCGCAAGCGCGGTCCCCTTCTCGGAACGGAGCAAGGTGTCTTGCTCCTTATCCTTGCGAAGGTTGCGGGTTCACCTGG
>Ga0209277_10001306_pt1 | contig 12287 bp, 11 predicted proteins | sample JI81AbrownDNA_FD_187503 | JGI IMG/M metagenome (GOLD analysis project Ga0209277, IMG submission 187503) | Wastewater effluent complex algal communities from Wisconsin, to seasonally profile nutrient transformation and Carbon sequestration -... | ecosystem: Engineered > WWTP > Effluent > Algae... | reverse complement strand
CGCCTATGCTATACTTCGGAAAAAGGGAGTGGCTAAACTAATGAATTAATTTACCACTGAGACCACAAAGATTACAAAGAAAATATTTATAAACCTCTGTGAACTCTGTGCTCTCCGTGGTGATGATTTTTTCAAAAAGTTTGGCATTTCATAAAAAATTTGGAGTTTCAAATGGGACAGGATACACAGGTAGCCGTTTTTATAGATTACGACAACATTGAAATAAGTGTGGAAGAAGCCTTTGGCAAAAGCGCCGATGTGGATTGGGCGCGCATCTTTCAATACGCAGGACAAATGGGACGCGTGGTGCTGCGCCGCGCCTACGCCGATTGGGCAGAAGCCGCAAGCAAGCAGCGTCAACTGCTCAGCCTCGGCGTGGAGTTGGTCCACGTCAACAGCAAACGTGGGAAGAATGCCGCAGATATTCGCATCGTCATTGACGCGCTCGAATTGTTCTACGATGAGAAGAATGCCTTCACGCACGTTCTTCTTGTTTCAGGTGATGGCGATTTCACCGAGTTGGTTCATCGCCTGCGTGCGCATGGCAAGACCGTCATCGGTTTGGGCATCAGCGGAACGAGTGCAGATTATCTCGTCAACGCCTGTGACAAATTTGTCTTTTACGACAAATGGCAGGGCGTGAATAAATTCAAAAAAGCGGGTCAAAATAATGGCAGCCAAAATCAACAAGCCGCAAAACAGAGCAGCGTTCCGCCTGCTCCAAAACAGCCCGCTCCTCAACCTGTAAAACCAAGCACGCCAGCGCCGATCTCACCTGAAAAGAAATTGGATCGCTATTTGAATATCCTTGCAGGGCACAAGATTCGCATGATGCCAACGGAACATCGTCCGCTCATCATTTATAAAATGTACGAGTTCGTGAAAGCAAATCCCGATTTCTCTTTCAATCAATTGAAGGAATATGCTGAGAACTTTTTTGCAAGCGCAACGCCGAAGATCGACCAGCAACTTGTGCTCGATACCTCGCATCAACTCTTTCACACGTTTTGTTTCGAGTTCGATACCGATACCACCGAACGCATTTGGAATCGCAAAATGTGGCTGCCTGAAGATGTAACCAGCGCATCAGACCTGCTCAATAAATGCGACCAGAAAATTTTGCAAATGCTTGTGGGTGACCTTGGCCAATCTGAAAAGCTGGATGGTGAAATTGCTGCCCAAATTTTATACGGCGGCATCCGCAACCCCAAAGTGCTCGACCACATTCAAGATTTAATCGCCGCAGAAAATCAGGTATAATCCCGAACATGATTTACGAATTTCGTGCAGGCAAGTCTCCATTGGTCATCGGTGTGCGTGGCTTCATCAACATGTCACCTTCTGGAATCGCGCCTGTACGCTGAAAGCATCAATTCAACTTTCAAACGCCGCAGGCTGTCCTGCGGCGTTTTTATTTTAATCACTGTACAGCGACATAAATGTCGCTGGCTAACAAATGCGACATTTATGTCGCGATACTGAAAACTGGAAATCAACATGATACAAATTCAACTCTCAAACATCACACTCGTCCTCGGCGCAAGACGCATCTTTGAAAATTTAACTTGGGAAATCCAACGCGGACAAAAGATCGGTCTTATTGGAGCAAATGGCGCGGGCAAGTCATCTCTCTTCAAATTGATCGAAGGCGAACATTCTCCCGAAATGGGCGGGACCATCACCCGCGCCCGCCTCATTACAACGGGATACCTGTCACAACAACCCGAGCTTGATTCTTCGCTGACAGCTTTTGAAGCCGCGCTCGCGGGCAACCCACGCGTGGCAGAAGTCCATGCCGAATTGGAACGCGTGGAAAACAGCTTGAGCGACCCGGAAGTGTATGGCAGTGAAAAGAAACTAGAGCGCGCGCTCGAGCAGCAGCATAAACTCATTGACGAATACTACTCCCTCGGCGGTGACTCGTATCCCGCGCGGGTTCGTGAACTACTGCTCGGGCTGGGACTCGCTGAAAGTGAATTGCCCAAGCCCCTATCTGTGTTGAGTGGCGGGCAGAAGAAACTGATCGGGTTGGCGCGTCTGTTGCTTGTCCGCCCTGATATTTTGCTGTTGGACGAACCCGACAATCATCTCGACCTGCCTGGAAAAATGTATCTCGAAAAACTTATCCGCGAATACGAAGGCACGGTGGTCATCATTTCGCATGACCGTTACTTGCTGGACGCCGCCATCACGCATATCGCAGAGTTGGAAGATGGGCGGCTGACGTTATTTGGCGGTAACTACACCGATTTCGTGATCGATAAAGAAGAAAGGCTTGCGCGGCAGGAAGAGTTGTATCAAATTCAAAAACGTGGAATTGCCCGCATGGAAATGGCGCTCAAGCGTTACAGACTTTGGGTTCAGTTCAACGATAAATTTGCCAGTCGCATTCACGCCATGGAAGCGCGAATCGCGCGAGTGGATAAAATTGAAAAACCGATACTAGACCGCAAGCGCATGGAATTACGCCTCAACGGCTGGCGTGGGTCGAACAAGGTTCTGGAGTTTGTGGATGTTGCCAAATCCTTCGGCACGAAAAAAGTTTTTTCTGGTGTGAACGAAACCATCTGGCATGGCGAGCGGGTTGGGTTGATCGGCCCGAATGGGGCAGGGAAGTCCGTTATGCTGCGGATGATCCTCGGCAGGGAAATGCCCGACGTGGGCGAAATAAAAATTGGCCCGAGCGTGTCCGTTGGATATTACGCACAGGAACATGAGACTCTCGACTTCAACCAAACGGTTGTGGACTCTATCCGCTACGCGGGTGAGATGAGTGAATCAAGAGCCACGGCATTTTTGCTGCGATATTTATTCACCTATAAACAGGTCTCGCAAAAGATCGGCGAACTCTCTGGCGGCGAGCGTAGCAGGCTTCAACTGGCGCAAGTGGTTCTCTCGGGTGCGAATTTTCTGCTCTTGGATGAACCCACCAACAATCTTGACATTGCCTCTGCCGAAGTGCTTGAGCAAGCTCTGGAAGATTTTGAAGGTACAGTCCTTGTCATTTCTCATGACCGCTACTTTCTCGATAGAACCGTGGAACGCTTGCTCGTCATTGAAGATGGAAGCCTTGCCCAATATCTTGGCGGGTACAGCGATTATCTGGAGACAACCAGACGATAGACGATTGACCACGGTCTATCGTCCATCGTCTGTGGTCTACGGTCTGCCGTCCGTTGTCTATCGTCCGTGGTCCATCGTCCATATGCTATACTCGGCAATGTGATGAAATTTTGGCGGGAAATAACCCGCTCCATACTTATACAAAAAGGGAGTCTGCCATGCCGAAGAATATTGTGTTAACTCTGACGGGTAGGGATAAGATCGGGCTTGTTGACCATGTCACCAGTTTGGTGGTGAAGCGCGGCGGCAATGTGGAAGCCAGCCGCATGGCACATCTCGGTGGAGAGTTTGCCATGCTCATGCTGATTTCCCTGTCTGATGAAGAGCTGGGTGGGTTGGATCAGGATTTGCAGCAATTGCGCGAGGAAGGTTATCAGGTCGCGGCTTTGCAGACGGATGAAGCGAAGAAGTACGAAGGCTGGCTGCCGTTCGAGATCGAAGTCAATGGCGCAGACCATGAAGGTATCATCCACGATATTTCACATTATTTCGCCTCGCGTGGAATCAACATTGAGAGCATGGATACCACATCCGCACCCGCGCCGATGAGCGGAACGCCGTTATTCTCGATGAAGGGTGTCGTCCTCGTGCCGCCGAAGTTGAACTTCCACTCCTGGAGCGATGAGCTTGAAGAAATTTGCGACAGGCTGAATGTCAGTTTGGATGTGGAGATGGTGAAGTAGGGGCGGAAGACAGAAGACAGAAGGCAGAAAGCAGTAATCAGAAGGCGGATGGCAAAAGCTTGTCATCCGCCTTTTTTCTTTCCTCTTTCTTGTCACGCTTCGACTACGAGCGGGAAAAATCACCGCTCTCCGCTCAGCGCGAATTACTCATACCGAAATCTCATAACCCCAATTGAGAGGAACAAAGCCGCAAAGCCAAGCAGAACTCCAGACTCGAGCAGGATGCCAGGCAGACTCGCATTGCGGAGGAGTATGTCAATCAGCCCTTGCATGGCCCAGGTGGTCGGCAGAATTTTTACGATGGTTTGCACTGCTGCGGGAAATAGCTCCAGCGGATACCAACAGCCGCCGAGCAATGCCATGACCATGCCCGCCATGATGCTCAAGCCACTGGCTTGTCCCTCAGTTTTGACGAAAGTGCCCATGGCTGTGCCGATGGCTCCTGCTGCAAGCGCCGCGCAAGTGAGCAGCACAAAGAGCGCAAGCGGCTCGCGTCCCCAGTTTAGGTCGAGTGCGAACATGCCGAAGAGGATGAGCAAGGTCATTTGCACGAGCGCCATCACCACCTGACCTGAGATCGTCCCAAGTAAAAAGACGGCTTTTGTGGTTGGGGTGGTGAGCAGACGGCGCAGTGTTCCTTGCTGGCGTTCGTAGGCAAACAGCGCCGAGATGCCGAACAGCGGAATGAAGACCCATGTCACCATTTGCCCTGCGGATGAATTTGCACGCGGGTCATAATCCACTTCTTCGGTTGTGTTGCCTTCGATGATGGTGATACGTTCGGGGGTATCGGCTTGCATGTCTTTGGCGAGTTTCAGCGCGTCGTCAAAATAAGCTTGCTCGGCTTCGGATGACTCGAATGTGCCATTGGCTTTGGCTTCATCCAATGCCATGTTGGCGGCGTTTATGGAACTGCTCACACTGCGGATGGCAGTTTGAGCGGCACGCTTTGCAATGCTGGCATCCATGTTGTTGGGCTGCTGGCGAAATTCGAGTTCAGCGGTTCCATTTTGGATGGATGCGAGGTCGAGATCGGCAGGAATGATCAGGACGGCGTCTGTGCGGCGCGCATCGAACTCGGCTTCGGCATCTTCCAACGAAAGCACATCAGGATACGCCGCTGTGGAATTTTCCAACTCGGCGATGATCTCTTTTGAAATCGTATTGTTCGCCTGATCCACCACGACGAGGCGTGTGCGGTTATTGGTTGGCTGACCCGATGGTGTGCCGCCTGCGACTAAAAAGGTAAAGATGAGGGGAAGAATGATGAAGAACAAAAACTCCGATGAACTTGCAAATCGGATGATGGCGTCCTTCCATGCGATTGCGAATATTTTTTTCATATTCCACTTTTCTCCTTCTCCCACTTTGGGAGAGGGTAGGGGTGAGGGTTACTTCTGCACCAGATTCTTTTTGCCGAAGAGCGCCACAGAAGCCAGGAAGAGGAGAATGCCCATCGTCAACAGGGCAGTGATCGGCGCGGAAAGATCCGCGAGCGTTCCGCCAAGCGCGAGTGTGGTGAATCCGTCCAACGCCCATGAGTTCGGTGTGATGCGGCTCATCGTCTGGATCGAAGCGGGCATTTGATCGAGTTGAATAAAGCTGCCGCCGAGAATGCCGAAGATCAACATCACTGCCGAGCCAGTGTTGGCAACTTGCGCAGTGGTGCGCGCGAGTGCGGTGATGAGCATGCCCCAGCCTGTTGCGCCAAAGACCGCGACGAGCACCAGAATGAGCACGCCGAGCGGGTCGCCCCATTTCAATTGAAAGAGCAGTGATGTGCCTCCGATCAGGATCAACATTTGTGCAATGCCCGTGAGTAAAATGCCGAAGACCTTGCCGCCTAAAATTTGCGCGGAGTTGGTTGGCGAAACGAGCAGACGCGGAAGTGTGCCTTGCGTTTTCTCCGCGAGGATGGAGCGCCCGCCATAACTGACGGTGTACATCAGAAACATCAACGCCATGCCGGGCGCGAGATACGCAAGCACATCGAACTCCACTTCTTCGCCTTGCGTGGTGGAGTTGAGCGTGATCGAGAGGGAATCGCTTTCAGCGGCGTTCTGTAAATTTTTTCCCATCTCCTCGCCTGCGGCTTGTGCCTGCTCAGGTGTGATGCGCCCGCTTATCATCATTTGCAAAATGGAAGTTTGTGCGCCGATCGAGCCTTCTTCCACGCGGCTCATGAATTCATCTAAAATAGATTTGATGATGCCCGCGCTGGTGGGGCGGGTGGGGTTGGCGTACAACTCGATCTCCACCACTTCGGGAGTGTTGCCCGCTGCGAAATCTTCCTGCTGCGGGATGATGCTGCGCGTGAAGCCTGCGGGGATGATGATGGCTGCCGCGGCTTTATCTTCTTCTACTTGAAGACGAGCCGCTTCGGGACTCACGCTGAGAGTTGGTTCGACCAAATCAGCCAGATCCTCCGAATTGAATAGATCCACCAGCGCCGTGCTCAATTCGCCGTCATCTTGATTGACGATGACCACGGGAATATCTGCAATGCCAGAGGTGTTGCCGCTGAAACGCCCAGTGACCAACCCCATGCCGAGGGTGAGCAAAAATGGCGCAACGAGCATGAGAATCAACGCGGCGCGGTCACGAAAGACGAGCCGCAAATCTTTGATGCCGATGAGAAAGGTTTTTGTCATGGTTACTCCGTAAGGACGATGGACAATAGACGATTGACGATGGTTTCTCAATCGTCAATCGTCTGTGGTCCGTGGTCACTAGTCGCGCAGCGCCCGTCCCGTGAGATGCAAAAACACAGCTTCCAAATTCGGCTCGCGGATGTCGATGGAGTGGATTTTGATTCCGCGCTCGTTGGCTTTGGTCACTACCGAGGCGAGTACATCTTTTGCAGAAGGTGTGATGACGGAAATCTCGTTGTTGATTACATTGGCTTCGAGCACTTCCTTGATGCTCTTGAAAGATGTCACCAAGGCTTCGGGGTCTTCATTTTCGCCGATGTGCAGCACGAGTGTTTCTGTCTCACCAACTTGTTTGGTTAATTCTTTTTGCGTGCCAATGGCGATCAATTCGCCGTGGTCAATGATACCTACACGATTGGATAGTTCTTCGGCTTCTTCCATGTAGTGCGTGGTGTAGAGGACGGTCATGCCTTTTTTGTTCAGATCTTTCACGGTATCCAATATCGCGCGGCGGGACTGTGGGTCAATGCCCACAGTGGGTTCGTCCATAAAGAGCAGCCTGGGTTTGTGGAGCAGCCCAACGCCAATGTTGACGCGACGCTTCATTCCGCCTGAATAGGTTTTGACGCGGTCTTTGGCTTTGTCCACCAGCCCGATCTGTTCCAGAACTTCATCCACGCGACTGGTAAGGGATTTGCCACTCAGACCGTACATCTGCCCCCAGAAGATGAGATTCTCTTTTGCGGTCAGGTCTTCGTAAAGCGCGAGGTCTTGCGGCACCACACCGATGGCATTGCGCACATCCATTGGACTTTTGGTGATGGAGTGTCCCGCAATGGTGGCGTCTCCAGAAGTGGGTGTGTACAGCGTGGAAAGCATTGAGATGGTGGTCGTTTTTCCTGCACCGTTTGGACCAAGCAAGCTGAAGATTTCCCCTTCTTCAATATTGAATGAGACACCTTTTACGGCTTGAAAATCACCATAATTTTTAGCGAGGTTTTGAACTTCGAGAATATTAGGCATGAGAACTCCTTGGGTTGGATAAAGATATCTACGGGGGCGAGGAGGGATGGTTGCGGAAGTGCTGTTACAGTCTATTATATTTCCTCAACACATCCACCAAGCCATCATGCGGCAAAGCCTTGATGCTGACGCCCTGATGTCCGTCCATGTCTTCTGCGGCGATCATTGCGTTGATAATGGCTTCTTCGGTGGCATACGCTGTCGAAGAGAGGATCGGGTCAATATGGTCGTTGGATAAGGCTTGGATGGTGGATATGCCCATTGCGTCACCATGCGCAGCTTGTGGATTGGCCGTGGAAAACGCGAGGAAAATATCCCCCGAGCCATTGCCACCCAAACTGCCTGTGCGTGCCATGCCAATGGCAGCGCGTTTTGCGACCCGCTTGAGTTGATGTGGGAGCAGCGGCGCATCCGTGGCGATGATGACGATCAATGAGCCATCATCCTGCTTGAATGGGTTTTCTCCATTGGTAAGCGGCGCCGAGTCTTTGAAGTATTGTCCCAAAGGCACACCTGCAACCGTCAATTGATAACGCCTGCCGAAATTGGCTTGCACCAGCACACCCACAGTCCACCCGCCGAGTTTTGTTGGTAACTTGCGTGAGGATGTTCCCGTACCACCTTTGAATTCGTAACAAAGCATCCCCGTCCCGCCGCCGACATTGCCTTCTTCGATCATGCCGCTTTTTGCAGAGTCCAGCGCGTGAAAGGTATGCCCTTCATTGACATGAAATCCATTCATATCATTCAACCATGCATCTGCGGTTTCAGCCACCACAGGGCAAGACCATTTTTGATACAACGAATCAGTTTTCACCTGCCATGCAATGATCGCATCACGCACAACGCCTACGCTATGTGTGTTCGTAATTCCGATTGGCCCTTCCAGCAATCCGCCTTCTTCGATCCATGCCGCGCCTGTCATTTCACCGTTACCATTAAATGAATGCACGCCTGCATAAACAGGCGTGTGATCTTTCGCTCCATGCGGGTGAATGATGGTAACACCCGTCCGCGCTGATTCGCCGTGGATCACAGTGGAATATCCAACGGTCACTCCTGAAACGTCTGTGATCGCGTTGAACTCGCCAGTGCTTCCTTCAAACGGAATCCCCAAGTCTCGTGCGCGTACTTTTTTCATGCATTCTCCTTGGCAATTTTCACAAGTTGTCTTGCGACACATTCCATAATTTCATCGGGCACGCCATCCAACGCCTGGCTTTGCACTCGTGTATCAATTTCATCGTTGACATAATCGACGACGACGAATTCATCAGCGAGGGCGATCTCTGTAGAAAACCAATCCAGCTTACAGATGGAAGCGATGCGCTTCGTTACATCCCGCAGCCTGCTCAGACCAAATTGAGCTTCATCCGCCGCTGTGACATTTTGATAGATGTGCGTCTCCGTATTCCACCAGCAGGGATGCGTCTCCCCATTGGCGTAAAAGATGCGAAACCATGCGGGCATATCATTAATGATGCGCGGTTTAACATGCGCCTGAATTAGATATTTCTGCTCAGGGAATTCCATGCGCGCCTTCAGAATTTGATCCACTGTGTTCGCGCCGAGAACTACGCCTTCACCGCCGCCTCCGTTTGATGGTTTGATGACAAAATTTTCACCGAGCGGGGTCAGGTCAATTTCGGGGGCGACAGGTTGTTCGAGAAAGGGTGGCAGCAAAATGGTGTACGGGGTGTGAACGCCTGCACTGATTAGTTCAAGGTGCATGGTGGCTTTATCTTCCGACCACAAAGACGCCTCGGCGGGGTTAATGCGCCGCGCGCCGAATTCCTTCGCCCAGCGGGGGATGGGGTCAAAGATGGCTTCGCCCTGCCCGCGATGGAGCAGAGTTTTGAATGTGGTGACTCCCTTGTAAAGAGCCGTAATGGATTCAAGCAGGTTGTCGGGTTTGATCTGCCAGAGCGAGATTCCTTCCTCAATACAGGCGCGTTCCACCATTCCAACAAAGACATCATCATATTCCCAGTACCAGGGCAGGCATAAGTCGTATCGCATAGGGGAGGATTATAAATTAGGGGATTAGGAATTAGGGACTAGGATTCGCGTGGTTTGACGTTTGACTTTCGACCTTTGACTCTCATAATCGCTGGTAAAATGGACGCACAAATTTTTCAAAAGGATAATACATGAGCAAAGATTCAGTACAGGATGGTTTGGTAGTTTCAATGGAATATACATTAACCGTGGATGGAGAAGTTCTCGACTCCTCTGACGGCGCAGGCCCTTTGCAATTCCTCGTGGGATATGGAAACATCATTCCTGGTTTGGAAAAGGAAATGATGGGCATGAAGATCGGTGACAGCAAGAACGTGGTGGTTCAACCTGCAGATGGCTACGGTGAGTTTGACGATGAAGCCTTCATGGATGTGCCCCGCACCGAATTCCCCGATGACATGAAACTCGAAGAAGGCATGGAGTTACACGTCACCGATGAGGATGGACAGCATCAGGCGGCTTTCGTTGCCAAGTTTGACAAGGAAACCGTTCAGTTGGATTTCAATCATCCGCTGGCTGGTGCGGAACTGCACTTCTCCGTCAAAGTGGTTGCCTTGCGCGACCCAACCGAGGAAGAGCTTGACCACGGCCATGTTCACGAAGAAGGTCACGACCATCACTAAACCAATAGTGACAGAAAAAAAAGCTGAAGCGTTACGCTTCAGCTTTTTTTTCTGCTTTATCCTTGATCTGCTTTTGCTTCTTTAGCGCCTGTTGGATGCCAAATCCCAGAAATACCACGCCAAGGATTAAGCCGCCAAAGTTGCTGGTGAAGTCGTAGACAAGTTCCCACTGACTGCCGAATATATATCCAAGCCCGCCGTAGAGTCCTATCCACAAGATTTCGCCTGCAATGTCGTAGCGTATGAAGCGGGTGTATTTATAGCCGCTGCCGCCTGCGATCAGGTTGGTTGGGATGGCTACGGCAGTGATAAGCCAGCGTGTGAGGAAGACCGCCATGCCCGCATTTTTTTGGAAGGTTTCGGTTGCGTTCTTCCACGCAGCGGAATTTCCGAATCGTTTTTCTACCGTGTCTTTTGCGTAAAACCCCATCCCGAAGCTGAGCGTATCACCGATGACCGCGCCGACCAGCCCAAGAATGGCGGCGGTGGGGATGTCCAATATCCCTTGCTGACCGAACGCGCCTGCCGCAATGACAACAACAGATGCGCCGATCGGCAGTCCCAATGCGCCCAGAAATAGGATCAGGCCGACCAGAGGCGTGCCAAAATTAATGACTTGTGTAAGAAGAAAGTCAGACATAATTGTTTGTTGCTACGGGGCGGGAACTGCCGTGGGAGGAGAATCAGGTAACGGCGGAGGTTGATGCGCCAATACTGTCGCTTTGACCAAATCCAGCACATATCCATCTTGATCTGGAAAATAATCCTTGTTTATATCTTCAAGGCTTTTTTCGTGGTTTTTGATCGGCGAAATATCCAGCGCGTCAAAGATAAATTTTTCAGGGACTTGATACGTGCGTGAAATAAAAGAAATAGTCATCCACTCGCGGATGAGCTCCACATCGGTTTGTACTTCGCCTCGCGGAGGAGGACGGTGTCCGTCAAATTTTTTGAAGGCGCGCACGGCACGCATTCCGAAGAATGCAGTGAAGAGCACGCCGAGGAGGATGAGCGCAACGACCAGCCATTTTTGTTTTGGGTTTGTATTTGCCGACATGGATGATTAATCCTGCCACTCCAATTCAAAGTCACCGATGAACACGGTTTCGCCTTCCTGAATGCCAGCATTGCGCAGGGCTTTATCCACGCCGAGGTGGATCATCAACTTTTGGAATCTGCGAATGGAACCGTCATGTTCCCAGTAGGTCATCTTTGCGGCGCGTTCAATTGCCACACCCGTGATGCGCCAATCGCCGGTTTCTTCTTCGCGTATGACCTCAAATTGATTCGGGTCTACATCGGGCTTGTAAACGGGGAGCGCTTCCTCTTCCAACACTTCGGCGGGCAGTTCCTGCAATTGCTTGTACGCGGAAATTAAGATGTCGCGGGTGTTGGTGCGTGCCATTGCCGAGGCAGTGATTAATTCGATTTTCTTTTCTTTGAAACTGGCGGTAATTTCTTCGAGCCGTTCCAGCACATCGGGCTGGTCTATTTTGTTCAGCACAACGATCTGCGGTTTTTTACCGAGCTTGGGATCGAAGAGCGAAAGCTCGGAGTTGATCTGGCTGAAATCTGCCAGCGGGTCTTCGGATTGCCCGTCGATCATGTGGATGAGCACGCGCGTGCGTTGAATGTGGCGCAGGAAGTCATGCCCCAAGCCAGCGCCTTCCGCCGCGCCTTCAATGAGACCGGGGATGTCAGCCATCACCACGGTGGTGTCATCGTCAATATTTGCCACGCCGAGATTCGGTTCAAGCGTGGTGAACGGGTACGCGCCAATCTTTGGCTTGGCATTCGTCAGCACCGAGAGCAGGGTCGATTTCCCAGCGTTGGGTAAGCCGATGATGCCAAGATCAGCGATCAGCTTAAGTTCGAGGCGCAGCGCTTTTTCCTCGTGCGGTTCGCCGCGTTCCGCAGTTCGCGGAGCCTGATTGCGCGAGTTCACAAAATGCTGGTTGCCGCGTCCGCCGCGTCCGCCTTTGCAGACGGTGAGACGTTGGCCGGGGTCGGTCAGGTCACCGAGCAGCGCACCTGTTTCTGCATCGTAAATCACCGTGCCAGGCGGCACGGAAATAATGAGGTCTTCTGCGCCGCGTCCGGTCATTTGCGAGCCGCCGCCATTTTTGCCGGGCTGCGCGGCAAACTTTTCGTTTTGCCGAAATGCC
>Ga0209277_10001305_pt1 | contig 12288 bp, 8 predicted proteins | sample JI81AbrownDNA_FD_187503 | JGI IMG/M metagenome (GOLD analysis project Ga0209277, IMG submission 187503) | Wastewater effluent complex algal communities from Wisconsin, to seasonally profile nutrient transformation and Carbon sequestration -... | ecosystem: Engineered > WWTP > Effluent > Algae... | reverse complement strand
GACTTGATGCAGAATGAAAGCAAAACAAGGCATGTTTGGTGATCCACATAACCCTCCTCTGAATGCCATTATTTTATATTCGGTACGAATATCCTCCACCGAAGAACTTGAAAGCACTCGGAAAAAATTTCAGGGCGTTTGTGATGGTTCTGCTCAAGGTGGCAAGGTCGCGCTTTCTTTTTCAACTTATGCGCCAACACTTCAACAGATTGATTACTGGATTAAAGTATACATGGCTGGTGGCTGTGGCACTCTGATGTTGCTAATGGTCTTGTGGAGGCCATGAGACCAAAACACACATACTGAATAATGGTGAAATTGAAGAGTGGTACTCTAAGCGATTTCCTGACAAAACATTTTCAACAAAAGTGATTGTCACTGTTCTTCTTAATCATCAAGGACACTCAGAAGCAAATAGACCATGGTATAAATGCATACATGCTATACTTAAAAATGGGTTTTCAGTCTACAGCACATGCCCCATGCCTCCCTTGTCAGGTAGATTATTTTTCAATTGCTTGAGAAAATCAATCTACATATAATCTCCTGCGTGATACCTCAGATTCTCACTATCATGCTCTAATGACGCGACATGCGCTCTTGCATAATTGCATTGGTGTGGATGTTTTTCAAGCTGGAGATCACATAACTCTACATGTGGAGACATATTTGAAAGGTGTTTTTTAAAACTGGGGCTGGATTCATCTGATACCAGCATCTCCCCCCATGAATCCATCCAATGATTTTGTCCAATACCTTGATAATGCTACTCCTTTTTCTCCAGATCAAAGAGACCATATGGACACGACAAGTTTAGTTCACTGTTATTTCCTTTTCTTTGGACTGAACATCACTGACATCTTTCTTGTTGTGGTCCTCTATATGTACTAATTAATATTTTTTATGAGATTATTCGCTTTGGAACAAGATATATTGTCAACTCATTCCACATCTTTGGTAAGAACAATACTTGTGCGAGTAGTTGTTTGAGCATTACTGCATTCAATTGTTGCTTTTCTTATAGCTTTAGTTTTTACACATGTTCAGGCGTTTATTTTAGTTGCATCAATTCTGAAATTAGGGCTGGATAAACATGAATTTCTCCTAAATTGTATATATCTATGATGGCAGCAAGAACATTTGGAAGCTTGTCGCGTGGGCTTAGATCATTGTTTAAAAATATTCACTTAATATTTTGCCCATGTAATTAAAAACTTGTTTTCTGATGACACTTTAGAGTACCAAAAGACAGCATAATAGTTCATCCCTATGGATTCCCTGCTCCATGTTTACATATGCCCAAGATCATTAAATATATCAAATCCGAATAGAAGAGGGGCAATCAAAGGATAGTTAACACAAATTGCATTTTGCATTAGAGATAACACAAAAGATGGTTGATTATACAGCGAGATTAATGTTAAGACAAAATCATTACAGATGAATAACAGTAGCTTCCCTTGGCACGTGTTTATATGTGAGACACTAGCAAAAAGCGAGATTACTCATCATGTGCTTGTGATGGGCCTCAGGGAAAGTGTCTGCGACACTGTTTGTTGATTAATCGTTGGACCTGGCATTCGACGGACTCCCTTTTCGCCGTAATAAGCGCCTCCGCTACCTGCCCTTCTAATACCGTGCGACGTCTGCAGTAGCGTTGATTGTTGTGATAATAAAGGACGCGTTTCACCCCCGCCTACAGAACCATACGATGCACCTTCTCGACTATTGACACTTCCAGAGGTATAAGCCAAGGGGCTATTGGTGGATAAAATCTTTTGATTTCCTCCAGAACGATTACGTCTGCGTCTCTGGTGCATCATAAGTAAAATTGCCAATGATGGCAGTAGCTCCAGAAGTGCATAGCCGAAAAGATCTCTTAGCAACACAGCATCGTCGAGGTATTCACTGATAATGACATCTGTCGCGACAGGTGGGGGAAGCGTCCAGTAAGGTACCAAACCGTGCGTGAATCGTCCATCTCGATGAAGCATCGCCAAACCGAAGCATATCATGCGACTTAAAAATACCAATGTGCAAACTAGACACATCCCAATTAATCTTACAGACAAACCTCGACTTGTAGGCTTGATCAAACTAGGCCCCAAAAGTGTTACCAAGACAGGACCAAAGTACGTCAGCACAAACAACAAACTGCCGTAAAGAAGGAATAGCAAAGCCCAAATGCACAACTGAAAAGCCAGTAGTGGTATCCACTGCAGGAAGGCACATGCTAAGAGAACGCAATAGACAGCATACACCACGGCATTTCCAGTTGCAAAGAGTCCTTTTTTGCTTAGTACCAAACTTAACCCACGAGGACCTCCAGCACTCGCAGTTCCAGCCAGCTGAGCATAAAAAAATACTAGCAAAGAAAATGCGGAAGCGAAAGCAACATCAGGCAGTGATCTTGCCATAATACAAGCAGGCGAGTTTAAACAAATCAATTCCTGATGATATCCAGCACCTTTGTAGTATATGATTCCCTCCCACGGCAAAAAGATACACCTCGTTAACAGTGCTGCGGTTAACAAGTTGTAAAACTTAATTTTGAAGGACAGAGGAATTTAAATGAGACAAAAGAATGCATAAAAATGTTCCAGCGTTATTCACGCACCATGAGCCTAGTCTGATCACCTTTTGAACCTCGTTGCTGAGAATGATAATGTGCGGCGACCCCGCCACTGCCTGAAATATGCCGCAGTAAGGGCAAATGTTTTTCATGTTGAGTGATCGACACATCAAACTGTTGTGAGCCAACGCTAATTATAAGTGATTCTTGTGTGAAAGACGGATTGTTAGATTGATGTTGTTGATTTAATTGTCGCTCGTGCATAAAACTAGGCTGTAGTATTTTTCGTCCGCTTGTGCTGAACGATGAAGGTGTCATACCCAGTGCGTGTATGCTCGATACGACATTAGTATTGTTTTCACTACTTTCTGTATTTGCAGTTCCACTGCCGCTAACGGCGCCAGCTCGTGATGATGTGGGTGGTGTGCCGCTTGGTGTGTTGCTGTTGCTATTGTTATTGCTATTGATGCTATTGTGATTTTCAAGGGCCGTTCCGGAATTTGGCAAAGGAGCTTCTGCATCAGCATCATCGGAAGTTGCTGATAAGATGGCCTTTCGACATCGATAGGACTCGACCGCACCAATCAAAGTTGTAATAAAGAACCCACTGGAAACTAATATTATGGGCAAGTAATCCACATCAAAAGGATAAACTTTTATGATCCACTGGATTAAATCACATGCACCTCCTTCTTCGATTGCTTTATCAAGTAACAAGTTTTTTGATGAAGAATTTATCCCCACATCTGAACGCAAGTACGATCTCATTTTATCATTCCAAAACAAGTGAGGCGCTTTTCATAGGATAATCTTGTAAATGTTGAAACCAAAGGCGCATATGATCACAATCACAACTTCCTTTAGAAACCTAAATAAAAACGCGCAGCGCAGCGCAGCAGTGTATTTGTTTAAGCAAATTTAGAGCAACGAACTCAACCTGTTCAAACCAGATTTTTTTCATACAGGTGGAGCGGGTGCTGATCTGATACCGTTATTTTTAACAACACTATTACATGAGCCTTGATAATCAATTAATTCAAACAAAACTCGGACTGTTTTATTTTGCGAATGTTGAGTTGATTTATTTTGCAGATTCCGATGGATTTTTAATGACAATGCCTAAAGTCGAGTGGTGTTTCATGATTTTATTATGCTGTAATTTATTTTGAAGCAAACGCTTTCCTCTAACATGATACATTACAATTGACGTAATGTTAGGCACCTAAAAATCCAACCAAAACCATCAAAAATGTAGCTTCTTTTAGAAGGGAACATGAATTTTCCCATCATAGAGTGATAGTTGAATTATAATCAAAACATTGGGGAAATAGTAGGTTCACACTTTGTGCTGAAATTGTCAGGTATCACACAGGAAATGAATAAACAGTCCCTATCCACCAAAATGAATGAAGTCAGACATTCAGCATACATCGAATTTCCTTCTTAATTGGTCGATCTTTCAAGAGTTACTGCATCATTATATGGTAAACTTGTCGGATAATCAACAGCTAATGAGTTTTATAACATGTCAAAGATTCTTGAACTTTGAACAGAGCAGTCTAATTTTTTATTTGATCAGATATCCTGCTTTTTGTTTCAAAATGTCCCTCGTCAATAGTGGCTCATGAAGGATTTGTAAGGAAATTTTTTGTTATTCACCGCACGATGTATTGTAATCTACAGTCGTGCGCGAGTTTCCGTTGAAGGCAAAAATGATATTAATCTAAACAAATATATCTCTTCTCGTCGGGAGTCTAACAAGAAAAGTCATGCGAGGCGTCAACTTTTAGAGATGATCGATGATGGCGATGAGGTATTCAAGCAGAAATCTAGCCTTACTTCATCTCAACGACTCGAAGAAGCACTCACTCCTTCTAGTGAAGTTGAAAATGGCATTGGCGAAAATGATGTCTTTCGTCAAGGAGTGTTGTGTAAGGGTGTGTTTCAGAGCTTAGAAGATTCGAATGAAACCAGCACAGGAAGTTGTAATGGAGGAAGCAGTTATATCGGTGAAAGCAGTTATGTCCCTCTTTCAAGGTTTGATTTGAACATGGGCGAGATGAGCACGGATAGCAGTAGCAGCCAAAATGATCAACTTGACATCGACGCTTGGACATTCTCTACGGAAGGATCATCATTTCTATGCACTATGCAGTATAACCAACAACATGGACACCATGCAAGAAAGTTATCCTGTCCTGACATTCCAACAACAATCTTGAACAACTTCTCTTGTCCAAAGGTGCTGATGAACGAGAAAAAAAATCTCCCAGGTCATTCTCATGGTAGTGGTCTCAAGATCACACAAACTCAGACCTTTAATGATAATCCTATCAATTTTGCTGAGATAAACAAGCCAACCAGCTTGCATAAAGAGAGAGAAATGGCAAATGAGAAGCTCTTGTTATACAAAGCAAAAATCCAAGTGTCTTCGCCTTTGCCCCCGATTAAACGTGTCACTACCGCAGAAGCACAAGGGCCACCACCATTGGTGACTGTTGTCTCTAGTGCGACTAGTCCCTGTACAGATATATTCACTCCTAGAGAAACTCGCAATTCTGTTTACGAAAAGCTTGAACAGGCTAAAATGAGTCTAAAGATTGCAAAGCAAAATCTAGAGATGCAACAAAAGGCACACGAGATCGCTATTAATTCTTTAATGAACCAATTGTCTGAATCGCAACATAAATTTTCGGCACTGCAATTTGAGTGTCATCAAGCTGCTAAAGACTTTAGAAAACGCCAACAGCAAAATGACCATGACTGGAGAAATAAAATTGCATTGAGTGAGGCCAAGAGGCAGGTTTTACAGTCGCAAGCACTGTCCTTACAGAAGGAGTGTTCCACAGCGAAAGAACGTGTTGCTTACTTGGAGCACAATTTTCAAAGCTTATCTCTAGATAGGGAGCAATTCAAGACAAAAGAGCTTCATTGCGCAGAAGCGCTTCTTGTGAGTAAAGAGCAACAAAAGAAAAATCAGGTATATATAGAGTTGCTGGAACAAAAGCTACAAAATGCTCTTGAGACGTGCTCAACTACCCAGGAGCAAGAGGCAGACCTTCGCTCCGATTTTGATGTTGTATGTGGAGTTTTGGTAAAATTAATAACAAGACTCAAGACAATATGTAAAGAGCCTAATGCTGGGAAAATTTCTAAGATCATACAAAACATCTTAAACCCGGCTCTACAAGAGGCTCTTAACTCAATGAGTTGGGACGACTCTTTTCAGGGTTTGATCATCGCAACAAGCAAAGAACTGAATGATCAAGAACTCGATGTGACTTCTACCGAAGAATTTGATGACATAGGAACTCAGACTAGTATGGGAGAGAGTAGATATGCGACGGCTGACCTAGACGAAAAGCTTCAAGCAGAAAACAAGCAACTTAAAGTTACTTTGTCGAAGGCTGAGGAGTTTCTCAAAGACCTGGACCGCAAGTTCTCCCAACTCGAAGCTTCAACAAAAACGAAGATACAAGAACAAGAAGCTCAAATTGAGAATTTAAAAGCGTGTCTAGTAGAAATACAGGCTGTAAATTTAGGTAATGTGCAAGAGGAGTCCATCACGTCGGTGAATGTACGTGAACTAGGAGACGAGAATGATAAGTTGATTCACACTCTTGATATCACCAAGCAAAAAAATAAAGGCCAAGAGATCAAATTGAATCAGCTTCAAGAAAGTCATCACCAAGACATGTCAGATCACATGGACCTGCTGGCTGAAAATACTAGACTACAGCAGTTGCTGAAAACTTCTGAAGAGAAGTTTCAGGAAGCAGAAGATTTGAGATCAACTCAACAGCAAACAATTAAATCTCTTGAGAAGGAGAATGCAAAGTGTGCCTTTTCAATTGAATCTGTGGATTTAGAATCTGATCAACTTCGGAATAAGCTTATGTTAGCAGAGAAAATTCATTCTCCATTTGATAAATCGACACAAAATCTATTTGAGTCAGACTGCATCCTGATTAAGGAGAAAAAGAAACTAGAAGATGACTTTAGGTTCGTTACAGAGGTTTCAGAAATTGCCTCTCAGAAATGTAAGCAAGGACAGGAAGAAATTGAGGCACTAAAATCAGTCATAATGAAACTGATGCAACAAAATATGATTCTTGAGAATTTAGTAATAAGAAGGGATGAGATACGTAAACGTTCTTCAGACCCATGTTCACCTCTTCACCAAGAGGTGGATTTTGAAGAGAAGCATTCGCTCCATTCGCAAACTGAAAATGAGTTTGAACCTAAGATAATGGAAGCAACTGGGCAAAATATTTATTCTCATAATCTGCGACAGTTTTATTCTAAGATTTCACGCGAAAAAATTTTCAGTGAGGAAATCGATACCCATGCTGAAATTGTTAAGGGTCGTGCCATAATTTCATTGTCAAGTATGCCGGTCATAGACAAACAAGCAAGGGAAGATTCTCACCAAGCGTCTCACTTGAAAACATGCCCTGATGTATCCCAAGAGGATCCGCTTGTGCCTGTTCCTTCAACTCCTTCTTTTGCAACATTGTCCACAAGCAAGGCGATGGAAAATAGAGTAGCAAGTCTAGAGAAGCAAGTAACTGCTCAGCGAGCTACAATTGATCTTTTACGATCGTCAAAATTGAATTCTCCTTCAAAAAAGAAGTCGCCAAAAGACTCTAAATCGGGTTGTAAAATCAGCAAGATGTCAAAATCGATGAATTCATCGATTTCCGCTGATCCGTCCAAAGCTATTGAAATCAAGCTGAGAGAAACTTGGCATGATTCGCGCAAATCAATATCTCAGTATTTTTCGGCAAAATCTGAAGCATATGACGTAAAAGATAATCATGTATCAAACGAGTTTAACTGGCCCATTGATAATTCCAGGAGTAAAGTGGATGATACCGTTAATATCCTTCTTGCGAGGTTGAAAGCTCGCCAAGATTCTTACGACATTACTTTTCTACGTGAACAGAAAGATAATTCGATTAAAAGCGTCTGCGCTGCCTCATACCCCGAAGTGGCGAATTTGAATTCTAACCCAAATACTTCAGCTAAAAGATTGATGCGAGAGAAAGTTTCTAAACCAAAAGCGCAATCTGACGATGAAAGTGATGTTTTTACTTCTTTGGGAAGTTTGACAACACACACGTCCTCGAGCACATCTCATACTCGAGAAGCTAGAAACAATCTCAGAGCACACAGAAGTGATCAAAATCATCCAGTTTCACATTTTTACTTTTCTAACAGTTGCCACCCTGATCCACAGCCTGCGGTCGGCTTTTCAACAGCAGAGTCCTCATCAATAGAAGATACCGATGAATTTGTAAGAGGAATTTTAGATTTGCTTAAATGATGGTAGAAATGTTTCTCAAGTCTTTTTGTTAACATTTACACTAGACATGCTATACTGTCCTTTGCAAGTCGTTATTTGCGACTCGAGTGACCCAAAATATACAGACCAAGATGGGATGAAACATTACAGAGATAACTCGTTTCTGGTCTGTAAACATCAGGTGACGTATGATGACTACTGCCAGCAGGTTAAATGCTTCCAAATTTGAGTTTCCCATGCATCTTATTCCAAGCAAAACCGAGAGATTTTAAATGAAGACAAATTTTCATATGAAACAATTCACTTGCCCATTGCTCTGGAAGGATTGACCAATGAGATGATAGAAAGTTAGCACAATTGGCATATATAAACAGGCAATTTTCAACCGAATATTCCTCTGAACTACAATTCATGATTACTAAATTCAAAATGGATGCCTAAACATCTGCAAACCACAAGAATAACATAGAGAAGATTGCTTTCTGAGGACAAACCATTTTGTTGCGGGTAACTAAACTTGCGGAGACTTAAATTTTATTCCTGTATACTTAATTCTCTGAGTCTGTCAGAGGTGATGTAATCTTATGTTGTGACACACCAGGTAATTTACAGAAGATATTATTAATTTATGAATGCGGATATGAGGGATATGAGGGATATGACAAATCAGAAGAGCCTGATGACATTCGTGACTTAAGGTATGGAACAGAAAGGTCTGTCGGTGATTATGAGAGATGTTCCAGATTTGTCAGGGTATTGTTGAAGAGGCTTATTGGCAATTTTATTATATATGGTGAGTATTGTAATATGATGAGACAATTGCCTATTGCTCACAGAAAATGTGACAAGGGACAAAAGAGTAAGACTAGAAAATAAGCAATCATAATTTTTAGTTAGCAAAGGAATATGGTGTATGACTACAAAGTTTAGGAGACCTCTAACATACTTCGAAGTATGTTTGTTGAGGGCCTGAGATGTTTGTATTCATGGTATAGACAAGTACAGAAAAAATTATCAAGAAATTGTGAGCAAGAAAAGTGAGAGTGAAAAGTGAGAGCCTCAAGCAGAGAAAAGGGAAATAGGAAATTTCAAGAAAAAAAATGTCAAATTATGAAAAGGCCAAGGTGCCCATGTTTGATGGTGATGAAGAAAACTTTGACTGATGGGAGATTCAGTGGAAGGCTTTTGCAAAGGTAGAAAACCTGGTAAGCACACTAGGAAAGCAGCTTGATGCTGACATGCCTGAGTCTGTGTTTGCATTCAACAAAACAGAAAAGGCTGGGACAACAAGCAAAGAGGTGAAAGCGGCAGTGAAGGCCAATCATCAGGCAATGGCTTACCTAGCATTGGCACTGAAGCCTATGGAGTTGTTGCATTTGTTAACAAGATTAGTGACAACTGAATGGCCAGAGGGAGAAGCATGGAAGGTGATGAAGCAGGTGCAGGACATCTACCAGCCGAATGAGATGATTGGTGTGATTTTCACAATTGCTCCAGAAAAGTACAGGGCAACACTGAATGTGACAGTGGAGAATCATGAACCCACCTGAAATTGTTTTAACTGAATTCACAGGATTTTGCTACATGTGCAAGGAGAAGGGTCATCAGGCCACACACTGTCCCAACAAGGAAGCCAAGGGTGGAAGTAAGAGTGGAAAAGGGGTGTTTAAGGGTGACAAGGCCAAGAGATTCAATGGAAATTGCAATCATTGTGGAAAGAAAGGTCACCGAGAGACAGACTGTTGGGAGCTGCCTGAAAATGCAGCAAAATGGCGAGCAAGTTACCCTGCAAGGAATGAGCAGGCGAATGTCCATGTGGACAGCAGCCGAGGAGGGGGCATCGAATTTGTACTTTGTGCCATTGATTCTCACCCTGTTTGCTTGAATACTGATGGAACAGAGGAGGTGGTCAAAGACAAGGCACAAAAGGAAGCTGAGGAAGCAGAGTTGGGTTGGTCAACCTGTCATTTCTCGATGCCATGCTGTTGTTAGAAGACTTGTGTATTTGGATTGGGGATACTGCAGCAACCATGCACATGACCCCACATGCAGTGGGAATGGTTCCCAACAAAGATGACAATATGAAAGGGCTGGCGATTACAGTGGGAAATGGGGTGCAAGAGATAACTGCAATGCATGGCACCACAAAGGGCCAGATGTTTAACAAAAATGGTATTGGTGTTAGCACTGTAATTTTTAACAATGTGGCATACTCACCCCAAATGAAATATAGTCTGTTCAGTCTTTCACAGTTGATGGATGATGACTGGAAGAGGATGGGGGATACAAAGGGCATCATGATGATCAAGAAAGGGAACAAGTTGGTCTTTGACATCATAGTTCGGACTAATACTGGGTTAGTGTATTGCTTGTATATAAACTGCATGTCTAACAAGATTGCTTGCCCCTCCATCACACACAGAAGGCCATGGAGCATCAACGATGCCCATGAGTGGTTAGGGCACCCAGGGAAGGATGTGAAACACAAGATTGTGAAGGGATTGAACCTGAACATGCAGCCAGGGCTGGGCACCTGTTGGGCATGCACCATGGCCAATGCCAAGCAGAAGAATGTTGTGCAGTTCGGCCTGCATGAGCATAGTCAAGTCTCTGGGGAGAGACTGTTTCTGGACCTAATTGGAGAATTTTGGACGAATGCACTAACTTTAAAATTTCTCATTTCTTCCATAGGAAAGATCAGATGGCAGAGGCAATGTGCAAGCTGTTCAAAGCCTGGAGAGACAAGGGTATAATAATGAAGCTGTTTGAGCAGAGGGAGAGAAGCAAGGATTGGCAGCTGGGGATTCAAATGGAGTATACCCCAAGGGATATGCCACAACATAATCATCTTGCAGAGCTAGTGTTTGTGGCAATCGGAAATAAAGGAAGGGTGATGCTTGTGCAAGCTAATGTGCCTTTGAAATACCATTTTCATCTTTACAGGGAGGCATTCAAGATGGCAACTGACCTTGATGGGCTGGTGATGGAGACCATGAATGGCAAGAGGGCCACATGGTACCAACACATGTTTGGGAGCAACCCTTGGTGGACAAAGCACCTGAAGTTGTTTGGAGAAGCTGGGATGGTCAAGACATCCACCGGAACATCAGTAAAACTGGCGAACAGAGGAGTGCAGTGCATGATGGTAGGGTATGCAGAGAATCATGATGGTGATGTTTACTGGATGTGGAATCCATTGACTGAGCATGTACCTGTCACCTGGGATATCATTTGGCTGAAACAGATGATGTTCCAAAAGTGAGTCGAGGAAGACGTGCCAAGCATGCTGCCAGAGGTTGAAGCAGCTCTTGTGGAATGAAGCTTTCAGGAGGCTGGGGCACCAGAGGCAGAGCTAGTGGCAGAAATGGTTGAGGTACCAGAAAAAGAGAACTCAGACCCAGAAGATGCAGAGGAAGAGGAAGCGGAAGAGGAGGGAATGGTTTCCCAAGCAGAGGAGCCAACTCAGTGGGTTACTGCTACCACGAGATATGGCAGAACTTCAAAGCTGCCCTCTAGATTTCAGCAAGAGATGAATGCTGCAGCAATCACTGGCTCAGCATCCAAGAATTATTATGCTTTGCTTTATGAAGAGGAGGAAGATGAAGAAGAGCCCTCCAAATTGGCCTGTGTGGGAGCAGGATTGGGAGGCGGATTCGAAAACACTATGGAGTTGCATGCAATGAATTACAAGGTGGCAATGAAAATGGCTGATGAGCCCAAGTGGGATCAGGCAGTGGAAGAGGAACATGATTGGATGATCAAGATGGGGGTCTGGGAAGCAGTGCCAAAGAGCAAGGTACCCAAGGATGCCAAGGTAATTAGTACTACCTGGGCAATGAAAAAGAAGTCCAATGGGACATTCCAGGCAAGGGTAAATGGGCGGGGGTTCATGCAAGTTGATGGAGAACATTATAACATGGACAGTATTTCCTCACCTGTTACTAACAAATGAGTTGGTGGATGTGAAAGGAGTGTTTTTGTGCAGCAATTTCTAAGATGAAAAGCTGATCTCCATGAAAGTCCCAGAAGGTTTTGAAAGGCATCACCAAGGGGATGTGTTGCTGCTGCTACTGAGGATGATCTATGGTTTGAAGCAGGCAGCAAGGGCATTTTGGCATGAACTGACTGCTGCACTGAAGGATATGGGTTATTTGCAATCGCCTGCTGACCCTTGTTTGTATTTCAGTTGGACAATGACAGGTTTAGTGATATGGCTTACCTGGATTGATGATTGTCTGATTGCAGGAGATGAGAAAGGAGTCAAGTCAGTGAAGGAGCAGATCAAGGGCAGGTTTGATTGTGATGATGTTGGACTTCTGAATGAATATGTTGGGTGCAAGATTGAATGGGACGACAAATCAATAAGGTTTATGCAACAAGTTTTGTTGCAGAGCTTTGAAGATGAGTTCAA
>Ga0209277_10001304_pt1 | contig 12290 bp, 6 predicted proteins | sample JI81AbrownDNA_FD_187503 | JGI IMG/M metagenome (GOLD analysis project Ga0209277, IMG submission 187503) | Wastewater effluent complex algal communities from Wisconsin, to seasonally profile nutrient transformation and Carbon sequestration -... | ecosystem: Engineered > WWTP > Effluent > Algae... | reverse complement strand
CCAAATCGTCTGCCTGAGCAAGACCGATACCGTGATGCCCGAGGGACGTAAGTCCTGGTCAAAATTACGATTCGGCGGCGCGCCGGCTCTGCCGATCTCCTCTGCCGTCGGCGATAATATCGAAGCGTTGAAATGGAAGATTTGGGATGTGGTGGAGGGTAGTCGTACGTCTGTTTAGTTGTAAGTCTGTAAGTCGTAAGTCTGTAAGTCGTAAGTCGTAAGTCGTAAGTCGTAAGTCGTAAGTCGTAAGTCGTAAGTCGTAAGTCGTAAGTCAGTAAGTCAGTAAAAGTTGAGTAGGGACAAGTCGAAACCTTGTCCCTTGAGTCCCTTGAGTCCCTTGAGTCCCTTGAGTCCCTTGAGTCCCTTGAGTCCCTTGAGTCCCTTGAGTCCCCTCAGTCGCTTCAGTCCCTTGAGTCGCTTCAGTCCCCTCAGTCCCTTCAGTCCCCTCAGTCCCTTGGTATAATAGTGTGCATCGCACTGCAAAACGCCAGCCCGGAAGTATTCAACTCCACCAATTCCTTCAACCGCCAACACTGCTTTCCGCCGCTGGATGCACCACCTGATTAATTATTCACCAAATCACGATAAATAAGCCACTTCGGAGGTGGTGAGAATGATTTTTTTAGTAATTTAGCGTAACGGTTTTTAGTAGTACCAATCTGAACTCTATGCGCACTTTTTTACTGTCTTCACTTTTTGCGTTGATTGCCTTCTTGACTGCTGCTCCGGCACATGCTCAGCAATCGCCTGCCTACGGTTTTTTTAGCGATTATAATTTCACTATGTATCAGGCGGATTTCCGCAGTTTTCCGGGTGTACCGTCGTGCTGTCCGCAGTATGAAGACGGCACCGGCGGCGGTCTTGCCATCGGACTTTTCTACGAACTTCCCCTTGCCGGACAGGTGCGGCTGGCGCTTCGCGGCGGATATATGACCCGCAGTGGCGCGATGAAACGTACTGAAAATACAGTGGTTACGGGGAATGTGCCGGCGGTATTCGAGCATCAGGTCGAGGCATCACTTGCTGATGTAGGACTCGAACCGCTGGTAGGAGTGAACCTCTTTTCATCACTTTGGCTCTCTGTCGGTGGTCGGATCGCTGCGGTAACGTCGAAGCAATTTTCCCAACGGGAGATGATTGTCAGTCCGAAGGTCGGCGTATTTCCGAATGGCTCGAGCAAGCGCAATGAAATCACCGATCAGCCGATACCCGGCGCGGCGTCTGTTTATGGCGCAATTATTGGCGGCTTGGGCTACGATGTACCGCTCAATTCCACACGCACCCTCATCCTCTCTCCCGAAATCCTCTTTACCCTCGGTATCACGCCGGTTGTTTCCGACGTTTCCTGGCATTCGAATGCGGTGCGGTGTGGAATTACTCTGAAATATGTTCCAAATATTAGCCAATAATCCTTCTTAATTTTCAAGTATATAGAATGGAATATCCCATGAACAAACTATACAAGTACAGCATCACAAGCCCGGCGATAAGTAGAATCCCGCATTGGTGGAAAATTCTCCTTCACTGTGTGCTATTGGTATCAGCCGTCACCCTGCACGCGCAGACGGCAAACACGCTGTTTACAGACCTTCCGAATAGCTATGTAAGAGCTATTGCGACGGATGAAAATTATGTCTATATCGGTGGGGAATTTACGCAATGTGGTGCCACGACGCGGAACCATATTGCCCGTTATAACCGATGCACGGGAGTGCTTGATGATGCTTGGAACCCGAATGCCAATAATAGTGTATTAGAGATCACCATTGCAGGAAATGACATATATGTGGGAGGAGCTTTTACGAATATCGGAGGGGTCACGCGCAATAGAATTGCAAAGCTGAATAACACCAATGGCGCGCCCGATGGAGCGTGGAATCCTAATGCAAATAATAGTGTGTTTGAGATAGCAGTATCCGAGAGTGACGTATATGTAGGAGGTGCCTTTTCCATCATTGGAGGGGAAAATCGAAGCCGCTTGGCAAAATTAAACAACACCGATGGTGCTGCTATTTGGCAATGGAATCCTAACCCAACGAGTACGAATCAAAGTGCTGGCTTGTCTGTAAGTGTTATTGCTATCGCCGGTAACGATGTTTTCGTTGGGGGAAAATTTACGTCTATTGGTGGAGTGCCACGTATTAATCTAGCCAAGATTGAAAGTGTCTATGGCGTTGTAAACAATTCGTGGAATACATATTTTGAATCTAGCGTTGGGACTACAGTATCTGATGTGGCTGTTTCAGGCGAAGATATCTATGTTGGTGGAAGTTTTGCGACAATCTGCGGGCATTCACGCCCTAACGTAGCAAAGCTAAGTGTAAGAGATGCAGGTGTTGATTTTAACTGGAATGCTAATTTAGCCCCATTTACAAATAGTGTTAGCGCATTAAGTGTATCCGGATCAGATGTGTACGTTGCAGGTAATTTTTCTGCCATAGGCGGGCAAACAAGAAAAAATTTGGCTAAGCTCAACAATACCAATGCTAATGCCGCAGCCGACTGGTCGGTGACATTTGGACAGGTATCGAATATTTTATCACTGGCGAGCAACAATGGTCAAGTATTCGCAGTAGGTAATCTTACAACGCCTTTCCAACATTTTCTTCCTATCGGAGACAGCACGGTTCAGGTAGAAGTAGTGAGAGGTGCGCCCGCATCCTACTGTCCCGGTGCGGCTGTGTCCGTGCCGTTTACGACGATATGTTCGATAGCGCCGAGTAATACGTTCACGGCGCAGCTTTCAGACTCTACCGGCAGCTTTGCGAATCCTGTGACAATCGGCACAATGACCGGCTCGCACTCGGGGGTAATGACAGGCACAATCCCCTATACCACACCACCCGGCAGCGGCTATCGGATACGGGTGAATTCATCGAATCCTGCTACCATCGGACCTGATAACTGTTCTGATATAACCATAGTACGCGGTCCGATGCCTGTCATAAGCGGTGCAAGCGCTATCTCCTGCGCCGATCAATATGTGAAATACAGCGTAAGCCAGGTATCGGGAAGAACCTACCAATGGGATGTATCCTCGCATGGCACAATTATCGGTACCTCTACCTCCGATTCAGTGACTATTCGCTGGGCTTATACCGGCGCTCCCACCACTGACACCCTTCGCATCCGTGAGACCATAACCGCCACCCGATGCTTCAAAGATACGCTCTTTACCACGACAATTTACCCTTCTCCGGTGCTTAATGCCGGGGCTGATGTTGGATTATGCGAGGGTTCGCCGTTTGTCACGATCGGCGCTCCTGCCACCGGCGGAACGGGTTCACTCAGCTATTCATGGTCACCGGCAAGCGGTATCATTGGCGCTTCCACTTCGCCGCGCATTAATGTTCGACCGGTGGAAACGACCAATTATATGGTCACTGTTACCGACAGTAAGGGATGTCAGCGCAAAGACACGGTCACCGTCACCGTGCATCAAAAGCCATACGTCGATCCGGGCAACGATACCGTGGTGTGTTTGGGCGAGGGTGTTGTGATTGGGAATCCTGTTACAGGGTCGAACCGATATACCTATCAATGGACGCCAGCCGTCGGGCTGAGTTCAACGTCTGTACCACAACCACTTGCTTCACCGACGGTTACGACCAATTATCAGGTAATTGTCTCCGATACCAACGGTTGCATGGACACTGGTTCTGTCGTAGTAAAAGTACGGAAAATTACCACCACATCGGCACCTCGCTTAGACTTCGGCACGCTCGACGTCTGCACAGCGAGTAAAATTCTGACAATCGATGTAAGTAATACCGGCACGGATGATATTCAATTTACGAAGCAAACTTCTACGGTGGCAGGATTTATAATTATCGATAGTCTGCCTTTTGCGCTAGCCAAGGGCACGAAAAAAACGCTAACAGTGCGCTACACTCCGCCGGGAAAAGGTGCAGTGAGTGGAACGCTTTCACTTCTCGGCACCCCGTGCGGACACGAAGTAAAAATTGAGGTAAAGGGCGAGAAATTACAGCTTGCCTTTACGACCGACAAGCCGTCGATTCCTTTCGGCGTAACGGCCGGGTGTACTGCAGTGCAGAGGGACTCGGGGCTGACGATTACGAATCAGGGAGTGGATAAAATGACGATATCCTCGGCGCAGATTAATGCGCCATTTTCAATCGTATCGCCGACGTTCCCGCAGGATATTCCGTCCGGTGAATCGCTTCCGGTGGTGATTCGCTATGCGCCGCAGACTGCGGGTGATTTTAGTAATGAAATGCGCTTGTCGTTTACGGCGGGTGTGTGTAAGGATGTAATTCGTATCCCACTGAGTGGTAAACATGTTCTTCCCGGGCTCAGCGTGCGGTCGGCTGAGGTGGCGTTCCCTAATCTTGTTGGGTGCGATGCTGCGAGCGATACCATACTTGTCGTGCAGAATGCCAATACCATTGATATGGAAGTGACGAAGATAGCAGTAAGCGATCCACAATTTAAGTTGCTGACTCCCCTTCCGGTGAAATTGGCGGCAGGGCAAAGCAGGGAACTCAAGCTGCGATTCGAACCAACCGGAAATGGAGTAATGACTTCGACACTGCGTATGACGACGAATCCATGCGCGGGCGAACAATCGGTACTGCTCAAGGGTTCGAAACAAGGTGTGAGCTTTGCAGTGCCGGATACCATTGACCTCGGCGAACTCGTCGGATGCGCGCAAGCTACGATTACCAAAACATTTACTCTCAAAAATACCAGCGGCGGCGGCTTGGCTGGGAATATTAGTGCTATGACAGTTTCTCCGTTATTTACGACAACACTCCTTCGCGGTGATAGCTTACCGAATGGAGCCGAGCGGTCGTATTCGGTGACATTTCAGCCCGACCTTGCGATGCCGGATGGCGTACAATATGGGAGAATGGACCTGACTTTTATGCCTTGTTCAGTAAGCAAGTCAATTATTCTCAAAGCAACGAAAGCCACACCTCGTTTGCAGGCAGATGCGGCAGTCGATTACGGACAAGTGCCGGTCGGTACAGTGCTGAGCAGGCAGGTGAAAATCTACAATTCGGGAACGTCGGATGTGACGGTGTCTTCGCTGTCGGGTCTTCTGCCGCCACTAAGCCAAGGTATTGTGAATCCTCCGCTTCCGGCGATTCTCCATCCGAATGATTCATTGAAGGTGGAGGTGCTTTTTACGGCACAGAATGGGAAATTCACTGATACGCTCACTGCTGATGCGACGCAGCCGTGTTTGCTGACGACAAGCACGATTATTACAGCCGAGGGAACAGATAAGAATATCTCGCAACTCACTGGTTCTACGAAAGATATCGGGAATGTACAAATTACCCGCACCAAGCAGGATAATGTCAAAGTAACCAATGAAGGTACGACGGATATAACGATAACGGATGCGGCATTTATGGCGGGCAGTAATGCGGCGTTTGCGGTGCCGGCAGGTCAATTCCCAATGAAAATATCTGTCGGACAATCGCTTGATATTGGGGTGACCTTTACGCCTGTAAGTAGTGGTCCGGCGGAGGGAATTCTGTTGGTAACCGGTGATAAAGATACAGCCACAGCGGTGGTGCATGGCGTGGGAATTGATTCAACGCAGGCAACGACACGCTTGGTAGCGACGGCGCAGGTGAAGTTTGATACTGTATGCATAGGTCAAATCCAAGCCAAAGAAGTAACGCTCAAAAACACCGGCAAAGCAAGCATGCAACTCCTTCGTGCAGAATGGGTAACGAATGCCGGGAATGCTTTTGGCAGTGATTTTACGCCGCATCTGCTCCTGCCGGACTCAAGTGTGACGGTACATGTGAATTGCACGCCTGCTTCCGGTGGCAATTTGATAGGGCAAGTGCGCTGGGTAGCCGCTCAAGATACGGCGTATTCGGCAGTTACGGCGATTGGAAAAATGTGTTCGGGCACGCAGGATACGGCGAGAATGACCATCGCTATTCAGGACATCATTGCGCGGGCAGGAGAAAAGGTGAATATTGTGCTCAAAGTACAGAAGCAATCGGGTATGCAACTTACCGGAGCTCCAACAGAGTGGTCTGCGCGTGTGCGGTACAACAAGTCTATACTCTACAACGAGCAGACAATGAATGCATGTGCAGGGATGGATGATAGTTGCGTGATGGAACTGACGGGGATATTTAACACTCAAAGCGATGAATTAATCTCAATTCCCTGTATTGTGACACTTGGCACGACGGATATTTCGACGATATCGATGGAGGAATTCAGATGGACAAACAGCGGGATTGTGACCGAAGTAAAAACGCAGAATGGAACAATTACCGTATCGGGAATATGCGATGAAGGCGGTGTGCGGCTCTATATTCTGGGTGAACATGCCATGTCGCTTGCTACGCGTCCGAATCCTGCCAAGAACAGCATGGAAATTGAGTACAGTTTGCGCGAGCCGCTGACGGTCACCCTAGAATTACTCAATACAACCGGACAAGTAGTGCGGACATTTATCAATAAGAAGCACCACACAGAGGGACGCTACAGCATCACCAATGATATGAGTGCAATTAGTAATGGAATTTATATCTTGCGCCTGGTAACCGATATCGAAACACTGACAACGAGAGTGAATGTAGAGAAATAAGCAGCAAATGAAGGTAGTGAACATAATCTATCAATAGTATGCGTATATTTGCATGATATAGTACGCAATAAAGCCAAATAATAGTAATTATGACTGATGTATCATTCAAAAACTGGATTTCGATGAGTGACCAAGCTCTGGCAGCTCATATCGGGAATTTCGTCAAGCATCACCGACTCGAACAAAACAGAACCCAAGATGCGCTGTCGCATGATGCCGGTATCAGCCGCTCTACTCTCAGCTTGCTGGAAAGGGGCGAAACTGTGACGCTCTCAACGCTGATACAAGTGCTGCGGGTGTTGGGGCAACTGAATATAATGCAAGCGTTTACAGTGCAGCAAAACATCAGTCCGCTCGCGCTCGCCAAAGCGGAAATGAACAAACGGAAAAGAGCAAGAAATACCCAAACGATCGACCCCAAACCCACCGATTGGTAAACCATGAATTCAGCTTATGTAAAAATATGGGGTACCCTTGTCGGTGCGGTAGCATGGGATGATGCTACGGGCATTGCGACTTTTGAGTATGATCCTGCCTTCAAACGCAACGGATGGGATTTGGCACCTCTCCAAATGCCTATTCAATCAAGTAATGGCAGCATCAGTTTTCCGGCATTGCGCAAAAAGCCGGATCCGGCATTGGATACGTTCAAAGGTTTGCCCGGCTTATTGGCTGATATGCTTCCCGATAGATATGGGAGTGAACTCATTAATCTGTGGCTGGCGCAGCAAGGGCGACCTCAGAATAGCATGAATCCTGTTGAAATGCTATGTTTTATTGGCACCAGAGGTATGGGAGCATTGGAATTTGAACCCGTCACCTTGAAGGAGAGCAAAAGAGCATTCTCGGTAGAGATAGACACGCTGGTGGATATTGCCCAAAGGATGCTGTCGAAGAAGGAGGGATTTGTAACCAATCTGCAGGCAGATGAAGAAAATGCCATCATGGAAATTTTGCGGATAGGCACGTCCGCCGGTGGAGCTAGACCCAAAGCGGTCATTGCCTATAATGAAAAAACTGGCGAAGTAAAATCCGGACAAACCAATGCTCCCAAGGGCTTCGAGCATTGGCTCATGAAGCTCGACGGAGTAAGTGATGTGCAAATGGGAGAAAGTAAAGGGTATGGCAGAGTCGAAATGGCGTATTATACTATGGCAATAGCTTGTGGTATTGAAATGATGCCATCGAGATTGTTAGAAGAGAATGGACGTGCGCATTTTATGACCAAGCGATTCGATCGGGAGGGTGGTACTACCAAACACCATATTCAGACCTTTTGCGCTATGAAGCACTTTGATTATAATTTAGTTACGAGTTTTAGTTATGAACAGTTGTTCCAAACCATGCGGGAGCTTCAATTGCCCTATCCCGATGCTGAGCAAATGTTTCGGAGGATGGTGTTTAATGTCGTTGCTCGTAATTGCGACGATCATACCAAAAACGTTGCGTTTCGATTAAAACAGGGCGGTAAATGGGAGCTCGCCCCGGCGTATGATGTTTGCCATGCCTATCAGCCCAACCATCAATGGGTGAGCCAACATGCATTAAGCATCAACGGCAAGCGCGCCGCAATCACGAGAGAAGACCTGTTAGTGATTGGGAAGTCAATAAAAAATAAGAAAGTAGCAGAAATAATTGATGAAATAAGTGATACGGTGAGCAAATGGAAAGCCTTCGCCGATACTGTCAACGTATCCCCAAAGCTGCGTGATGAAATAGCATCTACACTAATTCAATTATAAATAATGAAACTACAAGAATAAAAATTGAAATGCAATCGTGAAAACCGGCTCTATTTGCCATTTAATGTAGGTTCGTAAATAGAGAGCAGTACACAACGAAAAAAGCCCGCTTCAATGAAGCGGGCTTTTGTATGCGGGACCGACGAGACTCGAACTCGCGACCTCCTGCGTGACAGGCAGGCGCTCTAACCAAACTGAGCTACGATCCCACAATTGAACTGACGTTTTAATTTTTGTGGACTTGAGGGGGATCGAACCCCTGACCTCGTGAATGCCATTCAAGCGCTCTCCCAGCTGAGCTACAAGCCCAAGAGGTTCGACTTTGGGAGCGCAAAAATACAAGAATCTCGCTTTACAGCAAAAAATTATTTAGAAAATCATGAAAAAAACTATAAATATCCGGTATTTGATGGCTGTAAATTTTAATTGAACTTGCTCACATTGGCGAAATGCTGTATTTTCGCACTCCTTCGCGGACGAAACTATACTACCGTGAATTCTTCTACAACTTCTTTTTCTACTTCATAAGGAGTCTTTGGTATGACAACTCAAGAATTTTTAGAGCGTTTGGATGCTATTGTGAACGAACGCCACATGCTTCAACATCCGTTTTATATTATGTGGAATGAAGGCAAGCTCTCGATCGATATGTTGCGCGAATATGCTCATGAATACTACCTTCAGGTGCACAATTTTCCGACGTATGTCAGTGCTACCCATGCTAATTGTGATGATTTTGAAGTGCGCCAGATGCTCCTCGAAAATTTAATTGAAGAAGAGCACGGTCCGAATAATCACCCTGAATTGTGGAGAAGATTCTGCGACTCACTCGGCGTGAAACGCACCGAAATCGTGGACCGTAAATATCTGCCCCACACAAAAGAATCCGTCAGAATTTTGAAAGAGCTCTCCGCTCGCGCTAATCCTGCCGAAGGCATTGCCGCTCTCTATGCGTATGAGTCACAAATTCCGGAAGTAAGCACGACGAAAATCGAAGGATTAAAAAAACATTACAACCTCGATACCAAAGATGCTCTCGAATTTTTTGAAGTACACGAGCACGCTGATGAAATTCACCGTACGGTGACCCGCGAAGCGCTCGCTAAAATGTGCCAGACCGACAGCCAAAAAGAAGCTGCTCTCGATGCAGCCCGCGAAGCTGCCGATGCACTCAATCTCCTGCTCGACGGTGTGTATGAAAATTACTGTTCACGCCATCTAGCAACAACGTAAGAAAGTAGCAATACATAAAAAGCCGCTTGAGAATTACACTCAAGCGGCTTTTTTCGTTACATCGGGAACGTATGAGAATAGATCAACTCGTTAGTTTATCGTGATTCTCCAGTACTGTAAGATTTGCATAAAACACATCCCATAGGAAGATTTCTGTACTGCCGATTTCATTCATCGGGCTGCCGCTTGAGAGTTCGCGGGCTCGTTCGATCGATTCAGCGAGGAGGAGTGTGAGCCCGCCGGGCTTATCTTCAAATCCCCCACCTCCACAACCGACTAAATTGCCACCGGCTTGTAATGCACGCAGCCATTCCATCAGACGTGGAATGCGTGCTTGAAATTCCTCGGGCTTGAAGGTTTCATCCGGCTCATGTGACCGCCAGATAAGGGCATAGACTTCTTTCATGATTCTAGTAGTAATTGAACAATAACAACTTATATAAAATTACCACTTCATTTCATTCTGCGCAAAAGAAATACGGTGATCGAGAGAGTATGATGTTATTATTACGGACATCGGTGTTGTTATCCGAAGCCAAGTGTTATTATCATCGTCTCTCTTTACTCAGATAAACTCCTTCTGCGACGAATATAAAAAAGCTGTGTTATTGCCCTCGGAATCATTGCAATATCCATCCGTTATTTTTATATAATTTATTGTATTTATTACTACTTCTCGGGAGAAATATGAAAGCATCTACCAGACAATTGTGGATTGCTCTGCTGCTCTTAATAGCAAGCATGCAGATATCCACCGCACAGAACCTCGACCCGCAACCACCCCGCAACCTTTCCGCACAGGTATCTACTAATCCTAATGGCGGCTCAATACTCCTCAAATGGCAGTCCACCGGTGCAAAACCGGATGGATTTAATATTTTTTCTGCGTTTAACGATGTGCAGGGAACTGTTATGTACAAGAACGCAGGCAGTATTATCGCGCAAAATGACTCGATGGGATGGTATTTCTACACGTTGCCTGTGTTCACAGGCGGCACGTATTCGCTCTATGTAACTGCATTTGGCAACATGAAAGAAAGCTCACCGAGCAATGTCGTCAGAGTGGATTACAGATCCAATGGCTTGCCTTCTGCGACATTCCAATTTCAATCAATAGGTTCATGGTTCGCACCTAAAAACGTACTCTATACCTACGATGCAAACGTACTTATGCGAACAAGTGCCGATACATTAATTAAGGTGCCTGAAGACGGCAAAAGCATCAAGTATTCGCTTGCCAAACAGCCGCCAGGAATGACAATCGATGCACAGACCGGTAAAATTACGTGGATGCCTACTATGTATGGCGAGTATTATGTCTATGTCATGGCGACTATTCAATTCCAGGGTGCACTGTCAACGATATCTGAAGCGATTTCAATCAGTGTACGTAATTGCCCAGAGATTACGACCATTTATGGTAGGGTGAATGACGAGAGTGGCGCACCGATTGAGAAAGGAATTGTCATCATCTCAAGCTCAAGAACCAATGATTCAAACACCACCAATAATAGTCAATATTTTACAGCAAAAATTGAGAATGGAACGTATGGATTTTCTGTCGATGAGGGTACGTTCTACCTTCAAGCAACCGGCGGTGATTTTGAGCCGGAATGGTATAAGGATTCACCAACTCTCCAATCTTCAACACCCGTCACTTTCTCCTGCGGCGATACAATTAGGGTAGATTTTACCGTAAAACGTAATCCTACATCGCAGTTCGACACTCTCCGCGGCATGGTCACCGATAAAGTCACCGGACAGCCAATAGCCGCTGCAATTGTTGAATTTTCCAATGCTAAAAACTCCCGCCCAAATTCAGCGCAATATACGGCAACTACAGATACAAAAGGAAATTATGCTGTGCAATTGCCCAGCGATCAGCTCTACGTGGCTCGCTGCTCTGATCAAGGAATTTTTGATCCAACGACAGCCAATTGGATAGTACAATACATACCTCAATATTACAAGGAAGTGTCACTACTCACCGAAGCAACGATCATTAATCCAAGTGATAAAATTGCCGGATATAATTTCCGTTTAGTTCGCAAGCCGGACGCTCAATTCAAGGGGAATATCCGCGGCACGCTCGTAGCAAGTGACGGTCATATACTCGCAGGTAAAGTCATGGCATTCCCGATCAAAGACACCCGGAATGAAGTCCTTACGACTGATGTCCTCATTGATGGTACGTATTCGTTTACCAATGTAGCCACCGGAAATTATGTATTATTCGCAGTGGCTACGCAAGAAGCATACGTTCCCGGTTTTTATCGGGCCGGTCGCACTGCTACACTCTCCTGGGGCGAGGCAACGGTCATAAGCGTCGGTATGCAAGCAGATTCACCAACCTACTCAATTACCCTCGACCCACTGAGCGCAATCAAGGGTAAAGGACGTATCCGCGGTACTATCGGCAAAGGCAAGGGAATTGTCAAAAGCGGTACTCCACTTGCTGCTGACCCACTCTCCGGCGCAATGGTCTATGCAATCGATGCAAATGGCAAAGTCTGCGCGTATTCCTGGAGCGACGGCAATGGTGCCTTCGAAACAAGTGAATTACTCAAAGGAAAATATACACTTGTTGCTTCAAAAATCGGCTACAAAGAATATACAGCCGAGGTAGAAATCGTTGATGAAGATATAACGACCGAGACAAATGTAGAACTCAGCACAGCAGACCCGAGCGGAGTAGAAGAAAATACCTTCGTGAATTCTACAGTTGTTTTCCC
>Ga0209277_10001302_pt1 | contig 12303 bp, 11 predicted proteins | sample JI81AbrownDNA_FD_187503 | JGI IMG/M metagenome (GOLD analysis project Ga0209277, IMG submission 187503) | Wastewater effluent complex algal communities from Wisconsin, to seasonally profile nutrient transformation and Carbon sequestration -... | ecosystem: Engineered > WWTP > Effluent > Algae... | reverse complement strand
CCTGATCGACTCGACCCACGGCGCCCACTGGTCTGATAGGAAGATGACTGTTGGTCCGCCTAGCTGGCCTGTTGAAGCGTGACAGTGTAGCCGAGGCGTTCGAGGTCTCCGATGGCTCGGGTTTTGACTCGGTCGGGTCGGAGGCGGGTGAAGTAGTCGCTGCCGGGATCGTTGTAAAGCTCGCCGGTTTGGGCCATGTGCCAGATCGTGGTGAGCATGTCGTGTTCAAGGGCGACGACTGCTCTGAGCTTGCCTCGGCGGGCCGCGAGGCGGCGATACTTCGCGGCCAAGTAGGTGTTCTTGGTCCGGGTCGCGGCGAACGCTGCGATCCCGAGGGCGCCTTTGAGGTGGCAGTTACCACGTCGGGTTTTGGTCGACTTGATCACCCCGGCCGACTCGTTGTTGCCCGGGCAGACCCCCGCCCACGATGCCAGATGGGCAGCGGTCGGGAACTGGTTCATGTCACCGCCGGTCTCGGCAATGATCACGTCAGCGACACGATCGCTGATGCCCGGGATGGTGCTGATCAGTTCACGGAAAGCCCGAAAGGGTTCGATGGCCGCCTCGATCTGGACGGTGATGTCGTTAATGGCCGCGTCGTGGGCGTCGATGAGTCGGAAGTGGAGCGAAACCAGGAAGCCATGATGATCGGCGAACCTCCCCGTCAGCGCCTCAACCAACTGACGAGTCTTGCCGTGCATCCGCCAGTTGGCCAACCCGGCCAGCGTGGCAGGATCACGCTCCCCCCGGACCAACGCCATCAGCATGGCCCGACACGACACGCCGGTCAGATCCGAAGCAACCACCGAAAGCTTGATCCCCGCCCCCTCCAGCAACTTCTCCAGCCGAGTCACCTCCCGGGCCCGCTCCCGAACCACCGCGGCCCGGCTCCGAGTCAGGTCCCGCAACACACGAATCTGCGGTGGCGGCACGAACGAGGCACGCACCAGACCATGCGCACCCAACTGCGCCAACCAGGTGGCGTCGTTCACATCCGACTTGCGACCCGGCACATTCTTCACGTGCCGCGCGTTGACGAGCATCACCTCGCAGCCCTCGATGTCCTCCAACAAGTGGAAGAACGGCTTCCAGTAATCACTGGTCGCCTCCATCACGACACACGTCACGCGCTGCTCCACCAAATAATCACGCAACGCAAGGATCTGATTAGTCATCGACCCCCAGGTCGTGACCACCTCACTCACCCGGTCCGCTTTGGTCCGCCCGCCCGGCCTCAGGCCCGGGACACGCACGCACACCTTGGCGTACTCCTTACCAATATCGATACCCGCGCAACGCGGATGCAACTCCTCCACGACCGCCCCCTGTCCGAACTGACCCACCGGCCGACGGGCCAGACACATGCCGGTCACGAGGAGAGCAAAACATCAGAAGTCTGAATAGTCGTGCTCGAAGCAACAATCCACGGTACTCGCGGGCTCTCCGCCCCAGGCTCGACAACAGGCTCCCAGCACCAGAGACCAACGGGGTCGACCGTGACCACACCCAAAAGCATCCACCCCACCCCAACCCCCAGCAACCCCAACCCGACCCCCTCTTCCCGCGCCACGGCGCGGCCGGCGGCCGCCGAGATGCTCGACACGCTCGACCGACCGGGGAGCCCCACTGGTCTCGACAAGCTCGACCGACCGGGGAGCCCACTGAGCTCGACCGACCGGGAACCCACTGGTCTCGACAAGCTCGACCGACCGGAAACCCCACTGGTCTCGACAAGCTCGACCGACGGGGAGCCCGACTCAGCCGGAGGTGCCGGCGATCACTGCACGCACGCCCAGGTGATCGGTCAGCGGCACGCTGAAGGTGGAGAACGCGGTGGCCGTCAGCCGGCCGTCCACGAGTACGTGGTCGATGCCGATCAGCGGGGGAATCCCCCGGTTGGCGGGCCAGGTGCGCACGAACCCGGCGCCGGCCAGATCGGCGGCGCTTCGGAATCCGTCGTCGTACAGGTTCCGCATCGTGATGTGGTCGTCCACGGCGTTGAAGTCGCCGGCGACCACGGTGGGAATGGACTGGTTGCGCTCATCCAGCCAGACGCGAATGCGTTCGGCCTCCTCGGCCCACAGACCCGCGGGGCAGTAGGGGTTGCACGGATGCACGCCCACCACCCGCAACTTGCCCAGTTGCGGGGTGTCGACGATGGCGGCCCAGTTCTGAAACGTGCTCGCCAGCAACTCCGTCGACGCGGCGATCGGGTACCGAGAGAAGATGACGGCGCCCCCGAAGATGTCTCGTCTCGCTGGCGCCACGTACGGGAACTCCTTGCGGAAATCGGGCGGCAGGGTGAGCGTCCACGCATGGGCTGCTTCGACGAATACCACGACGTCGGCCCCGGAGACTGCCCTGCTGACAGCCTGTGGTTCGGCACGTTGCGCCACGTTCAGGCTCACCACCGTGAGCGGTTTCGTTGTCGTCGAGCGACTGTCGGCAACGAAGGCCGGTGCCTGCCAGACGACCGTGGCCGCAAGACCCGCAGCCGAGAGCACGCTCAGCATGCTGAGGGCCGACCGAGCTGTCGTCCGGTGCCGCCAGGCGCGCATCGCGGCTACCCCCAGCAGTGCCACGGCCGGCAGCCAGAATGCCAAGCCGTAAGGAATGAACGTGGCCAGCATGACCAGACGCTCCGACGTGGGCGGCAGGACGCGCAGGACGGTCGCGAGCCCGGCGGGAGCCGTGGCCAACAAGCCGAAGGTGACGAGCCAACCCTGCCCCCGCAGTCGCCGGCGCGCAGAACGAGCCGGCGCGACCGGACTGAGGGTGACCGGGGGTGTCGAACTCACGGGTCCAAGCGTGCCTTATCGGGCCCAGGTCCGTCAGACCAGCACGAAGGCTGAGCCGTCGCGGGCGCTGAGCTGCCGGACGGCTGCCAGCCCGCGTCCGTTCAACACGGCGGCGTCGCTGATCACGTGCAGCGTGCGCTGCACCGCGGCCTCGGGCAGGTGCGGCTCGCGACCCACTGCCAGCGCGAGATCGGAGGTGTGCACGACCAACTCGACGGTGCGGGTCTCCAGATAGTCGCCCAGGCGGATCGCGCCGAACCTGGTGCCGATCACCAGGTCGCCGTCGGTGCCGGCGACCGCCACCCGCAGCCGCTCGATCATCATTTCGATCACCTCGCCCGGCTCGTCACCGAGTTCCTTGCCCGCTTCGACACCCCGCTGCGCCACCGCCTCGTGGATCGACCTGTCGGTTCGGTAGCCGGCTGCCAGGTAATGGGCGGCCGATTCGAGGTCGACGACGTCGCGCACGTCACCCAGATAATCGAGCACGGTGGTCACCGCACGGGCGGTGTGACCGACCAGTGCCCGCACATTCCAAACTCCTAGCGCGGGTAGGTCCCAGGAGTCCTGCGGAATCTCGCTGACAAGGGCAACGAACGCCTCGGCGGCCTGCAGCATCGTCTCGGCGGTTTCCATGTCTGACCGTAGCGCGCGGCCGCGCGCGGCGCACCCGGCGCAGGGCGATCGCCGGCCACCGCGGCGGCCGGGTAGCGTGCCGCCATGCCGACCGCACTCGTCACCGGCGGCACCTCCGGCATCGGCGCCGCCTTCGCCCGCGCTCTGGCGGAGCGGGGCCACGACCTGATGCTGGTCGACAGGTTGCGGGCCGGCGCGGCCCCAGCTGAGCGCGCAACGGGTTGCACGTGAAACTTCTGGACGATCGGCCGACGAGGATCGCCATGCCATCGAAGTGAGGTGGAGTTCCACGAACGGGTTGGAATCAGGACGTCGTCGATTCCAGATTTCGTCTGAGTGGAAGCCGACAGAGTTGCCCGCGAAACTTTGGCCGATGCCGACAAAGGTCGGGCCATCTCAGTGCCCACCAGGCGTTGGAAGCTACAAAAGCTGCTCGCGCGGCACGCGCCACGTTCCGCGGTTCGCCGGGCCTCCCGTATGTTGAGCACGAGCAGACAGTGAACCCCCTCTCGTAGGGTTGGTACGCGACAATGTGCTGATCGATCGGCGGAAGGGACAGGGTGCCTGACGACAACACCCGCCGTTACTCGTCCGCCGGCGGCGTAGCTGCCCGCTTCGGTCCGCAGAAGCTCGTGATGAAGCCGTACATCTGGTCGATCCTGCATGTGCACGAGCACGGCCAGCGCAATCTGGACGGGCTCAAGCCGCCGTTCGTCGTGGTCGCCAACCACTCCAGCCACCTGGACGCGCCGCTCGTGATGGGGGCCCTGCCCCGCCGGCTCAGCCGCAATCTGGCGACCGGCGCGGCCGCCGACTACTTCTTCGACAAGTGGTACACCGCCGTCGCGACCCGGCTCTTCTTCAACGCGTTCCCGGTGGACCGAAAGGGTCTGCGCAATCGCAAGGGCGTTGCCGGCGTGCTGCTCAGCGAAGGCGTGCCGCTGCTGCTCTTTCCCGAGGGCACCCGCTCGCGAACGGGCGCCATGAAGAACTTCACCCCGGGGCACGCGGCGCTGTCGATCAGCCGCAACGTGCCGGTGGTGCCGATCGCCCTCGTCGGCGCCTACGCGGCGATGCCGTACGGCGCCAGCACTCCCGTGGCCGGACGTCCCGAGGTGCACGTGGTGTTCGGGCGTCCGCTCAAGGCCGCACCCGGCGAGATCGCCCACCAGTTCGCCGAACGTGTCTACCGCTACGTGGTCGAGCTGCACGATTCAACCGCCCGCGCCTACGGCATGCCTACTCAGGCCGACTTTCACCGCGCGGTCGCCCTGCGCAAGGCCGCGACCGAGCAGGCCCAGTTGGCGCAGGCCGAGGCCGCCAGAAACGCCGAGCCACCAGTCGATCCCGACAGCCTGCCGACAGCCGAGAACGAACCGAAGCCGTCCGCCGACTCCTGATCCGGCTCAGCTCAACCGCTGGTGCGAGACGAAGCGGAACCGGTCACCGCGAAACCTGCCGATCGACCACTCCACGGTGCGTCCCTCGTGATCCCAGCCGATCCGATTGATCAACAACAACGGCAACCCGGTGTCGACCTGGAGCAGGTCTGCGGTCAGCGGGTCGGCCAGCGCGGTCTCGACCGTGTCCTCCGCGGTGGCCATGCTGATGCCGTAAGCCTCGTGCAGAGTGCGATACAGCGACGCATGCAGTGCCAGCTGCTCGGCCAGGCCCGGCAAGGGTCCGGGCAACAACACGACTTCGTGAGCGATCGGCTCGTCGGCCGACGTGCGCAGTCGCTCGACCCGATGCACCAGCGTGCCCGGGGCAACTTGCAGTTTCGTGGCGGCCTCCGCCGTGGCCGCAACCTCGGAGATGTCGAGCACGACGCTGCCCGGACGCCAGCCCTCGGACTGCAGGTCCTGCGAGAACGACGTCAGCGGTCGGACCACCATCAGCTTCGGCTGCGCGACGAACGTACCGCTGCCCTGGGTGCGGGCCAGGCGTCCGTCCACCACGAGCTCGGCGATCGCCTGCCGCACGGTGGTTCGGGACGTGCCGAATCGGGCGGCGAGCTCGCGTTCGGTGGGCACGGCCGCGCCGGGGTTGAGATCGGCGATCAGGGCCAGGATCTCGTTCTTCACCCAGTAGTACTTGGGCACCCGCACGGCGGTTGCCGCGCGCTCTCGAACGGTCATGGCGACAGCGTACCCAAAATTGGCCTAGACCAAAGCTTGACGCCGGTTATTGGTCTATGCCAATCTATCCTCATTGGTCTACACCAATCACTCGACCCGCTGAACCGAACACTCGAAGGAGCCCCATGAGCACCGCAGCCGCCACCGCGACTCCGGCCAAGAAGTCCGGACCACGCATTCCTGGTTTCGCCCAACTGCAGCGCCTAGGCAAGAGCCTGATGCTGCCCATCGCCCTGCTGCCCGCCGCCGGCATTCTGCTGCGGCTCGGGTAGCCCGACCTGCTCGGCCAGATCAAGACCCCCATCATCGGCCCCTTCTTCGAGGCCATGAGCGCCGCCGGTGGTGCCATCTTCAGCAACCTGCCGCTGCTGTTCGCCATCGGCTTCGCCAAGAAGGCCGACGGCTCGACGGCCCTGTCGGCGGCTGCGGGCTACCTGGTCATCGAAGCGGTCTTCAAGACCATGTCGCCGGTGGTGCTCGAGGGCGTGGTCAACCAGGCCGGCGAACAGGCCACCATCAACTACAGCGTCTTCGCGGGTATCGCCGTCGGCCTGGTCACAGCCTGGCTGTTCGATCGCTACCACAACATTCAACTGCCCTCGTACCTGGGCTTCTTCGGCGGCCGCCGGTTCGTGCCGATCGTCGCCTCACTGGCCAGCCTGATCATGGGCTTCGCGCTCAGCTACTTCTACCCGATCTTCAACAGCGGCCTCACCGCCGTGGGCGCCTTCATCGGTGGCACGGGTGTGGTCGGTGCGTTCGTCTACGGCTTCGTCAACCGCATGCTGATCCCGATCGGCCTGCACCACATCGTGAACACCTACGTCTGGTTCATCTACGGCGACTACACCAACGAGGCCGGCAAGGTCGTCACCGGTGAACTGACCCGCTTCGCCGCCGGCGACCCGACCGCAGGCATGCTGACCTCCGGCTTCTACCCGATCCTGATGTTCGGCCTGCCGGCCGCCGCCCTGGCCATGATCCACGTCGCCAAGCCCGCGCAGCGCAAGGTCGCCCTCGGCATCCTCTCGGCCGCCGGCCTGACCGCCTTCCTGACCGGCGTCACCGAGCCGCTCGAGTTCGCCTTCATGTTCGCCGCCTTCCCGCTGTACGTCATCCACGCGGTGCTGACCGGCTTGTCGCTGGCCATCGCCTACGCCCTCGACATTCACCTCGGCTTCTCGTTCTCGGCCGGTCTGATCGACCTGCTGCTCTACGGCACCGCCCCGTCCGCCAAGAACATTCCGCTGCTGCTGATCATGGGTGCGGTCTTCTTCGCCCTGTACTACTTCATGTTCCGGTTCGCCATCGTGAAGTGGAACATGCGCACCCCCGGTCGCCAGGACGACGTCGACTTCGAGGCCGAGCAGGCCGCGAACCTGACCGACGGTGGCACGTCCGACGGCTCTGTCGGCTCCGCCGCAACGGCCAAGGCAGAACAGCTGATCGCCGCTTTCGGTGGCCGCGAGAACCTGGTCAACGTCGACGCCTGCATCACCCGGTTGCGCATGGAGGTCGCAGACAAGGGCAAGGTCGACCAGGCCCGGCTCAAGGCGCTGGGCGCAGCCGGCGTGATCGAGGTGGGCAACAACGTCCAAGCCATCTTCGGCACCCAGGCCGACGCGTTGAAGACCGACATCAACAACACCCTGGCCGCCAGCCCGAAGGCTCCGGCTGCGGTCGCAGCCGCTCCTGCCCCGGCCGCCGCCCCGGTGACCGCCGCCGCTCCGGTTGCCACCGCTCGCACCACCATCGTGTCGCCCGTGCCGGGTCGTCCGGTGGCCCTCAAGGACGTTCCGGACGCCACTTTCGCCCAGGGCCTGGTCGGCTACGGCCTGGCGATCGACCCGCCCCGCGGCGTCGTGGACGCGGTCGCACCGGTCAGCGGTTCGGTGATGAAGCTCTGGCCGCACGCCTACGTGGTCCTCACCGATGACTCGGTCGGGGTGCTCGTCCACCTGGGCATCGACACCGTGCAGTTGAACGGCCAGGGCTTCACCGCCCACGTCGCCGAGGGTGACCGGGTCGAGGTCGGCCAGCGCGTCATCACCTACGACGTGCCCGCGGTCGAGGCCACCGGACGCAACCCGATCATTCCGGTGCTGGTGATGGAGCGGAAGGCCGACGACGTCGCCTTCACCGACGCCGTGATCAGCGACCAGGTCGCAGCGCTCGACACCCTCTTCACCACCCGCTGAACCATCCAGAACCCCTAGGAGAAACCACTCATGGAAATCGTCATCTGCCCCGACGCCGTCCAGGCCGGACGACTCGGCGCCGACGCCATCACCACCCTGATCCGGCGCAAGCCGGACGGGGTGCTGGGGCTGGCCACCGGGTCGTCACCGCTCGGCATCTACGACGAGCTGGCCCGTCGCCACGAAGCGGGCGAGCTGTCCTTCGCCAATGCCCGCGGCTTCACCCTCGACGAGTACGTCGGCCTGGCGACCGAGCATCCCGAGACCTATCACAACGTCATCCGCAAGGACTTCGTGAATCGGGTGGACTTCGCCGACGGCGCTGTCCGCGGCCCGGACGGGCTGAGCGACGACATCCCGGCGTTCTGCAGAAGCTACGAGGAGGCGATCGCCGCCGCCGGTGGCATCGACCTGCAGATTCTCGGGATCGGCACCGACGGCCACATCGGCTTCAACGAGCCGGGTTCGTCACTGGCGTCCCGAACCCGGATCAAGACGCTGACCAAACAGACCCGGATCGACAACGCCCGCTTCTTCGGCGGCGACATCGACCAGGTGCCCACCCACTGCATCACCCAGGGACTGGGCACCATCATGGCGGCTCGGCACGTGGTGCTGGTGGCCAGCGGTCACGGCAAGGCCGAGGCCGTCCACCAGCTGGCCGAGGGATCGGTCAGTGCCATGTGGCCGGGCACGATCCTGCAGCATCACCCCCATGTGACGGTGCTGCTGGACGAAGCGGCGGCCAGCCGGCTGCAACTGTCGGACTACTACCGCGAGACCTACCACGCCAAGCCGGCGTGGCAGGGTCTGTGATCGTCGTAGCAGAGAGAGAGCAGAACCATGCTGATCACCGCTGACCGCATCGTCACCGGCTCCGGAGTACTGAGCCCGGGTTGGCTTCAGGTCACCGGCTCGGTGCTGACGGCGATCGGCCAGGGCGCTCCCCCGGCGGCTGCGGGCTCGGACGAGACCACTGCTGCCGACGCCACCTCGGCGGGCCACGAGCCAGGGGGTCGGCACGCCGACCTCCTGGCCCTGGGCGACGTCACGATCGTGCCGGGATTCGTCGACATGCACACCCACGGCGGCGGCGCAGGAGCGTTTCCGGACGCGTCCGAGCCGGGCTCACGCGCGGCCGTCGAGCTGCACCGCAAGCACGGCACCACCACGCTGATCGCGTCCCTGGTGTCGGCCCATCCCGCCGACCTGCTGCGTCAGGTCGAGGTGCTGGGCGAACAAGTACAGGACGGGCTGATCGCCGGCATCCACCTCGAGGGGCCATGGCTGTCGTCGCTGCGCTGCGGTGCGCACGAGCCGTCCGCGCTGCGGGCTCCCGACCGGCTCGAGATCGAGCACGTCTTCGCCGCCGCCAAGGGCGCGGTGCGCATGGTCACCATCGCCCCCGAACTCGACGGCGCCATACCCGCCATCCGCCGCATGGTGCAGTTGGGCGCGGTGGCGGCGATCGGGCACACAGATGCCAGCTACGAGCAGGCGAAGGCCGCGATCGAGGCTGGCGCGTCGGTTGCGACGCATCTGTTCAACGCGATGCGCCCGATTCATCACCGTGAGCCGGGGCCGGTGGTCGCGGTGCTCGAGGACCCCCGGGTGACGGTCGAACTGATCGTGGACGGGGTACACCTGCACCCCGCGTTGTACCGGCAGGTCAGCCGCGAGGCGGGCGCCGACCGGGTGGCACTGATCACCGATGCGATGGCGGCGGCCGGCATGGCCGACGGCTCGTACAACCTGGGCGCACTCGCGGTCGACGTCACCGCGGGGGTCGCTCGGGTCGCCGGCACCGACATCATCGCCGGCAGTACCGCCACCATGGACCAGGTCCTTCGCAACGCCGTGCTGCACAGCGGGGTTCCGCTGGATGAGGCGCTCGTGATGGCCGTTCGGCAGAGCAGCATCAATCCGGCGCGGGCGCTCGGCCTGCCGGCCGCCGGCCTGGTGGCCGGATCGTCCGCCGACCTCGTGGTGCTGAACGACGACCTTCGGGTCACCCGCGTTCTGCGAGCCGGTGCCTGGGTGCCGGGCGTGAGCGACTGACTGTCGCTTCCGTTGGTCGAGCCGCTTGGATCCGTTGGTCGAGCCGATTGGATCCGTTGGTCGAGCTTGTCGAGACCACCAATCCGCCGGTCGAGCACGTCGGCTGCGACCTCCTGGTTCAGGTCCGTGAATAGTGGGTTGGGTTTGCCACCGACTGCCGTGGCATTCCCAACCCATTGTTGACGCGGGATCACGATCTGGCCTGCGGACCCGAAAATCGTTCACCACGATGCGCGTCGGGGCGCGATGCTCGAACTACAGCGACCCGCTGGTCGACCCAGCGATCCGCCGGTCGACAAGCCCCAACCGGCCGGTCGAGCTTGTCGAGACCAGTTCCGACGTCCTGAAGGTGGTTTCGTCTCTCCTATGTCAACTTGTTGCTCGGAGGAGGTTGTAGACGGTGCGGCAGAGGCGGCGTTTGAGGCATCGGATGGCTTCGGGTTTGGTGTTGTTGTTGGTGAGTCTTTTGGCGATGTAGGTCTTGCCGGGCCCCTCAAGGCGGGCCTGGGTGATGGCGATCCGGTGGAGCGCGGCGTTGAGTTGTCGGTTGCTGTACTTGGAGAGCCGGTGTCGTCCCGCGGTTCGGCCTGACCAGAGCGGGATCGGCGCGGCGCCGGCGTGCATTGCGAAGCAGTGTTCGGAACGGAACCGGGCCACGCCGGCGGTTTCGCCGATGATCTTGGCCGCGGTCAGCGCACCGCAACCGGGCAGCGTCAGCAGCTGCGGCGCCTGGGTCTGCACCAGCGGTGTGATCTCACCGTCCAGGGTATTGATTTGGCTGGTCAGCCGGATGATGTCAGCGAGCAGGTCGGAGGCCATCCGGGCATCGATACCGGTATGGGCAGCGATAAACTCGACCAGTTGTCGTTGTCCCTTGGCGTGGGTGAGGCTGCTTCGGGTCGGGTCACAGCTCGGGTCGAGGGCGTGTCAGCGTTGCCGGGTCCACTTCGCCCGGAACCTGCTCGCGATGGTGCCGAAGAGGAGCTTGATGCTCCTATTGATGTCAAGCGGCGGTGAGGTATTCGCGGTAGGCGTTGCTGAGGAGGATGTCGGGACGGGTGCCGCGTTCGAGTTCGCTGATTCGGGTGGGTGCGGTGCTGAGGTGCTGGGCGACTTGGGTGAGGGTGAGTCCTCGTTGGTGGCGCAGGGTTCTGAGGTCGTCGGTGCGGGGTGCCGGGGTTGGGTGGACGAGGAGGTGCCAGGCCTCGCGGGCGATCGCTCGTTTCAGGCAGCGCAGGACGTCTTTCTTGCTTTTGCCGGCGGCCCGGAGTTTGGCGGCGTAGGTTTTCGTGCGTGTGTCGGTGGACAGGCGGACGAGCGCGATCTGGTGCAGGGCCCAGTTGCCCTGCCGGTCACCGCCTCGGTTGAGGCGGTGCCGGGTGGTTTTGCCGGAGCTGGCGGGGATCGGTGCGGCACCGCAGAGCGCGGCGAAGGATGCTTCGGTGCGTAGCCGGTCGGGGTTGTCGCCCGCGCTGATCAGCAGGGTCGCGGTGGTGATCACGCCGTAGCCCTTGGTGGCGAGCATCGTGGGTGCGGCCTGGATGGTCAGGGTGTGTAGTTCGGTGTCGATCTCGTCGATCTCGGCGGTGAGGTTCTGGTGGCGGCGGGCGAGGCGGCGTAACGCTTGCCCGGTCGCGGCGGACACGCTGGTGGTTGCGGGTCCGGGCCGGGTGGTGGCGAGGGTGTCGATCAGGCGGTTGCCGGTCAGGTCGGTGAAGCGGGCTTTGAGGGCCTCTGGTGCGGTGATCAGCAGGCAGGTGATTTGTCGGTGCGCGGCGACGCGGGCCTTCATCGCGGAGCGGCGGACCGCCATGAGTACCCGGATCTGCTCGACCGGCCCGTCGTTGGTTTTCGCGACCGGCAGGGTCTCGGGTTCGGCTAGGGCCTGCGCCGCGGCAGCGTAGGCGTCGATCGGGTCCGACTTCCCGCGCCGCCGTTGAGCGCGTTTGGGGCGGATCACCTCACGAATCGACACCCCTGCCGTAGCCAGGGACCGGGCAAGGCCGGCACCGTAGGAGCTTGTGCCCTCGATACCGATCAACCTGATCGCGCCGAACGACGCGACGAAACTGAGGAGTTGGTCGTAGCCTGCCGGGGTCGCGGGAACCTTCAGGTCCCCGAGCCGGGCACCGGTGCCGACGGCGAGCACGGCAACGTGGTGGGTGTCCTTGTGTGTGTCGACTCCCGCGACGACCGAGGTGTCGCGGCCAGTGGTGGTTGTTGTCATGATGGTGGAATGCCTTCCTGATGGTGGGCACGCCGGTCGGAGGCCGAGCAGACAAGACGTTGATGAGGCTGACCAGGCTCATATGAAGTCATGCAAGGCCTTCGACCGGCGCTCTCGCAGGTCACCCCACGGCAAGAGGGTCGTGGACGGATCAAACCCAAGGCAGACCCCTTCCGGGGGTACGCCAGTCGAGACCAGGGTCACACGCCCCCTTGCCGGGAGGCACTTACATCCTCTACGTCGAGACC
>Ga0209277_10001301_pt1 | contig 12315 bp, 8 predicted proteins | sample JI81AbrownDNA_FD_187503 | JGI IMG/M metagenome (GOLD analysis project Ga0209277, IMG submission 187503) | Wastewater effluent complex algal communities from Wisconsin, to seasonally profile nutrient transformation and Carbon sequestration -... | ecosystem: Engineered > WWTP > Effluent > Algae... | reverse complement strand
TCAAATGTTGATTGAAGCATTTTAATTTCGTTGGCGCAGCATAGCAAGAATTCATATGTTATTCTGAGGTTCTTATCTTGATATCAGAAATATATCAAGGAATCATACTTGACCATTCTGCATTTTGCAAGTTAGTTTCCTCATTCAAAATGGATAGAGAGTCTAAAATCGAATTCGCACTAAACAGTCTACGAATCATATTGTTCAGCATTCGTACATCGTGTTACATAGATGAGAACCCTAACAAACTCCGCTTTTAGATAGCTCCAATACATTTTCCGATTTCAACATGGAAATTTTTTCGAGCTAATAATACAAGTATACGACAATCAGTCATAAATTTGAGTGGGTATATTTTGAAGTAAATCATGATTGGTAACAAGATCAACTTTCTTCAAGTTTCAAAGCCTTTATAATAAGCAAGTACTGACAATTTCAACTAAAATCGATCCCATCTTGCCAAAGTGCGTAGCCGTTGCTTTGACTTCTATTAATTTATACGTAATTTGTGCCTTCTTCTATCCGAGCAACAGTACAGTACAATTTAGTTTTGCTCGAGTAAAGTACAAAAAGATTTATTTTTTGAATCGAATGGAGTACAATACAATTGAACTTTTGTACATACATGTAAGTCTAAATAAATTTGAAAGTTATTCATGAATACCAAGATCATCAAGCAATAGAAAAAGATTTGTAACTTAACGATGTACGAAAAGAGCCACCCTACAAGGCACGCAGATCATCAAGCATCACTCAATGTTCGGAATCTTTTTACATCAGCTGAATTTTGATTGGTTATAGGTGTTGTGGAAGTTGAGGTGAAAAACCTGGGCTCTGAACCGGACCAAGAACCTTAGCAAGCCCCTGGGCACAAGTTCGACTCCTAGGACCGTTTCTACGAGAAGGATTCATACCACTGTCGTTTTCTTTTTTGCATGGCTTGGTGTTGTTACGAGCTCGACTTTTTCGCTTGCTGGTTTTACTAGGGGATGAGTGTCTACTTGCACTTCGATTACTCTGCTGAGTATTTCTGCCGTTGCCCTCATTCGTGCGTTCGCGATAGGTGGTCTTTGAATCCTCTTTCATTGCTTGCCCGGTATGACAATTGGTTCCCTTAGGCTTGTTTGTTTGATCATTAGAATCTTTTCGCTCACAAGTATTTTCGACGTATATATTTTCAAATACAAAAGGAGGTAGTTCGTTCCATAGCTTATAGTCCAATGTAAGCTCCATACCGTCTTTCCTGTCAGGCCAGGAGTTGACGATCTGAAGAAACTCAAACGCACAATTAGTCAAGTCGACATTCTCTGCTGCGTAGGCAAACCTAAGCGCAATAAAGAATGAAGCAATGTGTTTTGAGGTATCCTCGTGTGCTATTGAGGGCTCGTTTTCTTCAGCAGCAGCGCCACGCAAAAAAAATTTGGAATAAGGATAAGCTTGAATGCCATTTTCAGGGGATTCCATACTTGCAATTAAGATTCGCAAGCGAGATTCACAAAATCCAAACCAGGTGCGAAAATCTTTGGCATGGGTTGCGCTAATGTTCACCTGCAAATAATTCAAATGAACTCTGAAAAAGTCGCTTTCCCGAAACAAATCCTTCCAGTTGGCTCGAGATCTTCCATCTTTAGTTTTCTTGATGACAATATGCTCTATGATGTGCCTTGCACAATCAAGCTCGCTCCGTATCCTTCGAAGCTGTGGCAGGCCCACGTTATATGCAGAGTTCATACTTGGGTATGCAGGAGTGATAATAGGCATCAAGTGTACACTATCTCGAGGATTACCTTGTGGGTTCCAAACAAGCTGCGGTGAAACTGTCGATAGATGGAAAATTAGAGGGTTGGCTTTAAGTTTATAAAATGGATTTCGTTGCAAGAGTTGATCTTACCTCCTGGTGGCGGGTTTAATTGTTGTGGCACTATGTGAACTGGCTTTGGCCAACTCCATCTCGAAAAAGTTCTGAAAAATTGCAATAGCAGCTCGGTCGGGGTCGCATCCGGATGCATCTTCCAGAAATCAAAATAATTATGGATGATGAGCGAGAATAGGTTAAGAAGAACCAAAATACGCCGTTTTCTAGCACGAGTAACATACCTGACAAATTTTCGCCACTAAAATTGCCCAATTTACACCTCCGAGGAAACCTAAGACGTTGCTGTAAATTCCTTTGACCAACGCCCATTCTTTCACCGTACGTAAAACGAGACGATAGTCTCTTATCTTGCCTGATGGTATAACGTCAATTAACATTTGTGCAACACGAACTCCATTAACTGATCTAATACTTTGAGCGTCCAATCCTATTAAGTGGTGATCGCTTATGTGAAATTCCAGTCTGTGCTTCTTTTTGATCGGACCCAGCGACTCAGTGTCAGATTCTACGATTGACTTCAGCATGTCTGTTGTTGAGGAATCGGAAGACATGGTCTCATCCTTAGTGCTCGCAGTACTGGCAACACTGTCACCGCAATCACAATTCGGCTCGTGATAATTACTTGTATTATTTTCAATAGTCTGAGGAGACGTTGTCCTTGTGCGCGCCGAACTCTGGTGCGCAAAGAGCAAATCTATTCTAATATCATGTAACTTGAATTTCATAACTGGCGTGTAAGCTGCGGGTACACAGTGTGTATCAGAAACGTTTCCATCTTTCTCCAACATATCAACAAGGGACGAAAAGAAATCTTTCCGAGTGACGTAAGAAGGTGCGAAACATAAAACATCCATATCAGAAGAGGGCTTGTGAGCTCCTAAACGATATGACCCAAAGGTGCAAACATGGACTCTCGTTTCGATGCCCTTTGAATATGATGGAGGCACAGCGATGGAGTCAGTCCATCGTTGAAGGAGATCTTCGAGATCAGCCAAGACGGAGATACGAAGAGCGCCTCCAGCTGGTGACTCGTACAGCTTTAAATCTCTCAAGAGCTTTTCCAATTCATCAAAACTTTCGTCTCCATTTGTTGCGTCCTTTCTCATTCTTTCCACAGAGTCCGAACAAAGAGTATCGCTGCCAGATTCGACTCTTGTCGTTACATCTTTTACCGGGTGTGACTCGTCTTCGCTTGTGGTGCAAGTAACTACTACTTCTTTTGGCCTGGCATCCTTAATTTTGCAGTTTTCAACTTTGACGCAAATTTCATCTTTTGTCGATTTCTCCACGCTTTCCAGGTTGCAGTGGATCGAAGTGTTATGTTCATTACTCATGGTCTGATTGCTCGGTACAGACATGGTAGGGTTATATACCAGTTAGCGCCTGCAAGTCTTTATTGGTTTACGATCCGAAGCGACAAAAATGGTGATGTTGTTGCTTTGAATAAAGAGTCTGATCTTATTGATACCTTCTTTGGACAGTAGATGGGCTTCGATGAGTTGCTTTTGCTTGTGGTGAATCTCGGTCTGCGTTGTTCCCGTGAGCGATGGCGAGTTCGGCCAAGATCGAAAACCGCAATCTACACGTTCGTATTAGTTGCTACGTCAACGAAATTTTGAATATCGAACATAGTTCAAGCTTGAATGAAATCCTAGCTACATGTTAAAATCGGTAATCCTCAGTGTTCGAGAAGCAGGCGCGCAATTGGTGTATTAACGAATCTGCACGGACGTTTCTGAAATTTCAATGAATTTCGGGCGCGACGGAAAACCACACGCTGGCGCTGAATTACTTATTGTATATATCTACATATCTCTAATTGACGAATTTTGCATAATAGAGTGCGCGCAAAAGGACATGACTCCAGAATTCAAACTTTTTTGTTTGTAGAGTGGCTCGCCACCTTCATACAGTTATGTGAAGTGGCACTTTGCAAAACAGAATACACGTGTTTAGAGCACGCCGGCAGGGAAACTCAGGGGTTCAGCACCTATCATGAAAAATTAAACCCGCAACTGACAAAGTTGCTACGTTCGATTTGTTATATGCTTTTAAGTATATACATATTAGAACTGCTACAACAGACAAGTCTTATTTTTTGTTGTCCTCATGGGATACTACCTAGGAGTATGCCTGTTCTCAATAATTCAGTTATTCGGATCCGCTCGCCATATATCATGATCAGCACGAGATGTGAAGAGTAAAAGTGACCTTTTCCAGTTAAAATACTTTCTTTGAACCAGATGGTAGTATGTATGCGTAACTTAACCTCAAGCAGATTCGACAAAAAAAGAATTATGTAAATAATGAAAGCATGGTACAACCTAAATCATGTCTATTCAGACACATTTTTGAAAATGGAATTTTAACTCACATCCTAGAATCGGAGAAAGATTATTGAGAAGGAGATGCTTAAAGATTTAGATTATTGACATATTAACATAGCTAAATAATTTAGACATGCCGTATGCCAACTCTTACATCTAAATTTATGTTTGTATGCCCCAAACTTTCGGTCCTTCTCTGGCACTTGGACGAATGAGAAGCGCATTATATTCTTACGAAGAAGTTAGTCGGTTCTCATTGCTAGGACAAAGCTTACACAACAGACGACTATGTATTAATTATTTACGGTAGACATATTTTTGTTTGATTGGCGTTAAAGAGCGATTGAACGGATGATGATAAGATCAATATTTCGCAAAAGGTGCATACATTCCTATTGGACGGAATTAAACAAGCAGGACGCTCTGTAGCTCATATGCTTCAAGCAAACACTCAGTTGACTCTGACGTGCGGCATTCCTATGGTTGAACTAATCCGCTGTATCTTTTTATCTTTTAAATCTTTCTACGCAAAAGCAATGGTGTTGATAATTTGCGTTTGTTTATAAATGTAACTTAAATTGTGTGACTTGGTGCATCTTTTCCTTTTAATGATTCTCTATTATCTTGAAGAGTGTTTACTAACAAGTTTGGGGCGGTCGACTTTTTCTTAATTTTGATTGATGCGATCTCTCTTCTAATGTCACCAAATCTGAAGACTTGTAGCTCAATACAGGAAAAAGGCTAAATTTAATCGTTCAGGAGTATATCTGAGGAGTATCTTAAAAACCCTTTAAACAAACACGACTGACCACGTGCTGAAAGGTTGGAAAAGACCGCCTGACGGTTCTCAGGAATTATCTTTAGTTCTCTGTTAACTTGCTCAGCAATTCTGAATATATCATAGTCTGACATGACGTGGGCTTTTAGACAGGACTACATTTTTAAACTCAAGATTCAGCTGGAATCCTACATTTTGTTTTGTGGAGTCAATCCACGAATTAGAAGATGACTTCAGGATTCGTTTTTAAGCCAAGTGGTAAAATAGAAGGAGTTGCTATTCGCAAGTTTAATGAAGCAGATAGAAATTTCCGCGAAAGTATAAGATACTATAGTACTAAGAACACAGCTCTTTTTGCCCAGTATTCTTGGCAATCTACCACTTCCGTCTCACAAAGCATTAGTTCTACTGGCACAACCGAGTTTGAGCCGCTAGTGCCTAGTACACCAACACTAGTAGCTTTCGTGATAATTCTATTTGTTTCAGCTGCGGCAGCACAAGTTTGGGCAAACGATGTTGTTCCAGCAAAGAGGACGGAACTAGCAATATCCAAGTCTCGAGGTGAAATGAAGGAATACCTCGAAGAGCTGAAACAAGCTGGATTATCAGAGCACTCTGCGGATGGTGAAGTTCAAACTCAAGTTAGAAAATCTAATTCGCGCAAATTCGAACGATGGCTTTTCTCTGACTGGCTTGTCAAAAAAACGAACAGCAAGCCCTCTGCGTTGCCATTCCTGCCAAAAGCCAAATGGAATTCAGGTGACAATCCTGTTTTAGTAGCAAGTGGCCTTATTATGCTTGGGGTGATAGCTGCATCAGTGTTGGAAAAATTTGCCTCTTGAGTTTTAGATAAACAAAAGAACCAGTGGTTGAACAGTCAAATATAATAACTCCAGTTTGGGATATCTACCAATTGAAGTTATTCTGGCAACTGTTCAATTATTCACTAGTATGTCAAATTCTTAGTTTAACCGCATTTTTGACCTTTATTATATTTCGGATTGCTTTTTCTATGACACCAAATTCTCTGGAAACTGCTCTACCTGATGAAGAATTTTAAGTCTCTCCTTTGATGGTTAATTGCAAATACTGTTTATCTGTCAAACACTCACCACGACCTAGTTTGCATTTACTCCCACTCAGTTTTCTATGAAAATCTATAAAAGTCACCTGTATTACGTCCAGAAAAATCTTGACCAACTTGTATTGTTTCCCAACAGTGGCCACTATTTCATTAGGCTAACTTCTGAAATGAAACTCAACAGGAACAGATGGACATTGCTCCCAATGCCCATGGAGGTCATTGAGATGGTGCATCATATGGTTGGAAAAGGATTCACCTTGGTAGAGGAAAATGCTTGCTATGATAGAAATGGTGAGAGATTGAAGATTCAAGTGAAGACGCAAATGAAGGCTCAAGTGAAGAAGAACAACAAGTTCTTGACATTGACCCTAATAGTGAAAGTTATATTAATGTTGATGAACATGAAGATCATCCTGGATGGTTGAGTGAAATGCCAAGTGAAGAAGAAGCTGGCCCTGAACCAGAAACTGAGGCTACTTCAGCAGTGCACCAACAGACAGAGGGATTGACATCATAGGCTCCCATTAGAGAAAATGAAGAAAATATACCACTGACAACTGGAGATACAACAATGGATACACACGTCGAAAGCATTGATTTTGACACTCAAAATTTTGTTTGTAATTGAAGGCATCCATAGAAATAGTCACTACAACTTCAGACCAAAAATCGAGAGGGATTACTCACATCTACATGTGATCTTAGAAAGTTTAGTAATGACACAGTATCCAATGCATAAGGGAATTAAGGTTTTGGGTGATGCAGGAACAGCAGCAGTCTTGAAAGAACTTCAACAGCTACATGAAAGAGGTGTAATTGAACCACGCGATTCTTATAAACTAAGTGAAAATGAAAAGGCATCAGCATTGGAAAAACATATGTTCCTAAAAAGCAAAGATGTACAAAAATGAAAGGCAGAGGATGATGTGATGATGGATTCAAACAGCATGAACACACAAACAAAGAGGATGCAGGCTCACCTATAGTAGAAATTGAGACACTAATATTGTCATGCATTATAGATGGTATGAGAAAATGGAGATGCTGCCACAGTGGATCTCCCAGGAGAATTCATGCAGGTCATATGGATGTGGAAGTATTGCACCTAAAACTACACTTAAAATGGCAGAGTTACTTGTGCAATTCCTCTATATAGAAAATTTGTGCAAATTGTGAAAGGAAAGCCTCCCCTATATGTGCGACTATGCAAAGGCCCTCTATAGAACTCTAAGATCAGCATACCCATTGTGGAAGAGACTCTCTGACCAGCTGATCAAAAGGTGTTTTGTTCTGAATGCATATGATCCATGTGTGGCAAATAAAAGTTAAATAATTCCCAATTCACAATAACCTGGCGTGTGGATCATCTAAAAATCTCCCATATAGAAAGCCAAGTGATTGACCAAATAATCTAGCTCCTAGAAATAGAATTTGGAAAAGAAGCTCCTCTCACGAAAACAAGAGGAAAAAGGCATGACTACCTGGGTGTGGATCTGGACTTTTCCATGCAAGGATCTGTAGAAATTTCAATGCATGAATTTGTGTCCAAGCTTTTAGATGGTGCTCCAAATGACATGGAAGGCAATGCCCCATCACCCGCAGCAAACCATCTTTTCACTGTTAACCCAAAAGACCCAGTACCCCTGGACAAATCCAAATCACAACGTTTTCACCACATATTAGCTAAGCTGCTTTATCTATGCAAAGATCACGATCTGATCTCAACTGCCATTGTATTTCTAACAACAAAGGTACAGATGCGGATGATTATAAAAAGTTGACCCGTGTCATAAAATATCTCAGATAAACACCACATTTAATATTGAATCTTACGACAAGTAGCATTCTGGAGATGAATGGGGTTGGGTTCTTCATTTGATTTTTAACACATCAAGACATGCAAAGTCATACAGGAGAAGCCATAATGGTGCGGAAAGGGACTGCTTACACATCATCCATCAGACTAAAAATAAATAAAAAAATTCAACAGAGGCAGAAATTGAGGAGTAATTGATCTAATTGGACAGTTGCTATGGACAAAGTCTTTCCTAGAGGAACAAGGACATAGGGTAAAAAGGAACACTGTCTACCAGGATAACAAGAGTGCAACTTTGCTTGAGGGAAAATGGTAAGGCTTCATCAAGCAAAAGAACATGCCACATGCAACAGCCAAGACCACATTGGAATATTGCCCCACTAGTGAGCTGGTAGCAGATGTCTACACAAAGCCATTGCAGGGTTAACAAATATAGGGATTTGATCCTGAATGACAATCACAGTCAAGGCATATCACTGTATACAAAGCAGAGGCAGGATCCCAGGAGCATGTTGAGTAAACAGGTAAGAAAGGTATTGAGTAAATAGGTAAGAAAGGATGATAAATACTCAGGTACGGACAGGAACAGAGTTATGACAGCGAGAGGTCTGGAGTTGTCCCAAGAATCTTCAGCTGCCGAAAATACGAGATTAAAGATTATGATAGACTTACAATTTATAATTTAATCAAGTTTCCACTACTACAATAGTTGTTATATTCTGAACTTTTGAAGTACAAACAGAATTGAATACTCAACAGCACTGTTCACCAAACCTTTGACAGGAATCTTCAACATGAAAAAACTTGGTTGCGACAGTATTCATAGACAATTGAAAAAACTTGTCATGTGTATACATAAAAGAAGATTACACCAGAAGTGAAACTATGATAGCTAAATTATATTTCGAGCAATGTATCAGCACCAAGAACGTTAAAATACCACACTATCAAATAGAAAATAGTAGATTTGTGGATACGGCATTCATGGAGGATGTCAGTGCACAACAGCAAATAATATGAAATTGAGTAAGTGATCACCTCCGGAATCAGAAGTAGAGAGAAATGTTGGGAATCTTCGAGCTAAAGGCAGAACTCTGTTACTACAAGCAATACACCAATTGCCTGACGTCTTTACCTCCCATATTTGGCAATATGCCATAGAGTTGGCGAATGAGATAAACATTATTAAACCTGAGACAAAAACGGAAATACAATTTTCTTAAAGTACAAATACATGCAAACAACCAAAATTGGAAATGATGCACCCTTTGGATACCCAGAATGAGTTCCTGAAAACTTATTAAATCAAGACAATGAAATTAATGAACTGTCAAAGAGGATTTGAACAGGGATATACCACGAAGGCCAGATCACACAGGAGTCAAAAGGGATTTCCTTGGGACAATCACCCACATATGCCAATTTAGTACATCTCATTTTTTCTATGCGAACATGTATGGTTTTACCACAGTTCCATTTCAAGTTTGATGATTTTTGGAGAAAATTAGTATGCCAAATTTCTTTCCCAACGCGAGTCGTAGTTTAAGGCCAGCAAAACAAGGATTAGCAGCGTTCTGGCTATTTGTAGGGAGAATCTCACATGAATTATACTATCCAAGAAGGCAGTCAGAGCTCGGGAGGAATCAGATTTTGAAGTTACACTTTGCATACAAAACGCAGAGAACAGCAGCCAGATGATTCAAGAAATACCACAACAAATAATGAAAATACAACAAAGTGACAGCGATAAGCACGGCAAAAATGTTATTGCAGAAAAGGCTCAAGAAAATAATATGTGCAACACCCTGGCATCAACAATGACACAACACATTAATCTGAGTTAAGACTAAGATATGGGACAAGAATTATCGGGACTCAGAGATTGATAGAAAGTCAGGAACAACACCTAAGCGAATTGTAGAAGGACGTGCACGATTTGCAATATATTATGAATTAATGTACTAGATGTAATCCAAATTCGATCCTTGTCAAAATTGCAGTGCAAAAAATACTTTGGCAGTAAATATAGCAATTAGACTCATTGACATCAATGCTATTGTGAAAATGAATCAGCCCTTTCTCACAGATCTGAAATTAGAAGAACTCGGTCATAATGCTAAATCTAAAATCAAGCAAACTCCAGCAGTAACCATGAAGATATTGAAAAAAGCCCTCAAAGATCATGAAATGAGAACAGAATGGGACTACAGAATAGTATTTGGCCGATTGAAATTTTTATAAAACTCAATCTGTACAGAAATTGCGTTTGCATTTCATTAATTTGCAATCATTAGAGCCAAAAGTATTTCATTAAATGGCCATACTATGTATGAGGAGATATGTGATGGTAACATACAATCAGTTCTTATTTTCAAGCCAAATACAGAGCTTTGGAACTAAGATGAGACTCAAATTGCAGCAGAAATTACGACCAGAAATCTCCCACAAGGATTGAACAACAGCAAAATCTACAACCACATAGTTATTTTCAGATAATCAGGTGCCTGGTGACATGGTCAACTAAATGCAAACAGTAGTAACATACCAAGAGCTCTACGGAAGCCGAACTGGTGGTTGTGGATGATGCGATGGGACAGGTACTGTGGACTAGACATTTCCTGTCAGCACAGGGCGTCCACGTGCCTACCACTACTATATACCAAGACAACATGAGTATAATTCTATTGGCCGAAAATGGGAGATCTTCAAGCTCAAAGAGAACTCGACATATAAATGTACGGTATTACTTCCTGACAGATCAAATAAAAAATGGCCAAGTAAAGATTGCATACTGTCTGTCCTACAGGGAACATGCTGGGGGATTTCTTAGTGAAACCACTACAGGGAAGCGTATTCAAGAACATGCGTAAGATCATATTTAATATGCCCGATGTTGAAAATACCTACACCGAGCACAGGAGTGTGTTGGGAAAAAATACAAGAACTGTAAGTACGAAAAAGTAAAAAGTCGAATAGGAACGCCAATAAAGTGCCAGCATGGAAAAACAGAACCAATATATATTCAAGATGGGAGTGAGAAAAAATGAGTCTAAAAGTGATTTTTGCATGAGATGAAAACTAGTTATAAATTTAATTTTATTAGACTACATTAATTAACCACTGCGTTTATTGGCTGTAGATTAACAGCCACCTTGGCTGTTTCCTGTAGGGTTAAGTGACCTTGAAATTAATGTCTTGACTCATAATAATCTTACTTGGGCTGAGAGTCCCAAAAATTCCATTTGACTTGGAAAGGAATTGAGTCAGAATATGACATTATAGATCCTTTCTGTAGTTATTCTGACAGGCAATTTCATGAAAGGTAGTAGATTGAGTATGCACCTTGCCCTTTTTTTAACAGTCCAGACATATCGTTCAATTTCAGGAACATGTTCATTTTTGGACATGATATTTTCCCATTTGTTTTGCCCAAAGATTTTTCTTTTAATGCCTTCAAACTGCCCATCCATGTGTATCCTGCTTACATGGTAACCACCCATAGATTATAGTTTGATGATGTTATCGGTGGATTTTGCAATGCGTTTGTGGGTTTGGATCACTAACAGTTCACATGTGCCATGTCTTATACTTTGTGAGATTGATAGCAGAAATTTAATTATATTTACAAACATAAGGTCAGCACATATGGTAACATTTTCATACTTATCTGCAATGTTTGCCAGGTGGTTGCTGTATCTTCCCTTTGATGCTTTCTATGTCTGTACGAAAAATGTCCTCAGCTGCCAGTATGTCACTTTTATTGATAAGACAGTTCAGTATTCCTCTTTTCTCAACAATTTCCAGAAAGTCTTTTTGATTGGGCACCTCATGGTTTTTTGAATATGATGGGCTAGCTCTGCCTTGTCACATGCCTTTTTGGTATCTTCTTCCATATTTTCTTTTGTTGTGGTAACTAGGGCTAAGTTATTTGTAATAGGCCTGATGTTGGTGTAGTATAGACCACTTTCTGCCTGTTTAGAAAAGTGTCCTGACTGTCTTACTTTTCCTCGATAACTTGAAACATACTTTGTGATCTCTTTTTAAACTTGCTAGTGATAGAATATTTGCTATTCTCACCTGGAAGATCTCCAACTAGGTTGGGGGCTTACCCCAGCATTGCAGTGAATATTCATTTTTGTGTTTACCTCTCTTGAGTTGTTCAGCAGGTCTTTGTTTACGAAACATCAACAGTTGATTGATTACCAAGCAGAACCCATTTGTAGTAACTTTTTTGTTGTTCTTGCATATATTGAATTTGTTCGATTCTACGTGGCAGCCAAGAAGTTAAAGCTCATGCTTGGTTTGGAATCTTGATACTCTTCATATTCTTATTCTCCTCCACTTACCATAGTTGCTTTAACCCCAGATGACTTTTCAGAACCTTTTTCTGTTGCTGGCTTACATTTTGCGATTTCTTTTGTGTAGTGTCCTGTT
>Ga0209277_10001300_pt1 | contig 12323 bp, 15 predicted proteins | sample JI81AbrownDNA_FD_187503 | JGI IMG/M metagenome (GOLD analysis project Ga0209277, IMG submission 187503) | Wastewater effluent complex algal communities from Wisconsin, to seasonally profile nutrient transformation and Carbon sequestration -... | ecosystem: Engineered > WWTP > Effluent > Algae... | reverse complement strand
GCGGCATTTTCAGCCATGGTCGTTATGGGTATCGCCGGCGAAATGGCCCAAAAAAAATCGGCGGGGCCTGGAAGCTTTCAAATGCATTTCCTGGATGCTTTATATTCTGTAAACGAGAATGACATCAAAAGTTATTATAAAGAAGAATAAAGATCAAAGAATTCATGGTATTTATCTAGTCACTGATCGCGACCTGTGTATTTACCATAATTTAACGACCGTCATAAAAAAATCGATCTTAGGTGGAGTACGGATTGTACAACTGCGTGAAAAATCCTGCTCTACCAAAGAATTTCTAGAAATAGCGAAAGAGATAAAAGAGCTTTTAAAAAATACGAATATCCCTTTTATCATTAATGATCGAGTAGATATCGCTCTAGCAGTTCAGGCCGACGGAGTCCATCTCGGACAAAGTGATATGCCATTAGAGATAGCTCGAAAACTGCTTGGAGACCAAGCCATCATCGGGATTTCCATAGAAGAATTCGATCAACTTCATTCCATTCCGAGCTCAGCAAACATTGATTATATTGGAGTCTCACCCATTTTTTCCACACCAACCAAAACAGACACTAAAAACATTTGGGGAATCGAAGGATTAAAAAAAATAAGACGAGATACTTCACTGCCAATAGTCGCGATTGGAGGGATAAATGAGGGCAATGCCAAAGAAATAATCAGTGCAGGTGCGGATAGCATAGCTGTCGTTTCTTATCTTTGTTCGGCATTAGACCCGGAAGAAAATGCGAAGAAAATATTACCTTTCTTTTCCTAAGACAAATAGTAAAAAATTATTCCTTTACTGCACGAAGGTTTCTATTCCATGAATCAACTCCAATTCTTAAAATACTCGTATTGGAAAAATTTTCTTTAAATTCATCTTCATTGGATTCGATTTTCAGATCCAGGTTGTTTGAAACAAAAATTCCTTTCGGTAAAAATTCTTCGTTCTTAGAATTCACTTGATTGCGAACCGCCTTCCCTTTGTTCCATGGACAAACCTCCTGACAAATATCGCAACCGTAGAGCCAATTATTTAGATTCGTGTTTTCGGAAAAATGTTCTCTTCTATCCTCAATGTTATGATGAGAAATGCATAACCTAGCATCTAACTCATAAGGCGCAGTCAGAGCACCTGTCGGACAAGCGTCCAAACAAGCACGACAAGTTCCACAGTGATCAGTCGAGCTCGCCTCAGCAACTGGCCAAGGGCAATCTGTAAGAATCGTTGAAATAAAAAAATAGGAACCGAGTTCTGGATGAATGATGTTTGTATTTTTTCCCATCCAACCTAACCCAGACAAGCTCGCAAATACCTTTTCCGGAATCGGTAGTGTATCGACTGATTGGCGAAAATGAAATTTGGGAAAGGTATCTTTTAAATATGACAGTATTGGTTTTGCTTTTCTTCGAATCACCGTATGATAATCTTCACCCAAGGCGTACCTGGAAACTTTGAATTCCATATTTTTCAGAAGTGACTCTCCCTCAATGGTGCGATAGACCATTCCCAGACAAATAACAGATTTCGGAATAAAACCCAAATGTTTGAGATCGAGTCGAATCTCCATACTCTGCGTTTTCGAAAACCAATCCATTTCTCCATATTTCTTTTGTTTTACCCAATCTGAGATATAGTCGCGATTTTTTTTAGGAATTGTAGCCGGTGCAAAGCCAACAAGATCAAATCCGGCATCTATTGACACTTGTTTTATGATTTCAGGATCAAATGCATCCACGATACTTACCTGAATGAATGAGAATACAAAGGATTCATCTTTCAATGATAATTTTCAAATCTTAACTCAAGGCAAGGAAATTGAAAAGATCCAAGAAATTTTTATCAACGTAATTCAAAATACCACCGCTCCAGAGAACTTTCCTCCAGCCCTCAGAATAGGCATTCAAGTTTCGATTCTGAAATCTATATTGACCCTGATGGATTTAGACATTAATCCGATATCTAAAGAAATATTACCCGAGTACAATGTGCTCATATCGGAAATCAAGGAAGTGTTTGAGAGTTTGAATCCAGAAAAAGAATCTAATTGGATCGAAGAATGCGTCTCATACGGTGATAAAAAAGCCTATTATTGGGATTGGAAACACTATGGCTCAAAAGAGTTGTACTAAGAAGTTAGGTGTCAATAAACATCCGATAGGAGAAAAGGCGAACTTAAGATCAATATAAGATATTATTTATGTAAAAATTCTTGAAATTCACCAAGCGATTGTATAATGACTTCCCAAATGAAAAACAGAGCCCCAAAATTTAAATTAAAATCCTATGTGAACCCCTTAAAACCCACTATTTTATCTTTCTCTAAGTGGAATTCTCTGCACCTTCAAGCTAAAATACAAAAATACGGTAATGTGTCAGCTTACCTGGATTATCTGATTGAAAGGTATTCGTATCGCATTTACCAAGGTTACGTGCAGACCGATCACTTCTGCTCTGCCAAATACCAAATTAAACCAAATGAACATATGTTGATAAAATGCGAAATTTACGAATCAACATTAAATGAGCTGGTTGAATTGGCTAAAATCGCATCCATAAGTAAACGTAAATTGATTCAATTATTGGTATCTTGGGACATAAACCCACCAACACCTTGCTATTCTATGGCTCTCTGATTAAAGATAAAGCTCCGCCTCTAAAAATCGTTTGAATGTATCCGGAATAGCGGATTTTTGTCCTTTTCTGTAGTCAAAATAAACTTGGACTGTTTTTGCTTTGGCATGGGTGATTTGTTTTTTCTCATTCCAGACTTGGTAATAAAAATCCCAGGATGAATTGCCAATGCGAGAGACCCAAATTCGTACTTCAATTTCATCACCTGGTAAAATCGAGGAAAGTAAATCTATTTCCACTCGAGCAAGGACAAACGGAATATCTTCTAGTGTCTCTATTTTCAGGTATTTATTACAAAACTCCAGACGAGCTAATTCTAGATAGGAGGAGTAACTTGCATTATTCACTCTTTTCATCGGGTCCAAATCATTAAATCGAATTTGAATCTTGGTTGAAATCATTTTAGATTGTTTCTACCTTACTTTCTTTTTCTTTAGCTTCAAGTTCTCGCTGAATCAACGCAATGCGAATACGATTGGCAAATACATCCCAAAAACCAAATATCGATTGTGATCTAACTTGGATGATATTTTTTTCCGGGACAAAATATAATTCTACTTTGTCGGGAAACCTAAAAACTTTCGTAAAATAAACCATTCGTATGTATTCATTTTCTTTTTTTTCGGAAACGTAAACATTTTCCATCCCATCAAATTTTGCCGCTAAAAAATGGTAGGTTTCTTCCCTTGATTGCATGTAATAGATCGGCTCAATTTTATGAATGTAATTGTATTTCCAACTTTCACTGGACACACAATTAGGCGTCGGAGGACAACCATGCAACTCTCCATCTTCAATTCCCGTTCCAGGCCCTAAAAAACTTCCGCAACAGATCAGAAATATTCCCAAAACATATTCAAGTCCCATATATCTCTGACCTTAGGGATAGGAGAAAGAATGGATATTACTTTCTTTTAGAACGAGAACGAAGTTGTTTGTTCGAAGATTTAAATTTCTTTTTTGATTCTTGAGGTTTAGAATCAGTCATTTTCTTGTTTCGAACAAAAAAATTCTTTAAATACGCTGCTGCTTCTTCCCCTTTTTTTGTCCCTAACTCGACTGTCTCATAGAGACGATTTCTCACAGTTGTAGTCAAGCTGACTGGAAGGGGAGCGTCTGGCGCAATCGTATGAATATGGATGCCTTCAGGAGGTTCTTTAGCAATGATTCTAGCATGATTAAAATTATGATGATGCCATCGTCGCATTAATTTCGCAATTTTCCAATTTCTGGGAAATGCAAAAATACCGGTTATCAAACTCAATGGTTTCGAAATATGGGCAACAGGTGAATTCATTACTACTATAATCTCTTTATAACCAGCTTCAATCAAATCCTGTATCGGCAATGGATTTAGAAGAGCCGCATCAGAATATAATTTTCCAGCTAACCATTGCTTACCCCGAGTAGCAATGGGTAAAGAAGTGGCAGCCTTTAGCAATTCAAATATATTCGAAGAAGTCGCTTTCACATACTCAATGCTATGTGAATGTAAATTACTTACTGCGATTCTAAACTCAGGTAGACCTTTCACTCCTAAGAATTCGGATTCTAAACGAACTTTTTTCCGAAAAATAAAATCTATTAAGTATTCCTGGTCTAAGAATGTTTTTCCCTGAAAAGGATGAAGAAGGGAGATGAGCTGACGACCAGACAATTCTTTATACCAGACGCTCAGGGCTCTTTCGCTTTTAATAGGCTCAGGATTTTTCATGGTCACGTAATATGCTGCCGAACAAGCACCAGAGGAAACACCAACGACTAAATCAAAATTTTGTGGCCCGAGATATAAATTCAAACTATGCAGAACTCCACCAGAAAAAGCTCCCTTCATTCCGCCGCCTTCTACTAGGAGTGCTCTCTTTGATCCTTTTGCTAAAGGTAATTTCAAATCATTCCACCTCTATTAGGTATGAGCACATTCTCCTAGTATAGTTGCAAAAACATTTAGGTAGGGATTTACAAAATTTAGCCCAAAAATTCCAAATTTTTCCCCTTACGGCGAAAGTATTTTTTTAATTCCTCAAAGGTTAAAAGTAATAAGGTCCCATGAATTGCGAATAAATAAACATCCCAAGGAACTGGTTTAAAAAAATAGAGGCCACTCAGATCGGTATAGATAAATATATAAGCTAACATTAATTCAAAAAGTATACCAACTAACACTAATTTATTAGAAACAAGATTCAAAAACACAGGTACTTTTGTTAAAATATATTTAAATAGAGGAAAGGATACTTTGCCCACTAAGGAGATTTTAGTATGATCTTGTAAAAAATCTTTAGAGAAAATTGATTGTTTCCATGATCTTTTTGAGATTACATTGGCGATCTGAACTGTTATCGTAGGAAAGAAAAATGCCGTAAGTGATTGTAAGTAGATCGGATCTGCTTGGCTCATGTCTAATCCTTCAGGGGATTTTGGAATCACACCGCCAGCTACGGTTAACACAAAATAATACCAAGTAGCAAAACAAGAAAAACATAATATAGAACCTTGCACTAAGTAGGATCTTAATATAAATCCTATGGATAATAATTTTTCTCCTTTTTTGCGTGGAGGTCGTTCCATGATCCCCTTTTCCGGTGCTTCGACACCGAGTCCCATAGCAGGAACTAGGTCAGTTCCAACATCAACAGCCAAAACGCCCATCACAGTCATTAGGAGAGGAAATCCAGGGAAAAGTACCCATAACAAAAAAGGAACTAATTCTTGAGGATTAGAATTCAATACGTAAGCGGAAAACCTTCGAATATTTTCAAAAACGGCTCTGCCTTCCTCAATTGCTGAAACAATCGATGAAAAATTATCATCTGTTAAAATCATTCGAGATGCTTCTTTGGCAACATCCGTGCCTCTGAGTCCCATCGCGATACCTATATCTGCCTTTTTAAGAGCAGGACCATCGTTAACACCATCACCAGTAACAGCTACAACTTCACCTAATTCTTTTAAGGCGGAAACGATTCTTAATTTTTGTTCAGGTGACACTCGAGCAAAAATTGGCTCTCCTTCTTTTACGATTCCCTTTAGTTCGAAATCCGAAAGCAAGTCGATTTCATTTCCGGTTACAATTCGCGTCGTTTCCTCTTTTTGACCCAAACCTATCTGGTTGGCTATGCTTTTGGCTGTAAGTGGATGGTCACCAGTTACCATCATTATGCGGATTCCAGCCGTATGACAATCATGTATAGCTTTGGGTACGGTCGGACGTATCGGATCTGCCATGGCAGTCAAACCAACATAAATCAGATCAGTTTCTGTATTTTCAGGAGTAAAAACGGGTAATTCGCTTTTTTGAATCTCCCACTCTCGAAAGGCAAATCCTAAGATTCTAAATCCTTTGGTTGCATATTCATTGGCCTTTTCAGTGAGTTTTTTTCGTGAGGTGTCATCAATTGATTTTATCTCTCCATTTTCTAAATAATGACTACAAACGGATAACAATTCATCATGTGCCCCTTTCGCATAACAAATTAGCTTATTGTCTGACTCTTTTACAACAACACTCATTCTTTTTCTAACAGATTCAAATGGATTCAAGTGAACTCTTGTTAGTTCAGTTTTTACATCAGCTCTATTAGCAAGAATGAGAAGAGCACCTTCTGTCGGGTCCCCGATCACTTTTGTGCCAGAAATTGAGTCTTCTATTTTTGCATTGTTGCATAACACCGAACAAGCTAATAATCTTGCCCTTGCTTCGATTTTCGTTAATTCGCTTATTTGAATTTCCTTGCTATCTCGAAAAAATTTTCCTGAGGAGGAAATGCCTTCGCCACTCGTTTCAATCCACTCATTGGAGGAAAAAATTCCAACTACCATCATCAAATTTTGGGTCAAAGTTCCTGTTTTGTCCGAACAGATAACAGTTGTACATCCAAGTGTCTCTACACTTGATAAATCCTTTACGATTGCATTTCGTTTCGCCATTCGTGAAACGCCCATAGCTAAAGATAAAGTAACCGTAGGCAGAAGTCCTTCCGGTACATTGGCAACAAAAATTCCAATGCAAAATATGAATGCTTGTATAAAGGTTAGTCCTGCGCCAATCCATCCTAAAAACAAGAATATCACGGCGATTCCTAGAGCTAACATAGATATTGAGAATACAGTTGATTGCAATTGTTTTTGAAGTGGACTGGCCTCAACTCGAATTTCAGAGGTTAGTAATGCAATTTGGCCAATTTCTGAATTCATTCCTGTTCCGAAGACAATTGCCTTTGATTGACCTTTGATCAGGGATGTTCCCGCAAATAAGATATTCGGCATCTCTAACCAGATGAACTTTCCTTCTAATAAGATTTCTTTGTCAGATTTATATCTTTTTGATGAAGTAGATTCTCCAGTGAGAGAGGAGTTATCAATTTCTACATCTGATGACTCGATCAGTCTGCAATCTGCAGGAACAACATCTCCTTCTTGGAGTACGATTAAATCACCAGCAACCAATTCTGTTGCAAGTATCTCCCTTTCTTTTCCTCCTCGGATTACCCGACACCTATGTGCCATCAGGCGCCGAAGTGCCTCAACTGCTTTATCTGAACGCGATTCCTGCAAAAAGGAGAAAAAACCATTTAAAAGGACAACAATAATGATCGCATAACCCAGCTGAGGCATATTTACACCTGGAATGAAACACAAAATTGCAGCGATCCACAATAGAATAGCAAAGAAACTAAAAAAGTTTTTGATTAGTTTATAATAGAAAGGAACGGCTCTGTGACTTTCTAATTGATTTGGTCCAAAGTGATCGAATCTCTTTTTTGCTTCGTCTTCTGATAACCCGTTTACTAAATCTGTTTGGAGTTCAAAAGCGAATTGATTTGGCTTCAGATTTTTATAACTTGGTTTTGCTTTCTCTTCCCCTGAACGAATAACCGAAATCACATCGGCTCCCGATTTACATTGAATTAAATCATTCTGTACTTGCGGAAGCAAAGAAGACAATCCCTGTAACATTCGGAGTTGTAAGGCAGGATTTTTATCTGGTATCAATAACAGTAAAAAAATGCATATTTTTTCTTTTTCTCCTTCGATACCGGCAGGAAGTATATAAAGGATTAGTTCAGGTACCTTGATTCCTGGCACCATTAAATGCGGAATCAAAATACCGTCCTCCAGAGAACCATAAGGAAGAATAAAGTTAGGTGTTATAGATTTTTTTATGAAACTTCGAACATTCTCATCCTCTATCCTTTCTAGTGCGCGAGAAAAAAGGGCTCCGCGTGATTGGACGGAATTTATTATTTCAATGTGAGACTGCTTTAAATGTTCGAAAATCATAATTCAGTTAGATTTTAAACGGCAATTCACCTAAATAGTCTTTTTTACCAATATCAAATCCATTCGAACGCAAAATCGCATATGCAGTTGTTATATGGAAAAATAAATTCGGAATAGCATGATGTAATAAATACTCTTCCCCTGTTAAATATTTTCCTTCCCATCTTGGTTGTGTTATTCTGCGATCTGACGCAGAATCAAAATCAGCGGGCTTATAGGATTTTAGATAGCTAATAACCGATTCCACTCTATTTTTAATATCAGATAAAGTTACTTCCTTGTCATCGTGGATCGGCGCTTCTTTTCCAGCCATTCTCGCAGCTGCAAGTTTTGCAGTATCACATGCAATCTGAACTTGTCTAAGTAAACTAAATTGATCCGCAATCAAACGCGAATTCAATAGTATACCGAAATCAACTTTTTTTGACTCTGCTTGTTTCGATGTTTTCTCTAAAATTTCGAGAAGGTTAAGTAAAGATTTTGTGAATTGTTCGGTTACGATTTTGTAATACATGATTGTCCTTTATGCTCAGATTTTCTGAAAAGAAATTAATTACATCCATAAAATTGAAATGAAGAATTCGCATCGTTCTAAAAAGAATGTCATATATTCACAAGCTAAGGACAAAGTATATGAATAAGTATCAACGGATTTTCCTCATCCTTATTTCTAGTTTCCTTCTCATCCTCCCCATTCAAAGCTCTGACAAGGATCTCATTGTTTCGGACATTCGAGTGGGCAAAGGCAAAGAAGCATATTCTGGTTCCAATGTGACAGTTCACTATGTGGGTAGATTGAAAAATGGCACCAAGTTTGATAGTTCACGGGATCGAAAAAAACCCTTCGAATTCAATCTGGGAGCCCGTGAAGTGATTCGCGGTTGGGACAAAGGCATTGTAGGCATGAAGGAAGGTGGATTACGTAAATTGACCATCCCACCTGATCTGGGATACGGAGACAGAGCTACGGGATCAATTCCTGCCAATTCGACACTCATATTTGAAGTAGAACTTTTGAAAGTCTACTGAAGGACTTCTCGCTGGGGTTTTTTCAGAAAATCCCAAGATTGTCTGGCCGAGAGGACAAACTCATCCAGAAAAACACAAAAAAAGATTTAAAAAAATGCAACGCTTGCAATAATTCTTAAAAGGCATTTTTTAACGCTTCCTTGCTTTACCGTAAAATTGAAAAAGTTGAATTATAAATGAAAATAATTGTGCAAGAACAAGATCTCACGTATGAAGGTCTGGTAGAATTTCATAATAAGATCATGGATCTCATAGCTAAAACTGAAATTGATATCATTCTCGATTTTCAGAAAATATCGATGACACTTGATAGCTCTGCGATTGGTGAATTAATGAAATTTCATTCTCTAATGGAAGAAAAACACTTATTACTTCGTTTAACCAATATCAATAAACTAACACGAACAGTCTTTCGCCTGAACAAGTTGGATACAATTCTAAATATGAACGAAATCTAAGATTTAAAGATCGCCAATTTATTTGTATTCCATTGTTCATTTATTTTTGCCAAAGCGCAGAAGTCTTCATTCCCCAACCCTGCTCTTATTCCATCATCATAGATTGCTTTTAAATTGGAAGATAGAGGCATTTTAACTTGGAGATGGCTGGCTCTTTGCATGGCATGATGGACGTCTTTACTCATATTTTTAAGTGCAAAGTGCGCTTCATAGTCTTCTTGTATAACACTCTTTAGTTTAAAATCGAGGAGTGGTGAGGATGCTGCAGATTGTTTGACTATATCCATGAAGACATCTGTCGGTATATTATCTTTCGTAGCTAATTGAAATCCTTCGATATAAACTTGAAATAATCCTGCTTGAATCAGATTCAGTGCAATTTTGGCTCTCTGTCCATTGGTCACAGCTCCACAGTGTATTACTTTTTTACTACATGGATCAAAAAAGAATTTAAGCACTTCTATATCTTTCGTATCTCCTCCCACCATAAACAACACTTGTCCTGTTCGAGCCGCCAGCTTACTTCCAGTCATCGGCGCATCGATAAATACGATTCCTTTCTGTTTTGCCGCTTCAAACATTAGTAAGGTTAAATCTGGAGAAGTCGTACCTGTATCAATGATATGTTTCGCTCCAGAACTAAGAAGACCGGAACCAAAAAAAGTTTCCTTCACGATGTCATCTTCAGTCAAACAGAGAACAATCAGATCTACCCCGTGACATGCTAACTTCACATCTTCAAACAAAGTCGCCTTTGGCCCCTTTAAGATTTCAATTTCTTCACTTGGCAAGTGACGAATCCTCGAAGGGTTACGCATATAGAGATTCACACTATGACCCGCTTTTAGTAAGTTCGATGCGAGACCAGATCCCATGATCCCCGTGCCAATCATTGCAATTTTTTTAGATGAATGAATCATAACTCCAACTTGCATGTAAAAATTGATTCTGACAATGAAAATGTTTTCATTTTCTCTTGACATCAAATAGTTCGATATTAAATCATCCAATATAGGAGTTTTTATGAAATACACGAACTTACTTTTTTCTGGCATTCTTTCGATTGCCTTCTTACTTACGAATTGTAGCCCGAAGCCGGCTGAACTTGCAGGGGACGCTTACCCAGTGGCAAAAGCGGAAGGAAACACATTTGTGATCAGCGCCGAACAATCCTCTTTAAAATGGATTGGAGCGAAGGTAAGTATGAAACACACAGGCGCGGTGAAAATCAAAAGTGGAGATTTTACGGCGAAAGGTGGAAACATCACATCAGGCAAATTTGTAATCGATATGCCGACTCTTGAAAATCTCGATTTAGATGGTGCCTGGAAAACAAAACTGGAAGGTCACTTAAAAAGTCCTGATTTTTTTGAAGTAGAAAAATACCCAGAAGCAACTTTTGAAATTGCAAGTGTGACCAAAACGGAAAAAGGCAATGAGGTTCGGGGAAATCTAACAATCAAAGGAATTTCAAAAGGAATCTCTTTTCCAGCTGAAATTGCTTTTGAAGGTGAAACTCCTGTATCCGCCAAAGGAACAATTACGATCAACAGAAAAAATTGGGGAATTGTTTATCCTGGTATGGCTGATGACCTAATTGCTGATAATGTTCAATTCGATGTAAACTTGGTGACTAAAAAATAATTTTCCTGATTCGATTACTGCCTTACTGAATTCATTCTTCTAGTAAGGTAGTATATTGTTCCTATTCTTTAAATATTAATTTATTAATCTTAGGATTTCTTTTTTCAATCCCATCCCACCAAACATCCGAACTAAATGTACCAGATTCTAAAATCGTCCACTTCCCCGCCTGTTTTTTAAAAAGGCTCTCCACATGACAACAGTCGTAAGGTTCTTCCTCAGATAATTCTATTTTTTTTCCATCGAGACGTTTTACGTCTCCTTTCATCCAACCATATTCTCCACTTACCTTAAAATGATGCACAATGAATTGAACATCTAAATTAAATTCCTGCTTCACTTTTGCTCGCAATAAATCTAACATTTCAATTCTTTCTAATTGATTTGCATTATTTTTGTTTTTGAAATTTAAAACTGCTGCCTGTGCATACAGACCAAAACTCAATGATGTCAATAGGATTGAAAAAAATAATTGGTTCATGACTCGTAAACCTCCTCAGTGGACAGTTCTTTTTTTTTCTTCCGGTTGCGGAAATTTATAAACCATTCCAGATAACTTTGCAATTTCTAACATACATTCATATAGAAATAATTCAGCGTCATCTTTTTTGGAATACAATTTCGGAGAACCGAAGCGAATAGTTAATTTATTTCTTGGAAAACCTGGTTCATACTGTAGTCCTACGCAGATAGTGTTGATCGGTGTGACCGGTTTTCCAGCTATAAATCGAAAACCAGGTGATTTACCTTTTCCTACCCGGGTGGGATGTCGAGATTGTTCCGGAAAAATAACTAAAAGATTGCCATCATACAATGTTTTTCTCGCAAATAACAGCTGTTCTTTACTTTTTTCTGGATTTTTTCGATCAACAGGTATTCCGCCAATTTTCAAAAAGAAATTAAAAAAATATGGCTTCGTTAGGCTGTCTTTTATGATGCACCAAGCGTCTTTTCTTCCCAGGTAATCAGCCATAGCTGGTAAACCTAAAACAATGTCGTGATTACTACAATGCTTGGATAAAACTAAAAGTGGCCCTTCCAATTTTAAATTCTCAGGGACTTCTACAAGGATCTTAAAACGAAGCGCATAGAGATATTTACCGACGAAATAGAGTATTCTGGAAATGGTTTTTGATTTTCCAGGATGCGGGTTTTCTTTATTTTTCATACCGTATCCCAAGTTGAAAACCTAGTACTGCTTTTACCAGTGAGAATTCCTTAAGATTTCGTCTACCTGAAGAGATTTTAAGTGTATTAGTTCGTCCTGGAACTTC
>Ga0209277_10001299_pt1 | contig 12337 bp, 12 predicted proteins | sample JI81AbrownDNA_FD_187503 | JGI IMG/M metagenome (GOLD analysis project Ga0209277, IMG submission 187503) | Wastewater effluent complex algal communities from Wisconsin, to seasonally profile nutrient transformation and Carbon sequestration -... | ecosystem: Engineered > WWTP > Effluent > Algae... | reverse complement strand
CCGCCCGCGCCACGGGCAGCGCCATCACCGCAACGTGATCAGCCGCAACGCCCACCCGCCCCGCGACCTAACCGGACGCAAGGCGAAAACGTGCGGGATCAATAAAAAAGCGGCCGTGCCGGGGGCGATGGCACGGCCGCAAAACGCGCGGGACCAGAGAGTTGTCATGCGCGAAGTAGATGTCAGAAACTGTCCTGAGTGAAAGGCGCGCGCTTGCCCAGCCGGCGCGCTTCAATAGCCTCGTCCGCCACGCGCGTCATATAATCCAGCTGTTCAAACTGGGCCTGTCGCCGTGCCGACGGCGTCATATTGGCGATGCCAGTTACTAGATCGGCCGGTTCATGGCCGGTGATCCCGATAACTAACGCCAGAAAAATCGATGCGAATCCAAGAGATGTAAAAACGACGAGCGCTGCATCTGGCGACATATTTCCTCCGATATCTTTGTACCATTTCGCGTGATGGGCAATGAAACGCGACCATGCGCGGTTAGAGAAGAATGGTGGGGTCGGGTTAATTCTATCTGAGATAAGATAACCAAGGAGAAATTTACCATAGCGTTTGCTAACGCGTCTAGCCGCTGCCGATCTCACCATTATCGAAAAGAACGGTACCGGACGGCATTGGATAAATAAGTAGACCTTTCGACCCAAACCGAATAAGCGACCCCCCCAAGGGCCTGGACGCATCGGAATAGACAGATACTATATTTATGATTGAAGTCGAATACTTTGCGCTACTGATCGTTTGCGCATTGATGACCCTTTTTCTATGCCTGAATTCCAAATCACTGAGCGCGCGTCTGAACCTCGTAGACGTACCGGTTGGTCGAAAGCAGCACAAAGCCCCAACTCCTTTGATGGGAGGCGTTGCGATGTTGGCCGGTTTCGTACCGGTTGCATTGGCGTACACATTACTCAATGTGCCCGAACGATGGGTCGGTTCTTTCCTTATCTGGATCGGCTGCGTCACTGTTATGGCATTTGTCGGGCTTGCGGATGACCGTCACTCGCTGTCTCCGCGATTGCGGCTGCTTATATCCTTTTTGGTTTTTGCTTTAGCTGCAGCAGTTGATCCGACGTTTAATGTCCGAGTACTTGATTTCATGACACCTAAATTTTCCTTAGGACTAGGCACATGGTGGCTAGCTATCATTTTCACCGTGATTTGTTGTGTGGGGCTAATCAATGCCGTTAATATGGCTGACGGAAAGAATGGCTTAGTATTGGGGCTGGCGCTTGGATGGCTTGGTATTCTTGCTATTCGCGCCGGCGATCCATTGTTGCCTCTTATAGGGATCTTGGCATGCTGTTTGGCAGTTTTGCTAATTTTCAACCTGCAAGGCAGGCTGTTTTTGGGTGATGGCGGAGCCTACGCGATTGCTACCGCCTTAGGTCTGTTATCGATTATGATATATAATAGCCCGGGGGCAAACACACTTCGTGCAATTTCAGCAGATGAACTTGTCTTGTTGTTTATCGTACCGATAGCGGACTCATTTAGACTAACATATACGAGGCTAAAGCAAGGCAGGTCCCCGATGTCTGCCGATCGCGACCATTTTCATCATCATCTTCAAGACAAATTTGGTTGGCCTAAAGGCTTATTCGTCTACTGGGGTTTATCGTTTCTTCCAGGGGTGACACTGATTTTACTAAGCGAAACGTCAAATCTAAACTTTAATTAATAATTTAAAATTAAAAGTATTCATTTTGTAATTTCCAATTTAGTAATATTTGAACCGGATTATCATTACGCTTTAGATTATTTTTTAATCAATTGAAGCGAGTATTTTAGTTGTTAGATCCAATAAAAATTCCTTTTCTTGAAAACAGCAAATGCGTCTCGGTTTGCCTGTTCGGAAAAAGCCGTACTGGGTTGTATTGTGTACTGGCGAACATCTTGGATACTATCGCGGACGCAGGGCTGGGCGATGGGTTGCACGTTATCGTCACCCCGGAGGGCTTTTCAATTATCAAGAATTAACGCTTGCTGGAGCCGACGACGATGCTGAAGCAAACGGTGAAACAATCTTGGATTTCGCGCAAGCTCTGGACGCATGTCGAAAATGGACTGCGGCAATCAGCCAGTCAATGGTTGCTAGACGCAATAGATATACAATTTCTGATGCGTTAGATGACTATATTAAGGGCTTTTCGGGAAAGGATTTAGAAAACACCCGAAGGCGAATTGAAGCGATCATAAAGCCGTAACTGGGTCATTTCGATACCGCTGATCTTACAACCAAAACAATAATCGACTGGCACTTGGCACTTGCCAAATCACCCGCCCGCTTACGAACAGCTCCGGGCGCGGTCCAAAATTATAAGCCGACGGAAGACACCGCGGAGGCGCACCGACGTCGGCGATCAAGCGCAAATCGAATCTTAACAATACTGAAGGCAGCTTTAACCGTTGCTTATCGTAACGAAAAGATTTCGAGTGACGATGCCTGGAGACGGGTTAGGCCATTCGGCAAATCCGAAGCAGCGAGGCTTCGATATCTGTCTGATGACGAAACGCGGCGGTTGGTAAATGCTTGCAGCATCAAGATTCGGCCTCTTGTTACGGCAGCTCTTCTGACTGGCGCACGCTATTCGGAGCTTACCGGGCTGGAGGTGAGGGATTTTGACCGCTGTTCACAAACCCTCTGGTTGAGAGAAACAAAAGCGGGAACGCCCAGGGCAGTGTATCTCGAAGCGGAAGGGGTCAAATTGCTGTATAGTGCAGTGGTTGCGAAAAACCGATATGATCTAATTTTTCCTCGATCTGACGGAAAAAGATGGGGCGCTGCGCAACAAGCAAGGCCAATGCGTGCCGCTTCCGAAGCAACTGGGCTTGAGCCGGTGGGATTTCATGATTTACGGCGAACATACGGCGCGCGGCTGGCAATGAAAGGCGTCCCGATCGCGGTTATAGCGGAGGCGGTCGGACATGCGGATGAGCGGATTACCAGAAAGCATTATACCCATCTGGCACCGTCGTATGTCGCAGATACAATCAGGAATGCCGTGGCCGGGCTAGGAATCGTGTAGGTTTGCTTTGTAGCGGCTTTGCAGATTTATTCCCTGTTCCCGACCCATTGCTTCCCTGATATGCGGGTTATATTTCCCTGCTAGCCGGCTAGGGAATTTTCTCCGTAAATAACTCAATTATCGGGTAAAAATTTTCCAATCCGGCGCTCGAAATTAGTCAATAGGTACAAAATTCCCTGTAAACTCCCTGCTAGCAGGGAATTTCGCAACAGATCAGCCGTGGGTGATTTTATGCCTCAGATTCTTGACATGAAATGTCTCAACTGACGGTCATCGCGTTGCGACCGTTGCCCCGAATGCTCCCCTTTCTGCCAAAAGAACAGGGCCAGTTGCGCGCTAGGGAAGTATTGGGGATGTTATTGGAACGTCGTCCAAGCCGCGCAAAACTGGTGACCCCTACGAGTGTAGAACTTAAATCTCAAGCAATATCAGGACGTCCCTAAGTCCCCTGTAAAATCGGCGATTTTTGTTGTATACCGTTCGCGGTCGGTCGCCCTGATTTGCCCAAATTCCCATCAATATGTGGGAACGAATGTGGGAACGCAAAAACAGGGAATCGAACCGATGGCGCTAACAGCATTAAAAGTGAAGAACGCAAAAGCCGGTCGGCATGTCGATGGCCGAGGGCTTTGTTTGGTGGTCAAGGATAGCGGCGCGCGAACCTGGGTGCTGCGGATGCAGAAAGACGGTAGGCGGCGCGACTATGGCTTGGGGTCGGCAGCGGATATGTCGCTTGCAGATGCCCGCGATGCCGCAGCCGCACTGCGCCGTCAGGTTCGCGAGGGCGCTGACCCCGTAGCCGAGCGGCGGATGGCACGCAAAGTCATTCCGAGCTTCGAGACGGCGGCGCGCCACTGTTACGAGGCGTTGAAGGAGGGATGGAAGAACCGGCGTCATGCCAACTGGATTTCCAGTTTCGAGAACCATGTCTTCCCCATCATCGGAACGAGGCCCGTCGATGCGGTGGACAGCACCGCCGTCCTTGAGGTGCTGTCGCCGATCTGGCTGGAAATTCCCGATACTGCGCGCCGCATTCTGCAGCGCATAGGCGCGGTGCTGGACTTCGCCCATATCAAGGGATGGATTTCGGGCGAGGTTTCTCTGCGCTCCGTGCGAAAGGGGCTACCCCGGCAAACCGAGAAGGCGGGGCATTTGGCCGCGATGCCCTATGCCGACGTGCCTGCCTTGGTGGCGAAGCTGGTCGCGTCGTCACCGACTACAGGACGGGATGCACTGCGTTTCACTATCTACAACGCCGTCCGGTCAAACGAGACGCGCTTTGCGGTGTGGACTGAGTTTGACCTCGATAAGGCCATCTGGACGATCCCTGGCGAACGCATGAAGGCGAGCGAAACCCATGTCGTGCCGTTGTCACCGCCCGCTGTCGTCTTACTTCGCAGGCGATGGAATGAACGCACGACCGACAACGGGCTTGTTTTCTCGAATGACGGCGAAAAGCCGATCAGTGACATGACGATGACCAAGCTGTTGCGCGATGCCGCGATTACCGGCGTGACGGTTCACGGCTTCCGCTCGGCCTTTACCGATTGGGCAGCGGAAACCACCGACTTTCCGAAGGAGGTCGCCGACAAGGCGCTGGCGCACAAACTGCCCAATCGAGTCGAAGCCGCCTATCGCCGCACCGACTTTTTCGACAAGCGCCGCGACTTAATGGCACGTTGGGCTACATATCTCGGCACAGGACTCGCGCAAAAAATCGAAACTGCCGGGATGCGCGAAACTGCCTGAAACGGGAAGTAACAACCCTCTACGGACCGCAATGGCGCGCATAGATGCGCGAAGGTTGGCAAACAAACGTGCAAGCGGAGTTTGTCCCGGCTATAATCTCAATCGCGGGACCCGATGAAACCAAAGATATTAACAACAATTTGCGACTACTCGCCCCGGCTTTTTGCGGGCGACTTGATTGCAGGCGTTACTGTCGCCTTGGTTGCTCTGCCGCTGAGCATCGCAATCGCCATTGCATCCGGTGCGCCGCCTGCGGCTGGGCTGGTCACTGCGGTCGTAGCAGGATTCCTCATCTCGGCGTTGGGCGGAAGCCGTGTCCAGATCGGCGGACCGACCGGCGCATTCATCGTAATCGTCTATGGTATCATACATGACTATGGCATGGATGGTCTGCTGATCGCGACATTGATGGCAGGCGTGATCCTGCTGATTTCCGGATTGCTCGGCGCGGGTCGCTTAATCCGTCATGTGCCAGAACCCGTGATTGAGGGCTTCACCATTGGTATCGCACTCGTGATCGCCGTCAGCCAGTTCAAGGATTTGGCTGGCATGTCAGGTTCGGCATTGCCTGCCGATTTTTTACCCAAGGTCAGTGGGCTTTGGTCCATGCGCTATACGATTGAGCCGGTTTCTCTAACGTTGGGGATTGCCACTATCGGGACAATCCTACTCCTGCGGCGCTTCGTTCCGAAGATACCTTGGCTGGTATTCGTGGTTGCGGTGGCGAGTGCGTTGGCAGCGACATCATTGCCCTCGGTCGAAACCGTTGTAGCCCGCTACGGCAATCTGCCTCACGGCCTGCCGATACCGCACTTGCCTTCGATCAGCGTCGGCCTCGCAATCCAGCTCCTGCCCTCAGCGCTGACCATCGCTTTTCTCGCAGCGATCGAGTCGCTTCTGTCCGCCATTGTCGCCGACCGGATGATCGGTGGGGCGCATCGGTCTAACGCGGAATTGATCGCCCAAGGAGCCGCCAACATCGCCGCGCCGCTGTTCGGCGGCCTTCCGGCCACCGGCGCCATCGCGCGCACGGCAACGAACGTGAATGCCGGTGGCCGCACTCCCGTAGCGGGGGTGGTGCATGCCGTTGCGATCTTGCTGGCGATGCTTTTCGCGGCACCGCTGGCGGAGGCGTTGGCACTTCCGGCGCTGGCCGGATTGCTGATCGTTACTGCCTGGACCATGAGCGAACCACATCGCTGGCATGAACGGCTGCGTCTTCACAAAGCCGACCTAGCGCTCTTGCTTTTGACCGCTACCCTCACCGCGCTCGCCGACCTAACGGTTGCCATCGCCGCCGGGACCATCATTGGCTTGGCTTTGCGTCTGTCGCGCGGTGAGATCGAAGCACCGCGATGGCACCTGCCGTTCCAGGGGAACGGAAATCGACAAGATGATGACGGCTCCTGAGCCACTTTAGTCGACGTCTAACGGCCAGATTCTTGCCATAACGTGGCGTAGTCCCAAACCTACTGCGGCATCACCGCCCGATAACCGCGGAGGACTAGCCCGATGCGCCAAGCCGCAAAACAAGAGCGCGGAGGCTCGCCGTCGTGATGCGCGTCGATTTGCCGAGCTTCACGACTTCGAGCTGATTGGCCGCAATCAGCTCATACAGCTTGGTGCGACCCACGCCGATCATGCGGGCAGCGTCGTTTATCTTCACGCAAATCGGATCGGGCGGAACCGGCGCGATCATGGCACCGCGCTCTCGTTTCGGAAAGCCACCGGATCGGCGATCCAGCGATTGATAGCGGACTCGCGCCAGCCAGCACCGTGAATACTGATCTTCACTTGGCAAGGGAAGGTGCCTTCGGCGATCTTGCGATACATGGTCGAGCGGGAAAGGCCCGTCCGGGATAATACAGTTTTCAATCGGATAATTCGTTCGTGGTCGGACATGGGATACAGTTCCATTCTTTGACAGTCAGTGGCTCCCCATGAGCAAAGAATTGGCAAGGTAGATGGTCCGCGCAAGAGCGTTTTTGGGGAGAGCGAGCACAGGCGAAAGAAAAGCGGCAATGGGCGGCGGACGACAAGGGACGGCTATGAAAGAATAGGGCTGACTATGGAGGGCGGCACCCGGCTATGCTTGGCTAGGAAATTTATTCCGGCGGATATTCAACAATTGTGTGGGTGGGCGAAAGTATAGCCCCGACGGACGTAAAATCCTGACCTGATAGACCGGATTTTGCGTTAGCGTCTGCAGCTAGGTCATAGTGATTCGCGTTTGCTTTGTTCGACGGTGCTAACAGGCAGCTTCCAGCCTGCAAACCTAGCAAAATGCAGTTAGTTAATAGATATCCATGCCACCTTTGACAGATAATAGTCGCGGCTGTGTTTTGTTCGCTTTCTAGGAGCCTTTGTTTCCTCAACCACTATCGAAAGGATAACTTGACCGCCTCGACCTCTACGCCGTTGACGTCGTCCACATTAGCGGTTTGCCTTATCGAAGCCAATTCACCCAATCGGCGATTCACGTTGCTCAACTCGGATGGCCCACAGCATTGTGAATTTGTTATTTTTTTCCACTGGTCTGAGCCCCAACGTTCCTCCACCTATGAGTAGAGTCTTTGGCCATTTTGATGCCCGTGATTGGGCGTGATGGCAACAACCGGGTTGGGGGTTAACCCCCAACCCGGTTTGCCGACTGATTTGGCCGCCATCTGAGCCGGGGTCATGTTCCCCAGGCTCGAATGAGGCCGGTAATGATTATAGTCGTGCCGCCAAGCGGCCAGCACCTCGCGTGCATGGGCCAGACTGGAGAACAGCGTCTCGTTGAGGCATTCGTCCCTGAGCCGGGCATTGAAGCTTTCGATGAACCCGTTCTGCTGCGGCTTGCCCGGTGCGATGTAGCGCCACTCGACCTGCCGGTCCTTCGACCATTTGAGGATCGCCATACTGGTCAACTCAGTGCCATTATCGCTGACCACCGTTCCTGGCTTGGCCAAGCGTTCGAGGATCGCCATATCCAACTCCCGTGCCACGCGTGTGCCCGATATTGACGTGTCAGCAATAAGCCGGACGCACTCGCGACTATGGTCATCGACAACCGCGAAGATGCGGAACCGCCGCCCGCACGATAGCGCATCGGACACAAAATCGAGGCTCCAGCGCTGGTTGATGCCCTGTGGCACCTCCAGCGGCCTGCGTGTCCCCAGCGCGCGTTTGCGGCCCTTTCTGCGGCGCACCTGCAGCCGCTCCTCCCGGTAAAGCCGCCGGAACTTCTTGTGGTTCATGTGATGACCTTCGCGGCCAAGCAACCAATGCAGGCGGCGATAGCCGAACCGGCGGCGCTCTGTCGCGAGGCTGCGCATCCGTTCCCGTACCTCCGCATCATCAGGCCGCCTGCTCGCATAGCGCACCATCGTCCGGTCAACGCCCAACACATCGCACGCACGCCGTTCGCTGATATCGAATGTGGCTTGAAGGTGGACCACCGCCTGCCGCTTGGCAGCAGGCGTCACCACTTTTTTGCTCCGATCTCCTTGAGCATCGCGTTGTCGAGCACCGCGTCAGCCAGAAGCCGCTTCAAACGCGCGTTCTCATCCTCAAGCTGGCGCAGCTTGCGGGCATCCGAGACATCAAGCCCGCCATACTTCGCCTTCCACTTGTAAAACGTCGCCGAGCTGATCCCGTGGCGGCGGCAAACCTCCGCCGTCGCCATCCCGGCCTCCTGTTCCTTCAATATCGCGATAATCTGCTCTTCGCTGAACCTGCTGCGCTTCATACGTCCGACTCCTTGATAAGGCCGGACTCTACTCAAATCTGGAGGAAATTGCGGGGCTCAGACCACCACATTTGCGAAATGACAATTGCCCTAAAATTGCCGTTAAAGGAGATTTGGTTTATTCACTCGCAGTATCGATGTTGAGAGGCGATATGGTTGCCATGAAACAGTTGATCAACGATATTCCAATAGTGATCGCGGCTGGAGGAAATGCGTCGCGGATGGGGGCATCAAAGCCGACGCAAATTGTGGACGGCTATATGCTTTTGTCGCGCGCGTTGGAATATGCGCATCGTCTTAGTTCCAATGTCGCGGTCGCTGTGCGCTCCGCAGATCAAGTTGGCGGAATCGTCGCGGACAATTTAATATTTGACCATCTGCAAGGCGAAGGACCGATTAACGGGATTTTGAGCGCGTTTGCTTTTGCCGAAAAATGTCGTTGCGATTTCGTGCTGATCATCGGCTGCGACATGCCCTTGCTGCCCGCAAATTTACAAAGCTGCCTTAGTCACGCTCTAAGCGACAACGGGGCAGCAATCGCTCGTTCGGCAGGGAAATTGCACCCTACCGCCGGTCTCTGGCGGACGAACCAAGACGGCCTGAACGCGTACATCGCGTCTGGGCGCAGATCGCTCATCGGTTTCGCTGAGACAATAGGCTATTGTGCCATCGACTGGGATACGAATCCTTTCGACCCGTTTTTCAACGTCAATCGCCCGGAAGATATATTGAGGGCGGAAGCAATCATCAGAACTGCGGCGCAGTTCAGACGAAGTCCTGATCCTGATTGAGCGAAATCAAAGTGTGAACAAGATTTCCATGCGACTTTAGCGGTTTGATGCTGCTGCAATAAGGTTCACTCATGCTCGATCGCCCCCATATCGAATTTGTACAAAGCCAGATGCTGCCCTGGCGGCGTATCGGCCCGGGGCTGGCGCGGCCTGACGCCGAATACAAGCTGCTCAGCCGCGATTCCGGCGATGGCGCTTGCAGTGTGCTGATGCGCTATGCGCCCGGATGGTCGCGCGAAGGGCCGGAGCATCTGTTGGCAGCCGAAGAATTTTATGTGCTCGATGGCGCGCTCCATATGGACGATCATGTCTATCCGGCGGACAGCTATGCATATTTGCCAGCGGGCTGGACCCGGAACAGCATGGCCGCGCCAGATGGCTGCGTCTTGCTGGCCTTTTACGATGCGGAACCCACGCTGGTGGCCGGGAGCGGGACCATAGCCGAAAGCGACCGGGACAAGGCCATTCCCCACATCGATGCGGCGGCGATGCCCTGGGACACGACGCTTAACGACGAAAAGCTGAAGCATCTCGGCATTTCGCGCAAGAATTTGCGGACCGATCCCGTCACCGGCGAACGGACCTTCCTGTCGCTGATCTTTCCGCAAAGCGCACCAACCGGAAACAAGGGACCGCAGGAGATGCATCCGGTGGTCGAGGAGGCTTATATCATCGCGGGGTCGCTCGCCGGGCCGCAGGGCACCATGTACCCCGGCGCCTATTTCTGGCGACCACCCGGGATCGCGCATGGCCCCTTTGGCGCGCGCTGGGGTGCCGTTTCGTTGATCCGCTTTGTCGGAGGCCGGCATGTGAATCAATGGACGAAGGAAGAAGCGCCGTTCAGTTTTGACACCGCCTATCAGCCGATCTTGCCGCTCGACCTCCAGCATTTGGCACAGGCCCGCTGGCAGCCACCCTCAGCCTATTGAGTCAAAACGCTACAGCGGGAACCATCGTACCGGGTCCAGGCATGGCAGCTCCGGAGGCTATGCGGATCAGCCAATCAGCATCGCGCAAGGCGAGCTGCGAGCCGCTGTCCTGATTGTCGAGGGGGACAAGACCGTCGTTGTCCCAGCGCGCGCGAACGAATGTTTCCCGGTCGCTGCTTTTGCCCAGCGGACAAGCAAGCGGGAGGTTGCGCCAGTGCAGCGCGTCAGGGCGGCTCTGCCCCATCAACCGCGCTAGCAGCGGCACCACAAACAGCCTGCCGGTGACCATTGCCGAGGTTGGGTTGCCCGGCAGGCCAAGGACCATTTTACTGTTGGCGGCTCCAAACCAGACCGGCTTTCCCGGCTTTATTGCGACCTTTTCGAAATGCAGACTCAAGCCGAAGGGTGCAAACATCGGCTTGGCGAAATCGCGGTCACCAACCGAAGCGCCACCCGTGACCAGTACCAGATCCGCGCGGCCCAAAGCTTCGCCAGCGATGGCGTGAAGGGCATCAAGATCGTCGGTACCGCAGCTGCGAAGGCAAATCTCGCCGCCCGCAGCCTCAACCATAGCGGCAACCCCATGACTCACGCTTTCGGGGATGGCATCGGGCCGCAAACGCGCTTCGCCCGGCGGAGCGAGCTCGTCGCCGGTGGCAATGATCGCGACCCTGGCCTTGCGGGTCACGCAAAGCTCTGCCTGATCCGCCGCCGCCGCTGCAACCATCATCCGGCCCGACAGGCGCGTCCCGGCTGCCAGCAGCAATTCGCCAGCACGAAAGTCGCTGCCAGCGGCCCGAACATGCCAACCGGGTCCGTAGTCGCGCGCGATGACAATAGCGTCGCCATTCCGGTCGATATTTTCCTGCATGATGACCCGGTCCGCCCCTTGGGGTAGCGGTGCCCCGGTGAAAATTCGGACCGCTTCGCCTGCTCCGACTTTTGCTTCGAACGCCCTCCCGGCACGGGCTTCGCCAATGACGTTCAGGCGGCAACCTAGCGACGTTGACCGGTCGAGCAAGGCATAGCCATCCATAGCGGACACAGGCTGGCGCGGCGAATCTGTTTGCGCCGTCAACGGCTCTGCGAGAACACGGCCCGTCGCTAATAACAGCAAAACCCGCTCGCTCGCGAGCGGCTCGGCGACTTGGGCGATAATATCCTGCGCTTGTTCGAAACTGACCATCATCGGCTTGGTCGCCACTGCCTCGTCATCCGCATTTGGAATAACCGCATTCGAGGCATTTGTTGCACCCCTCCTCGCGGATCATGCCAAAGCCGCCGCACTGCGGACAGACTGGGCCAGAGGGTGCGCCAGATCCGAATTCCGGCTCTGCCTTTGGAATGATCGGCAGATCCAGTTGGCCAGGTGCAAATTGCTGGAGATGCTTTTCGATTACACCGCCGATAGCGGCAAGCAATGAAGGGACATATTTGCCGTTCATCCACGCGCCGCCACGCGGATCGAACACGGCTTTCAGTTCTTCTGGCACGAAAGCCACATCGCCGCCGCGCCGGAACACGGCCGAGATCATCCGCGTCAGGCCGAGCGTCCAGGCATAATGTTCCATATTCTTCGAATTGACGAAAATCTCGAACGGGCGAACCACACCATCGCTTTCGGCATTGTTGATGGTGACATAGACGGCATGCGCGCTGTCGGGCCATTTTAGTTTATAGGTCGTACCGTCCAGCGCCTCGTCCCGATGCGCTAGCGCCGGTTGTGGGGCTAGCGGCGCTTCGGCAGGAGCTACGCTCAGCACCGATCCGGTGAAACTATTAGGCCGATAGGTGGTCATCCCCTTACACCCGCGCCGATAGCCATCGAGATAAACGTCTGAAAAATCGTCGAAGCTGATGTCGTCAGGCACATTCACTGTCTTCGAGATCGAGCTGTCGATCAGCGCTTGCGCCGCTGCCTGCATTCGAACATGCGCGGAGGGATCGAGCGATTGTGCGCTAACGAACAGTGAATCTGGCGGGACGGCATCGCCCTTTACCTGTCGCCACGCGCGCAGGGCATAATCCTCCACCGTTTCATGCCGCGCCGAGCCGTCGGGGTTGAGGATGCGGCGCTGATAGGAATAAGCGAAGACCGGCTCG
>Ga0209277_10001298_pt1 | contig 12337 bp, 13 predicted proteins | sample JI81AbrownDNA_FD_187503 | JGI IMG/M metagenome (GOLD analysis project Ga0209277, IMG submission 187503) | Wastewater effluent complex algal communities from Wisconsin, to seasonally profile nutrient transformation and Carbon sequestration -... | ecosystem: Engineered > WWTP > Effluent > Algae... | reverse complement strand
TCGGTTATTGGGATGGTCTCGTATGTGTTTCAGATGAATCATACGGCGACGAAGGGTTTTGCTCTTCGTGACCAAGAATACCGTCTCGAGCGTTTGCAAATCACCGTCGCTTCGCTTGAAGATCAGGTCGCTCAAAAACGTGCCATTCGCAATATCGAATCCCGTGTCGCTGGCCTTGGTTATGTTGCCGCTGACCGCATGGAGTTTATCGATGTGAGCCGCGATGGCGTTGCCGTTCGCTAGACTTCGAGCATGAGACGATGATATCAATAATCCTCCCTCATAGCGTGTAGGGGGGATTGTTGATATAATCGCCGCATGACCATGCCGATCGCCGCATCTTTTTTCATCATCGTGTCAGAATTGTTCGGCGTGGTGCCAAAAACGTTTTTTTGGTGGTATTCAGACGGTCTTGCCCGTCTTTTTGATTGGATAAAAGGACGACTTTCATATCGTTGGCGAGCATTGGCTTTTCGTTTTTGGGCTTCGCATTTATTGCAGCCGATGTACGGTCAAAGTGATTTTGCTGGTCGAGCGATTAGTGTCGTGATGAGATTTCTCGTGTTGATTTGGCGCCTCTTTGTTTTAGCAGGGTCTCTCTTGCTTTATGCGTTCGTTCTCATGACCTGGTTCTTTTTACCAGCGGCGATTGTTGCGGTGCTTGTACTCAATAGCATGGGTGCGCTAGGTTTGATCTTTGTGATGTAATATGGATATTCAGCGAATTTCTTGTGATGCCTGCCCTGTTGATGGCGACCAAACGCTCTGCACCAATTGCCGAGGGACAAAGTTTGCATTGATTATCGATAGTGCCGAGCAGCTTGTTTGGTTGAGCCCTGTTGAACCATCGGTATTTGGTTTACGTCGTGTCAAAGAGATCTCACGAAGGGGGAGTGTTCTTTTGGCTCTCATGCTCTTTGTTGTTTCTGTTGTTGGGATTGGTTGGTTGGTGTCATCCGCGACGAGCGAATGGTCTTTTGCCTTGCTCGTATCAGGTTCATCTTTTGGATTCGCCGTTTGTTTGGCTGCTTTAGCGTCATTAACGCTTGTCTACCGCACGGCAACCTGGTCAGAGACGCAAGAACGCATCCCTGTAGCGCCATCGAGCGTGCCAACGCAACCTTTTGTACGCGATGTTTCACGTTTTGCTGATGACAGCGCCTGGGTCGCCTTGCGTCTCGCGCATGAATTGGCTGAGAAGCAACAAAAATCCGCATTAGCCCCTATTCATTTGTTTGCTGCGGCACTTACGTCCACACAAGGAGGGATCTTGCTCTCACGTCTCGGTGTCACCTTTGATGCCTGGAAGCCAGAACTTGGTAGGTTGTTGAATCGTGTCTCTTTTGGCGATAATGCTACACCAACTCTTTCAGATGAGGCACGCGAAGTGTTATTACGTTCATTTTTATACGCTCGTCAAAATCAGCGCCAGACAGTGAGCGTTATGGATATTTTTCAAGCGGCTGTAGAAGTTGACGGGTCTATTCGCGATGCTTTGGATCTTTTGGGCGTACCGGCAGATCGCGTAGAACGCGTCGCACATTGGATACGTTTGCAAGAGCAGCTCGTCGAAGATCATCGCGCCTATCACAAGCTCGCACTTCTTAAGCCTGATGCTTCGATGGACCGTGCCATGATGGCGCATGCGACACCGCTCCTCGATCAATTCGGTGAGGACTTAACCCGGTCTGCACGACATGACTATCTCTTTCCGCTTATCGGTCGCGATGAAGAGATGGACCAGTTATTACGTGGATTTGAAAGTGGGCATCATGCCATGGCCCTGATTGCGGATGCTGGCATCGGTAAGCGTGCCCTTGTTGAGGGTCTCGCTCAACGTATGGTGATTGAAGACGTCCCGCCAATATTATTCGATAAGCGCATGGTTGTTGTTGATGTCGCGCATGTATTAGCCGGTGGTGATCCTGCCTATGCGCCGCAGCGTTTGCTTGCATTGATTCGCGAGGCTGAAAGTTCGGGCAATATTCTTCTTGTCCTTCAACAAATTGATGCCGTTGTGCGCGTGTCGACAAATGGCGTTGATTTAGCTGACTTACTCGCTTCAGATTTAGAGCATGGTAGATTGATGCTCCTCGCTACGACGACGCCTTCTGCATGGACGAGCGTGCTTGAGCCACATGCGTTAAGCGCACAAATGGGCAAGCAAGTCCTCGAAGAGCCTTCAAAAGAAGCAGCGATGGAGTTATTAATGGCAAAAGCTGGCAGCATTGAATATCGTTCACGCGTGTACTTTACGTATGGTGCCCTAGAGCAAGCCTATACTTCGGCTAAACGTTATTTGAAGGATATTCGTTTGCCTGAGAGCGCCTTGCAGCTCATGACCGAGGCCGCGGCATCCGCCCAACGCAAACGTGGCTCTGGAGTATTGGTAAGTGAGGATGATATCGCCCAAATCGTCCACGAAAAGACGCGGATCCCGGTTGAATCCATCAATTCAAATGAAAAAGAAAAACTTCTCGGACTCGAAAGTCGTTTGAAGAATCATGTTATTGGACAAGAAGAAGCCGTAAAAGCGGTTTCACAAGCCATGCGTCGTGCTCGTGTTGATGTGCGTGAGACGCGCCGCCCAATGGCAACCTTTATGTTCTTGGGGCCAACTGGTGTGGGTAAAACCGAATTAGCGAAAGCGCTCGCGACCGAATACGTTGGTCATGAACGGTTCTTGGTGCGTCTCGACATGTCTGAGTATCAACATTCATCTTCGGTAGCACGTTTGATTGGTGCACCGGGTGATAATAAAGGTGGTTTATTGACGGAGGCGATTCGCAAACAACCATTCTCAATTGTCTTACTTGATGAGTTAGAAAAAGCCCACCCAGATATTTTGTCATTATTTTTGCAGGTGCTTGATGATGGACGTCTTACTGATGGTGTTGGGAGAACGGTTGATTTCACGAATACCATTGTTATAGCAACATCAAATGCTGGTGCTTCATTTATACAGCAGTCTGTGCGTGAAGAAATGCCGCTCGAGACGATTAAACGCGAGTTGCTTGAACGCGAACTGCAAAATGTTTATCGCCCAGAATTTTTAAATCGTTTCGATGGGATTATCGTGTTCCGTCCGCTTAATTTGGATGAAGTAGAGCAAATCACTTGGTTACAAATCCGCTTATTGGCAAATAAGCTCAAAGAAAAAGGCATTACGGTTACCGCCGATGATGAGGCGGTTCAATGGTTGGCAAAAGAAGGCTTTGATCCTCAATTTGGCGTGCGTCCATTAAAGCGTCTTATTCAAGATAAGGTCGAGACCGCGATTGCCGATGCCTTGCTGAATGAAGAGGTGGCTCGCAAAGATACGCTTGTTATTGAAGAGGGTGGTCACTTGCGTGTCGAGAAATGGCGGGGTTAGATGTCGCTATGGACCGAACGACCCTGTATTTGATTCTTGCTGCATTAGGCGCTGCTAGTGCGTCATTATCGTGGTTATTGGCACGCGCGACGCAGTGTCTTGCCCCTAGATTAGGTGCTATCGATGAGCCAAAAGGTGGCCGCAAGATTCATGAGGTCGCAACACCGCTATTAGGCGGTTTGGGTATTGGTTTGGTCGTTTTGATCGCATTTGGTTTTTTGTCGCCATGGTTATCCGTGCCAAGTCTCGCCTTAACGGGATTAATGATCGCGATAATCATACTCGTTATTGGTGGCGTTTTGGATGATCGTTATGATTTGCCCGCAAAGTATCAGATTTTGTTTCCGATAGTTGCGAGTGTCACGGCGGTTGTCTGCGGACTTTCGATTAGCGTTATCACAAATCCTTTTGGCGGCGCCATCTCATTGCAGTGGTTAACGGTGAGTGGCGTTGCCCTCGTGCCGAGTCTGCTCGCGTTTTTTTGGTTAATGGGTGTGACCTATGCCACCAAGGTAATGGACGGGCTTGATGGTCTTGTCACAGGCCAAGCCGTTATCGGCGCTGCCCTAATTGCGGCACTATCACTCACCCAGCGCTACTATCAGCCTAGTATGGCGTTGCTGGCGATCATCGTCGTTGGGGCTTTTATCGGGTTCTTGCCGCATAACATGAATCCCGCCAAGCAATTTCTCGGCGAAGCGGGTAGTACCCTTGCAGGGTTTTTACTTGGGGCATTGGCGATTTTAAGTGGTGCAAAGCTCGCAACGGCCTTAATGGTGCTCGGTTTACCGATCGCCGATCTTTCTTTTGTGCTCATCGGACGTCTGCGTCGCGGTGCCTCACTCTTTAAAGGTGATGATACGCATCTTCATCACAAGTTATTGAAAGCTGGTCTCGACAAGCGTCATATCGTCTATTTGCTTTGGTCGCTGACAGCGTTGGCTGGTGCTGCCGGGCTTTTTGTCCAGACGCGCGGTAAAGCGCTGTTATTCTTTTTGCTTTGTGCGGTGACCGCAGGTTTGTCAGCTTGGGCAGACGCTAAACATAAGTCCAAGTCACGTATATGAATCAAAAAATCTTCGTAACTACTGGGCTCGTTTTGGTGGCGCTAGGTATCGGGTTTGCTTCGTGGATTCTATCAGCGCCAGAAGCCCCTAGAATGCGACACGATCGTGAAGTCACCATCAATGGTAAATCACTGCAACTCGAGATCGCACAAACACCTGCGGCGATTGTGCAGGGTCTCAGTGGCCGCAATACCATGGCGGCAGATGAAGGGATGCTCTTCATTATGCCAAATGTCGAATATCAGACCTTTTGGATGAAGGATATGAAGTTTGCCATCGACATTGTTTTTTTGAGAGAGGGTGAGGTGGTTGATCTCGTGACGCTACAACGCCCCAGTCTAGCATCTATCCCCAGCCATCAATCCAAAACCGAGGCAGACATGGTTCTTGAGCTAAATGCAGGAATGGTAAAAGAATACAAGCTAGAAATAGGTACCAAGACGGATTTAAACAGCTTAAGATAGCCAAATGCCAGTAAAAACAAGTTGTCATTCCGAGCAAAGCCGAGGAATTGACAACCTAGCCTAAAACCGCTAATATACGCCCATTCCCAAAAATTCTATGATTGCAGTTATCTCCACTGGCGGTAAACAGTACCTCGTATCCGAGGGCGACGTCATCAAAATCGAAAAGCTCGAAGCAGAAGCCGGCAAGTCCGTTTCTTTTGAGACTCTTCTTACCGCTGAGGGCGACAAGCTCAATCTCGGCACTCCTTCGCTCGGCGAAAAGGTAACGGCAGAAGTCGTCCGCCACGCACGCCATGCAAAGATTGAAGTTGTTAAGTACAAAGCCAAGAGCCGCTATACGCGTCGCCATGGCCACCGCCAACACTTCACCGAAGTGAAAATCACCAAGATTGCGTAATCAATCTTTAAACTCCGCCTTAATGGCGGAGTTTTTGTATGCCCCTATCAGGGGAGGGCTGTCATGTGTTATAATAAGTTACGTTGTACTTATATCTAACACTAGCTCACCCTTAAAACTATGGACGGCAAACACTTTTCCCTTATTACGATCGCGATGATTATCTTGCTTGGCATCGTTGGTCTTGGTTTCATGCAGATGAATACCAATAATACGCTTTCGACCATCGCCAATCGCCTCATGGTCGTTGAAAAACACGTACAGCAAGAACCTGTAAAAACAACGTCTACCACCGCAACAACGGAAGCAGGCGCTCCCTGCAAAGGGGATTGTGATGCGGGTGTTGTTGAGTATAAAGACTATAAATGGGATTTCAGCTTTAAATACCCAGAGGACTATTTTGTCGTAGCAATGAATGATCTTGATGGATCAGGTAGAAAAGGCCTCATTGTTACGAGCCAAAAAGGCCGGTTATTTCTTTCGAGTGGCGGTCCGGCAAAGCCGACCGCAGGCCAGTTTGTTTCTGGCGCCGAAATGAGAATTGAAAAGCTTGATAACGAGACGATACTGCTCGATTCAACGGGTGATTCTAAGCAAAAAATCATCAAAACAAACAATCCACTCGTCGTAGAGTTCGAGGACCCTTGCGATGGTGCCGGTTGTCCAGATAAAAAGTACATCATCACGACAAAAGCAGGCGGTTATCTGGCAAGCATTTGGTTGACCAAGGATTCTGACATGGAAGCTATTCTTCAAACTATTACTGAATAATAACAAATCCCACCATATGGTGGGATTTGTTATTGTAGTTTTGCATGCTAGCCTTTGTTCATGTACAAGCTCGCCAATGCTCTCCGTCGCCTCTATTGGTGGATTCGCCGCCCGATTACCATCGGTGCTCGTGCCATCGTTACGGATGGGCAGAGTGTCTTGCTTGTGAAGCATTCGTACCTGAAAGATTGGTATTTACCCGGCGGGGGAGTTGGGCGTGGTGAAACGCTGCAAGACGTGGTGCGCCGTGAGCTCAATGAAGAGGTGGGTTTTGTTTTTGATGGTTCTTTGAATCTCTTAGCCACGCATTCGAACTTCGGTGAATATAAGAATGATCATATTGTGCTTTTTGAGGCGAAGACGGCGGCTTTTGAGCCGAAGGGTAGTGGAGAGGTCAAAGAAGCGAAGTTCTTTGCTTTTGATCAATTACCTACGGATATTTCACCGGCAACCAAGAGGCGTATTGATGAGTATCTTGAGATTAAGCCTAGAGTAGAGAAGTGGTAAACAAAAAAACCTGCCCATAAGGCTGACTTAATCCTCCCTGTCCACGAAGTGGAAAGGGACACCCCAGCGAAGCGCAGGGAGGGTAAAGTTTACGACTCACTTCGATGTTGAAACGCGTCATTCAGCGTATGCGCATCCGCATACTCAAGCGCCGCGCCCGTAGGCAAACCACGAGCAAGTCGCGTAACACGTACGTTCATTTTGCCTAGGTGTTTTTTCAAATACATGGCGGTTACGTCGCCCGGGATATTGGCATCGAGGGCCAGAATGACTTCTTTGATTGGCGAATCCGGGTGAGAGAGGCGATTGATGAGTTTGGCGATATTGAGCGTTTCTGGTGTACGGCCTTCGATAGGGTCGATGGTGCCGCCGAGCACGAGATAGCGTCCTTTAAAGATGCCGGCGTCTTCGATGACGCGGATGTCTGGGCTTGTGGCGATGACGCAGAGGATCTCTTGGTTACGGCGAGAATCCGAGCAGATGGTGCAAGGGGAGGATTCGGACCACATTCCACACGTATCACAGAGATGCATGCGCTCAGCGAGCTGGGTGAGGGCGCGTGAGAATTGATCGACAACGTTTTTTGGTTGGTTCACGAGCCAATAGGCATAACGCAAAGCCGCCCTCGGACCAACGCCGGGGAGGCTGTCGAAGGCGGCTGCGGCCTGCCGTAATGGCTCAGGAAGTGACATTGATTACTGTTTCATGAGGTCGCCAAGTTCATTGGCGAGATCCATACCGCCCATGTCTTTCAACTTGGTGGCCATGGTCTTCTGGAGGTTCTTCATGGCGTCGTTAGCAGCGTCCTTGATGTAGTTCTGGAGCTTCTCGCGGTCTTCCATGGCTGAAGGATCAACTTCGACCGAGGTGACTTCTTGGGTGCCGTTGATGGTGATCTTTACCTTATCGCCCCAACCCGAAGTGCCGGTGACGAATTCTTTACTGAGGGCGTCCTGAAGGGTCTTGGCTTTAGAGCGAAGGTCGTTGATTTGTTTCAATTTGTTGAACATAGGGTTGTAGGGTAAAGGGTTTTAGAACGGAACACCAGAGCCGACCATCGGATTCGACGGTTGGTGCGGGTTTGAATCAGATGGGCCTTGTTGGCCACCTTGTGGAGCGCCGCCCATGAATTGATCTTTGGCGATATTTTTGAAACTGGCACGTGCGGCGTCGAAATAGAGTTTTACCACGCCCGTCGGACCATTACGATGTTTGGCGATGTGGATCTCGGCGGTATTAAGTTCTTCAGGCGAGAGTTCTTCGACACGGTAGTTTTTATCGGCGGCTTTGCGATAGATAAAGAGCACGATATCGGCGTCCTGCTCAATCGAACCGGATTCACGAAGGTGGGCGAGGCGGGGGATAGCCGGCTTCTGCAATTCAACCGAACGTGAGAGCTGCGAGAGCGCGATCACCGGAACATTCAATTCACGCGCAAGTGATTTAAGACCACGGGTAATTTCAGCCACTTCGTTCACGCGATTATCAGAAGATTTATTGCGGGATTCCATCAGCTGCAAGTAGTCGATAACGACCATGCCGAGACCATGCTCCATTTGCAAACGACGGCACTTAGTGCGGATCTCCATGATATTTGCTGAAGCGGAGTCATCAATATAGATCGGTGCTTCAGACAAAATACCAAGCGCGTGGCCGATGCGTGAGAATTCATCATGCTCACCACCTTCTTGAAGGCGACCTGTACGCATGCGCCACAAATCGACGTTTGCTTCTGAACAAAGCATACGATCAACGAGCTGCTCTTTCGACATTTCGAGCGAGAATAATCCGACCGGGACTTTATGTTTTACGGCGGCATGACGAGCGATATCCAATGCAAACGACGTTTTACCACAAGCAGGACGAGCAGCGAGAATGATCAAATCACTCTTTTGCATCCCACCAAGAATATTATCGAGATCATTATAGCCAGAAGGGACACCACGTAATTTGCCCTTTTCACGATGCAATTCATCAATGCGATCAAACGCGTCCGTAAGAACATCGCGAATGATGGTGAACGAGCGTTTTAAAAACTTTTGCGAAACGTTAAAGAGTTTGCTTTCAGCATTATCGAGCAAAACTTCTACATCTTCAGCCGTATCATAACCGAGAGCCGTAATTTCTTGAGCAGCAACAAGCAGGCGACGAAGTGTTGATTTCTTCTGAATGATTTCAGCGTAGTGCACAACGTGTGCGGCTGTTGGCGTCGCATTCGCGAGACTCATGAGTTCAGCGCGACCACCGATGCTTTCTAATTCATTTTTATCCGTGAGACGATTACCCAAAGACAAAAGATCGATTGGCATCGAGCGACGATACAAATCCAACATCGCTTCATAAACGCGGCGATGTTTATCAAGATAAAAATCTTCAGGAGTGAGCTGGTCTGCGACTTTGACCATGGCGTCCTTATCGAGCAGAAGAGAGCCTAAAAAAGACTGTTCCGCTTCAATATTATGGGGAGTCAGCTTTTCAATGCTCATATGTCTGGATCTTAGGGGCGGTGCAAGGTGATGGCAATGCGTTTGGGATCCAAAGAGGGGAGAAGCTGGGTGATGGCTGTGGATAAGTAGAATCCCCACACGGTTACTTGAATATTAACGTTTTACGACGCAAGAGAAGTTTGGTTTTTTGATTGACAAAACATGTAATGTATGGTAAAATCCAGCGTTGGTTTATGTTGTTTTTTGCGCATAAATCCAAACAGTCAAACCATCCAACAAGTGAGGATTCATGGGTCAAATTGTTCATCCAGGTCAACAGTTTGTGGCTAAGGTTCATTACTCCCCGGTGACGTATCAACGGATTTTGGACTGTTTCACTAGCCATAATCCTTGGTTCGAGACAGCGGTGTTAGTGGATATCGCGTCTTGCGAGGGGGTTCCGCGCAACGAAAGAACGCTCGTTTTTGAGTATGTGGATGCCACGCACTCTTTCCGAGGTTGTAGCATGTGCGCGTGTGACGCGGTTGACATGGTCATGCCAAGACTGGGATTGCGTCCCGCACTCCTGGAGGAGGCCTTCAGCTTCATGAAGGCCTTTCCTGAAGAAGTGGACGGACCGGGCATCGGTGTCTTGGGTACCCTTGCCGTGTCGGAACGTGATAAGTCGGGTATCTGTATCTTCGGCCTGCACATTGGTATGGCTTCTCAGGATATGACAATCGGCTATCTGGGAAAAGGTGGCCGCTTCCTCGCTGTCCGCGAAAGTCTCTGCCGCGTCTAACGATGCGACTCTACAAAAGAGTTGCGTTGATAGATGCGGCTTTTTTGTTTCTTGTCATGCTATAATACCCACATGAAACTCGCCCATGCGTGGACCAAATCCGTTCTTTCGATGATGGGGACCATTATGGGTGCGGGGTTATTCGCTTTGCCTGCCGCGTTTTCTTATGTCGGGCTTGGGTGGGGTTCATTGCTCTTTTGGCTTTTAGCAGGCGGCGCTCTCGCGACTCACCTTGCATTAACGCGAGAGATTATCGCATCAGACGGCAAGCATCGCCTGGGATACTTTGTTGAAAAAGCCTTTGGTAAAAAAGCAGCATGGATTCCGGCGATAACTTATCCGCTGCATTTACTTTCAACGAGCTATGCTTATATTTTGCTCGGTGGTGGGTTTTTAGCGTCACTTGCCTATCTTATTGCTTTTACCATACCGGAGTTGTTGGCGATTATTCTCTTTTGGGCATTGTTTAGCGCGATCTCTGCGGCAGGTAATGGCGCTATCGCGAGAGCAGAGACTTATGTGACAGCGGCGATGGTTGGTGCATTGTTGATGTTAAGCGCTCTGCAATGGAATGCCGTGTCTTTTGATGTGCTCGGTGCCACGCGCCAAGGCTGGTTAATCGCCTTTGGTATTTTTCTTTTTTCTGTCTCGGGCTTTTCTGGCGTGGGCGAAGTGATTGAAGTTGTTGGTAAGTCACGCAAAGCAGCGTTTTCTGCGGTGACGGTTGGGACGCTTGTTTCTGCGGCGCTCTCGTGGGTATTTGGTGTTGTCTTCTTTTTGGCGTCGCGTGGCACGATCGGTGATCGCGTCATTGAATTCAACTCCTATATCCCAACGCAGTTCATGTGGCTTTTGCCGGTACTTGGTTTAACAGGTATTGCAACGTCTTATATTACAACATCGGCTGAATTGAAATCGGTATTCAATAAAGATTTTTCTTGGTCGCGAATGGCGTCAAATGTTTTTGCTTATTGTTTGCCGGTAATCATGCTGCTTTTTGCTTCGAGAGAATTTGTTGAGGTAATCTCGTTTATCGGCGCGGTCTTTATCGGTATCAATGCCGCGATGATTTGTTTGATCGCGGCATTAAAACGCATGCCAAAAACACCGCGTTCGCGGATGATTAAAGGGGCTTATGGTTTGCTTACGTTCACGTATGCCTGCTTTGCGTTGTTTACTCTTTACGCGGCCTTTTGAGCGATTGCCAAGGTGACCAGATTATTAAGAGCGAGTGCGACCGTGACAGGTCCAACACCGCCAGGTACAGGCGTGATGTGATGACCTGCGTCCAAAAAAGCTTGGGTGTCAGCATCGCCGACGGTTTTGCCGTCTTCTTTATTGATACCGATATCAATAACGATCGCTTTTGCGCTTGTCATTGAAGGGTGGATGAATTTTGCGCGTCCAATCGCGATAACGATAATGTCGGCTTCTTTGAGTTTGAATGAATCAAGTTCATCAGGTCGATTGATTGAGACAATGCTGCCTGCGGTTTTTAAAAGTTGTGAGAGGGGATTCGCGAAGGTGTCGGTATTGGTAACGAGAACCGTAATAGCACCAGCGAGTTTTATTGGCGTTTCTGCCAAGAGACGCAAGACGGCTTCGTGCACAGGCGAGATCACAAGAGGGTTACTCGCAGCAAGACGTGCGGCATTTTCAGGATGAAAAGCATCCACATCTTTTTGCGGGCTAATGGTTTGGATGATGCCGTCGGTATCGTGTTCGCCCTTGAGTGGCAGTTGAACCAAGATCCCGTTTACCATTGAATTGTCATTCCATTTTTGGATGATGGCTTTTAGGTCGTCATCACTCGTATTCGCATCGACACGTTCAAGAATGGCTTTAGCGCCGATACGCTCAGCGGCAGCCATCTTATTGCGAATATAGATACTTGAAGCCGCATCTTCACCAACCTGCAAAATAGCCAGGGTTGGGCTCAATTGTGTGTCATTGAGGCGTTCTTTCGTTTGTTGTTCAAGGCGGCTCGCGAGCGCCTTGCCGTCGATAATAGGCATGGCCAGAGGATAAAGCTTGTAGCGCGCAAAGTCGAGGGTTTGACCAAGCGAGGTAAAAACCGCTATCCTCAAGCCCATTGTATGACCCAGGGACCACATCACGTTGCCATGATCATGGATGGAAACCGCCGCTGGGCCAAAGAGCGCGGACTCTCATCGGTAGAAGGCCATAAAGCCGGTTATGAAACCATGAAGAGTGTGGGTGATTGGTGTATCGATCGTGGTGTAAAGATTCTCACCGTCTACGCCTTCTCAACCGAGAACTGGAAGCGCAGCGAGACCGAAGTAAATTTTTTGATGCTCTTGCTTGAAACCGCGCTTGAAAAAGAGATCGAATATTTTCTCACGCGCCAGATCCGTTTACGTATCATTGGTCGTCGCGAGGGATTCTCAAAAAAGATTCTTAACCTCATTGATAGTGCTGAAAAACAGACCGAGCATTTTCAAGATTTTACGTTTTGCATTTGTTTGAACTATGGCGGCAGACAAGAGATTACGGATGCCGTCAAAGC
>Ga0209277_10001295_pt1 | contig 12349 bp, 11 predicted proteins | sample JI81AbrownDNA_FD_187503 | JGI IMG/M metagenome (GOLD analysis project Ga0209277, IMG submission 187503) | Wastewater effluent complex algal communities from Wisconsin, to seasonally profile nutrient transformation and Carbon sequestration -... | ecosystem: Engineered > WWTP > Effluent > Algae... | reverse complement strand
GTACGGCACCCTGCTCAGACCGGGTGAGTCTTCGGCCGACGTGGTGATGCGCGAGAAGCGTCGCGAGGCCGACCTGCGGGCCGCCGGCTGGTGGGTCGTCCGTTGGACCTACGCCGACGTCATGCACCCGAGCGCCTGGACCGCCTCGTGCGCCCAGCCTTGCGCCGCTGATCGGACGTTGCTCAGCTTCGGGTTCGTTGCTCAGGTTTGAACCTGAGCAACGACGCTGAACCTGTGCAAGGTGGTCAGCGGCGCGGCCGCTGCACCTGGATCTTCTGACCGGACGCCTTCTTGGCCGCTTCCTTCTCGCGGTTCAACTGCTCCTGCTGGGCCTTCAGTTCGTCGCTGTTGAAGGTGCCGCGCAAAAGCACGAACGCGACCCCGGCGAGGGCGAACGAGTAGAGCGGTGAGCCGCCCAGCATCACCGGGGCGGTGATCAGCGCGACCATGTCGATGCCGCGGAAGAGGTTGAAGATCAGCGCCGGCGGCACGGCGCCGGACTCGGTGGCCACCATGGGGGTGTTGAAGTCGACCTTCTTGGCCGTCACCCAGCGGACGGCGCCGAGCCAGCCGGCGATGCCGGTGACCAGTGCGATGGCGGTTCCGTCCAGGGCGCTGCGTTCAGCACCTGCGGAGGTGATGCCGATGAAGGCCGGAATGGTTGCCGCCTGCCACACCAGCGCCAGGAACAGCGGCACCACCATTGCCGCCGTGCGCACCTGCGAGGTGCGGAACGGGAACATGCGCGCCAGTCCGCCGGTGCGCGAGAGCACCCGCAGCATGGACAGGAACGGCACCAGCACGACCACCAGGATCAGCCCCGAGACGAACGGGTTGATCGTGGTCAGGCCGAGCGCATCGAGGGCATAGGGGGCGACGACGGAGGCGGCCAGCGGCACCAAGGGCCGCGGAAACCGTCCCAGCCGCTGCAGGTCGCGCCAGAGCAACGCCTGCAGCCCGACGCCGCGACCCGCGGTCGGCTTCACGAAACCTCGTTCGACGGCGGCACGTTCCACCACGATGTCGCGGATCAGGCCGAAGTCGAGCGCGTACATGGCCCCCTGCATGCCGGCGACCAGCGATCCGCCGGAGACCAGCCGGGCGCGCCGAATCAGTCCGAGGCGACGTCGGGCGGCCAGCAGTTCGAGAATGAGCAGGATCAGCCCGATGCTCGCGGCGGCCGCCGGCACCACCGTGGACGAGCCGACCGGCAGTGACAACGTCATCCAACCGGACGCGACCGCCACCGTCAGGATCAGGGTGGCCAGGGCCAGCGTGGCCAGCACGGTCTGCAGCGCGCGGGTCAGCTTCGAGCGCTCGCGGGTCTGCTCAGCGGCGGCGAAGGCGGTCACCGCGGCCGCGCCGAGGCCGTCCGCCAATGTCCACAGGCCGATCTCGAGGCCACTGGAGCCGCTCAGGGTCGCGGTCAGGCCGCCGAGCACGGCGGCGCCCAGGCCGAAGGAGATCACGGCCATCCGCAGCCGTCCGGAGAGCAGCCGCGAGCGTTGGATCGGTGCGTCCATCAACCAGAAGCCCTCGGCCGCCGAGACGAGCACGGGTCCGAACAGCCGGCTGATGCCCAAGGCCAGGCCGAGCAGTGCGAACCAGGTGGCCCACGGCACGAGGGTGCGAGCCGACTGGCAGGCGAGCTCCGAGCAGCCGGCCATCGTCGATTGGGCCTTGAGCACCAGATTGGTGATCATCGCGCCGATCATCAGAACGCTGAAGATGGCGACGTAGGCGTTCTGGATGGCGTCCCAGATCGAACGCGTGGCGCGACCGTGGCGCCACTGCTTCATGGTGTCGTGCAGGTCGCGCTCGTTCACGGCCAGCGGTTCGGCCTCGGGCAGGAACCAGAAGGTCTGAGCGGGCACGGGGATCGAGTCCGGGTTGGACGGCCCGTCTGCACGAACCGTCGGCGCGGCCGGCGTGGAGCGAATCAGCTTGCGTGACTTCTTGCTCACCCGGCGACCTCGGTGGCTGGCGCGTCGGCGCCGATCCGCACGATGCGGGTGGCCACACTCTGCACCAGCAGCGGATCGTGGCTGGCCATCACGATCGCGAGCCCGCGGTTGCGTTCGGCGGCCAACCTGGCGGCCAGCCACTGCACGCCCTCGACGTCGAGTCGCTGTTCGGGTTCGTCGAGCACCAGCAGCTTGCGGGGACGGATGAAGGCGGTGGCCAGCGCCAGCCGGCGTCGTTGCCCGGACGACAGGGTGCCGGGCAACTGACCCGACTGCGGCACCAGCTGCACCTCGTGCAGTACCTCGTCGACGGCGGCCTCGGCGTCGGCGATCCCGTGCGCGCGGGCCAGCAGGTCGAGGTGCTCGACCACCGACAGGTCGGGAAAGAAGTCCAGGTCGTCGATCACCGTGGCGACGTCGCGGCGGATGTCGGGGTTGGTCTCGCTCATCCTGATGCCGCTCACCTCGACCGTGCCCTCGTTGGGCTGGTCGGCACCGATGATGCACCGCAGCACTGTCGACTTGCCCGCGCCGTTGCGACCGGTCAGGGCGATCGCCTCGCCCTCGCGCACCTCGAGGTTGAAGTTTTCGACGATGACGACCGGGCCGAACGACTTGCTCAACCCGGCCACCTTGAGCACTGTGCTGCGTTTGGCCATGGGCCCGATTCTCCCTCACAACCAAAGCCCACGCTGCATCGTCCGCCGCGCGTTGTCAGTGGGGCGTGGCAAGCTAGCCGCCGTGGTGGACTCCGGACGGGCAAGGGCAACGCTGGCCAAGCGCAGAGCCGACGTGGCAGCGATGTTCGACGGGGTGGCGGCCCGCTACGACCTGGTCAACGACCTGCTCACCGGCGGCCTCGACCGGGGCTGGCGGCGGGCCGTGTTGGCCGCGGTCGCGCCCGGTCCGGGCGATCGCATCCTCGACCTTGCCGCCGGCACCGGCACGTCGTCGCGTCCGTTCGCAGACGCCGGGGCCCTGGTGGTGGCAGCCGACCTGAGCCTCGGCATGCTGCAGGTCGGAAAGCAGCGGCAACCCGCGCTGGCCTTCGTCAACGCCGACGCATTGTCGTTGCCGTTCGCCGACGACGCCTTCGACGCCGTCACCATCTCGTTCGGGCTGCGCAACGTCGAAGACACCGCGGCGGCCCTGGCCGAACTGCACCGGGTCACCCGACCCGGCGGACGCATCGTCATCTGCGAGTTCAGCACCCCCACGTTCGCGCCGTTGCGCTGGGCCTACCAGAACGTCGCCCTGCGGGCACTGCCGCTGATCGCGCGGCTCAGCGCGTCCAACCCGGTCGCCTACGACTACCTGGCCGAATCGATCCGGGCCTGGCCGCCGCAGCGTCCGCTGGCTGAGTTGATGGGCGCCGCCGGATGGACCGGAGCGCACTGGAAGAACCTCACCGGGGGCATCGTCGCCCTGCACCGCGCCACCGCCTGATGTTCACCCTCGACGCCTACGCCGCCCGCAGCTGCCCGGTCAAGACGCACAACGCGTTCCACCCGGGCCTGACGGTGCCGACGGCGGCGAACGAGGAGTTGCGCGAGGTCTTTCACGGCGGCGTGGTGTTCGAGGCCGAGGTGCTGCGCGAGCTGCAGCACGGTTTCGGTGGCTCGGTGCTCGACGCCCGCGAACTCAGCGAGCTGCCGGCCCACGAGCAGGAGAAGATCACCCTCGCGGCGATGGCGGCCGGGGTTCAGGTGCTGATCGCGCCGCTGCTGCCCCGTGACGGTGAGCAGCACCGCAGCGGGCGTCCAGACCTGCTGCTCAGAGCCGACGACGGCGGCTACCAGCCGGTCGAGGTCAAGTTCCACCGGGTCAGCGACCCCCGCCACGAGCCGGCCTCGCTGACCTGGTCGAGCGTGACCGATCCACTGGTGCAGCACCAACTGCCGGGCCGGCGCTTCCGTTACAACTGGCGCCTGAACGACCTGCTGCAGCTCGCGCACTATCAACGCATGCTGCAACGACTCGGCCGAGCCTCCGCAGCTCCGCTGGCCGCGGTGGTGGGCACCGACGACCTGCCGGGCCTCGGGCGGGTGCTCTCCTGGGTCGATCTCAGCCTGCCGGTGGTGCCACCCAGCCCACGAGACCGCATCGACCCCTACGACGTCGAGTTGGTGTCGCCACTGGAGCGCTACGACTCCGAGCATGCCTTCCGGGTCGAGCTGGCCAAGGCGGCGTCCGCGCTGTCGCCCGGCGATCCGCCGCTGCTCGAGCCGATCGCCAACCGCGAGTGTGGCTGGTGCCACTGGTGGGACGTCTGCCGGCCGCAACTCGCCGACGACGACCTCAGCCTGCGCATCTCGAAATCTCCCTTGGACGTTCACGAGATCGGTGTGCTGCGCGACCTGGGGGTGGCCACCGTCACGGAGTTGGCGGCCAGCGACCTCACCGTGCTGCTGCCGTTGTACCTGCCACAGGTCACCCACCGGGTCGGCGCCGAGGATCGGTTGCGGCTGGCCTGGCGCCGCTCGGTGCTGATGGCCAAGGGCGTCGACTTCGACCGAGCGACCGACGGGCCGATCGACGTGCCGGCGGCCGTCATCGAGATCGACCTCGACATTGAGACGTCCGTCGGCGATCGGGTCTACCTGTGGGGGTTCCTGGTCAGCGACGCCCGCGACGGCAGCCACTACTACCGGCACTTCAGCGCCTTCGAGGAGCTCGACGACGAGTCGGAGGCAGCGCTGGCCGACGCCGCGATGAGCTGGTTGCGCGAGCTGGTCGAAGGCGTGGACGCCCTGGTGTTCCACTACTCCGACTACGAGGTGGTGCGTCTGGAGCGACTGGCCAGGCGCAGCGAGTCAGCCGTGCTGCAGTGGGCGCTCGATTGGGCGCGGCAACGCTATTTCGACCTGTTCACGGTGGTTCGTACCCACTTCTTCGGCACCCAGGGGCTGGGCTTGAAGGTGGTCGCCACCAAGGCCGCCGGGTTCGGGTGGCGCGACGCGACGCCGGGCGGGCTGAACAGCCAGGCCTGGTTCGACGAGGCGGTCAGCGGCGAAACGTACGACTTGCGTGAGGCGGCTCGGCTGCGGGTGCTCGAATACAACGAGGACGACGTCGAGGCCACCTGGCACGTGCGGCGCTGGTTGCGCTCGCTGACCTGAACTCGACGCCCGGCCCCCGCGATCAGCGAGCGAGGGCGTTGATCGCCTGGTCGAGGCGGCGGCGCGAGGCTCGGTCGATGCTCGCCACGATCACCTCGAAGCCGGTGATCGGCTCGGCCAGGGCTGCGGTCAACTCGGCCGCCGTGGTCACCCGGCACGCAGGCAGGCCGTGCGACCGGGCAAGCGCCACCGGGTCCACCTCACTCGGGGTGGCGAAGACGCGCTCGAAGGAGCCGGCGAACCGGGCGTCGCCGTATTCCAGAGTGGCGAAGATGCTGCCGCCGTGGTCGTCGGCGACCACGATGCGCAGCCTCGGGCGGCGCTCCCCCAGTCCGAGGCCCAGGCCGTTGGCGTCATGCAGAAAAGTCAGGTCGCCGCACAACAGGCTGGCCGGGACCTCGGACGCCAGCGCGATGCCGACCGCCGTCGACACGGCGCCGTCGATGCCCGCCAAACCCCGGTTGGCATAGACGCGCTGACTGGACAGCGCAGCCAGGTCGGCGTCCCGGATCGGCTGGCTGTTGCCGAGCACGAGAACACCGTCCGCCACGTAGGCCACGACCGCCGCGGCCACCGCCGGGCCCGTGAGCACAGGCTGGGTCGCCAGCAGAGCGTCCAGGGCAGCACTCACCCGGCCGTCGGCGGACGCCCACTGCGCAGCCCAGCGGCCGTCGTCCGGCGCGAGGCTGACCGCCGGAGCCACCCGGGCAGCTCGCCAGCCCGGATCGATCCAGTCGGCGGTCGGGCTGACCACGATCAGTTCGACATCGCTCCTGGCCAGCAGCCGGTTCACCGGCCGCGACAAGGTCGGATGCCCGAACACGACCACCCGCTCGATGGCTTCGGCCAATGGGCCGTCGAGCAGCAGTCGCCCGGTGCGCAGCGAGCCGGCCCGGGCGTTGCTCGACGGTTCGGCGACCAGCGGCAGCCGTGCCGCCGTGGACAGCGCGGTCACCGCGGCGCCCACCTCGGGCGAGGCGTCGCCGCAGATGAGCATCGTGCGCGGGCCGAGCGGCACCGCCAACGCCTCGGCGGCGCCGGGCGGCGACTGGTGCACGGCCCGCACCGGTGGCTGCGACGCCTCGCCGACCAGCGGTTCGGCCAGCTCGACGTTCAGGTGCACCGGGCCGGGGTGACGGCTGCCCACGCCGGCGGCCAGCAGGCAGGCGCGCGCGGCCTGCGCCGTCCAGGAGGCGGCCGGAGCCGTCGACGACACCCGGGCCGACCAGCGCACGAAGGGTTCGAACAGTCGCGACTGGTCCGTGGTCTGGTTCGAACCGAAGCCGACCTGTGCTGCGGGGCGGTCGGCACTCATCACGATCAGCGGCACATCGGAGTGGTGCGCCTCCATCACGGCGGGCAGCAGGTTGCCCACCGCGGTGCCCGAGGTGGTCACCACCGCCACCGGAGCCGACCCGCCCTTGGCCAGACCGAGCGCGAGAAAGCCGGCGCTGCGCTCGTCGTAGCGAACATGCAGACGCACCCGACCCGCGGTCTCGGCGTCGGCCAGGGCGAGCGCGAGCGGGGCGCTGCGCGAGCCGGGAGCCAGCACGACATCGCCGATCCCCTGCGCGAGTAGCTGAGCAACGATCGCGGCCGCGCACTGCGGTGAGGTCATCACGCTCTCCCTTCGCTGTCGAGGCCCTGGACGTCGTGGCGGCGCCGCTGCCACCACAGGTCGAGCTCAGCCGGCGCCCGCCAATCATCGCCGTCCGGCTCGACCCGGCGTACCTGCAGCCGCCCGTCCCGGACGATCAGCGGATCGGCCGTCACGTCGCGCTGCAACAGGGCCAGAGTATTGAGCCCGCAGGCGTAGGGCAGTTCGGGCAGGGCTGCCGCCAGCGCCACCCCGGCGGCGATGCCGACCGAGCTCTCCAACGCTGACGAGACCACCACGGGCAGGCCGAGCCGTTCGGCAAGTTCGAGGCAGCGCCGTACGCCACCCAGCGGCTGCACCTTGAGCACCGCCACGTCCGCGGCGTCCAGGGCCACCACCCGCTCGGGATCACCGGAGCGCCGGATGGATTCGTCGGCCGCGATCGGCACGTCGAGATGCGCCCGGGCCAGCGCCAGCCGCAGCTCGGCCAGCTGCTCGACCTGTGCGCACGGCTGCTCCACGTATTCCAGGTCGAAGCGTGCCAGTGCACGGATCGCCGCCAGCGCCTGCTCGACGCTCCATGCGCCGTTGGCGTCGATCCGCACCCGGCCCTGCGGACCGAGCGCGTCGCGGACGGCCTCGACCCGGGCCAGGTCGTCAGCCAGGGTCTGGGACGGCTCGGCGACCTTGACCTTTGCCGTGCTGCAGCCTCCGGCCAGGGCGTAAGGTCCGGCGAGCTCGGCGGGCACGGCCGGGACGATGCTGTTCACGGCCACGCTGTCGCGCACCGGGGTGGGCCACTCCTGGCTGGCCGACTCGACCGCGGCCGCCCACCACGCGTCGATCTCGGGCCGGCCGTACTCGGGGAACGGGCTCCACTCCCCCCAACCGGCCGGGCCGTGCACCAGCATTCCCGAGCGGCGGGTGATTCCCCGGAACCGGGTGGTCAGCGCCACGTCATAGGCAACGGTCTGCACCTCAGGCCCCGATCACCAGGCCGACCGCGAGGCCGAGTGCCCCCACCAGTTCGCCGAGTCCGACGAGTTTCAGCACGCCGATCAGCGCTCGTCCGCTGCCGCCACCGAGCACCACGCGCAACGGACCGAGCAGCAATGCCACCATCGCCAAGCCGAGCAGCGCCCAGGGTGTGCTGCACATTGCCACGATCACAACGGACAGCACGGCTGCCAGCAGCAGGCCGGTGAAGAACCACCGGGTGCCGCGGTCGCCGAGTCGGGTTGCCAGCGTGCGCTTTCCGACGGCGGCGTCGCCGCGCAGGTCGCGCAGGTTGTTGGCCACCAGAATCGCGCAAGCCAGCGACCCGACGGCCACCGCGGCCGCCCAGGTTGCAGGCGTCGTGCGGCCCACCTGCACCAGCACGGTTCCCGAGACGGCGACCAAGCCGAAGAAGACGAAGACGAACACCTCCCCGAGCCCGCGGTAGCCGTAGGGATTGGTGCCGCCGGTGTAGTACCACGCCGCCGCGATCGCCGCGGCGCCGACCGCCAGCAGCCACCAGAGTTGGGTGAGCAGCACGATGCCCAGACCTGCCGCTGCCGCCACCGCGAAGCCCGCGAAGGCCGCCGTCTTCACGGTGGCCGGGGCTGCGGCACCCGAGCCCACCAGGCGCATCGGCCCGACCCGATCGGCATCGGTGCCGCGCACGCCGTCGGAGTAGTCGTTGGCGTAGTTGACGCCCACCTGCAACGCCAACGCGACCAACAGGCAGAGCAGTGCGAGGACGAGCTGAAAGTGGCCTTCGAACGCGGCGACCCCACTGCCCGCGAGCACCGGCGAAATCGCCGCCGGCAGAGTGCGAGGACGCGCGCCCTCCAGCCATTGCGTCGGTGTGGCCACTCAGCTCCCTTCGGCCCACAACGCGCGCAGGCTCTGCCCGTCGATCTTGCCAGTGGACGTCCGAGGCAGGCCAGCGACCCGGCGCAGGTCTCGCGGGACGGCCGCCGGTTCGAGCCGACCGCCGAGCCGGGTGCGGCACTCGTCCAGGTCGAGGGCGAGGTCGGTGAGGGCGACGATGCGTGCCCCCCAGCGCTCGTCCGGAACCGCGAGCACGGCCAGCCGGCCGGGCCCGAACTCGTCGTCCGCGGCTCGTTGCACCAGCCCGAGATCGACGTTGTTGCCCCCGGTGATCACCACGTCGTCTGCACGGCCGAGCACCTGAAGGCGCTCGTTCAGCCACCGTCCCCGGTCGTTGGTGCGCAGCGTGCGATCGTGCAGGACCGCCGCGGTGGCCCGCGGATCGAGCCGGTAGCCGGAGAAGACCACGGGTCCGGTCAGGCTGATCCGGTCGTCGTCACCGATCGTCACCTCGACGCCGTCCAGGGGCGCTCCGTCGTAGACGCAACCGCCACAGGTCTCGGCCATGCCGTAGGTGGCAACCAGGTTCAACCCAGCGTGCCGGCCCTGTTGCAGCAGCCCGGCCGGGATGGCCGAGCCGCCGACCAGAACGGCATCGAAGCGACTCAGCGCCTCGGTCGACGCGGACGAGTCCAGCGCACGGTGCAGTTGGGCCGCCACGACCGAGACATAGTTACGGCCCTCATTCAGCGGCAGCCGGGACAAATCGGGGGGAACCACGCTCAATCGGGTGCCTGCGACCGCCGCCCGGGCACCCGTCATGACGCCGGCCACATAGTGCAGCGGCAGCGGGCAGACCCAGTTGCCGGGGCCGCCCAGCCGCTGGTGGGTGGCGTTGACGGACGCGAGGATCGCCTCGCGGGACAGCTGCACCCCTTTGGGTTCGCCGGTCGAACCGGACGTGCCGACCACGACGGCAATGCCGTTCTCGAACGGGGGGCCGTCGACCTGCCAGCGCCGCGGCGGTTCGCGATCCTCGGCTGCGACGACCACGCGCACGCCTCCCGCCAAGGCCTGCGCGAGCGCCTCGGGGATCGCAGCACCGCTCGCTGTTCGGGTCTGCACCCGCACACCTTAATGCCGGGTAGATTGGGTGACATGCCGCGGATCTTGCCGGTGGTGATTCTGGCGCTACTGGTCGTTTATTGCGTGGTCGAGGTGGCACAGGCCGACCCCGACCGCGTGCGTTTCATGCCCCGATGGCTCTGGGCGGTGGCGATCATCGCCCTGCCGGGCCTCGGCGCCGTGGCCTGGCTGATCCTCGGCCGTCCGCTGCGCAAGCAACCGCCGCGCACGCGCCCACCCGCCCCGGACGACGACCCCGACTTTCTGCGCGGTCTTTGACCGTTGGCGCCGCCGCGCCGACCATCTCGTTGACGTGTCACCCGGAGTGGGGACACCTGAGATTTTCCTGAAGCGGTTTCGTGTGGCACTCTCGTTCGATGGCGTCTCTGCTCCGTCCCGTGATCGGGGTTCTGGCTGCACTGACGCTCGCCACCGGCTTCGCCGGTGTGCAGCGGTTGAACGCCCCACTGCCCACCGAGGTCGCGTCCTCGCCGGTCGGTGATCGCGATTCCCAGATCTCACGCGACGACACCCGTCCCGCACTGCTGCCCGAGGTCACCCGTGCGCTGAACGACCGCCGCGCCGCGCTGTCGAAGACGTCGGTCGAGATCGGCGCTGCCGAGCGCTCGCTGCAGGTGAACGACTTCGTACAGGCCCGTGACAAGGCTGAGAAGGCTGTGCGCTACGCCGAGAAGGTCGAGCTGTTGGGTTACGACCCGAAGACCACGGACCCGCGCGACATCGCCAAGCAGATGATGCTCAGCGAGTACAACTGGGGCGAGGATCAGTTCAGCTGCCTGAACAAGATCTTCACCCAGGAGTCGAACTGGCGCTGGAACGCGAAGAACCCGAGCTCGGGGGCGTACGGCATTCCGCAGTCATTGCCGGCCACCAAGATGGCCACCGCGGGTGATGACTGGAAGACCAACCCCGCCACCCAGATCAAGTGGGGGCTGAAGTACATCAAGGACCGCTACGGCACGCCTTGCAGCGCGTGGGGTTTCAAGGCCGGGGCCGGCTGGTACTGATTCAGCAGGAGGCCGCACGGATCAGTTGCGGCGCTCCACCGGAGGGATGATTCCGTCCTCGATCGCACGTCGGAACAACTCCAGTTTGTTGTTCGCCGGACGGTTGACCTGGGTGTACTTGACCCGGATGCGCTTCAGGTACTCCTTGACGCTGTTCTCGGTGATGTACAGCTGCTGCGCCACCTCCGGAATCTCGAGCCCGGCGACGTAGAGACCCAGCACCTGCCGCTCGCGCGGGCCCAGGCTGGCCGCCACGTAGCTGGTGTCGGACTCGATCGCCGCCAGAATCTCTTGCGACAGCACCATCTGGCCGTTCGCGACCGCCTCCAGCGCCTCGATGGTCTGTGCGATCGGTTCTGCCTTGCGGCAGACCCCGTCCGCACCCCCCGCGAGCGCCCGGCGGACCATGCGCATGTTGTCGGCGATCGAGTAGACCAGAATGCGGTAGCCCCCCTCGGCCAGCCGCTCCACATTGTCCTTGGGGTCGGAATCGTCGGCCAGGGACAGGTCGAGCATCACCACGTCCGCGTCGACGTCATCGCCCAAGAAGTCGTCCACGGTTTCGTGCGAACTGACCACGCGGACGGCGCCCGCAGTGTGCTGTTGCAGTGCCGCACCGACTCCCAGCCGGATCGCCTCGTGATCATCGATGATCGCGGTGCGGATCGTGACGGGGTCGTTCATGTCAGGTCTTCCTCACTGTGACCGTGCCGGCTTCATCGATGGTAGTCAGATTCCGCTCGGCGTCGACCTTGAGAATCGTCACCACCTCGGAGTAGCCCTCGGGTGCCGTGCGGGCCACGATGCGCCCGCCGGTGGAGGTGCGGACGAGTTCCTCCAGCCGCCGCAGAGTGGCCAACCGGACGTTCTCCGGCAGCTTCGAGCCCCGATTGTCGACCAGCACCACCTCGACCCCACGCCAACGTGCTGCCTGAATGGCGTCCGAAACCCCTTGTGAGAGCAGGTTGCCGGCGCGCAGTGCGTCACGCAGGCGGCCTTCGAGAATGCGGCAGGCCTCGCGTTCGGAGTGGGTCAGCTGATGGGTCGGATCGGCCAGGTTCTGCAGCAGTGGACCGATCTGTTCGCGCAGCTGGGTCAGCCAGACTTCGCGCAGCACGAGGTTCGAGAAGCTCTCGGCCATCGCCTGGGTGTTGTCGCGCGAGCGGGTGCGTACCCGCACCAACTGCTCGCCGATGGAGCGAAGACCGCGCAGCACCAGGGTGGCGAGCGCCAGCCAGAGCACCGGACCGAACGTCACCTGCAGCACCGCGGTCGGGCCGAGTTCGTGGGTGCGCGCCCAGGTGATGGCCTGGACGATGAATACGGCGAGCCCCAGCCAGGCGGTCACCCGTTGGCCCCGCACCAACACGGTGATCAACAGCACCATGATCACCGAGCTGTGCCAGGTGACGTAGCGCGGTATCGGTCCGTCGGGCAGCGCACCGTGCACCAGCTGAGCAATGATCGCCAGGCTGAGCACCACCAGGCCCGCCTCGAGCGTGGTCATGCGCCGCTCCCCCGCCTTGCGCAGAGCGATGGCGGTGGCGAGCAGCGACAGGCCCTGCGCGACCAGGACGGGCAGCTGATTGACCAACGAGGGCACCGAGATCAAACCCACCAACACCTGCACCCCGACGACCAGCCAGACCAGGAAGAGGAACAGCTCCACCCGCAGCACCGACCGCAACGCCTCGGACGCTC
>Ga0209277_10001294_pt1 | contig 12360 bp, 9 predicted proteins | sample JI81AbrownDNA_FD_187503 | JGI IMG/M metagenome (GOLD analysis project Ga0209277, IMG submission 187503) | Wastewater effluent complex algal communities from Wisconsin, to seasonally profile nutrient transformation and Carbon sequestration -... | ecosystem: Engineered > WWTP > Effluent > Algae... | reverse complement strand
TCAAAAAATATGGACACATAATTATTTAAAAAATCATTCGATACTTTCGAATCGAAGAGGAAAGACAACTTGGCTGAGTAAGGTCAATTTTTACAATCAAACACCTGTTTTTGTCGGTGCGAGTCCAAGCTTAGAAAACGAAATTGATGTTTTGCGTGAAACCCGAAAGAAAATTGTCCTACTTGCCAGCGATACTGCGATTCAATATTTACTTTTTAATAAGATCACACCAGATGCCATTCTATCCTTCGATCCTGGTCGTGGCACTCTGTATCATTTTTTACCAGAAATTCCAAAGTCCATACCCATCTTAACCTGGCTAGGTGCCGCAAGTTACATTTTTTCCTTAGAAAATCCAGTCTATTTACTCAATACTCATTTTCCTATGGATCAGCTGTTAGATTTTCATTTTCACAATAAATGGCCTAGTTTTAATAACCCTAGTCTGAATCTGTCTGGAATGGGAAAAGCGCTCGCAGAAATGGCAGGCTCAGACAAATTTTTGTTATCTGGCGTCAGTTTCAAAGGGAGTTTTGGAAAAGCACATTGCAAAGGAACTGGCTACGAATCTTACCGCCTACCGCAAATAAAACGAAAATCTCCTTGGGAAAATATAAATTTTAGTAAAATGTATTCCAAATTAGATGGTAAAAATAAAATTGCATGGGATAAAATCTGGGAATCAAAAGGTAACACGCGAATTGCGAACTTAGTTGATCTCCGTTTGGAACTGCTAAGCCAAAACGTACCACTGGGACCTGCCTCGATCTCTTTTTTTGAGGGCTTTGAGGGATTTCCCGAACTACAACGACTGGATTGGGAAAGGGCTTTCCAAGAATTCCCAGAAGTTATTTCAATCAAGTCCTATTCTCGTTGGTTTTCTGTCTAGGCACCGAACAATATAGGGATTTCACTTAGATTCCATTCTGCTTTTTCCTGATTGGCTGGTTCATTCGGAAACTGTTTTTTTAGCTTCTTTCTGGATTTAGAATCTGTCATAGATTTAAGTATGCTTTCCAAGCGAACTTCCATCATGGCATGTAACTCTTCTCTTTCCTTCTCATCGGTAACTTTCATAGTCTGTCTCCTTTCTAAACATATCTTAGCAAGGTACTAGGACAAATCTCATGCAAATGGTTAAAAAAAATAAATCTATTGCCGAACCTCAAATACGATTTACAAGAGTGTTTTAACAGGAAAGAGTAGTAACAGTGAATTTTCAGGAAATCATCGCGCAGCTAGAAACTTCCAAAGAATCTAGAATCAATTACTACTTCGTCACCGAAGAACAAAACCAAGAGATCTATGCTCTGCTTGTTCATGTCATGGGGTATATGGATAAGCTTTATTTGGTGGAAGTCGTATTTACAGTTCTTAAGGAACTGTTGATGAATGCGAACAAAGCGAATGCGAAGCGCGATTATTTCACTCGGGAGAACCTAGATATCCACAATCCCAAAGATTACATCAAAGGAATGTCTCAGTTCCAAGAAAATATCATCCAAAAGTGGAGCGAACAATTAGAACATCTGGACGGTGGAAGTTTTTATATCAGTCTTCTGATGAAAGTGGAAGGCAAAACGATTCATTTTGCAGTTGAAAACAATGCTCCCATCACCCAAGAAGAGTTAGCGCGCGTTAATAAACGAATCGAGATCGCAAAAAACTACAATGACCTAGCAGATGCATTCGCGGATGTATCGGATAGTACGGAATCTGCTGGTCTGGGACTTGTTCTCATCCAACTACTCTTAAAAAATTCTGGTATTGGATCGGATAAGTTTCGAATTCACACGAACGATAAACTAACGCGGGCTACCCTAACAGTTCCTGAAGTTACAACTCCGTTAGAAATCACGACAAACCTAAAAACTAAAATTCTGAATGAGATTGATGGATTGCCTCCACTTCCACATTCCCTTACTAAAATTATACAACTTTGTAACAATCCAGATTCCGATTTGAATATGATCGCCTCCGAGATTGAGAAAAATCCAGCACTCTCGGCGGATTTATTGAAACTTTCCAATTCCGCATTTTTTGCCAATCGCAGCCAAGTAGGTTCGATCATCCAAGCAGTGAAGGTTGTAGGTCTCAAGAATTTACGAAATCTCCTGTACGTCTCTGGTGTTCGCAAAATCATGGATGGCCAGTACGGCAAGATGATGGACGTTTGGGATCATTCCAATCGATGCAGTTTTTACGCTCGTAATTTGGCATCAGCACATAGCGTTACTAACAAGGTCGTTGATATCATCGCCGTCAGTGCCTTACTCCATGACATTGGGAAATTTTTATTATTATCCGTGGATCGATCCTTTTTCAAAAAAATCGAAACCTACCAGCGAGGTTCCGATTCAGGGAACTCTACCTTACTTGAGGAAATGGCGATTGGACTGAGTCATCCACAGCTAGGTGCCTTACTCGCAGAAAAATGGGAATTTCCTGCCGATCTGCGAGTTGCCATCGAATACCACCATAAACCGTTTATGGCACCGCCAGAGCTTCGTGACTTAGTGGAGATGGTTTACATGGCGAATATGATGAGTGACTTCCAGGAATCTAAAAAAGGCTTTTACGCGATCGATAAAAATTTGCTCGCCAAATTCGGATTAGATGACAAAGATACTTTTACGAAAGCTGTGAAAAAAGTGGAGACTCTTTACAAAGCTGCCAATGCCTGAGGTCATTCGATTCGAAGAAGTCACTTTATTTCGAAAAGAATCGACCATCATCAATAACGTTACCTTTTCCATTCAAGAGGGACAAAGCGTAGCCGTATTGGGAAGAAATGGAGCTGGTAAAACAACTCTCATCAATATTCTATTTGGTTACCTTTGGCCGAGTACGGGCAAAGTATTTGTTTTCGGAGAAGAATATGGGACCACACCACTCGCTCCTCTGCAAAGTCGTATGGGTTTTTTACAGTCTTCCCACCAAGATCTTTTGCTCCAGAAATCGTTGACTGCTTTAGAGGTGATCATCACCGGTATTCATAAAACATTAGGATTGTATCGAGCAGTTACACCGTCGGATCAAAGTATTGCTCTCTTGCAGCTCAGATCTTTAAATCTGGAACAAAAAGCAGATCAACGGTATTCTACACTTTCTTCTGGAGAAAAAACGCAGATTCTTCTCTTGCGAGCTGTAGCCTCCGGAATCGGTTTACTCGTATTAGATGAGCCAACCGCAGCATTAGATTTCACCGCTCGCTATAATTTTGAAAGGAGTATTAGAAAATTAAAGTTGGAGAATCCTACTCTGACACGAATCTTAATCACTCATAGAATCGAAGAAATTCCTGAAGACTTCGAATCTGTTATGCTTTTAAAACAAGGAAAGATAATTAGTTTTGGAAATAAATCGCAAGTTTTAACAAATGAAAATTTATCAAGTCTTTATGATTTACCTCTAGAAGTGCAAAAGATAAACCAGAGATTTTTTCTCTCTGGTTTATCTGGAATCTAATTCTTTAGCTTAATATTTCGATCTTTCTAAGAAATTAGAAGCACTGCAATTAGCGCCACCAACATCCGTAATATTCTTGTCGGCAGAAATACAGAATAATTTCCACCAACGATTAGAATGATTCGGATTGATTGAGTAATTTCTGACTTCCCCTATCGTACCTTTAAATACGCGAACATTGGCACCAGAAATTCCCATATTAGCCTCGCCTGACCAGTTATAGATGCTATAATATCTTACCTGTTGGGACCAGATAGAGCCTTTTAAAGTAATCGTTTCTGGACCATATCCAGTCGTAATATCATAGTCAAGCTCTCCGTTTCCAACGCCTAAAGGTGCCTTTCTATTCCATACGATTCTCGATCCACTATCTGTCGCACTATACTGAACATGAGAGTCTAAATCACGAGGAGTTGATCCCCAAGATAGAACCACTCGCATTTCATTTTCACTTAACAACGGTGATACGAGAATGTTTTGATTGGCAGGTGTATCGGAGCCTGCGGCAACAACAGTTCGGTAAGTTGTGGAATAGGTTTCTATGGAACCAGTACAATTATTTCTTTTTCCGGAACCAGAAACTTCTAGAGTATAATTTCCTGGGGGTACATTTGGTATCGCATAAGATCCGTCTGTTGCCGTTTTTACAGAAGTGATTGAGATCCCATTTTCATCTATCGCATAAGGCCCAGATTTTACATTTACGCCGGGACGAATTCTGGCAATCAGATCGCAAACCCCAGTATTGTACATGGCGGAGAGCGCCCTACCAGATATTGCAGCAGGAGTTTGTGTTCCAGGAACAAAAGTAATGATATCAAAATTGGTCGTGGTATCTGACTGGATGTCTACAATCCCTTCTACACTTTTATATCCGCTGGCTACAAATCGAACCTTCCAGCGACCTGCATTGATATTGAAGATCGTATACTGACTCGCATTGGAAAAAGAAGTCGAACCAGAGGAGATGGAAGCTGGCTGTACACCTGCTGTCGGGCGGATCGCACCTGTATTCGGATCAACGACTTCTAGTGAATAAGTTCCAGAAAAAGCAAATCCGCCTGGTGTTTTAACAGATCCGGAAAGATGTCCTCTACCAGCATTTGTAATGATAGGTGTATTGACTGAAACAACGCCGCCAGTCGAACCAACTTCTACGGGAAAGTAGGTGGTAATTCCATTTTTTTCCACACGTAAGCTATAATTGCCTTGAGGGACATACAGAAAAGCATAAGATCCGTTAGCAGTAGATGTTAAATTACCAATGACTTGGTCTTGTCCTGCTTGTCGAAGAGTGGGAACAATGCAGGAATTATTCTCGAAAGCTCCAGAACAATCTCTTCTAACATCCGCAATAAAATTGCCATTCTCGAATCTTCCGAGAGTCAGTGTAGCTCCCGAAACAGGAGATGTGGAGATAGCATCCGTAACAGAGCCACTCACAGTTGCTCGTGTATTGTGCACAGCTGTTCCGGATAAATTGTAAATCACAGGCGTCGTTCCGAATTGATTGGTTGCTACCGATGAATTATCAAGACTCAGTGATGTGCTTGCAAGATAACTTGCCCGTGGACTGTTCACCGTTGTATCTACTACTATGAGTTGATAGGAAGACTGTCGGAAATTATATTGATTTCCATTAATCACTGTTATAGATGCATTCTCATCATTGTCTACGGCAATGTTATCTGCACTGGCAAGCGTAGTTGCACCTCCGGAAGCAAGAGTCTGGAGCGCATACCCAACTCTTTGTGCATCAGAACTCAATCCTATGGGTAAACTGACAACGTACGAACTTCCATTGAATGAAAAGTTCCCAGCAGATGTGATAGCAATATGAGCGAGTGGCGAACCACTTACGGAGGTATTGCCCAAAAGAACTACGAATAATCCAGATTGAGTCGAGTGAAGTGTAGGGTTCGATGGTGCTGAATCACGTACTGATATAGATCCTGCGATCTGTGATCGATTCGAAATGGATTCCATCGAAACAAGTCCTGCGTTAAAATCATTTCCATTCAATATGATTGTGAGAGGATTGGAAGAACAGGGTGCGAGATTCGAACCACACCAATTTTCATAACCTGGAGCGGAAATATAGTATGACCATGTTCCAGCTGCAGCGGTAAAAGACACTTGTTTGTCCGAAGGACGAACCTCATATACTTTGTTCCCCCAAGTTGAATAATTCCATGGTCCAACTCCCTGATTCGCAATCAAACAAGCCGTTGTTGGCAAAATGGCGCAGCTACAAATAGTAGGAGAGGATGCTGGGCTCAAGGCACAATTGACTCCCGCCACGACACTCAATGCTTCCATGATCCAAAGTTTGACACCGTTTCCAATTTGTGGGTCAGAAAGCAAATAAGTTAGGTTAGATGGTGGTTGCGTTCTATCTGGACGGAAATTGATCACTGATCCAGCAATGTGGTTTCCCGATCCATCTTTTACAAATCCGATGACACTAGAAGGTTTTGCGACAATTCCTATTGGTGTCGAAAGAGTAATCGATTTATTTCCACCATCAGGAGCAGGTGAAAAGAGGAAGGATTGGGAAACGGTGAAAAAATTAGGTCCGGAGACTTCTATGTAGTAAACACCTGCAGGAAGACCGCTAGCTGTTAGTTGGAAGTTACCATTCCCAGTTCTTGTCGTTGTATCGACAATAGCACCTTGTTCATTTTTTAATTTGATAGTAAATATCGTTGTCGAATCACCTGCGACTGCACCATTTCTGACGTTTGCGTTTAAAGTGATGCTGCTTTCCATTGCTGCAAGCCATGGAAGACTTGTCTCTCCGAGGTTCACTACCGTTGTGTTTGCTGGACTGGTTCCTTGAAATGTAAAATGAATATTTTCTGTATTTGTCGCAAAATTCTGACCATTCGCTGTTACAGACGAGCCATCATAGACAACAGTATAATTTCCATTTGGTAAATTTGAAAGATTGAAAACAAAACTTCCATCCCCAGCAGTCGTCGTACTCGCCACTAGGTTTCCATCTGAATCGTTTAAGTTGATCGTGATCCCTGATAAATTTCCAGAACTCACGGTGACTCCATCTGCGGAATAACCTGGCGTGGTGACAGAACCTAAAATACTCGCAGGACCAGACGTATAGTACAGTCTCTCTGCTAATAGATTTCCTACATTTACGGATGTATAACTAGTTTGCGTTGGGTCAAAAACAAAAGAAAAATCTTGGTAAGTATAATTGAGTCCATTTCCGGTATTAATTAGGACTCGATAGTTATTATTCGGAAGGTCGTCGATCAGAAAGGAAAAACTTCCATCTGCGTTTGCATTCGTCGAAGCAACTAACGTATAACCTCCGCCATTGGCAACTTCTATCCGTACGATGATCTGCGTGAGATCCAAACAATTAGGAGCCGCTGGAGCACCCACATTCCCACAAACGTCTCCAGCTGGTAGGGCCGATACGATGGGAACAATCAATCCTGTTACAGAAGCAGGGCCTGATGTCGGAACTTCTTGTACGGCCTCATTTGTCGGAACTTCACCTGAGCCAGCAGGCGGGACGGAATCACTGGAAGCTGGGAGTGGTACTCCATTCGAATCGGATGCACCATTCGAACCGTCTGTCGCCGTATCGGCATTTCCTGCTCCACCAATACCAAGTAAGAACCAAAACGGTGCCGATTTCGACTTTCCAGAGCAGTCGATCAAAAAAACCGAAAGTGTTAAAACGAGAAGAAAGATCCCTCGTAAGCGCATAAATTCACCTCAATCATATTCGCATTCATTTACAAATTCAATAAGGGAAATGCCTAAGTATTCCCCGTATCTTGGTAATTAAATATACGAATCGTTCAGAATTCAAACATTTTTTGAAATTTGTGGCGAAATTCGGCTATTCTTATGTCGCTTGTAGTAATTTTTGACTCTTTTTTTCGTTTTGCCGCTGGAGAAATGGGTTTCTTTTCTACTCTTTGCTAATTCTCTGGAGACGAAATGTTGGATCCACAGATTTTCGGGATTGATACCAAACTGCTATTGATCCCTTTCACGTATGGATTTGTCGGCTGGGTGACCAATTGGCTAGCTCTCAAAATGACGTTCTATCCCATTCATTTTTTAGGAATTCCACCTTATCTCGGTTGGCAAGGAATCATACCGAGAAAAGCGCACAAAATGGCGAGCAAGTCCGTCGATATCATCACAGGTCGCCTCATGAATCTCCAGGAGGTATTTGGCAGGATCGATCCCGTACGTGCGGAAAAAGAGTTTTTACCAGCACTGGAAACTTCCATCCGGGAGACAATGGAACAGTTCGTAAAAAGCATCGATCCAAAATTATGGCCCATGATCCCAGATGTCGTGAAAGAGGAAATTTACCATAAAGTTAGGCGAGAATGCGGTTTTACAATCAGGAATGTAATTCGCAAGTTGAAAGAAGACATCACTTCCTTATTTGATGTAAAGGCACTGGTTTTAAAAAAACTTTCCGGAGATAATGTGGGACTGGTAGTGGAACTTTTCCAAGAAGTTGGTGCACCCGAGTTCAAATTTATAGAACGATCGGGATTTTATTTTGGTTTTTTGCTTGGAATCGTTCAAATGGTTTTTTACATATTTTTCCCTGTTTGGTGGACTCTGCCTTTGCAGGGAATCATTGTCGGCTATCTAACAAATTATTTAGCACTTGAAATGATTTTTCGCCCACTTCTCCCAAAAAAGATTTTCGGCGTATTTCGCTACCAAGGATTGTTCCTAAAAAGACAAAATGAAGTTTCTTATCTTTACTCAAAGTTAGTTGCAGAAAAAATTTTGACCCCTAAAAACGTTATGCAAGAACTGATATTCGGGAAAGCCGCTGAAGATATTCTTTTCATCATTCGCACTTCTATTATCAAACAGGTCGACCAGGCGACCTATCTCGCGAAACCTTTATTATTTGCTACGGGAAGATTAGAAAACTACGAATCAGTGAAAGAAAATATTTCTATCAAAATGGCAGAATATGCAATTGGTCATTCCTCTCACTTAGAATCTTATTTAGGAGAAGCTTTGGATTTAGAAAATTCCATGGGTTCAAAAATGGCAGCTTTACCTCCCGATGAATTTGAATCTATACTAAGATCTGCCTTTCAAGAGGATGAGATGTTATTGATCTTAGTGGGCGCCGCACTCGGTGCAGTCGTTGGCTTTTGCCAAATCTACCTTCTGTAATTTCTTAAAAATATATGAAAATGAAAACGATACTTCTTACGGGTACATCGGGAGTCGTGGGTAAACTACTTGCCGCGAGATTGATCAACGATTTCAAAATCATTGCCCTCGGTTCCGATTACAGCCGCATTCCTGAATCACTAAGACACCATAAGAATCTTAAATTTTATGAAAGAAATCTACTCCAAATCGAATCTACAAAGGATCTTTCCATCACAGAACCAATTGATTTGGTTTTGCACTTAGCTGGAATCGTTTCGGGTACTAAAATGAATGAGGAGGATTATTTTAAAATCAATGCAGACTCTACAAAATTGTTTCTCAATTTTGCCAAAGAAAAACATTGCATTGCATTCGGTCTGGCTAGTTCAGTCTCAGTTTATGGAGCTCACAATGATAAAATTCATAAATCGAGCGAAAGGAAAGGAATCTCGATTTATGCAAGATCCAAAATATTAGCCGAGGACTATTGTTTTCACTCAAACATCCCTTTTTCCATTTTCCGGATAGCATCCGTTTATGGGTTGGGAACAAAAAGTTATATCTCCAAATTATATTCCTTACTTAAAAAGGGGTTTTACCCTTCTCTACCAAAGGAAAGAAAAAAATCTCTTCTTCACGTAGAGGATTTAGCTGATGCTTTGGAAAGTTGGTGTAGAAAAACAATTTTGGGAAAACCAATTCTTCCTGTTTATGTCTTATCCCATCCGGAAGCGGTGACAACCAAAGATGTCATACAGGAATTTCGAAATCAGAATGCGACTCGTTCTCAAGGTATCGGAATTCCTATCTTTCGTTTTTTTGTTCCAATTTTCAATGCAGTCTACAAATGGCTTCGCAAAATCCGAAAGATTCCGTATCACGGTTCCCCATTAGATCCGCTACTCTACTCCGTGGAAATCTATGATGAAAATTCTTGGAAAGATTTGTATTTGGAACCAAAATGGGACTTGCGAAAAGGAATTTCTCAGTATAAATAATGGTATAGCCATTTGCCGATACTATAAGCAATGAAAACGCGCATACTTTTTGTCCTTCTCGCTCTGTCCACATCAGGTTCCCTCATAGCAGGAACTTGGATTGAAGACTCTCTCGGCTTTGCCTTTGAATTCCCAAGAGGTTGGTCCAAAGCTGTATTAAGGAATGCTGAAACAGCGAGAATCCAATTTGCCAAAGCCAATAGAGATGCGGTTCTCCAAATTGATGTAGTGAGACGAACGAAAGAATACGATCTTGACCGTTTTATAGAAGAAACCATTGATACATTTTTAAAAAAATATCCCGATCTTAAGGTCGTTCGTGAGAAAGTATTAGATGAGGAGATGCAAGGATTCGATGAATCTGTATTTTTAGTCTTACATTATTCCGAGCGCAAAACGATTATTTCAAATCGTTTTTTATTTCATAAAAAAGGTAACATTTATTACGTGATCCAAGCGAAAACTCCACGCATAAGATTCCAACAATATGCGCGAGACTTAGATATGATCATGAAAACGTTTCGCATGGAACCTAAAGTTCGAACAAGATGGAGAAATGATAGTTTAGCCTACTTAGATCCCGTACGGGATGAAAAGTCGATACAATATATTTCGATCACGATTCGACCGATTGAGACATACCCAACAGATAAGCAATCTAACACAACTCAAGGTGATACTTGGTTAAATTCTGTTGATGGGTTCAAAAATCCCTTTTCAGATGATTCAGATACACCTTCGTCAGCAACAAACACAGACAATATGATCTCTCCACCATCGACATCGAATCAAAATCAGAAGCCGACAACAGAAACAACAACTCCCGAAAATAACGGACCACTGGTTGCTCCTGAAACGGATCCGCTTTAAGAAGTGATCATAATGTGCAAAAATAAGTAAATGGAATGGTCGCAGTTTTTTAAGACTTCAAAATTAAGTCGACTCATCATACAAAATGAAATATTGGAACGAAATATTCATTTTACTGCGATCGCTTCCATATTCACAGTTTTCATTAATTTTTTTCACATTTTACTCTTTTATCTAAATTTAGATCCGGCACCTACAAAAGAATATTTTTGGAGAATGGGTGTGATTTTATCTCACACCATTTCCATGTTTTATTTTATATTTATCGCGATCGTTTTTAATTATTACAGAAAAACCCATAAAATCAGTAAAAGGTTCTTAAAGTTTCTTTTACTGTTCACTTATATTATACTTACTTTATTTGGAGTATCTCTTGCGGTTTTAGATCAAATCGTCACTAGCTCCATTTCACCTTTCATGTTTGTCTCTATCTGCTTACCATTTCTTGTTCTTATACACCCTCGTATCACTACCCTTATCTCATTTTTATCTTATTTACTTTTCTACTTTACACTTCCTCTCACCCAAACAGATGTTCATATCTTATTATCGAATCGAGTAAATGCTTTTTCATTCGTAGGCGTAGGTATGTTTCTATCTATTTTTATGTGGAATATCGTATTAAGCAGATACACGCAAGAAAGGATCATCAAAAAGCAAAAAGAAGATCTAGAGGTAAGTTACAAACGTTCTTTGGAAGTCGGAGAAAATCTTAAGATAGCCAATGCCACGAAAGATAAATTCTTTTCTATTATTGCTCATGACTTACGGGGATCGTTTAGTTCCATTTATTCTTTTTCTGAAATGATTGAGTCAGAAATCTCTAACTTCTCGAAACAAACAACCTTAGAATATATAGCCTTAATAAAAACGTCTGCCAAAAATACGTTTTTACTTCTTGAGAACTTATTGGATTGGGCGAATTCACAAACAGGCAGAATTAGCTATTCGCCTTCAAAATTTAATATGAATGAAATTATTTCCAATGCCACCAATCTCATGTTAGCGAGTGCCCAAAAAAAACAGATATCTCTGCAGGTTGTAAACAAAGAGCCACTCCTAGTTTTTTTAGATCAAAAAATGATTGAAACGATTTTAAGAAATTTAATCTCCAATGCGATTAAATTTTCTCCTCAAGGCGGAAGTATCGAATTAGATTCGAAAAGTGTCGGCGATAAAATCATACTCTGTGTTTCCGATTCTGGTGTCGGTATTTCTCCTGCAACAAAAGATTCTCTATTCAAAATTGATAAGTCGATTTCATCGCTCGGTACGAGTGGAGAGTTAGGCTCCGGTCTAGGGCTCATCTTGGTGAAAGAATTTGTTGATAAGAATAAGGGGAATATCCAAATTGAAAGTGAGCTAGGAAAAGGAACAAAAATAATCTTGGAGTTCCCGAATGATTCGCATTAGGCTGTTTTCTTTTCCAACTTATAATCCTAGGGAAAAAACGTAAGTCTTTGTGAATTTAAAAATCGACGGATTCCATTCAAATGAGTCACTGGTGACCTAGAACTAAAACGATGTCCGCTTTCAAAAAACCTTTACCTCTAAAAATTTTCGCTGCGGAAAACGAGAAACGGGAAATGTATCTTTCCTGCTTTTTTGAGTCTATGGAATCCCACTCGATGCGTTTGAAACTGAAGGATCGGAAAAACACTTTTGAATTAGGTTCTGATCTCTCTATCGAATTTATCGTCGCCGGCGACAAATACCAATTTGATTCAGCGTTACTTTCGGATGGTCAAGATGGCTTCTTAAAGGTTCGGAAACCCAAGGTCATCTACAAAAGGTCTCTTTAATCCTCCTCGCGCCCAAAATGGTGAATTCGTTTTTTTCTCAGACGATTTTA